>Ga0302314_10002499_pt1 | contig 34042 bp, 28 predicted proteins | sample III_Palsa_N2_3_FD_200533 | JGI IMG/M metagenome (GOLD analysis project Ga0302314, IMG submission 200533) | Peat permafrost microbial communities from Stordalen Mire near Abisko, Sweden - III_Palsa_N2_3 | ecosystem: Environmental > Terrestrial > Soil > Palsa > Peat permafrost | place: Sweden...
TGTTCCGCGCGTTCGGCCGCTTCGTCAACTCGTTGAACGGCCGCTACATCACTGCCGAGGACGTCGGCATCGACGTCAACGACATGGAATACGTGTTCCGTGAAACCGAATACGTGACCGGCGTGCATCAGGTGCACGGCGGTTCGGGCGACCCGTCGCCATTCACCGCCTACGGCACGCTGCAGGGCCTGATGGCCGCGCTGCAGTTCAAGCACGGCAACGAAGACGTGGGCAAATACAGCTACGCCGTGCAGGGCGCCGGCCACGTGGGCAGCGAGTTCATCAAGCTGTTGCGCGAACAGGGCGCGAAAGTGTTTGTCACCGACATCAACAAGGATGCCGTGCAGCGCTGCGTCGACGAACTGGGTTGCGAGGCCGTGGGCCTGGACGAGATCTACGACGTCGACGCCGACGTGTACTCGCCCTGCGCGCTGGGCGGCACCGTCAACGCGCAAACGATCGACCGCATCAAGGCGAAGATCATCTGCGGCGCCGCAAACAACCAGCTGGCAACAGACGAAATCGGTGACGAACTGGCCCGTCGTGGCGTGCTGTATGCACCGGACTACGCGGTCAATGCCGGTGGCGTGATGAACGTGTCGCTGGAGATCGACGGCTACAACCGCGAGCGTGCGATGCGCATGATGCGCACGATCTATTACAACCTGGGCCGCATCTTCGAAATCTCCAAGACGCAGAACGTGCCGACCTACCTGGCGGCCGACCGCCTGGCCGAGGAGCGCATCAACGCGATCGGCAAGATCAAGCTGCCGCACATGGGCAACAACGGCACCCGCTTCCAGGGCCGCATGCGCGGTCAGTAAGCATCGGGTTGTCGACCTGAAAGCCGCCGGTCCGCCGGCGGCTTTTTTTGTGCCGGCGCGCCGCTGCCATAACGCGTACTGGCGGAGCCATGCAGCCCATGATTCTGCTACTATGCAAATTGTTGCGACAATCTGTAAGGCTTTGCTCAGAAAGGCAAAGCTTGCTTAAAGGGGGCCCGCTTCGCGGGCAGATCGGCCAAGGCCGATTCTCACAACGCTGGAACCAGCGTCGGGATGCCGTCGTCCAAAGCGCGTGACTGCGCTCGACGACAGCCCGACCGGCAACCCGCGCACACGGAAACGATCAGGGCAAGAGCAGGCGAAAAGTTATGAGCACGATGATGGCAGCGGGAATCAGCGACGAAGACATCCTGGGCAGGCTCAGGAAAGTGTTGCAGGACACTTTCGAGATCGAGCCGACACGCGTCACGCCGGCAGCCCATCTGTTCACTGACCTAGAGCTGGACAGCATCGATGCGGTGGATCTGGCTATCCAGGTGCAGGACATGACCGGGATGCGCATCAAGCCCGAGGATTTCAAGAATGTGCGTACGGTGGGCGACGTGATCGCCACGGTGCACACGCTGCTCGACCGCTGACGCCGAACGGCGCCGTCTCATGCACGCAGGCGCATCGGTTGCTGAAGTCTTCGCGCCCTGCGCGTTGATTCCGATCTACAACCACAAGGACACCATCGCGTGCACCGTGCACGCTTTGCGCGCGCATGCGCTGCCGGTGATGATCGTGGACGACGGCAGCGATGCCGCTACCCGTGACGTGCTGGACGCACTCGTTCGCGAAGTGCCGGGCATCCACCTGCTGCGCCTGCCGCACAACCAGGGCAAGGGTCGCGCACTCACCACCGGCCTGCTTGCCGCGCATGAGGCCGGCTACACCCACGCACTGCAGATCGATGCCGACGGCCAGCACGACACCGCCGACGTTCCGAACTTTCTTACCGAAGCCCGCGCTCATCCGCAGGCCTTGATCTGCGGCCGAGCGGTTTACGACGACAGCGTGCCACGTGCGCGGCTTTACGGACGCTACGTCACCCACTTTTTTGTTTGGATCGAAACGCTGTCGTTTGCGATAAGCGATTCGATGTGCGGCTATCGTCTGTATCCGCTGGCCAGCACCTGTGCCGAGATTGCGCGCGCGCCGCTGCCGGCACGCATGGATTTCGACACCGAGATGGCCGTGCGGCTCGCGTGGCGTGGCGTACCGATGCGCAACCTTTCCACTCACGTGATTTATCCGGAAAACGGGCTCTCTCATTTCCGCATGCTGCACGACAACCTGCGTATCTCGGCCATGCATACGCGGCTGTTGCTGGGCATGCTGCCGCGCGCGCCAGGATTGTTGTGGCGACGTCTGCGGGGAGAACGCGCATGCGTCGCCTGATCATCATTCTGTTTTGCTGTTTTGGCTTTGCTGCTCAGGCTGCGACAAACGACGCCGCCTTGCTGAAGAGCGTGCTCGGCGAACTCGCGCAACACGCCGCCGTGCGTGCCGAGTTCAGCCAGACCCGATCGAATCCCGCACTGTCGCAGCCACAGGTCAGTTCCGGGCAACTGCTGTTCGTCCTCGGCCATGGCATGTTGTGGCAGGTGCAGGCGCCTTACCAGGAAACCCTCGCGTTGACCGGCAGCCATAGTGCGCGCGTCGACGCACAGGGAACATTGCAGCCAATGCGCAGCGATCGTGGGGTAAGCCAGGTCTCGCAGATGCTGCAATCGATGCTGTCCGGTCAGCCGGATGAAGTACTGCGTCAGTTCGATCTGCAAGCCAGTGGCACGGCGGCGCATTGGACACTGCACTTCACGCCTAGGCAGCAGCGCATGGCGCATGTGCTGACCAGCATCGAACTGTACGGCGATGCCTTTCTGCAAGGCATCCGCATCGACATGCAGGACGGCAGCAGTACCCGTATCCGTTTCACCGGCACACGCGTTGCCGGTGCGCTCAGCCCGCTGGAACAGCACGCACTCGGCGCACCATGAGCAGTCGGCACGCCCTATGGATGCGCGCCGGGCTGTTTGCTGCAGCGACGATCGCTATCGCGTTGCTTGGCGCGTGGCTGCTGTTCGGTCGCGGCAACCTGCCGATCCAGACCGATCTGCTGGCGATGTTGCCGAATACCGAACGCAACCCGTTAGCTGAGATCGCGGCGCAGCAGCTGGCCCATGCGAATGGCGATCGCATGGTGCTGCTGGTGGAGAACACCGATGACGATCGCGCCAAGGCGGCAGCGCGTGCATTGGGCGCAGCACTGACGCGGGATAAAGTCTTTGAATCGGTACTCGCCGAGCTGCCGCCGTTCGATCTGCAGCAGTTCCTCGCGTCGTATCTTGCGCATCGCTTCATGCTGTTGTCCGACGCGGATCGTGCCGCTCTGGCACACGCCGACTACGACCCGGCGCAGGCGCTGGCGCGGCATCTCAACGAACCGTTTCTCACCAGCGTCGGCGTACCGTTGCAGGACGACCCGTTCGGCTGGCTGCAGCACTGGCAGGATCAACAACCGTGGACGCGCTCTGCGCTGCTGCCCGAGGACAATCTGCTCACGGCGCATCGCGACGACCGCAGCTATGTGATGGTCACCGCCACCTTGCACGGCTCGTCGTACGACGACACCGTGCAACGTCAGGCGCTCGCGGTGCTGGATCGCGCCGAGCAGGCGATTGAACGCGATTACCCGGGCACGCACGTGCTGCGTACCGGCGCGGTGTTCTATGCCGCTGCGGCGCGTGCGGGGGCTGAGCACGACGTGCACATGGTCGGCTGGATCTCTTCGCTGGGCATCGCGTTGTTGCTGCTGGGCGTGTTTCGTTCACCCGGGCCGCTGCTGCTGGCGTTCCTGTCCACCGCGGTGGGCGTGGTTGCCGCCACCACCGTCACGCTGCTGGTATTCGGCCAAATCTATTTGCTCACTCTCGTTTTCGGCGCTGCGCTGCTGGGCGAGGCGGTGGATTACTCCATTCAATATCTGAGCGCGCGAGCAAACGCAGGCCAGGGCTGGCAGGCGGAGAACGGTTTGCGCCAGGTTCGCCCGGCGCTGCTGCTGGCGTTGGGTACGTCGCTATTGGGTTATGCATTGCTCGGACTGGTGCCGTTTCCCGCGTTGCGACAGATGGCCGTGTTCGCGATGACCGGCATGCTTGCTGCCTGCCTCAGCGTGTTCTGGCTGTTGCCGGCCTTGCTGCAACGGCCTGCGAAACCGCTGTCGTCGCTACCGGTGCGCTGGGCGCTGGCACTGCAGAACGGTGTGCGCCGCTACGGCTCGGACAGGCGCGGCGTATTCGCGCTGGCGCTGCTGGTGCTGATCGCCATACCGGGCTGGTGGCGACTGAGCCACGACGACGACATCCACCTGTTGATCGCGCCTCCCACGGCGCTGGCCGCACAGGATGCGCAAATCCGCGACATCGCCGGTCTAGGCAACAACAGCCAGTTTTATCTGGTGCAAGGCGACAGCATCGAACAAACCCTGCAGCGCGAAGAAGCGCTGGAGCAGCGTTTGCAATCGATGGTGGAACACGATCAGTTGCAGAGTTGGCTCGGCCTCGCCGGCATGCTGCCATCGCTGCAGCGACAACACGCGAATCAGGCGCTGATGGCGCCGTTGATGGCGCATCCCGAACGCATGCAAAAACTGCTGACCGATGCGGGCTTCCGTGCGCCGGCCATCGCAGCGTATCTAGCCGCCTGGCCGGGCACGCCGATCGACCTGCAGGCATGGCTGAATACGCCAGCCGCCACGCCGTTCCGCTATCTATGGTTACCGCACGGCGCGCACGGCTACGGATCGCTGGTGCTGCCGCAAGGTCAGGACGATTCCGACGTACTGCGTCGCGCCGCGGCTGGGCTGCCAGGCGTGCAGATGGTGGACAAGGCGGGCAGCGTCTCGGCGCTGTTTGGCACCTATCGCCGCTATGCGAGCGTGTGGCTGCTGGCTGCTTTGCTGCTGATCGTGCCGGTGTTCGGCTGGCGCTACGGCTGGCGCCGTGCACCGCGCGTGCTGCTGCCGCCGCTGTGCGGTATCGGGCTCACTCTGGCCGCGCTCGGTTATCTCGCGCATCCGCTGACGTTGTTCCACTGGATGGCTCTGATGCTGGTGCTGGGTGTGGGCGCGAACTACGCGGTGTTTCTACATGAGGGCGAAGCACATACGGCGCATCGGCCGGGTGCGGTTTACGCGAGTGTGCTGTTGTCGGCAATCACTGCTCTGCTGTCGTTCGGACTGTTGGCATTGAGTTCGATGCCGGCCCTGCGCGAATTCGGCCTTACCTTGCTGCTCGGCATCGGCTTCACCGCGTTGCTGGTGCCGGCGAGCATGCCTGCGCACGAACCCGACCCACGATGAACATTCTTTTCTCGACAAGGACATTGCCGCGATGAAGCGCGTCGTCATTACCGGCATGGGCGGCGTCACGGCGCTTGGCCACGACTGGACGCAGATCCACACCCGTCTGCGCGAGTACCGCAACGCCGTGCGGCGCATGCCCGAGTGGGATTACTTCGATGCGCTGAACGGACGGCTCGGCTGCCCGGTTGACGATTTCCAACTGCCCGACTGGCCACGCAAACATGTGCGCTCGATGGGACGCGTGGCGCAGCTGGCGGTTGCCGCCAGCGAACATGCATTGCGCGACGCCGGCCTGCGTGACGACGCCAGCATACGCGATGGCCGCATGGGTGTGGCGTACGGATCGTCCGGCGGCAGCATCGAACCGGTGCGCGTGATGGGACGGATGCTCGATACCGGTTCCATGCAAGGCGTGACGGCCACCAGCTACATCCAGATGATGGCGCATACCACGGCGGTGAATATCGGCGTGTTCTTCGGCCTCAAGGGCCGCATCATTCCCACTTCCAGTGCGTGCACATCGGGTAGCCAGGCGATCGGTTACGGCTACGAGGCGATCCAGCAAGGCAAGGTGAAGTTGATGCTGTGTGGTGGCGCCGAAGAATTGTCCGGCCCGGGCGCCGCAGTGTTCGACACGCTGTTCGCCACCAGCACGCGCAACGATGAACCCACGCTCACACCACGTCCATTCGATCGCGGCCGCGATGGGCTGGTGGTCGGCGAAGGTGCCAGCACGCTGGTGTTGGAAGAGTACGAACATGCGAAGGCACGTGGCGCCACGATTCACGCCGAGGTGATTGGCTTCGGCTGCAATTCGGACGGCAGCCACATCACCCAGCCCACCAGCGAGACGATGGCGGTGGCGATGCAGCTGGCGCTGACTGACGCAAAATTGCCGGCTTCAGCGATCGGCTATGTCAGTGCGCATGGCACCGCCACCGATCGCGGCGACGTCGCCGAGAGCCATGCCACTGCGGCCGTGCTCGGTTCGCGTGTGCCGGTCAGTTCGATGAAAAGTTATGTCGGCCACACCCTTGGCGCCTGCGGTGCGCTCGAAGCGTGGTGGGCGATCCGCATGATGCGCGAGCGCTGGTTCGCGCCAACCATCAACCTGGTCGACGTCGACCCCGAGTGCGCCGAGCTCGACCACATCATGGGCAGCGGCCGTACCATCGACACCGATTGCGTGATGAGCAACAACTTCGCGTTCGGCGGCATCAACACGTCGCTGATCTTCAGGGCGATCGATTGATGCGGGCGCACTTGCACGATGCGAGCGGATTGCCACGCGTAGTGGTGACTGGCATGGGCTCGGTTTCCTGCCTCGGCAATGACAATGCGGCGATGCTCGATGCGTTGCGCAGCGGTCGCAGTGGCTTGCGCACGATGGACGGTTTCGTTCGTCTCGGCATGCACTGTCATGTGGGCGGTCCGGTCGATCATGCGGCGCTGTGCGAACCACCGCGAAAGCTGCGGCGTTTCCTCACCAATCCGGGTCTGTATGCGTGGCATGCGATAAAGGAGGCTGCGGCACAGGCAGGCCTGTCGATCGACGCCATGCAGACACAGGATTGTGGACTCGTGCTTGGTGGTGGTGCCGCGTTGAGCGAACACGAGCAGGCGCTGGACAGTTTTCGCGCACGAGGCATCGGCAGGTTGTCACCGTTCATCGTGCCACGTGGCATGAGCAGCAGTTTGTCTGCCAGCATGGCGCACGCGTTTGGCATCGGCGGCGTCAGCTACACGGTAAGTTCGGCCTGCACCAGCGCAACGCATGCGATCGGCCACGCGATGGAACTGATCCAGCTGGGCAAGCAGCAAATCGTGTTCACCGGTGGCGCCGATGAACTGCACGACAGCACGGCGATGTGGTTCGACGCGATGGGCGCACTGTCGGGCAACCCGCAACCGCAGCTCGCCTCGCGTCCGTACGATCGTGATCGCGACGGCTTCGTGCTGGCCGCCGGTGCCGGCGTGCTGGTGCTGGAGTCATTGGCACATGCCAGCGCACGTGGAGCGCATGTACTTGCCGAACTGGTGGGTTACGGCGCCTGCACCGACGGCGCGAGCATGGTCAGCCCAGGCCCCGCCGGCATGGCACGTGCCATGCGGCAAGCGTTGAAGCAGGCAGCTGCAAACGATCCCGACAGCGCCCTGCCCGACTACATCAACACGCACGCCTGCTCCACGCCGCAAGGCGATCTCGCCGAGTGGCAGGCGATAGCGGAAGTGTTTGCCGAACACGATACGCCAGTGCCGCCACTGTCCTCGATCAAGGGACAGAGCGGGCACTCGCCGGGCGCCGCCGGTGCGTTCGATGCGATTGCCGGGCTGTTGATGATGCAGCACGACTTCCTTGCCGCAGGTAGCCCCGTCGTGACGCCCGATCCGGCATTCGCCGACGCGCCATTGTTGGCGGCAAGCCGGTCGCAGCGGATCGACAGCGTGTTGTCGAACAGTTTTGGCTTTGGCGGCAGTTGCGCGTCGCTGCTGTTTCACCGTCATCGGCGAGACGGCACATGACCGCCTTCCGCATCGAGCAATGGCGTGCCTGGGCACCGGGCCTGGACACGGCACAGGCATGGCAGACGTGGGCACAGGCGCCGCACATCGTGCCCGACAACCTGGAGCAGCCGTCATGCGCGTTCCTGCCCGCCATGCAGCGTCGACGCCTCAGCCGGCTGGCTCGAATAACCATGGAAGCCGCGTGGTCTTTGTGCGGCGATGACGAGCAGTTGCCGTTCGTGTTCGCATCGCGCCACGGCGAAACGCCCTGCACGTTTGCCCTGCTCACCGACGTGGCGCAGGACCAACCTCTGTCGCCCACCAAGTTCGGACTGTCGGTGCATAACGCGATCGCCGGGCAATGGTCGATCCTGCGCGGCCAGCGCGGAGAGTCGGTGGCGGTTGCCGGCGAAGCCGACACGTTTGAACATGCGATGCTGGAAGGCGCGATGCTGCTGGCTGAAGGCGCACCCGCAGTGCTGGTGGTGATCGCGGAAGAACAGCCACCAGCAGCCTACGCAAACTGGATCAGCGACGTGCCGTTCTCCTATGCTCTGGCCTTGCGATTGGGGCGCATCGATTCGACCACGGACTCGCCGGCAGATGCCTGCTGGAAGCTCGAACTTGGCCGGCATAACGGTGCCGGCGCACCCGGCACTTGGCCGCATGCACTGAATTTTCTGCGTGCGTTGCATACGCATGAACCCACACTGGAGCACGTATGGAAGACACGCCGATGGAACTGGCAACGTACTCGCTGAATCGCCGCGTCGACGTCTGGTGGTGGCGGTTGTTTGCCACCGGCGCCAGCTTCATCGCGTTTGGCGTGGGCGGACTGGTGTTGCGCGTGCTGGTATTTCCGTTGCTTGCCTGCATTCCGGGTGACCCACTGACCCGGCGCCGTCGTGCTCGCGCGGCGATCAGTCACGCGCTGCAGCTGCACGCCTCGTTCATGCACCGCACGCGCGTGCTCGACTTTCGCGTGGAAGGTGTGGAACGGCTGGGACAGCCGGGGCAGCTGGTCGTTGCCAACCATCCTTCACTGATCGACGTGGTGTTTCTGATCGCGCAGATCCGCGACGCAAACTGCGTGGTCAAGGCGAAGCTCTGGAGCAATCCGTGCACCAGTGGCCCCCTGCGCGCGGCGCAATACATCAGCAACAACGGTAGCCCGGAGATGCTGGAAAGCGCGGCCGACGTGTTGCGCGAGGGACAGTGTCTGGTGATGTTTCCCGAAGGCACGCGCACCACGCCAGGGCAACCACCGCTGTTCCATCGAGGCGCGGCGACCATCGCGCTGCGTGGCGCGCGTGTCGTCACGCCCGTGTTCATCACGGTGGTGCCGTCCACGTTGACCAAGGCCGAGCCGTGGTACCGCATTCCGGATCGTCGTTTTCAGGTATGCCTGCGCGTGGGTGCCGACATCGACCCCGCACCCTTCAACGCCGATACGCCGATGCCGATCGCGTCGCGCCGTCTCAACGAACATCTGCACCAACTCTTTCTCAGGGAGCTCATCGCATCGTGAATACTTTGGAACCATCCCCGCCAGAGCAGGCGGCGCTCGAGCAGGAAATCGCCCAGCTGATCATCGACACGCTGAATCTGGAAGATCTGGCCCCAACCGACATCCCGGTTGACCAACCGTTGTTCGGCGAAGGTCTGGGGCTGGACTCGGTCGACGCACTGGAGCTCGCGCTGGCACTGCAAAAACGCTACGCGATCCGGATCGAGTCGAACGCGAAGCATGCGAGCCAGCACTTCGCGACCATCGCCAGTCTGGCCGCCTACGTCGACGCCCAACGAACCGCATGCGCCAGCTGACCAACATCCTGCTACCGCTTGCCGGCTTGCTGTATCCGTTTGTCGTGTACTTCGGCATGGAAAAAGTATCGCCGCCGATGTTCGCGCTGGTGCTCGGCGCGATCTGGTTGATCCGTGCGCCCAAGCTGTTGCGCGAGCCTGGCGGGCGCTGGATGGTCGGCGCGGCGCTGGCGTATTGCGCGTTGCTGGCGCTCAGTGGCGAGGCGAGCTTGCTGCGCTGGTATCCCACCTTGATCAGCGCGTTGTTGCTGGTGGCTTTTGGACTGAGCCTGATTTACGGACCTTCGTTCATCGAGCGGATAGCGCGCATGCGCGAGCCGGACTTTCCGGACAGCGCCGTGGTCTACACGCGCAAGGTGACCTGGGTATGGGTGGGCTTCTTCGTGTTCAACGGTAGCGTGTCCGCGATATTGACCCTGTGGGCGCCGATAGCGTGGTGGACGTTGTACAACGGCCTGATCGCCTACTTCATCATGGGCACGCTGTTCGCCGGCGAGTGGATGTTGCGCAAGCGCATGCGCAGGATGTACGCGTGAACAATGACCTGCGCGCACTGGCGACACGCCTTGCCGAGCACCCGTGGCTGGCCAGTGCGCATGCTTGCGACACGGTCGATGGCGTGCTGTTGGTGCTGAATGCCGATGGCATCAACGCGCTGCGCCAGCACGGACGACAGACTCTGCTGGAACAGATGCAGACACACGCCGCTGACCGCGGCGTCGCGTCGCCGAGGTTTTGGCGCGTGTGTGATGCGGCGCCTGACGATATCTCGCCGCACGCACTCGATGCGCTATGGCAATCGCCGCGTCCTGACCATGTGGTGCCGTGGACGGAACGCGAACAGGACGGCGTCTGGACACTCTCGCTACATCTGCCGCCCGAACTGATCCATTTCGACGGGCACTTTCCGCAGGCACCGGTATTGCCGGGCGTACTTCAGGTCGGCTGGGCATTGGCTCTGGCTGCACCCCGGCTGGGAACGTCGATGCAATGTCGCGAAATGGAGTCGCTGAAGTTCCAGCAACTGCTGCGGCCCTGCGATGAAGTCGAACTCACCTTGCGCCTGGATGCGGCGCGCGGCAAATTGCATTTCGCCTATCAGCTGGCCGGAGCGCACGCGTCGTCTGGCCGTCTATGTCTGGAGCAGGCCCATGGCTGATGGCGGCGCCCGTCCCCAGCATTGGGCCACGCAGAAGGAACGCGGCAGCTTTGTGCTGATGAAACTCACCGCGCTCGCCGTTCGTCATCTCGGGCGTCGCCCGTTGACGCCTGTGCTGTATCTGATCGTGCTGTATTTCTTTGTGTTCGGCCGACAGGCGCGGCGCAACGTGCGCCAGTATCAGGACTACCTGTCCCGCTGGAGCAATCGCCCTGAACTGCGGCCACGGCTGCGCAGCGTATTCGGCCAGTTCATGGCTTTTGCTGACAGCCTGCTGGATCGGCTCGACGTATGGGGTGGCAAGTTGCGGCCGGAGCAGGTGCAGTTGCACGATCCTTCCGGAGTACGCGATCAGTTGTTGCTTAGTCAAAGCGGCAGTCGCGGACAAATCCTGGTGGGCACGCATCTGGGCAACCTGGATGTCTGCCGTGCCTTGGCCGAGCTGGGTGAGCAGGTGCCGTTGAATGTGCTGGTGCACACTCATCACGTCGCGCATTTCCATCGACTGCAAGGCGAGGCCGGCGACCGCGGTCTGCGTCTGCTGCAAGTCAGTGAAATGGATGCGGCACTGATGCTCGATCTGTCCCAGCGACTGGATCGCGGCGAGTGGCTGGCGATCGCTGGCGACCGTGTGCCACTGCACGATGGCCGCCGCGTGATGGTGGATTTTCTTGGCCACTCCGCCGCCTTTCCACAGGGGCCCTGGCTGATGGCGGGACTACTGCGTTGCCCGGTAAATCTGTTGTGTTGCCTGAAGATCGATGGCCGCTATCAGATCCGGCTCGAACCATTTATCGAAGCACCCAGTTGGGAACGTGGCCAGCGCGAAGCGACGATCCAGCGCTGGGCGCAACGCTACGCCGAACGGCTTGCGCATCTCTGTCTGCTGGCGCCGTTGCAATGGTTCAACTTCTATCCCTATTGGCCATCGCCGACCTCACCGTCGCCACCCCACTCAGTGCCTGGAGAACCCGATGCGCAGCCGCGGCGTACTGCACGTTGATACCGAAGTGGTCGTGCCGTTCTTCGACGTCGATTCGATGGACGTGGTGTGGCACGGTCATTACGTGAAATATCTGGAGATCGCCCGTTGCGCGTTGCTTGACCGGCTCGGTCACAACTACGCGCAAATGAAAGTTGCCGGCTACGTGTGGCCAGTGATCGATCTGCAGTTGCGCTACGTGCGCGCCGCCCGATTCGGCCAACGTCTACGGGTGCGCGCCGATCTGGCGGAGTGGAAGAATCGGCTGAAGATCCACTATCTGATCAGCGATGCCGAAACGGGCGAACGGATGACCCGTGCCAGCACCATCCAGGTCGCGGTAAACATTGCCGATGGTGCGATGCAGATGGTCTCGCCGCCGGCCCTGGTCAGCGCTGTGGAACATCATCTGACATGAACGGCTTGCCCATCCTTTCTTCGCTTTACCCTATTCAACCGACCGGCATCGCATGAATTACGCCAGCCCCACCTACGTCGAGGAAACCCGCATCGGTTTCCACTTTCTGCGCAGCCACACCTGGCAGCACCATGTGTTGCGTGTGGCGATCAACGATCTCAAGCGATTGGCCGGCGAACCCGCGCCACAAGGCGGCGTGCTGCTGGATGTGGGTTGTGGCCAGGGCAAATCGTTTCGTCTGCTGCGGGAAGCTTTCCAGCCGGACCGCCTGATCGGCCTGGATGCCGACCCGCACAGCCTGGAGCTGTCCCGCGCCGAAGCTGCGCGCGAAAACATCGTGGCGGAGCTGATCGCCGGCGACTGCGCGCAGATCACGTTGCCCGACGCCAGCGTGAACATCGTGTTCTGCCACCAGACGTTCCATCACCTTGTGGAACAGGAGGCTGCCCTGGCCGAGTTCTGGCGCGTACTGAAACCGGGCGGCCTGCTGCTGTTTGCCGAGTCGACCAAGGCATACATCGACAGCTGGGTGATCCGCTGGTTTTTCCGCCATCCGATGCACGTGCAGAAGAGTGCCGAGGGTTATCTGGACATGCTGCATGCGCAGGGCTTCGCATTCAGCGCACAGCATGTATCACTGCCTTATCTGTGGTGGAGTCGCTCAAGCGACTTCGGCCTGCTTGAGCGCTGGGGTCTGCGCCGCCCACCGCCGCCGGGCCAGCGCGAAGAGACGCTGGTCAATGTGGCTGCCCGCAAGCCGCTAGACATCGCATGAGCGTGTATTCCATGGGCGCTTATCTCAATGCGCTTGGTGTGATCTGCACACTCGGTGCCGGCAAGCGGACTGTCGCCGACGCACTGTTCTCCGGCAATGATGCAGGCCTGCGTCCTGAGTCTGGCTGGCTGCCCGACCGCGCGGTGCCACTGGGCCGCGTGCGCACGGCGTTGCCGCCGATTCCGCCTGCATTGGCTTCGACGCGCGACAACCGCAACAACCGGCTGCTGTTGGCAGCCGCGCAGGAAATCGAAACGGACATCCAGACGGCCATCGCCCGTTTTGGGAGCGAGCGCATCGGTGTGGTGCTCGGCACCAGCACTACCGGCATCGAGGAAGCGACGCACGGCATCGGTCACTACCAGCGCGAAGGCGCTTGGCCTGCGGACTACCGTTATGCACATCAGGAACTGGGCGCACCGGCTGAATTTCTTGCCGAATGGCTGGACCTTGCCGGCCCCTGTTACGGCATTTCCACCGCATGCACTTCCAGTGCACGCGCCTTGATGAGCGCCAGGCGGCTGCTGCAGCTGGGCATCTGCGATGCCGTGCTGTGCGGCGGCGTGGACACGCTGGCGCGCCTGCCGATTCACGGGTTTCATGCGCTGGAGGCGATGGACGACGCGCGCTGCGAACCGTTTTCCCGAAACCGTTGCGGCATCAATATCGGCGAAGCGGCCGCGCTGTTCCTGATGACTCGCGAGGCCGGCCCGGTGCAATTGCTGGGTAGCGGCGCCAGCGCGGATGCTCACCACATGTCGTCGCCCGACCCCAGCGGACTGGGTGCGCAACACGCCATGCAGGCGGCGCTGACCCAGGCCGGTCTCGACGCGACGCAGATCGACTATCTCAATCTGCATGGCACCGCGACCGAACACAACGACCGCATGGAAAGTCGCGCAGTGGCCGGTGTCTTTCCGCATGGAGTGCGCTGCTCATCCACCAAGTCGCTGACGGGCCACACGCTGGCAGCTGCGGGGGCACTGGAGGCTGCGTTCTGCTGGTTGAGTCTCACCGACGACCGCGCCGCACGCAGACTGCCGCCGCAGGTATGGGATGGCGCTGCCGACCCCGAACTACCGCCGCTTTCGTTCACGGGTGTTGGCGATCACTTGCCAACGGCAGGGCCGAGGCGTCTGATGAGCAACTCTTTCGCGTTCGGCGGCAACAACGCCTGCCTGATTCTGGGAGACCCGGGATGAGTCACTGGCCTATCGAAGAGCTGCTGCCGCATGCAGGCAATATGGTCCTGCTGGACGCGGTGCTGGAGGCGGACCAGGAGCGCATCGTTTGCGGCCGTCGGGTAGACGCGGGCGGCCTGTTCAACACGGCGGACGGCAGCTTGCCTGCCTGGGTGGGTGTCGAACTAATGGCGCAGAGCGTTGCCGCATGGGCCGGCTGGCAGGCCAGGCATGAGCAGCGCCCGGTGCGCCTCGGTTTCCTGCTAGGCACCCGTCACTACGAGTGCGACGTGGAAGCCTTCCCCGCTGGCAGTGAGCTGGTGATCGAGGCGGTACGCAACTTCCAGGACGACCATGGCATGGCCGTGTTCACCTGCCGCATCGATGCACCGGGTGTGCACGCGCAGGCACGCCTCACTGTGTTCAGCCCGCCCAATGCTGATACTTTTATCACCGCGTCCACACGGGACAACACCAATGTCTGAGACGATCCTGGTTACCGGGTCCAGCCGCGGGATCGGCCGCGCCATTGCGCTGCGTCTGGCACGCGCGGGTTACGACCTGGTGCTGCACTGCCGCTCCCGCCGCGACGAGGCCGAAGCGGTAAGCACCGCCGTGCAGGCGCTGGGCCGAACCGCCCGCATCCTGCAGTTCGATATTGCCGACCGTGCCAGCTGTGCCACTGCACTGGAAGCCGATGTCGCCGCCCACGGCGCGTACTACGGTGTAGTGTGCAATGCCGGACTCACTCGCGATGGCGCTTTTCCGGCACTTACCGGCGAAGATTGGGACAGCGTGCTGCGGACCAATCTGGATGGCTTCTACAACGTGCTGCATCCGCTGATCATGCCGATGATTCGGCGCCGCGCGCCGGGGCGCATCGTCTGCATCACGTCGGTCTCGGGGATGATCGGCAATCGCGGCCAGGTCAACTACAGCGCGTCGAAAGCGGGGGTGATCGGTGCCGCGAAAGCGCTGGCGACCGAACTGGCGAAACGCAGGATCACCGTCAACTGCGTAGCCCCGGGGCTGATCGATACCGACATGCTCGACGCCGACGTACCCGTCGAAGAAATCCTGAAGATGATACCGGCCGAACGCGCTGGCACACCCGACGAGGTTGCCGCGGCGGTGGAGTTCCTGGTCAGCGCGGATGCCAGCTACATCACACGACAGGTGCTGGCGGTGAACGGCGGTCTATGCTGAATCTGGCTGCCGCTTAGTGGCCTCCCCTCCCTTTCGTTTCGCGTCTCACTCGTTTCCCGCTACCACTTGTTCCCCGCTTCTCTCGTTTCCGCTTACTTCTCGATTACCCACTCCCTCTCGATCACCCATTCCCTCTCCGTTCGCCCTGAGCGTAGCGGAGCGAAGTCGAAGGGCAGCCGAGGCGCGCACCCTTCGACTTCGGCCCTGCGGGCCTACGCTCAGGGCGAACGGAGAGGGAGAGTGCGCTCAGGGCGAACGGAGAGGGAACGTACGCTAAAGGCGAACGGAGAGGGTGGGCTGCGGACGGTGTGAACAGAGAGGGGAAAGCGCAACTGCGCTACGATTGATCCCCAAGACCCCTCATCGGAGTCTCACCCCATCTTGGGCAAGGCCGCCCCTGGTGGCAAAGCAATCATTCAGGAGTTCGTGATGCGCCCGTTTCCGCTTGGAGAAGACATCGACCTGTTGCGCGAGACTGTGCACGCGTTTGCGGAGAAAGAAATCGCGCCGCGCGCCGACCACATCGACCGCGAGAACCTGTTCCCGGCCGACCTGTGGGAAAAGTTCGGCGAGATGGGCCTGCTTGGCATGACCATTCCCACCGAATACGGTGGCACTGGCATGGGCTTTCTTGCGCACATGGTCGCGATGGAGGAAATCTCGCGTGCGTCAGGTTCGGTTGGCCTGTCTTATGGCGCGCACTCCAATCTTGCGCTGCAGAACATCTTTCACAACGGCAACGAAGCGCAGCGGCGCAAATACATTCCGAAAATGTGCTCGGGTGAATACGTCGGGGCGCTGGCGATGAGCGAGCCGGGCGCCGGCTCCGACGTCGTCGGGTCGATGAGCTGCAAGGCCGAGAAGAAGGGTGACGTGTGGGTCGCCAACGGCAGCAAGATGTGGATCACCAACGGTCCCGACGCCGACGTGCTGCTGGTCTACATGCGCACTGCGCCGCGCGTGGCCGGCAGCCGCTGCATGACGGCCTTCATCGTCGAAAAGGGCATGCCGGGTTTCACCACTGCGCAGAAGCTGGACAAGCTCGGCATGCGTGGCTCGAACACCTGCGAGCTGGTGTTCACCGATTGCGAGATCCCGGCCGAGAACATCGTGGGCGAAATCAACGAAGGCGTGCGCGTGCTGATGAGCGGACTCGACACCGAACGTCTGGTGCTGTCCGGCGGGCCGCTCGGCCTGATGCAGGCCGCACTGGATCTCGCCCTGCCCTACGTGCGCGAACGCAAGCAGTTCAACGCGCCGATCGGCACGTTCGGTGTGATGCAGGCGAAGATCGCCGACATGTACACGGCACTGCAGAGTTCGCGCGGCTTCGCCTATATGGTGGCGCAGCAGTTCGACAACGGCGTGAAGTCGCGCATCGATCCGGCAGCGTGCCTGCTGAATGCGTCGATGAACGCGGTGAAGGTGGCGCTGGAGGCGATTCAGGCGCTTGGCGGCAACGGCTATATCAACGAGTTCCCTGCCGGCCGTTTGCTGCGCGATGCGAAGCTTTACGAGATTGGCGCGGGCACCAACGAGATCCGCCGCATGCTGATCGGCCGCGAGCTGTTTCACGGCAAGGCGTGATCCAGCGCAAGCGCTGAGAATTCCCCGGACATGCAACGTCGTCGCGCCAAAATCAGTGCGGCGACGGTCTCCGGCGCGTTGAGCATTGGCTCATCCGCGCCGTTTGCCAGACGCTGCCGTCAATCCGGCGTCAACTCCAGCGTGAGTACTTCGAACGGCTTTAGCACGATGCTGCTCGCATGATCGGCATCCAGCTGACCTGGCACGCTGCCACCGCCGCTTTTCCAGATGTCGACGACACGGAAGCGACGCGCGGCACCGTCAGGCAACTCGAGTTGGCGTTGCAGATCGATTACCGCGGTCTGCGCGCGCGCGTCCGGATTGCGCAGGGTAATGATCGCCTTCGGTGCAGACCACGCAGCCCAGCCATAGACGTCGAGCCGACCCGGATCGCCGCCGATCCAATGCGTATCGCGCAAGACGTCGGCGTTTGCACGCGACCACTTCGCTGCTTCGGCTAGCGCATCCCAGTCGGCCTTGGTCAGCAGGGATGGCGTGATGTACATCTCCTGCAACTGTGTGCCGGTGGCGAAGTACGAATGCACTTCGCTGGCAAAATCATGCCCAGGGTCGGTATTCAGGCGCGTGTTCTTCTGCGCGTAGATGATGCCGTGGAGCATCAGCGAGTTGATCGGGAACAGCGGTCCCTGGATCACGATGTTCTCGTAGGTCTGCTGATCGCGATACGTGATCCACTGCTCACGCTCGGTGCCCACGCCGGCATGCCAATCGTCCTCGCCGCCACGCCAGATCGAATCGGCATAACGCAACCAGAACGGCGACGCCCAGGTGCCGGTGGTGAGGTTGATGAAGGTGTTCGGCTTGTCCTTGCGGATATCACTGATCAGCTGGATCGCCGCGGCGAAGTCGCTGTCGAAGCGGCTGCCTGGGAACACGCTGCTGACGTTGCCGGTGCCGTCGAACTTGAACTGGTTGACCCCGTCCTTGTCGATCAGGCTCATCGCCGCGTCGTGGAAGCGCGGGTAATACTTCGGCCCCGACAGCGCGAGGCCGTCGTCGATGATCTCGTAGCCGGCCGCCTTGCCGTTCTTGATGCGTTCGTCGTGGGGCTTGCCGTAACCGCCCCACGGCGACAGCCAGATGCCCGGCGCGGCGCCATACTTCGCCGCCGCCTCGCGCAGCGGCACGAAGCCGTGTGGGAAATCCTTGCTGAAATTCCAGGCGCCGCTGCGATCGTCCCAGCCGTCATCGAACAGGAACGAGTCCAGCTTCACGCCACGCTTGACGCTGAGCTCCTCGCCGAAGGTGTTGATACGATCGAGTGCCTGCGCTTCATCGTACGGCGTGAAGTAGCCGATGTCGTACCAGGAGTTGTAATGCAGGAACGTGCGGTACGGATGAGCGCGCTCGCGCTCGACGTAGCCGTTGAAGTCGCGGCGCAGCTGGCCGTCGCGCACCACGCCGACCACCGCCGAGTAGTCCACTGTCTTGCCCTTTTCCAGCGGCAGCGTGCGCGACAGCGTGAGCTTCGCTTCGTTGTGGTACGCCGTGCTGTCGGAAAGCGGGTTTTCGAAGCCGAGGTAGATGTCACCATCAACGACGGGTGAACCCTTCACCGAGCCCACCACCTCGGGCTTGTCCACCTGTGATTGCAGCAACGACACCTTGGCGATCTTCTCGTCCTGCTTCAGCGCGGTGATGTTCACTTCTTCGCGCAGGTAGGGCGAGCCGTCGCGCTGCACGAGTTTCCAGTCCACGCGGAAGTGGCCGTCCGCATCAGCGAAACTGGCTTCCACCGCGTTGCCGGGGATTCGCGAAGAGAACCGCGAAGCCTGCGCATCCACTGACAATGCCACCACGCGCGGCACCGCTTGCAGGTTCATGTCGGAAGCCTTGATCGTGCTGCCGTCGGCCATCACCAGCGCGAACGGCGCGGGTACGGCGAACGTGCGGTTATGCACGCGATCGGTCACCGTCATATCGACGAGACGCTTGCCGTCCAGCTTCCAGCGCGCCTCGATAGCGGCGTTGCCGAAGCTCGCCACGCCCTGCTGATCGGCGAAGGTCGCTGCGCCGGGCTCAAGCACCAGCTTGTCGGTGGTAACGCTGTCCTCGGCATGTGCCGTGCCAAAACCTGCCAGCACGGCGAGCAGGCAGGAAGCCAGCAGATTCACGCGCGACGAATGAAGGGAATGCGGATGCGATGCTGCCATGGTTGGTTGCCTTTCGTATTGATCCGTTGGTATTGACAAGCGCGGCTGCGCCCAACGCCCTGTACTCGTGCAGCTTCGCACGAGGGTGGGCAATGGACCCAGCATCCGGCGGGGGACGGCAGAGCACGTTCGAATGCCGTACGCCAAAGGTATAACCGCCGTTCAATGCAGACGGAGAGTGCCGAGCCCCCGTTGCGGCATTGAACGGCAGGTCGCCCTGCAGGGAGAATGCTTACGGCTGCTTTGAGACCCATTGCTGATAGTTGGACGAATTACAATCTGTCAGATTTACCGTGCTGTTCTGGCCGGCATCTCCATCGGCGTTCAGGCATCGACCGGACCCCACGTTGAACCAAGCCTCCGAGCCAGGCATGTACAGCCATTCCTGGCGGCTATCGGCAGCGCAATATGCAGTGCGTACAGCACTGCGGCCATTCGCCTGCAGGCAGACGCTTCGATCGACGAGATTCAGCCGATTGTTGACATCGTTTGCCAACAGCTGGTTCGCAAACGCCGAGGGTGAACTGCCGCTGCCCGCACAGGTATTGAGCCCCAAGTGATTGCCACCCAGCGTATCCGCGCAGTAGTGCTGGACGCGATTTTTGGCAATGAAAGGAGCGCCAAAAGACTGGTTGATGGTTGCAATGGCCGTGTTGTCCGGGTCCATCATCGACTGGGCGACGGTGGCGCAATCACCATAAACTTCGGTTGAGGCGTTATTGGTCTGCGCGGCGTTATTCGCCGGGTCGTACATGATCGGAGCGTAGAACACCGCGGTCGTCGCGGGTACTTGAGAGCAGGAAGAATACTGCTGTGATCCCTGGGTGAAGTTTTCGACGAATTGAGGCACGACCGCTTGCAATATGCCGTTGCTCGCTGGCGAATGGATGGTTCCAATAACGGTGGTCGTGCCGGTGCTCGTGTCGGTTATTGTGGCCTTCCACAGGTAGTTCTCGCCTGCATCGGCCGCTCCCGCCGGAATGACTGTCTTTCCCGCGTATTTCACGTGGAGGGTGTACTTGATTCCTTCTTTCCACGCTGGTGTATCGGCGCCATTCGTCGTGAACAGGCATTGCGTGCCAGTGCCCTCGCCTCCGAATCCCTGGCATACCGCACCCGAGGCGGAACCTGGTTTGTCTACCGTGGAATCGTAGGTTTGACCGAAGATCGAAAAGAGAACGGTCTTGGTCTTTTTTGAGTTTTGCTGGATTCCGGTATAGCCGCCCTGGTTGACGTTGATCGTCCAGAAAAACTGACTGGCGTAATACGTATTGCCGTTGTTGCCCGGCTCGTGGGTCACCCGGATGGAGGAATCGAATCGGTCGTAGCCATACAAGCCATCGGCATTTGCGGTGGTCGAGGCGGGATAGTAGTAGTGATTGGCCGTCATGCCTCCTGCAATCACGGCATGGGCCGGGCTGACTATGAAGGCTCCGATACCTGCAAGCCCGTAAGCGAGATGCAACAGATATTTTTTCATGAGATACCCCTAGTGAATGAGCAAGGTGATGCAGCATCCGTGTCGCTCGCTCTCACCCACGGCGACGTGAGAGGGAGGAAGAGGCGGGAGATCGAACCGATGGTTTGAACAACGCCCCGCTTGCGTCGTTGAGCGCCGGCATTTCGCCGGCGCGTATCGGTTACTCAAAGCTGTAACGGAACACCAGCGTGGTCGTGCGCGGAGCCTGATAAGTCTTGGCACCGTATTGATAGTCGGGCTGCCAATAGCCGTTGCTGAGCTCCTGGCCGGTGTCGAACGTCTGGAAGCTGTCGATCACGCCCTTGCGGTTGGTGACGTTCTGCATCTGCAAATCGATGCTGAAATGGTTTTTGGCTCCGACCAGCCAGTCGTAACCGACACCGAAATCCCATTGCCAGAAGAACGGCAGGCGTCCCGCCGTGCCAGCCGGCGCAGGCTCGTTGTTGCAGTAGTGGTTGAGCGCGCCGTCGTAGTTGCCCTCGAGAAGATCCGGTTCGGGATGGCTGCCGAAGCAGCTCAGGGGTTTGCCGGTGTGCATCGAAAGGATGCTGCTGACGCGCAGGCCCCGGGGGAAGTAGTAGATGCCGTTGAGCTTCAGCGAATGCCGGATGTCCGCAGCCAGGTCGCCGTTGCTGTATTCCATCAGGCCTGGGTAATCCCACAACGGCTGCTCGGCCGCGCCGCCGTTGTAGCGTTCGCTCAGGCTCAGGTAGCCGTCGTCGTTGCCGTAGAGGTGCGCCCAGGTGTAGCTCAGGTCGAGAAAGTAGGGCTCATCATCGGTGCGCGCGTGCATCAACTCGAAGGTGGCATGCGCGTAGTTGCGCTTGGCCTTTGGGCCAAAGTAATCGCCCGGCAGCGTCAGCGACGTTGGCTGGCCATTGCCGGCGTAATCGCGCGTGAACACTTGCGCGTACCCCGGATTGATTTCCGTGCAGCCGCTTTGATCGACGTAGCCGGGGTAGCCATGCGAATTGGCGTAAGCAGTGATGCCATCGTTCCAGCACTCGTCGTCGATGATGCGCTCGAGCTTGCTGAATCCCGTTTCCAGATTGAACGACCAGTTGTCCGTTAGCGCCTGCTGCAAGTACAGCTGAAGCTCGTACTGATAAGGCGCCTTGATGTTCGACGAGGCCACGTTGTAGGACGCCGGGGCCAGACCGTTGATGGCGGTCTGCTGAGGGCCGAGCTGGGTCAGGCCCGTCGGCGCCTGCGTCACCGGATCGCGACCGGTGTAGGTGTACCAGGTGTGATAAGCATAGGTTGCGCTCGCCGCGCCGGCATTTACGCTCGTGGGAACCGAAAGGCCGTACTTGCCGAGGTTCGCGCCGAGTTTGGTCGAGCTGTCGCCGTTCACGTCCCAGGCCAGGCCAAGACGCGGCGTGAGCAACGGCATGCGCATGAAATTCTCGCCGTTGACGTTCTTGTTCGCGTACACGTCGAAGCGCGAACCCAGGTAAACCACCCAGCGATCGGCCGCCTGCCAGTAGTCTTCGAGATAGGCGCCCTTGTTGACGGTGTTGAATTCGCCGCCGTTTTGCAGAAAATACTTCGCAACGTACTGGCCGTTGCCAGGGACGGCCGTGCCGTTCGGCAGGACGGTTCCCGGCGCGGTGTAGTACGTCCAGTCGCCGCCCGGCGTTGTCAACGTGGCGCTGTCGATGTTGATGCTGTAGTGCTCGGCACCGATCGTGATCTTGTGATCACCCAGCTGCCAGTTGAACTTGGCATTGAAGCCACGCTTCGAATAGTCCGTCGGGAACAACTCGTTGGAGGTATTCGAAATGCCGATGTTGGACAGCTGTTGAGTTACCGGATCGACTTCGGCGACATAGGGTAGCCCAGTGCCACTGCTGGACGTCGGCGAAATCGAGTCCTGACTCAAATAGCCGCCCATGAGGACGAGGCTCATCGTGTCGTTGATGTGCCAGTTGTAGTTGCCGATCAGGAACTTGTTGGTCGTGTTGGTGGCGCTCCACCCCTGATAAGCACCCACCGAAGCCGGAATGTAGTTTTCCGTCAAGGCATACTGGTTCGTGAAGGATGTGCTGACGTCCTTCGAAGCGACCAAGTCGAAGCTCTGGTCGGCGCTGATGTTCCACGTCAGGTTGAACAAGGCGTTCTTGTCGCGATTGGTCGTTTCGTTGTCGCGGTTTATCGAGTACGACGTGCTCTGGAAGTTCGGCGCATTGCCGATCATGGCGAAGAGGAACAGCTTGTCCTTGATGAGTGGCCCCGAGGCCCAGAGATACTGCGTGGGCTCGGCGTTTTGCCGGTTGTCCGAAGAGTACGAGAAGTACTGCCGATTGCCATTGCCATCGATGTAGTAGGAATTGGGCGATGCCGGTTCCAGCCTCGACGTGGCCGGGGTCAGGTAGAGCGAATAGCCGCCCTGGAACTCATTCGTGCCCTGGCGCACCGTGGCCGCCATCAGGCCGCCGGTGACGTTGGTCCAACTGGCGCTACCAGCACTCTGGATAACGTCTTCGCCCTGTAACGCTTCCGCCGGCAGGCGATTCGCGCCGATGCCGGTGAAGTCATTGGTCGTGTCGAAGCCGTTATAGAAATAGCGATTCTCGGCCGGGCTCGCGCCGCCGAGCACCGCCAGATGCGTGGCCTGGTCGTCATAGACGGCGTTCGAGCGCAGCAGCGCGATGCTTTCCATGCTTCGGCCGGTGGGCAGGTCGTTGACGATCTTCATGTCGTAGTGGTTGAGGTAGGTTGGCGTGCTCACGTCGATCGGCGCAATGTCGAGCATCGCTGCTGCCGCGTTCACCTGGACGGCGCCCAATTCGGAGATATGGCCCGCCGCCGCTCCTGCCGCGGCGGCGATCGTCGCCACGGGAGCATTGGTGTTCGTCGTGACCGGCACGTTGCGCGAGCCCACCAGGTTGCCGTCGCGCAGGATCGTCACCGTGTAGAGGCCTGGATTCAGGCCGTCGAGTTTGTAATACCCCGACTTGTCGACCTGCACCACTTTGCGATAGCCCGTCGCACTGTTCGTCACCACGACGGTACTGCCGGCCACTGTGGGCTCGTTGCCGTACAGGCCCCCGGTGATCGATTGCGCCATAGCGACATTCGCGCCCAAAGCACTCAGTAGCGCCACGGCGAGCATGGTTCGCCTGAAAGCGCGAGCCTTGCCTCCCATGTTTATCTTGCTTCCGGCTTCTTCATGCACGACAGCGGCCGGCAACTTCGTGCCTTTGCCATCGACGGTAAAACAACCATTCTTCTCAGCGCGCATTGATTGCCCCTCCGGTAATTCGTTGTCGCCCTACGCAGTTGACCTCTCCCCTCTGCGCAGGCGGTTGTGGTTACCCGTGGAAACGCCTCCCGCCCACGAACTTGTTTGCACCATCTTCAAAATTTCGACACAAGCGTCTCCGCCGGACCTGTTGGTGGTCCGGTTTGACTCCCTGCTTTTCAATCAAGCCAGGCGGCGCACTCGAACCTGTGAGAGCAACGCCTCCACCGCCCGCCGTTCGACGAAACCGGTTTCCTCACCCTGTGCATTGGCCGCACCACACGCCGCGCCCAATCGCAGGGTCTCCTCCAATGTCATGCCTTGCACCACGCCGACCGCCATGCCCGCCAGCAGGCAATCGCCTGAACCCACGGCGCTGCGGATCTGCGCAAGCTCGCTGGCCGCGTGCCAGATGCCCGTCGCATCGGCGGCAACCGCGCCCTTCGCACCCATCGTCACCACCGGCATCGCGACGCCACGGACGGCTAATTCGCGCGCCGCATCGGCAGCCGCTGCGAGGTCGTCGATCGGGCACCCGAGCAGTTCGGTGATCTCGTCGCGATTGGGCTTGACTACAAAGGGCTGGGCCTGCAGCGCATGCAGCAGCAGCTCGCCGCTGGCATCGACCATGCAGCGCTTGCCGGCATCACGCACATAGGTCGCCAGCTCGGCATAAGTCGTCGGCGAAAAGCCTCGCGGCAGGCTGCCAGAGAGAATCACCAGGTCGCTGTCGTCGACACTGCGGCGAAACGCCCGCAGCAGCGCTTCGCGCTGTTCCTCGTTCAACAGTGGGCCCTGCCCCAGAATTTCGGTGACCTGTCCCGTACCGTCACGCAGCGCGATGCAGGTGCGCAGGCTGTCGGCGATCTCGATGCCATGGAACAGCACGCCACGTTCGCTCATCCGCCGACCGATCAGATTGCGATGGGCCGAATCGACCAGGCCAACCAACTGCACGCGCTCGCCCAACGCGGCGATGGTTTGTGCAACATGCAGTCCCTTGCCGCCGGGACATACCTGTTCGTCGAGTGCACGACTGACTTCGCCCACACGCAGCGTGTCCAGGTCGATGAGACGATCAATCGCCGTGTTGAAGCCGATGACGCTGATCACGAGGCGCCCGCCAGCAGAGCCTGCACTTCTGCTGCGTCAGGCTGCCCTGTGGTACCACCGATGCCGCGTGTGGAAAGGCTGCCGCACGCGCTACCCCAACGCAGGCAATCGCGCATAGATGAACCGCGCAACCATGCATGCAGAAAGCCGGCATCGAACGAGTCGCCGGCACCCGTGCTGTCCTTCGGGTCGACCGCAAACGCAGGTACCTCGAGCAGGCGGCCATGGTCGATGCTGGCGCAACCCAACTGCCCGCGCTTCACCACCGTTTGCGTATGACCGTTCTCAAGTGCACGAAGGCCATCGAGCAATCCGTCACAACCGGTGATGGCGGCAAGCTCAAGCTCGTTGGGAAGAAACAGATCGACCTCGCCCAACGCATCGAGTAGATCGGCGGCCCATATCTGCTCAGGATCGAAGCCGGGATCGAGCGAGGTACTCAGGCCGGCAACACGCGCACGCGCAAACAACTTGCCGCAATCCGGACGCAGCGCCCGCTGCAGGTAATACGAAGAAATATGCAGGTGATCGGCACTGGCCAGCAGCGCGTCGTCCACCTCGTCCGCGCGCAGCGCAGCGATCGCACCGGGGAAAGTCACCAGCGCGCGATCCTGCGGTGTCGATAGTGAAACGGTGATGCCCGTGCGCAGCTTGGCATCCGGGCGCAACGAGGCAATGTCGACCCCGGCGTCGCGCAACACATCCAGACAGTAGCTGCCCCATTCGTCGACGCCGAGCTTGCCGTGGAAAGAGACAGGGTTATCCAGACGTGCCAGCCCCATCGCACAGATCATCGACGAGCTGCCAGCCGTCATGATGAAGTCCTCGGCGAGTACCTCACGACCTGGCGCCGGCAATGCCTGGCAATTCTTGAAGACCAGATCGACGTTGATTTCGCCAACGACCAGAATGCGCTTCACGCCCCCTCCTGATGCATGGGGAAGTGCTCGACCACGCGCGTGAGCACTCCCTGCGAAGGCGTGTCTGGTTTGCCGCCCAGTTCCAGGCAACGAAAAAACGCGAGCAATTGCCCGACGGTCACATCGGCCAGCAGCGGCAGCGCATCGTCGATCGCGCCTAGACCCGGCAGCTCGACCGCCACATCGTGAGGACCCAGTACGTCGGTCGCGATGCCCTCGCCCACCAGCACCCGGGCCATGCCCAGTTGCTTGCGCGACAGTTCGCGCAGCAGGTCGTATTCGTAGGCGCGCACGGCTGGATCGGGCGACAGGAAACCGACCACCAGCGTTTTGTCATCGAGGCTGGACATCGGCCCATGTCGCAGACCGAGATAGGTTTCGGCCACCGTAACCACGGCGCCGCCGCTCATCTCCAGCATTTTCAGTGCAGACTCATGCGCCGCACCAAGCGCACCCCCGCTGCCGAGATAGACCACGGCGGAGAAATCGCTGCGAGCGATCGCTGCCAGTGCATCGGCCTGTTCGTCAAAAACACGCTGGACGCCGCGTGCCAGCCGAGTCACGGCTGCCGTTGTGTCGTCGCCCGCGCGCTGAGCCAGACCGGCGCCAGCCAGCAGCAGATTGGTGAAGCTGCTGGTCATGACCAGGCTGCGGTCATTGGTGCGCTCGTCGAGCACCAGCACAGTCACGCGCGGATCGTCGCGATAGCTGGTGGCCAGTTTGCCGTGGGCATTGCAGGTAATGACGAGATGGCGATAGTCGGGAGCATCGGCCAGCAACCGGCTCACCACGCCACAGCTTTCAGGGCTGTCGCCGGAGCGCGCCAGCGAAATCAGCAAACCCGCGCCCGGTGGTAGCACACTGCGCCAGTGGGTGAGCAAAGTACCGGCGGCGATGGCTTGCGTCGGAACGCCCAGCCCGAGCTGCAGACCGTGCGCAAGGCATTCGCCGATATACATCGAGCTACCCGAGCCGGTCAGCACGATATGGTTGGGCAGTGGCGTCAGCGCGGCCTGGAGTTTCTGCACCACCTGCGGGTCGCGCAGGACGTCGGCCGTGCCGATCCACGTCGCCGGTTGCTGCAGAATCTCGCGCAAGGTGTCGGCATAGCCGCGCTCCTGCTGCTGCGCCAACGGAAGCGCGGACAGCTCCCTTAGCCCGATCGAATCTTTCGTTTTCTTGTTTAATGTTGACATTTTGCCAGATACAATCGAATGTGAAAGCGCGTAACTCATGAACCGAGAGTATTCGAAATGAAACAAAACTTACAAGAGGTTTCGAACAGCGGTAGCCCACTTTCGCGGCTGACCCTGTCCCATGGCAAGCGCACCCGCCTGTGGCGGCTGCTTTACGGCCATGGTCCGCGCAACGGCAGCCTGCTGGTATTGCCACTCGATCAGGGGCTGGAGCACGGGCCGACGGATTTCTTTCCGAATCCGCCGGCGGTCGACCCGGAATACCAGTTCCGACTTGCTGTCGAGGGCAATTTTTCGGCTATCGCGCTGGGCATCGGTCTCGCTGAAAAATACATGGCTGAGTACTGCGGGCGCATCCCGCTGATCCTGAAGCTCAACGGCAAGACCAACATTCCCAGCGATGCCGACGCTACCTCGCCGCTGTTCGCGTCGGTCGAGGATGCAGTGCGCCTCGGTGCCGATGCGGTCGGTTACACCATGTATGTGGGCTCTCCACGCCAGCACGACGAGTTCCGTCAGTTCGAGAAGGTGCGCCAGGATTGCGAACGCTACGGCATGCCGCTCGTACTGTGGTCGTATCCGCGTGGCAGCGCCGTCAACGCCAAGGGTGGCACCAATACCCTATACGCGCAGGATTACGCGGCGCGAGTCGCGCTGGAGCTGGGTGCCGACATCGTCAAGTTGCACGAACCCAATGACAGCACGACCAATGTGCCGGCACCGTACAGCCAGCTGCAGGAAGATGCCGCTGCACGCTGCGCACGCGTGGTGCGTTCGGCCGGCCGCACCATGGTGCTGTTTTCAGGTGGCGTGAAAGATGACGACGACGACGCCGTGTTGCGCCAGGTCGAGTTCTACATGCAATCCGGCGCCAGCGGCGTGATGTTCGGCCGCAACATGTGGCTGCGTCCGTTTGAGCAGGCTGTGGCGCTTACCCGTGCGGTGCATACCATCATGGCCCGCTATCCGCGCTGATTGCGTATCCGACACAGGCCGTCCGATGATCCCTACCCACCGCAAACCGCATCGACGCACGCCCGAAGCAAGGCAGCACTGCAGCATCACGCAGGCAGGCTGCCTTTGCTGCGCACCGCCCAGCGGCGCCGGCACCGTCAAGGGTGCTGGCGGCAAGAATCCACTGAAGACCAAGCCGGACATCAGCAAGGATGGCCTGCGGCTCACGGACTTCCAGCCGCGCAGCATGTTGCATCTACCGAAGACGCGGATCGAACGTCCACGCTTTCCGGTAATCGACGTGCATACCCATCTGACCTGGTCGAGCAATGTTCGCCATGGCATTTCGATAGGCGAGGAAGTCACCTTGTTCGCCCAACCCGAAGCGCTGTTGCCGGTGATGGATCGCAAGGGCATCCGCACGCTGGTGAACCTCACGGGCGGCATCGGTGCGGGCCTGGAGCATAGTATCCGCAGCTTCGACCATGCCGCGCCGGGACGCTTTCTCACGCTCACCGAACCGTCGTACGAATACTTCCCCGAACCGAACTACGCGCAGTTGCAGGGTGATGCGATCGCGCATGCCAAACGGGTCGGCGCGCGCGGCCTCAAACTGCTCAAGACGTTGGGCTTGTACCTGCGCGAGCGGATCGACGAAGGCCCGCTGGTGGCGGTGGACGATCACCGCTTCGACCCGATGTGGGAGGCCTGTGCCGCCAATGCCATGCCGGTGTTCCTGCACGTATCCGACCCGGAAGCGTTTTTCCTGCCCACCGATGCGACCAACGAGCGCTACGAGGAACTGAGCAGGCATCCGGACTGGTCGTTTTATGGCCCGGAGTTTCCCAGCAACGCGGAGCTACTCGCTGCGCGCGACCGCATGATTGCGCGTCATCCCAAGACAACCTTTGCGCTGCTGCACGTAGGCAACAACGCGGAGAATCTCGCTGCCATCGCCAACTGTCTGGAGCGCTTCCCGAACACCGTGGTCGACATCAGTGCACGGATCGGCGAGTTGGGTCGTCAGCCGCGCGCGGCACGGCATTTTTTTGACCGCTATCAGGACCGGATCATGTTCGGCACCGACGCGGTTCCCTCGCCCTACGGCGACGACGTGCCGCAGCAGCTGTTCGGCGACGAACTCTACGAAATCTATTACCGCTTCCTGGAGACTGAAGACGAATACTTCGACTACGCTCCGGCACCCACGCCGCCGCAGGGGCGCTGGTCGATCTACGGACTGGGCTTGACCGATCAGGTGTTGCGCAAGGTATATCATGACAACGCCGCCCGACTCCTGCATATCGACCCATGAATCAAACCCCCATCGCCTCGCGCCGATTGCTTGTTGAAGAACGTCGTCGCCTGATTGTCGACCTGGTGGAACAGCAGGGGCGAGCCACCGTGGAGGAACTGGCGGCCCGGTTCGGCACCTCCGCCGTCACCATCCGCACTGATCTGGACGTACTCGCTCGCAGCTCGGCGATTGCGCGCTCGCACGGTGGTGCGTTGCCGGTTACGGCGGTCACGCCGACGACCAACGACACGCCGCTCAATATCAAGGAAACCCGCTGCCACGCGCAGAAACTGCGCATCGGTCAGGCCGCGGCAAAGATGATCCAGGACGGCGAAACGATCATCCTCGATTCGGGCTCGACCACGGTGGAGATCGCCCGGCAGATCCGGCAGATGAAGTTCGAATCACTGACCGTGATAACCAACGCGCTGAATATCGCGCTGGAGCTGTCGGGGCTGCCGCAGATTCGCGTCATGATGCTCGGCGGCCTGTTGCGGCAAACCTCGTATTCACTGGTGGGTCCGGATGCCGAACAGGCATTGGCGAAACTCTCTGCTGACCGGCTGTTTCTCGGCGTCGACGGACTCGATCCGGAAGTGGGCGTGACGACTCCGGATCCGCTCGAGGCGGCATTGAACGCGTTGATGATCCGCGTTTCCCGCCAGACCATCGCCGTACTCGATGCGAGCAAGCTGGGCCAACGCAGCCTGTCGGTGATTACGCCGGTACAGAACCTGCACATGGTGATCACCGACAGCAACGCCGCCGTCGAAGCGGTCGAGGCATTGCGCGCTGCAGGCGTGCAGGTCGTGCTGGTGTAGCGCCTCGCGCGGCGTGCCGTGATCAGAACGTCAGCTTGTAGCTGACCATCGCCATGTCCCCTCGCTGGTACTGGTCCATATCCCTTTCCGCATCCAGTTGCAGACTGGATTTCGCCGAGAAGGTCCAGTCGAGCGAGGTACCCATCACACCACCGTAGCGGGACAGGCCGATACCTCCAACGGGCGACCACTGCGCCACTCCCGTGAAGCTGGCGTCCGGAATTTCGCCGTGCATGGCGAAAGCCTGTTGCCACAACAGGCGCGTCTGCAGGGTCAGGCTGGTGCCGCTATCCAGCGTCCAGTGATGCATGGCGCGCAGGCCCACGCCGGCCTGCCAGCGCTCGATATTCTGTTCACCCGACATCAGGCCGAAACCGTCCGCCCCGCTCTCGTTGAAGCCGTCGCCCTGAATCTGCGCGTACTGCAGATTGACATACGGGGTCAGCTGCAAGCCGCCGAGCATGACGCGATAACCGCTCTCGCCGTAGGCCAGGCCATAGCGACCAGTGGTCTGGCTGCCGACACCGGCAAATTGATCGCCCAGTTCGAGTTCGCGCTGCATGTTTTCGCGATAGCTGCCGATACCGAAACGACCCATCGTGTACCAGCTGCCCTCGACCACGCCGCCGTAAAGCATCGCCTCCAGCGCATGGCTGTAGCCCTGGTCGGCACTCTCTACCAACCGACCCAGGCCCTGGCTCTGACTCACCGCATAACCGATCACGCCATTCATGCCGAAGCGACTGTCCTGCCCGACCATCATGCCGCTCACGTCATAGCCGACGTTGCTGTAACCGCTGCGTGACATGCTGCCCTGTGAGCCCAGGCTCTGCGTCCAGTTGCCCGCGAGCTTCGGTGCGTCGAGCAGCTGGTCGAAGCGGCTGGACAACGCCTGGGTTCCGGCGTCGATCGCCTCGAACGTCATCGCTGCGCTCGCCGCGTGCAGCTGGCCCGACAGCGTGCTCAGCGAACTCTGCGCAGTGGCCAGTGTGGCCGACTGCTGCAGGCTTGCCGCGCCGGCAAAAAAGCCGGTGGCCACCGGTGTCGACGTAGAGGTCAGCGTGCCCTGCGTAATCTGCATGTTCAGTTGCGTGAACGCGTTTTGCACACGCTGCGCCGCACCCATCGACGCGGTCGTGTAACTCGTGCTTTGCAGCGCCGTGACATTGACCTGCTGCACATTGAGCCAGGCGTTGTTGGCGTCGTAGTTGATGGTGGAAGTCAGCATCACGTTGGATGCCGCATTCACTCCGGAAAACGTTCCACTCAGCCCACCGGCGGCGGTCAATACATTGGTGTGCGCGCTGACGATGTAACCCGAATTCGTGCCGGTGATGAAGAGATCGCCGCCGGTCAGGCTGGCCGTCCCGTTGACCATCAGCACCGAGCCCAGCGACACCGCCAGCCGACCCAGGCCCTGCTGCGCATAGTTGCCACCCACGGTGACATTGCTGCCGCTGACGCCAAGCACGCCGGCGTTGGTCACGCTGCCGGCAATCGTCTGGGTACCACTCACTGTGCCGGCCGCGCTGATGGTGACGCTGGACGCCAGCGACTTGGCGACGAGTGTGCCGCCCTGTACCTGGGTCAGGCCGGTATAGCTCGATGGTTGCGTCAGGTTGAGTGTGCCGGGACCCTGCAGGATCAGGCCGCCTGCACCGGAAATCGGGTTGTTCCAGCTGGAGCTGCCGGTGAAGCCGACGGTGACATCGCCCCAGTTGAATTGCTCTGGTCCGTTGACCGCCTTGCCGACATCCAGCGCACCGTAGCCGAACGTTGGATTCGGCTGCGAGCCACCTAGTGGATCAGCCGTACCGAGCAGTGTCTGGCGCACCAGGTCGTTGCTGAAATACGGATAGGCCTGCCACACCAGCGCCGCCGCACCGGACACCTGCGGCGCGGATACCGAAGTGCCTTCGACGATGTAATAGCTGGCACTGGTCGGGGTGTCGTTCGCGCCGCTGACGATCACGTCGCCCGGCGCAGCGAGACAGTAGTTCATCGCGACGCCGCACTTGTTGGAATAGGTGTCCAGCTGGGTGGGGCTGTTGCTATTGAGCGCAACTACCGTCAGCCAACCCTTTTCCAGATCCGGCGCAAGTGTGGGCAATGCAGCGATCGTGCTGGGATTGGCCGCTGAATCGTTGCCCGCGGCAAACACCACCAGGCCGCCCCATTGGTTGATGAAAGGGCTGTAGGCGCTATCGAAACTCTGCGTGGTCGCGGTGGCCGTCGATGCCCAGGTCAGACCGCCCCAGGAATTATTCATGACCTTGACGCCCGCGGTGATCAGCGCGGCATTGACCGTACCCAGCGGGTCGGACGAAGTGACCGTGCTGGGTGCCGTCGAACCGTTGTCGTCGGGAGAGGCGTCGTCGATGATGCGTGCCGAGACCAAGTTCGCACCCGGCGCGATGCCGCCGGCAAATTGATCGAACGGGACGCCCGCGGCAATTTCCGCCACCTCGGTACCATGACCGTTCACGTCGTCGACGGCGGTGTTGTTGTTACTCGGATCGACGTAGATCAGCTCCTGGTTCACCCGTCCGGCCAGCGCCGGATGACTGGCCATGACGCCCGTATCGACGATGCCGATGATAACCCCTGCGCCGGTATAGCCCTGCGCATGCGCGGCATTGGTATTGGTCAGTGTCAGCTGCGCATCGATCGGTGGCTGAGCGAGCGTCGGCGGCGGCGTTGTCACCGGCGGCGGCGTCACCGGCGGTGTCGGTGGAGGCGTGGTCGGCTTGACGTTGCTGCCGCCACCTCCGCCACAGGCGCTCAGGCCAAGCGCGAGACAAATCGCCAGCGCCGCGTAACGGCGCTCCAATACCTGCAACCGCGTATGCATAAACTCGCCCCCACAGCGTGTTTGTTGGCCCCCGCAGGCAGCGCCGGACGTACCGGAACCGCTGACCTGACCCCCACTAGCAACTGGCACGACACAGTCTCGCACAATGTCGCCGCAATAAATTGCGGTGCAGCTGCGACGTTATACACCGGAGCGGGTTTGCCGCGCTTTGGGCTCGGCTGCGATAATCGGCGGATCAAGGCGGGCATTTTGCCTGTTCAGTTGCTTGCGGAGAGTCACATGTCGGATGTCAGTGTCGTTATCGTGGGCGCCAAGCGCACCGCGATCGGTTCCTTCCTCGGTCAGTTCACCGGCGTCCCCACGCCGAAGCTCGGCGCCACGGCGATTCGAGCCGCACTGGAGCAGTCCGGTGTCGCGCCCGCCGACGTCAGCGAAGTGATCATGGGTTGCGTGCTGCCAGCCAACCTCGGTCAGGCGCCGGCGCGCCAGGCATCGCTGGAAGCCGACCTTCCGGCCAGCACGGGTTGCACCACGATCAACAAGGTATGCGGTTCGGGCATGAAGGCCATCATGCTGGGCAACGACCTGATCAAGGCCGGCTCGGCAACCATCGTGGTGGCTGGCGGTATGGAGTCGATGACCAACGCGCCCCACATGGTCAATGCGCGCAGCGGGATCCGCTACGGCGACGGCAAGCTGGTCGATCACATGGCATGGGACGGCCTGACCAATCCTTACGATGGCAAGGCGATGGGCGTGTTCGGCGAGCTGTGCGCGGACAAGTACCACTTCACTCGCGAAGAGCAGGATGCGTTTGCGATCGAGTCGGTCAGGCGAGCTCAGGCCGCACAGCAGAATGGCGCATTTGCGGGCGAAATCGTGCCGGTCACGGTCGCGGGTCGCAAGGGTGACGTGCAGGTCGATACCGATGAGCAGCCGGGTCGCTCGGACATTGCCAAGGTGCCGACGTTGCGTCCGGCGTTCCGCAAGGAAAATGGCACGATTACTGCCGCCAGTTCGTCGAGTATTTCCGACGGTGCGGCAGCCGTGGTGCTGCTTTCGGCCGATGACGCGAAGGTGCGCGGGATCAAGCCGCTCGCACGCATCGTGGCTCACGCAACGCATTCGCAGACACCGGAATGGTTCACCACCGCACCGATCGGCGCGATCCAGAAAGTGCTGGAAAAGGCGGGCTGGAAAGTGG
>Ga0302314_10002500_pt1 | contig 34042 bp, 35 predicted proteins | sample III_Palsa_N2_3_FD_200533 | JGI IMG/M metagenome (GOLD analysis project Ga0302314, IMG submission 200533) | Peat permafrost microbial communities from Stordalen Mire near Abisko, Sweden - III_Palsa_N2_3 | ecosystem: Environmental > Terrestrial > Soil > Palsa > Peat permafrost | place: Sweden...
GGTGGCCGGCCGCGGCGAACTGCAGCTGGGCGTCTTGATCGAAAACATGCGCCGCGAAGGCTTCGAGGTCTCCATCAGCCGCCCCCGCGTGGTCTATCAGACCGGCGAGAACGGCGAGCGGCTGGAGCCGATCGAGGACGTGGTGATCGACGTCGATGACGAATATGCCGGCGTGGTTATCGAAAAGCTGTCGGCCCGCAAGGCCGAACTGAAGGATATGGGCCCCTCGGGCGCCGGCAAGACCCGGATCACCCTGCAGGCGCCCTCGCGCAGCCTGATCGGCTATCAGGGCGAGTTCCTGACCGATACGCGGGGCTCCGGCGTGCTGAACCGCATCTTCTCGCACTACGAACCCTATAAGGGCCGCATCGAGGGCCGCCGCAACGGCGTCCTGGTCTCGACCACCGACGGCGACCTGGCCGCCTTCGCCCTGTGGAACCTGGAGGAGCGGGGCATCATGTTCGTCGGCGCCGGCGAGAAGGCCTATCAGGGCATGATCATCGGCGAGAACAGCCGGTTCGACGACCTGGACGTCAATCCGATGAAGGCCAAGCAGCTGACCAATGTGCGGGCCTCCGGCAAGGACGAGGCGATCCGGCTGACCCCGCCGCGCCGCATGACCCTGGAACAGGCCATCGCCTATATCGGCGACGACGAACTGGTCGAGGTCACCCCCAAGGCCATCCGCCTGCGCAAGGAAGTGCTGAACCCCAGCTTCCGCAAGAAGCGCATGCGCGAGGACGCGTAACGGGTGAGGCTCGGAAATCCCTTCCGCGCCTACTCGAAAAGCTCCGCATGCGTTCCAGGGCGGACGAATATGACCATCTCGTTGGCGCCGCCCCTATGTTGATAGATCAGCAGGAAATCTCCGCCGATATGGCATTCGCGGTGATCCGCCCATTCGCCTTTCAGCGGATGGTCCAGCCACTCAGGGGCTAGCGGTCCATCATTGCCGATGATCAGCAACATGACGTCTTTCAGCCGCCGCATATCGTAGCGGCCGGAGCGTGACAGCCGCTCCCAATCCTTGACGAACGCCTTTGAGAAATCAGACGCACGCGGCCGCGCCGCGCGTTTATCGTTCGCCGCCATCTAGGTTATCGAACAGCGCCTGAGCCGTGGCGAAACGCGCGCGTCGTATCGCCCGCGCTTCTTCCATCGCAGCCCGCGTTTCCGCGTTCGGCACCTTCAGTTCGATCGGCATCGCCTGTTCGGCCACCACGCGCTTGAGGAATAGTCTAACTGCGTCGGACATGGAAAGGCCCATCGCTTCAAGCGCTTCCGTCGCCTGGGCTTTGATGTCGTCATCCACACGGATGTGGATCATGGTTGTCGCGGACATGGTCGGACCTCATCGAGTCGATGAGCAATATATCTCAATTGAGATACAACTACAAGGATTCAGTCATCGTAGGTGAGGTCGCCCGACCTTGAAACTGACGGCCAAATCGGGCGGAAGTCTTTGACTTCAGTGCTCCCTCCGCGAAAGCCTCGCGTCCCATGCCCAACCCGATCTTCGCCGACCTGCCGACGACCATCTTCGAGACCATGTCCGGGCTCGCCCGCGAGAGCGGGGCGATCAATCTGGGCCAGGGCTTTCCTGACGATCCCGGCCCCGAGGCCATCCGGCGCAAGGCCGCGGAGGCTGTGCTGGATGGCTATAACCAGTACCCGCCCATGGCCGGCCTGCCCGAACTGCGCCAGGCCGTGACGGCTCATTACCAGCGCCACCAGGGCCTGAGCCTGGACTGGAAGGGCGAGGTCACCATCACCTCGGGCGCCACCGAGGCGCTGGCGGCCAGCCTGCTGGCCCTGGTCCAGCCGGGCGACGAGGTGGTGCTGTTCCAGCCGCTCTATGACAGCTACCTACCGATCATCCGCCTGGCCGGCGGCGTCCCGCGCCTGGCCAGCCTCAAGCCGCCTCACTGGCGGATCGACCGGGCCATGATGGAGGCGGTGTTCACCCCGCGCACCCGGCTGGTGGTGCTGAACAGCCCGCTGAACCCCGCCGCCGTGGTGTTTCCCGAAGCCGACCTGGCGCTGCTGGCCGAATTCTGCATCGCCCACGACGCGGTCGCGGTGTGCGACGAGGTCTGGGAGCAGGTGGTGTTCGCCCCGAACGTCCATCGCTCACTGATCACCTTTCCCGGCATGCGCGAGCGGACGGTGAAGATCGGCTCGGCCGGCAAGATGTTCGGCCTGACCGGCTGGAAGGTCGGTTTCGTCTGCGCCGCGCCGGCCCTGACCGCCGTGATCGCCAAGGCCCACCAGTTCTTGACCTTCACCACCCCGCCCAACCTGCAGGCCGCCGTGGCCTGGGGTCTGGAGAACAGCGCGGACTGGTTTTCGTCCATGCCCACAGGTCTGGCCCGCTCGCGCGATCGCCTCAGCGAGGGCCTGACCCGCGAGGGCTTTCATGTCCTGCCCAGCCAAGGCACCTATTTCCTCAATATCGACCTGCCGGCTTCGGGGATCGCCGAGGACGACCGGACGTTTTGCTTTCGCGCGGTCAAGGATCACGGCGTGGCGTCGATCCCGGTCTCGAGCTTCTACGAGCAGGCGCCGGTGACGAGCGTGGCGCGGCTGTGCTTTTCCAAGCTGGACGCGACCCTGGACGAAGGAATCCGCCGTCTGGCCCGGGCGCGGGAGAGCGGGCTGAAGACCTAGCAGTCAGTTCCTCAACCGGGCGACGCCCTATTTGACCACGAAGGGCACAAAGAACACGAAGAAGGTCACGATGGATTAGGGCAGCGCTTCGCGTGCGCGCGCGTCTATCCAGGTCCATGAACTTGGTGTCCTTCGTGTCCTTTGTGGTTAATTCTTAAAACGCCTCGCCTAAGCTCAGGGCCGCCCTCACCCCCGATACCGTCCCGGCGTCACCCCGAACTGGCGCTTGAAGGCGGTGATGAAGGCGCTGGGGCTGTCATAGCCGCAGTCCAGGGCCGTGGTGGTGACGGCGGCGCCGTTGGCGAGCAGGGCCACCGCGGCGATCAGGCGGGCCTTCTGCCGCCAGGCCTCGAGGGTGAGGCCGGTCTCGTCGGGAAACAGGCGCTGCAGCGTGCGCAGGCTGGCGCCGGCGCGGCGCGCCATCTCGGCGAGACTGGCGTTTTCGCCGGGCTCCGCCCGCAGCCGCTCGGCTGCGGCCAGGGCGCGGTGGTCGCGCGGCAGGGGCAGCGCCAGATCCTGCCGCGGGGCCGCGATCAGCAGGTCGATCAGCAGTCCCGTCAGACGCTCGTGAGCGGGATCGCCAGGTCCCAGCATGCCAATGCCCAGGATATGCAGGATCAGCTCGCGCAGCAGCGGCGCCACCTCGATCACCACCTCCTCGCCCGGCAGGCCCCCCGCCGTGACCGGATCGATGTAGAGGAAACGCATCGCGGTCGCCCCCTGCATGGTGATCTCGTGCGTGCGGCCCGGCGGGATCCAGACGGCGCGAGTCGGCGGGGTGATCCACAGGGCCGTCGGCGTGGCGATGTGCATCACCCCGGAAATGGCGTAGGCGAGCTGCCCCCAGGCATGGTGGTGGCGTGCGATGACCCCGCCGGACGGATGGGTTCCGGCCGTGCTGCGCACCCAGAAGCCGTCGCCCGCCGTGCTCAATCGCCCGTCCTTAATCGCGCGTGTTCAATCAAACGTCGCTCCCGGCTCATACTGGCAGGCGCCGAGCAGATTGCCCTCCGTATCTTCGAAATAGCCAAGGGTCCCCACCGTGGGCAGCACGACCGGCCGCATCGCCATGTGGCCGCCGGCCGCCTCCACCTCTCGCACCAGCGCCTCGATGTCGGCGACGCCGATGGACATCTCGAAGCCGATCATCCGCGCGCCCGGTTTCAGCTCGCGCCGTCCCTGCAGAGCGCCGTTGAACGACGCGCCAGCATTGCGCACGATGTAGAAGTCGGGCGGGCCCCACGGCTCGAAGGTCCAGCCGAACACGCTCTCGTAGAAGCCCTTGGCGCGCGAGACGTCGTCGGCGTTGATCGAGAAATGGCGAACGACGCCGGTCGCGTCTGGCGCCGAGGCGGCGGCGGGGTGTCGTGGATCATAGCGCATCGCGCCGACGATATTGCCCTCGGTGTCCTCGAAATAGATCAGCGTGCCGACCGTCTCGATGTGGAAGGGCCCCGACACAACCTTGCCGCCGGCGCGCTCGACCGCCGCGCCGGTCGCCGCGACGTCCTCGACGGCCATGGTGGCCTCCACGCCCAGCATGCGCGCACCCGGGACAATCTCGCGCCGGCCCTGCAGCCCGCCGCCGACGCCGGCGCCGGCGATCAGGTAGAAGTCGGGCGGCCCCCAAGGCTGGAAATCCCAACCGAACACGCGTTCGTAGAAGCCCCTGGCCCGCTCGACGTCTTCGGCGTTGATCGAAAAGTGGCGAAGGTCGGCGGGCATGGCGCAGCTCCGTTTTGACGCCCGAGCCTGCTCCGAAGCCGAGGTGTCGCGCTTGCGATAGAACGCCAGAATATCACGACAATGCGCCATGGCGCGTCAGAGGCAAGATCTGGCGGACCTTCGCAAGTGCGCCGCGGCGCGACCGTGTACGCCACCGTGGACGCAACGGGTCGGAGATTATGATGAGCACTATATTGGGCGATGCGAAGCTGGAAACCCTGCTCGCAAGCTTGCACGCCGAGAGCGACAGTCAAACGCCGGCCATGGCGCGCTACTATGGAGAGCGCGCCGCCGCGGGCGACATCGACTGGGACCGGATGAACCAGCGGACCCATAGCTTCCTGGCCGACAAGCTGGTCGCGCTCGACCGGGACAAGGCTCGGTTCTGCTATCAGCTCTGCCGCGCGCTGAACGCCCGGCGGGTGGTCGAGGCCGGAACCTCGTTCGGCGTCTCGACCCTCTATTTGGCGGCCGCCGTGCGCGACAATGGCGGCGGATTGGTCATCGGCACGGAGCATGAGCCGGCCAAGGCCAGGACGGCGCGGGCCAGTTTCGCCGCCGCCGGCCTTGGCGAATTCATCGACCTACGCGAGGGCGACCTGCGCGAAACGTTGAAGGACCCGGGCGGCCCGGTCGATTTCATGCTGATCGACATCTGGATTCCCATGGCCCGGCCATCGCTGGAATTGGTCGCGCCGCACCTGCGCCCCGGCGCCATCGTCATGTGTGACAACACCGCGCAATTCCGCGCCGCGTATCAAGACTATTTCCAGTTCGTCGAGGATCCGGCCAACGGCCTGCGCACACAGACCTTGCCGTTCCAGGGCGGCTTCGAGATGTCCGTCCGCTGCGACTGAGGCGCCCCTAGCTGGTCGATCCGCCGTCGACCACGATGGTCTGGCCGGTGATCCAGGCGCCAGCGCGCGAGCCCAGGAACACCGCCGCGCCGGCGATGTCGTCCGGCTCGCCCAGGCGGCGCAGCGGGGTGCCGACGCTGGAGCGTTTCTCGGCCTCGGGCGTGTCCCAAAGGGCGCGGGCGAAGTCGGTCTTGACCAGGCCCGGCGCGATGCAGTTGACCCGGATATTGTTGGGCGACAGCTCCTGGGCCAGGTTGCGCGCCATCTGCATGTCGGCGGCCTTGGAAATCGCATAGGCGCCGATCACCGCGGTGCCGCGCAAACCGCCGATGGATGAGACGATGATGATCGCCCCGTCCTTTCGCTCGGTCATCTCAGGCGCGACCATGTTGATCAGCCAGTTGTTGGAGACGATGTTGTTGTCCAGGATCTTGCGGAACGCATCGTCGCTGATCCCCGACATCGGCCCGTAATAGGGGTTGGAGGCGGCGTTGCAGACCAGGATGTCGACCTTGCCGAAGGCCTTGCGGGTCTCGTCCACCAGCCGCTGAAGGTCGTCCTTGGACGAGATATTGGCCGGAACGGCGATGGCCGCGCCCGGATGCTTGGCGTTGATCGCGGCGGCCACTTCGTCGCAGGGACCGGGCTTGCGCGAGGAGATGGTCACCTTGGCGCCGTGCTCGGCCAGCCGCTCGGCGATCGCCTTGCCGATGCCCTTGGTCGATCCGGTGATCACGGCCACCTTGCCGGTGAGGTCGAATAGGTTCATGGCGGCGCTCCCTAAACGCTTGTTTGATTTTCGGCGCGCACCCTGTCGCGGGGAGGACGCGAGGTCAAGCGGGGGAAGGCTCAATGGGCGCACGGAACACCTCACCCGGAGGGAGAGGGAGGGGCCCGTTGGCCAAAGGCCAGCGGGAGGGTGAGGGATTAGGGACGGTTCAGGATCGGCTCAATGTCCGTACGCCCTCATCCTCCCACTCGCTTTGCTCGCGGGCCCCTCCTTCTCCCCACGGGAGAAGGGATGGGTGCTGCCGGCCGGCCAGCTTGTTCCCCACGCGTTTAGATCTTCACCCCCGCGATATAGCCGTCGATCACCCCATCCAGCACGTCCAGCGGAACCCGCCCGCAGCCCAGGCCCGCCTCGTGAAAGTCCTTGATCTCGTACCGGGCCCCCAGCGCCGCCATCGCCCTGGCTCGCGCCCGCGTCCAGACCGTGTGGCCGATCTTGTAGCTGCAGGCCTGGCCGGGCTGGGTGCAGTAGCGTTCCACCTCGCGGGTGGCGAAGCCCGGGGCGTCGGCGTCCAGGTCGATGAAATACTGGATCGCCTGCTCGCGGCTCCAGCCCAGGTGGTGGATGCCGGTGTCGACCACGCAGCGCCCGGCGCGGAACAGCTGGAAGCGCAGATAGCCGATCCGGCCAAGCGGGTCGTCGTCATACATGCCCAGCTCGTCCGCCAGCTGTTCGGCATAAAGCGCCCAGCCCTCGGCGTAGCCGGAAAAGCCGCCGGTCTTGCGGATCAGCGGCAGCGATTGGTTGGAGAGGGCCAGGCCGCCCTCCAACTGGTGGCCGGGCAGGCCCTCGTGGAACACCGTGGTCGGCAGGCTCCATTTGGGCCATTCGGCGCTGTCGTGCAGATTGAAATAGACCAGGCCCGGGCGCGAGCCGTCCAGGGCCGGTCCTTGCGAAAAGGCCGAGGCGGCGCCGGCCTCGGTGGCGGGCGGCACGCGGCGCACCTCGAACTGGTACGGTGGCAAACGGTTGAACATGCGCGGCAGGCGAGGCCGGATCGCGGCCAGGCGATCATTGCAATAGGCGATCGCGGCGAGCTTGCCCTCGTCGGTATTGGGGAAGAACGAGGCCGGGTCCTTGTACAGCCCAGCGATCCGCTGGCCGACCGAACCCTGGCTCAGACCCTGGGCTTTCAACAGGCCGTCCAGCCGCGCGCTGATCTCGGCGGCCTGGTCCAGGCCCAGCTTGTGGATCTCGTCCGGGCTCATCGCCGTGGTGGTCGAAAACCTGAGCGCCGCGGCGTAGAAGCCCGCGCCGTCCTTGAAACGGCCGACCCCGGCGTCGTGCGGCGCGCCGGCGCGTAAGGCGCGGGTCTGGGCGATCTGCCGATCTAACGCTGGGACGATCTTCTCCTCATAGATCTTCGCCGCGTCTCCGGCGTAGCGGGCGTCCAGGCCCTTGGCGGCGGCGCGGCGGGCGATCGAGGTCACCAGGATCGACTGATCGGCCGGCTTTCGCGTCGCCATGAGCTGGGTCAGCGTGGTGTCCAGGATAAAGTCCGGCGGGGCGACGCTTAAGGCCGCATCGTGCTTCTGTCGTTCGGTGTTCTGGTCCAGCTGCACGGCGAAGGCGCTCAGGCGGTCCAGATAGGCGTCGGCGTCCTCCGCGGTCTCGATCCGGTGCTTGGTGTCCAAAAAGTCCGGCACGTTCTGGTACGAACCGGTCAGCTGGCTGACCACATAGGGCGAGGGCCCGAAATTGGAGCCGCCGAAATCGAAGGCGCTGACCCGGGCGCTGGATTCGCGGGTATAGGCGATGGTGTCGTAACTGACCTTGTCGGCGGCGGACAGGGCGTCGCGATCGATCGCCTTCAGCCGGCGCAGCTGGTCCAGGGTCAGCGCCCGCGCCTGGGCTATGCCCGCGGGCGATTCGTCGCTGAGGCGGTGTTTCAACGCGGCATTGGCGCCGGTGTCGAGACCCAGCTGCGTGGCGCTCTCTGGATTTCGGCGCAGGCCCTCCTGGAAGAAGGCGTCCAGCAGGGCGGTCAGCTTGGCGCCCTCCGGCGTGTCCGCCTCGGCGCGCGCGGCGGAAAACGGGCTGAGCACCACGGCGGCGGACGCGGTGGCGATCAGGTCTCGGCGATTGATCATGGATGGCCCCAAACAACGGAGCGGTGAACCTAGGTCGGCGCCGGGCCGGAGAAAAGCGTGAGATGGGCGGAAAGGTTTTTTGACCACAAAGGACACGAAGGACACGAAGGGGTTCGCATATTACTCGGGTCGTCGTTGAAGCATGGTCGCGGGGATTAAGGGCGCGCCGCTTCGCGGCGCAATCATGATTGGAGCCTTCACCAGACCCCTCAAGCACATCCTGAACTTCGTGTCCTTCGTGCCCTTCGTGGTCAAAAACCCTCGCGCCCTTGACGCCGCCCCCGCCGTTCTAGACACCCGGCCCGCGCATTAAGGATAGCCCGACATGAAAACCCTCGGCCTGCTCGGCGGGATGAGTTCGGAGAGCACCGCCATCTATTACCGGCTGCTCAACGAGGGGGTGAACGCGCGCCTGGGCAGGCTCGCCGCCGCCAAGCTGATCCTGTGGTCGTTCGATTTTTCCGACATCGCCGCGCGCCAGACGGCCGGCGACTGGGACGGCCTGACGCGCATGCTGGCGGACGCGGCGGGAGCGCTGGAGCGGGCCGGCGCGGACGCGGTGATGATCTGCGCCAACACCATGCACAAGATGGCCGATGAAGTGCAGGCGGCGATCGGCGTGCCGCTGTTGCACATCGCCGACGCGACCGGCGAGGCCATCCTGGCCACGCCATCGCGCCGCCCGGCCCTTTTGGCCACGCGCTACACCATGGAACAGGACTTCATCAAAGGCCGCCTGCTGGACCGGTTCGGCGTCGACGCGATAATCCCGAACGAACGCGACCGGATCGAGTTGCACCGGATCATCTATGAGGAGCTGTGCCTGGGCGTGGTGAAGCCGGCGTCCAAGGCGATCTTCCTCGGCATGATCGCCGAGCTGCGCGGGCAGGGCGCCGACGGCGTCATCCTGGGCTGCACGGAGCTCGGCATGATCCTGACCCAGGACGAGATGGATATTCCGGTTTTCGACACCGCCTTGATCCATGTCGGGGCCGCCGTCGATTTCGCGCTGCAATAGGCCCGCGCCAACCGCTATAAGCCCAACATGCCCGAAGGCGACGCCAGCCAGACCCGAACTTCCGCGACCGCGCGTTTCGGTCAGGGCTTCCTGCGCGACATCTGGTATTTCGCGGCGCTGTCGAGCGATCTGAAACCGGGCCGGCTGCAGCGCTACGAGGTCCTGGGCGAGCCGATCCTGCTCGGCCGCACCCGCGCCGGCGCCGTCTACGCCTTGCGCGACGTCTGCCCCCACCGCGCCGCGCCGCTGTCGGCGGGCCGGCTGATTGCCGATGGCCGGGAAGGCGAGCTGGTCGAATGCCCCTATCACGGCTGGCGGTTTCGCACCGACGGCGTCTGCGCGGCCATCCCCTCGCTGGTCGACGATCAGGAGGTCGACGTGGCCCGCATCCGCGTGCGCCGCTATCCGGCCCTCGAAAGCCAGGGCCTGGTCTTCGTCTGGATGGCCTCCGACGCTCGCGCCGAGGCCGAGCCCGACCAGCAACCGCCGGTCTTCCCAGGCATTGTCGGCGGCGCGCCCAAACTGGTCGATCGGATGGTGTTCGACGCCCATATCGACCATGCGGTGGTCGGGCTGATGGACCCCGCGCACGGCCCCTACGTGCACCAGAACTGGTGGTGGCGTTCCAAGGCCTCCCAACACGAAAAGGCCAAGGCCTTCGAGCCCCGCGAGGCCGGCTTCGCCATGGTCCGCCATCCGCCGTCCAGCAACAGCTACGCCTATCGCCTTCTGGGCGGAGCGCCGCAGACCGAGATCGTCTTCCGGCTGCCAGGCCTGCGCTGGGAGCATATCCAGGTGGGCGCGCGCCAGGTGCTGTCGCTGACCTGCCTGACGCCGGTGAGCGAGACCCGAACCCGCATCACTCAGGTCATGTGGTCGGATCACCCCGTTTTCACCCTGCTGAAGCCCTTCATCGCCTCGGGCGCGCGCAAGTTCCTGCGCCAGGACGGCGCGATGGTGAACCTGCAGAACCAGGGCCTGGCCTATGATCCGACCCTGCTCTGGATGGACGACGCCGACCGGCAGGCCAAATGGTACCAGGCGCTGAAACGCGAATGGACGGCGAGCCGCATCCAGGGCCGACCCTTTGAAAGCCCGGTCGAGGCGGCGGTTCTGCGCTGGCGCAGCTAGGAAGGCCGCCATGCGTATCGTCGGCGGAACCTACCGCGGCAGAGTGTTGATCGCCCCGCCTGGCGAGGCCACGCGGCCGACGTCGGATCGGGCGCGCGAGGCGGTGTTCAATGTCCTGCAGCATGCGGCGTGGTCGCCTGGCCTGGAAGGCGTGCGGGTGATCGACCTGTTCGCGGGTTCTGGCGCCCTTGGCTTGGAGGCGCTGTCCAGGGGGGCGGCCTTTTGTCTGTTCGTCGAGACCGACGCCGCCGCCAGAGGCGCCATCCGCGACAATGTCGAGGCGCTGGGCGCGCGCGGCGAGCTGTTCGGCCGCACCCGCATCCATCGCCGCGACGCTACCGACCTCGGGCTCCGCCCGGGCTCCGACGGGCCGGCTTTCGACCTGGCCTTCCTGGATCCGCCTTATGGCAAAGGGCTGGGCGAGCGGGCCCTGGCCCAGCTGATCGCCGGCGGATGGCTGGCGGACGACGCCCTGGTGGTGTTCGAGCGCGGCGCGGCCGAGCCTGACCCGATGACGCCCGGCTTCGAACTGCTGGACGCCCGCCGTTATGGCGCCGCGCGGGTGCTGTGCCTCCGCAAAACCGGCGACTAAACCACCGCGCCCACTAACCCACGGCGCCAAGACCCCGCGCCGAAGGGTCAAAATCCCAGGCCGGATCCTCGGCATGGGTCCAGCGCCGTAGCGGCTCCCAGCGCGCCACCAACTCGGCCAGTCCCACCACCGTCAGGGCGACCGCCAGGTTGACCAGCACCCCGCCGATCGTGGACGGAGAGGACTTCTCGGCCTGGGGCAAGGTCTGGGCCAGCAGAAGAATGACTAGGTTGTTGGCCGCGTGCACGCCGATCCCCAGCTCCAGCCCGCCGAGCCTCAGCGCGCCGAAGCTCAGCGCCATGCCGAACAGGACCCGGCTGACGCTGTGACCCAGGTCGTTGTCCCGGTGCATCATGGCGAAGACCAGGCTGTTGAGCAGCAAGATCGCCCCGAGATTTCGCGTGAAGGCGGCGGTGGTTTGCAGCATCCAGCCGCGGCACAAGACCTCCTCGAAGGCCGCATAGACCGGCAAGGCGGTGAACATCACCAGCAAATAGATCAGCCGCACCGAGAGGTATTCGCCCGAACGCCAGAACACCGGCCGGTCGGGCCAGCCGTGCAGGGCCTCGGGAATCGCCGCCGTCCCCCCCAGCAGCAGGCCGAACGATCCCAGCCCGAAGAAGAACAGCCGCCAGCGGAAGCGGGGCGCCGCGGTGATCCAGGTGCCGATCGGTCGGTGATTGACCACGCTGACCGCCCACAGCAGGCCCGCCAGGCAGGCCGAGGAGACCACCCCGGCCATGACCCCGTCGGTGATGCCGCCGATCAGGCACTCGCCGCAATGCATCTGGTTGGCCTTGACCGCCAAGATGGCGCTGCCCGGCCAGGTGGGCAGCTCGTGCAGCATCAGGCCGTGCACCAGCCAGTAGTTCAAAAGGCTGGCGACCAGGGTGCTCAAGGTGCCGCAGATCGCCACCGTGACGATCACCAGGGCGAAGGTCTCCGGCGGGCGCCACCAGATGTGTTCGGAAGGGTCGATGCCGCGCAGGAACGCCGGCCGCAGCGTCAAGTTCAGCCAGCGATCGAGGTGCAACCCTGCCATGAATCCATCGTCCGATACCGCCCGCTATGAAGCCTGAAATCGCGTCCATCCGAAGGCGGCGAGGCCATCGTCAGGCCAATTTCGCCTTCTGTCGTCAGTCCTTATCGGCGCCCGCCAAGAAACCCGCGCGGTGTGGCGGGGAATCCACAGAGCCTGGTTACCAAAGGGTTTCAGCGCCGCCCGAACAGTCGTTCGATATCCGCGAGCTTGAGCTCCACATAGGTGGGCCGGCCATGGTTGCACTGGCCGGAATGCGGCGTCGCCTCCATCTGGCGCAGCAGGGCGTTCATCTCCGGCGCGCTTAGCCGGCGGCCCGCCCGCACCGAACCGTGGCAGGCCATGGTCGAACAGACCGCCTGCAGTCGCTCGCCCAGCGCCAGGGCCGCGCCGTTCTCCGCCAGATCGTCGGCGATGTCGCGGATCAGGCCCGCGGCGTCGGTCTCGCCAAGCAGCGCCGGGGTTTCGCGAACCAGCACCGCGCCAGGCCCGAACCCCTCGATCACCAGGCCGAGACCAGCCAACTCCTCGGCGCGTTCGAGCACCCGATCGGCCTCGGCGGGGTCCAGCTCGACCACCTCGGGCAGCAACAGCGCCTGGCGCGCCACGCCCCCAGCCTCCAGTTCGCCCTTCATCCGCTCATAGACCAGCCGCTCGTGCGCGGCGTGCTGGTCGACGATGACTACCCCGTCGCGGGTCTGGGCGACGATATAGGTCTCGTGCACCTGAGCCCGCGCGGCGCCCAGCGGATAGTCGGTCGGATCTATGACCACCGCGGCGTGGGGCGTGGGATCGGCGATGAGCGCGCCTTCGAAACGGGCTGAGATCTCGGCCACGCCGGGCAGGTTTTGAACGCGAGCCTGGGGCGTCCAGCCTCCCGAACTCCACGCGGAAAATCCCGCCGCGGAGGGCTCGGGCCGGAACCCGCCCAATGCCGCGCTGGCCACGGTGGTCGAGGCGCGGTGGCCGGCGCCGGCCAAGGCGTGGCGCAGGGCCCCGATGATCAGGCCGCGCACCAGGGCCGGGTCGCGAAACCGCACCTCCGCCTTGGCCGGGTGGACGTTGATATCCACAAAGTCCGGCGCCAGCTCCACATAGAGCGCCGCCGTCGGATGACGGTCGCGGGCCAGGAAGTCGGCATAGGCGGCCCGAAGCGCGCCCTGCAGCAGCCGATCGCGCACGGGCCGGTCATTGACGAACAGGTATTGGTGGCTGGCGTTGCCGCGCGAATAGGTCGGCAGGCCCGCATAGCCCGACAGCCGCACCCCGTCGCGGGTCTGGTCGATCAAAAGGGCGTTGTCCTCGAACTCACGCCCGAGAATCGCCGCCAGCCGCTTCAGCCGCCCCTCCGGCCCCGGAAACTCCGGCGCCAGGCGCAGGACGCGCCGGCCGTCGAGGTCCAGGGCGAACCCCACGGCTTCATGCGCCATGGCCTGGCGCTTGACCTCCTCGGCGATGGCCATGGATTCTGACCGCGCCGATTTCATGAACTTGAGGCGCGCCGGCGTGGCGTAGAACAGGTCGCGCACCTCGACCCGCGCGCCGTGGGGACCGGGAAAGGCCGCCGGCCGCACCGCGCCCAGGGCGCCGCCTTCGACGTCCAGACCGTGGGCATCGTTCGAACCCTTGGCCCGCGCCGTCAGCGACAGGCGCGCCACCGAGCCGATCGAGGGCAGGGCCTCGCCGCGAAAGCCCAGGGTGGCGATGCGCAGAAGGTCCCACGATCCGTTGGCGTCCGGTGACAGTTTGGAGGTGGCGTGCCGCTCCAGGGCCAGGGGCAGTTCCTCGGCGGCAAGCCCGCAGCCGTCGTCGCAGACCAGGATCCGCGCCAGCCCGCCCTCGTCGGCCTGCACCTCGATCTGGCTCGCGCCGGCGTCGATGGCGTTTTCCACCAGCTCCTTGACCGCGCTGGCCGGCCGCTCGACCACCTCGCCGGCGGCGATGCGGTTGACGGTCTCCAGGGGTAGGCGGCGGATGGGCATGGGGTCAGGCTAGGGCCAATGGCGAGTCGGCGCGACTCCGATCCTTCAGATGGGGACGCCTCAGCTGCCGGTCGAGGCGTAGTGGCGTACCCCGAAGCGCCAAACCCACAGGGAAACGCCTAGAAACAGGAACCCGATCACCGGACTAACCTCGGTGAACCAGGCTGGCGCGCCCAAGGGATCGCGGCGGCCGAGGATCGCCAGGGCCGGATAGTAGCTGACGCAGCCGATCGGCACGACGAAGGTCAGGAACTGGCGGAACCAGCGGGCATAGATGTCCAACGGATATTCCCCTGCCGTGACGCCGCCATAGGTCAGGGTGTTGGCCACCTCCAGGCTCTCCACGGTCCAGAAGGCCAAGGTAGCCTGCAGCACCAGGAGGCCCAGGAACAGCGCGCCGCCGCCGGCGACCGCCGAGCCGGCCAGAAGCAGCTCCCTCGGCCCCCAGCCCCGCCAGCGCGCCCATGCCGCTCAGCTGGCCGACATAGATGCGGAACGGAATGTCCGACAGGCCGGCGAAGGGTTGCAGAAACAGGAAAAGGTGCGCCCAGGCCGGAAACAGCGGCAGGGGTACGATCAGGCCGGAAAACAGGTTGACGACCGCCGGCGCCAGGCTGTTGGCCCCGCGCGAGGTCATGCTCGCCACCACAACGACGTTGATCAGAAGCGTCATGGCCGCCGACAACAACAAGGTCAGGCTGATCGAGGCCGTAAACAGGACGCCGGCCGCGAGGCCCGCCGGCGGCGCCAGGCCCCAGGCTCCAAGGCCCGTCAGCGACAGGATCGGACCGGCCAGGATGAACATCGGGACGGCGCGCGGCAGGACCCGGGCGAGGGTCCAAGCCAGGGCGCGGGCGTACCAGTAGAAATAGGTGTCCAGCGGCCTCAGGCGCTCATAGACGACCGCCCCGGACACCACCATCTCGGAGACATCCGGGTCGGCGTTCCATGGCAGCAGGACCAATAGGCCCTGGCCCAGCCAGACATAGCCGATGGCCTGGGCGAGGCTCAGCGGCGGGTGGGCCGCGCCGTGATAGAACCCCGCCAGCACCATGACGCTGATCACGCCGAACCAGGCCTGGGTGGCGAAGCCGGCCGCCGCCGCCGCGCGATACTGAAGCACCAGCAAAAAGCGCGCCCGCAGCACCGCCAGATAGGGCGTCAAACGGCTTTGCGGGACGGCGAGCGCTGCATCCATCGCGGTCAAGCCTCGTCCGCGCCGTGCAGGGCGTAGAACCGCGCGACCACTTCCTCGATCGGCGGCTCCTCCAGATGCAGGTCCTCGACCTCGTGGTCGGCGGTGATCTGGCTGATCAGCCGGTGCGGCGCGATCCGGCGCGGATCGAAGGCCAAGGTCTGGGTGCGGCCGTCGTGGGCGACGACGGCGACGCCCTCGATCGACAGGGCCGCGACGTCATCGGCGAAGTCCACCACCAGCCGCCGCTCGCCGACGATCTCGGCGCGCATGGCCTCCAGGCTGGCGTCGCGCAGCACCACGCCGTTGCCGATGACGATCACCCGTTTGGCCAGGGCTTCGATGTCGTGCATGTCGTGGGTGGTCAGGATCACCGTGACGCCCTGGTCGCGGTTCAGCACCTTGACGAAATCGCGCACCGCCAGCTTGGAGGTGGCGTCCAGGCCGATGGTCGGCTCGTCCAGGAACAAGATACGCGGGCTGTGCAGCATGGCCGCGGCGATCTCGCAGCGCATGCGCTGGCCCAGCGACAGCTGGCGAACCGGAGTGTCCAGCAGGGGTTCGATCCGAAGCAGCCCGACCATCTGGTCGCGGGACCGGCGGAACGATGTCTCGGGCACGCGGTAGATGTCCCGCAACAGCTGGAAGCTCTCGATCACCGGCAGGTCCCACCACAGCTGGGTGCGCTGGCCAAACACCACCCCGATCCGCGCGACGTGGGCGATCCGGTCCTTCCACGGCGTCAGGCCGCCAACCTCGCAGACGCCCGAAGTGGGGATCAGGATGCCGGACAGGATCTTGATGGTGGTCGACTTGCCCGCGCCGTTGGGGCCGATGAAGCCCAGCAGCTCGCCCTCATCCAGCGAGAAACAGATATGTTTCAGCGCCTCGACCGTACGGTGACGGCGGCGGAACAGGCCCTTGACCGCACCCATGGCGCCGGCCTCGCGCTCGGCGACCCGGTAGGCCTTGGACAGATTGTCGACCCTGATCTGGGGCACGGCCGGGCGCCTCGGGCTTTGGCGCCAAGTTTTGGCGGGGCGCGGAACCTATAGTGGCGCTTGTGCGATGGCAACGGGGGTGCGTGCTTCGACGCGCGCCCCGCGGTCGCTACTCAGCATGACGTACGATATTGGAAGCCCAACCCATTTCGTCTTGCTGAGTAGGCCGCTTTAGCGGCCGTGTCGAAGCACGCAGCGGCGCCGCTACAACCCCGGCAGCTTGATGTGCTTGTCCACCGGTTCACGCTTGATGATGATCGGGCGATTGGCGGTCAGTTTGGCGATGCGCTGAGCCTCGATCTTCGGATCGATCGGCGCGGCGGTGTCGGCGCCGGCCTCGGCGGCCGACGCCGCCTGCGCGGGCTCGGGCTTGTCCTTGCGCCAGAACATGACCCGGTCGGCGAAGCTGCGCTCCTTGTGGGCCACCGCGCCGAATTCGTCGTCGATCACGTAGCGGATCAGCGGGTCGGCCTTGTCGGCGCCGGCCTTGGCGACCAGCAGTTTTTCACCCTCCGAGCGCTGCTCGGCTTCGCGCTGGCCCATCAAGGCGACACGGGCCTGGCTTTCCGGCTGTAGTTCCTGGGGCCGCGGCTGGCCCGGCGCGGGCGGACGCAGCGCATAGTCCGGCGGCACCACCAGGGGCGCCTTGGTCACCACGCGGAATTCGTCCGGTACGACCTTGGTCATGCCCAGCGCCTGTTGGGCGCTCTGGCAGCCGGCCAGACCGAGGCCCATCATCACGACAGCCGCTGCCGCGACGCGTTTGTAGCTCATCAGACGCAAACTCCCTGGGCCGCCCCGGCCGTGTCGAATGTTTCGATACCGCATTCCGCGCCCGGGCGCCAACAAGCTAGGCGCGATCAGACGTCGCGGCCGGTTTTGATGTGGTCAGCGCATCCCAGAGCAGCAGCGCCACGCCGATATTGATCGCGCTGTCGGCCAGATTGAACACCCACGGAAAATGCAGCGCGGTCACATCGATGAAATCGGCCACGGCGCCGAAGCGTGCGCGATCGATGACGTTGCCCAGCGCCCCGCCCATCACCAGCCCAAGGGCCAGCGCCAGGATCGGCCGCTCGCCGCGCCGCGCCCAGACCGCCAGGGCGAGGGCCACGCCGGTTTCGAAGACGACCAGCGCCCAGCGGCCCAGATCGCCATGCCCGCCCAACAGGCCAAAACTGACCCCGCGGTTCCAGACCATGGTCAGCCTCAGCACGGGCAGGACATCGAACGAACCACGCTCCGGCAGGTCGAACGGGCCGAGGATCCAGGCCTTGGACAGCTGGTCGGCGACGATGACGGCGGCGGCGGCGATATAGGCGAGCCAGCCGAGGCGGGTCGTTCGGCTCATGCCGGGTGGACCCGGTGTTGCGCGTCCCACCAGGCCACGGCGTCGGCGTCGCGCAAGGACAGGTCCGGATAGCGCGGGTCTGACCCGACCTCGGGCAGGATCCGCCAGGAGCGGGCGCATTTACGGCCCTCGGCGCGCAACGGCTCCACTGTCACCGATCCGGTCTCGTCCAACCGAAAGGCGTCCTTGGGCCCCTCGCCGGCGACCAGGCTGGCCTGGCTGGTGCGGAACACCTCGGCCGCGTCCAGACCGTCAAAGGCGGCCAGCAGGGTCGGATCGGCGATATGCACCCTGGGCGCGGCCTCAAGCGCCGCCCCGATGCGCTTGTCGCGCCGCTCGACCTCCAAGGCGCCGGTGACCGCGCGGGTGACGATCTGGACCTTGTCCCAGCGCGCCGCCTCGGCGTCGTTGCGCCAGTCCGCCGGCGTGTTCGGGATCACCCGCAGGCAGTTGGAGTCCGCCTCGGCAAAGCGTGTGGTCCAGGCCTCTTCCATGGTGAACGGCGTCAGCGGCGCCAGCCAGGCGGTCAGACGCTCGAACACCGCGTCCATCACCGTGCGGCAGGCGCGCCGGCGCAAGCTGTCGGGGCGGTCGCAGTAGAGAGCGTCGCGGCGGATGTCGAAATAGAGCGCCGACAGATCGTTCGAGCAGAACTCCGAGATCGGCCGCCAGACTTCCTGGAACTGGTACTGGGCGTAGGCCTCGCGCACCTGGGCGTCCAATTGCCACAGCCGGTGCAGGATGAACCGCTCCAGCGGCGGCATATCGGCCAGCGCCACCCGCTCGGCCTCATCGAAACCGGCCAAGCCGCCCAGCAGATAGCGGATGGTGTTGCGCAGTTTGCGATAGCCGTCGACGGTGGTCTGCAGGATGGTTTTGCCGATCCGCTGGTCCTCGGCATAGTCGACCATGGCCACCCAGAGCCGCAGGATGTCGGCGCCGCTTTCACGGATGATGGTGTCGGGCTCGACCGAATTGCCCTTGGACTTGGACATCTTCTCGCCCTGCTCGTCCACTGTGAAGCCGTGCGTGAGGATGGCGTCATAGGGCGCGCGCCCGCGCGAGCCGCAGGATTCCAACAGCGAGGACTGGAACCAGCCGCGGTGCTGGTCGGATCCCTCAAGATAAAGGTCGGCCGGCCAATGGGTGTGTTCGCGGCCTTCCAGCGTGAAGGCGTGGGTCGAGCCGGAATCGAACCAGACGTCCAGGATATCATCGACCTTTTCGTAAGCGTCCACGTCGTGGGCCCCAAGGAAATCGCTGGCGGGCCGGATGAACCAGGCGTCCGCGCCCTGGGCGGCGATCGCGCCTTGGATCCGAGCGTTGACCTCCGGATCGACCAGGGGTCGGCCGGTGTGCTTGTCGACGAAGATGGCCAGGGGCGTGCCCCAGGCGCGCTGGCGGCTGATCAGCCAGTCCGGACGGCTCTCGACCATCGAGCGGATGCGATTTCGGCCCTGCGCCGGATAGAAGGCCGTGGCGTCGATCGCCGCCAGGGCGCGCTCGCGCAGGGTGGTCTCGCCGCCTTCGATGGTCTGGTCGATGTGGATGAACCATTGGGGCGTATTTCGAAAGATGACCGGAGCCTTGGAACGCCAGGAGTGGGGGTAGGAATGCTCCAGCCGCCCGCGCGCCAGAAGGTTTCCCGCCTCGATCAGCCTGTCCATCACCGCGCCGTTGGCCGGTCCGAACTTGCCGGCCTTCTTGCCCTCGGTCTCCAGCACCTTCAGGCCGCCGAAAAGGGGCACGTGGGCGTAATAGGCGCCGTCCTCGTCGACAGTCTCCGGGATCTCACGATGGCCGTGCGCCAGCCACAGCAGATAGTCTTCCTGGCCGTGGCCGGGGGCGGTGTGGACAAAGCCGGTTCCCGCGTCGTCGGTGACGTGGTCGCCTTCCAGCAACGGAACCGCGAAACCATAGCCGCGATCGAGATTGGCCAGGGGGTGGGCGCAGACCATGCCGCGCGGATCGACCGCCTCGATCCGGTCCCAGGTGGCGATCTTGGCGGCGGCGCGCACCTCTTCGGCCAGCTTGTCGGCGACGATCAGCCGATCGCCCGGCCTGGCCCAGGGCGCGAAGGCCAAGCCCTCCTCCATCGCCTCGACTTGATAGACCGCATAGGCGATGTCGGAACTGTAGGCGATGGCCCGGTTGGCCGGGATCGTCCAGGGCGTGGTGGTCCAGATGACCACGCAGGCGCCCGTGGCGGCCTGGGAGCCCTCCAGCACGGGAAACTTGACCCAGACGGTGGGGCTTGCGTGGTCGTGATACTCCACCTCGGCGTCGGCCAGGGCGGTGCGCTCGACCGGGCTCCACATCACCGGCTTGGAGCCGCGATAGAGCTGGCCGCTGACCACGAATTTGTGGAACTCGGCGACGATCGCCGCTTCGCTGGAAAAATCCATCGTCGAATAGCGGTGGGCCCAGTCGCCGAGCACGCCCAGGCGGCGAAAACCCTTGGCCTGCACGTCGATCCAATGGCTGGCGAAGGCGCGGCAGCGGTCGCGGAATTCGGCGACCGGCACGTCGTCCTTGCGCTTGCCCTGGCCGCGCAACTCCTCCTCGATCTTCCACTCGATCGGCAGGCCGTGGCAGTCCCAGCCAGGCACATAGTCGACGTCGTAGCCCAGCAGGAAGCGCGAGCGGACCACGAAATCCTTCAGCGTCTTTTGCAGGGCGTGGCCGATATGGATCGCGCCGTTGGCGTAGGGCGGGCCGTCGTGCAGCACGAACAGCGGGGCGTCCTTGGCCTGCCGCTCCTTGCGGATCGCGGCGTAGAGATCCTGCCCGTCCCAACGCGCCAGGATCTCCGGCTCCTTCTGCGGCAGGCCGCCGCGCATCGGGAACGGCGTGTCCGGCAGGAAGACGGTTTCGCGATAGTCGCGGGCGGCCGCGGCGCCGGTAGGAGAATCGATAGTGGAAGTGGGGGCCATGATCGGGTCCAGCGTCAGTTCGAAAAAGGTGAGGCTCGAAAACCCGGCGCGCGCTGGAGCCTTGCCATGGAAAGACAGGCCCGGACGCGTCACGCCGGGCGGTTAATTCGAAACCCTGTCCGAACCGTGGTCATGGGGCGGATGTAACAGAGCCGCGCGCGAGGGGCGAGCCTTGATTGGCGCGGAGGCACGCGAGTCCGCCCTGGGCAGCCGGCGTCAGCGCCCAGGCCAGCGCCGCGCCTCCGCGCCATCCTTGTGCATCTGCTCGATCATCGCTTCCAGGCTGTCGAACTTGAGTTCCGGGCGGATGAAATGGATCAGTTCGGTCTCGATCACCTCGCCGTAGAGGTCCTCGTCGAAATCGAACAGGAACACCTCCAGGCGAGGTTCGACCAGCCCGGTGGTGGGATTGCGGCCGAGATTGGCCACGCCGGCTGCCTCGCGGCCGTCCGGCAGGCGGGTGCGGGTGGCGTAGACGCCGAGCCTGGGGACCACATAGTCGCCCAAGGCCACGTTGGCGGTGGGAAAGCCCAGGGTGCGGCCCAGCTGCTGGCCCCGCATCACCTCGCCCTCGATGGCGAAGAAGCGGCCCATGATCTTGGCCGCCTTCCCGGCCTCGCCCGCCTTCAGGGCGTCGCGAACGGCGCTGGAGGAATATTTGTCGAGTTCCGGATTTTGCAGGCCCGGCGTGAATTCGGCGTCCCCGTATTTGGGCCGCATCGAGACGGTGAAGCCCATCCGTTTACCGTAGCGCGCCAGGGATTCCACATCGCCCGTGCGATCCTTGCCGAAGGTGACGTCGAAGCCGACCGCCACATGTTTCACCCCAAGGCCTCGGGCGAACACAGTCTCGGCGAAGGCCTCATCGCTCATCTGGGCGACCTCGGCGGTGAACGGCAGGACGTAGAAAAGGTCGACCCCCAGTTCCTCCAGCACCCGGGCCTGTTGAGCCAGGCTCATCAGCCGGAAGGGTTCGGCGTGCGGTTGGAAAAACCGGCGGGGATGCGGCTCGAACGTACTGACCGCCAGCGGAATGCGAAAACCCTGAGCGACGGTCAGGGCGTCGCGGATCACTTCGCGGTGCCCCCGATGCAAGCCGTCGAAATTGCCGTAAGCCAACGACGCGCCGCGTTGATCGGGCGTCAGGGCCTGCCAGCCGTGGATGATCCGCAGCGCCACTTAGCCGCCTCGCCGGGAAACCATCAGCACGGCCTGGCCCTCGATCACTGGCTTGCCGCCGACCAGGCAAACGGTGTCCAGGCTGACCCGGGCCTTGTCCGCATCGAGCGCGGTCACCGTGACGCGGGCGGTGACCTCGTCGCCGATGCGCACGGGCCTGCGAAAGCTCAGGGTCTGCGAAACATAGATCGCCCCATGGCCGGGCAGGGTCTCGCCAAGGACCGCGGAAATATAGGTGGCCGACAGCATGCCGTGGGCGATCCGACCCTGGAACCGGGTGGTCGCGGCGAACGCCTCGTCCATATGGACCGGGTTGAAGTCGCCGGAGACCTCGGCGAAGGCGCTGATGTCGGCCTCGCTCACCACATGCGAGCGCTCGGCGCTCTGCCCCACCGTCATATCTTCAAGGCAATAGCCCGCCATCTAGGCCTCCCGCCGCTGCGCCACGCCTTGTAGCCAAGATTGGCCGCAAGTCATCCCTTGAGCTCCAGCATGGCGTACGCCGCGGCGAGGCCTTCGCGCGCCAGAAGGCCCGCCGTCAGCGCTGGGTCAAGCCGGCCATCGCGGACCGCCTCCGCGCCGTGGATGCCATTGGCGATGAACAAGCAGTCCAAACCCTGGTCCGCCGCGCCCTTGACGTCGGTGGCGATCCCATCGCCGATGCACAGCACCCGCTCGCGCGCCAGCGGCCGGCCCAGCAGCCGTTCGGCTTCCGTCATGGCCAGATCATAGATCGGCGCGAAGGGCTTGCCGGCCATCAGCACCGGCCCATCCATGGCCGCATAGAGATCAGCAAGGGCGCCGCCGCAATAGATCAGCCGGTCACCGCGCTGGACCACCCGGTCCGGGTTGGCGCAAATCATCGCTAGGCCGCGGCGGGCGCAGACCGCCAGCAGCTCGCGATAGTCGTCCGGCGTCTCGCGCTCGTCGTCCTTCGGGCCGGTGCAGGCGATAAAGGCGGCCAGCTCCGGCGTGGTGAAGTTCAGACCCAGGCCGTCATACAGCGGCCAGTCGCGGTCCGGGCCGATCTTCCAGGCGGGTCCGGGCGCCCGTTCGGCCAGCAGGGTGCGGGTCGCATCACCCGAACTCACGAAAGCCGACCAGGCCGCGCGGGGCACGCCCAGGGCGTCGAGCTGGGGCAGCACGTCGGCCGACGGGCGCGGCGCATTCGAGATCAGCACGACGGGTCCGCAAGTCTCGGCGAACCGCTGCAACGCCTCGCAAGCCTTGGGGAACGCCTCACGTCCATTATGGATCACGCCCCAGACATCGCACAACAGCGCGTCATAGCGGCCGGAGATTTGGGCGAGGCTGTCGGGCAGGGCGGGCTTGGTCATGGCGCGGCGGGTAGCGGTCGGCGCGCGACAGGTCAACTACCGCACGGCGCGCCGGCGTAGGCTGGTGCGCATGAAGTCGGCCGGCGGGTCGGTTTCGGCCAGCACCGCATCGCGGATGGCGCGGGGTTCGCCGAACAGGTTGCCCTGGCCGTAGCCGATATTCAGCTCGAGGATGTCGACCACCTGGCGTTCGGTCTCGACCTTCTCGGCGATCACCTCGACGCCATAGCGGCGGGTCAGCTGGGCGAAATCGGCGGCGTCGAGGTCCTTCAGCGAGCGCATCGCCGTCTGGCCGTCAACATCCAGCAGCTGGCTTAGCAGGACCTCGGCGCTGACCTTGACGAACTTCACGTCCGCCCGCGACAGGTCCTGGAAGTCGAGATCCAGATCGGTGACCTTGTCCAGCGAGAAGCGGAAACCGAGATCGGCCAGCTTGGCCATGTTGCGCGCCTCTACCGAGCCGCGGCGGTCGAAGGCCGGCTGGCCCAGTTCGAAGATCAGCGCGCCGGCCATGTCCTTGTTCTGGGCCAGGAATTCCAAGAATTGCGGGAAGAAGGCCTCGTCGCCCAGCGAGCCGAGGGCGATATTGCAGAAGATGCCGACCTTACGGTCGTTCTTGGCCAGGCGCCGCACGATCTGCACGCAGCGGAACAGCAGAAGGTTGTCGATCGCCGAAACCAGGCCCTCCGGCTCCGCCACGCTCAGATATTCCGCCGGCATCATGATCCGCCCGGTGGCGTCGCGCAGGCGAGAGAAGCTTTCGTAGAATACGGTTCGGCGCTGAGGCAGGCCGACCACCGGCTGCAGATAAAGGTCGACGCGATTATCCGCCAGAGCCTCGCGCACGGTCTCCAGGAGCGCGGCCTGTTGGTGGTAGGCGCGATCCTGGGCGTGGGCCTGGGCGTGCAAGTGGGCCTGAGGCTGGGGGTGAGCCTGGATCGGCGCGTGGCCGGCGCTGGGCATGTAGGGCTCGGGCCGCGCGGCCAGCCGCTCGTCCAGGCTCTCGCTCATTCGCTCGATCAGGTCTTCCAGCACACGGACCTCGACACCCAGCGCTTCCGAGCGCCGGGCTGCGTCTTCCTGCACGTTCTCGCCGAGCTCGGTCAGGCGCTCATCCATGTTCTGGATCAGGTCGACCAGGATCTTGTGGGCCTCGCGCACCGCGCCGATTTCCTCACGCAGGTCGCCGGCCTCCAGCGAACGCTCGACCCAGCCGTGGACGGCTAAGCAGAAGCCTAGCGAGCCGATCAGCCCGGCTATGCCCGCGCCCCATCCGCCGCCGCCGCGCCAAAGCATCAGCGCGACGATCAACGACAAGCAAAGATATGCGCCGATCAGCAGCGGCACGGTGACCTTGCGCATCATTTCCGCCTATTCGAATCAACGGAGTATCGAACGGTTAACGCGCCCGAGTCGAAGGAATTGAACAGACCGGGCGCAATCGTCGCGGGAGGCGACCGCCAAATCACGATGATTTCGAATTGAATCAATCCAAATGCTTGGAGCGGGGTGCGGGCGCAAACCGCTTCGCGTGGTTCCTCAATTCCGCTTTGGGCGGTCACGCCGGATGAAATAGGGCGCTGACGGATTCGCCGTTGTGGATCCTGCGGATGGCCTCGGCCAGGGCCGGCGCGACCGACAGCACCTTCAGCTTGGGGACCCGCTTCTCGGGCGCCAGCGGCACGGTGTTGGTGCAGACGATCTCCAGCACGTCCGGCTGGTCGGCCAGGCGCCGCAGGGCGTCGCCGGAGAACAAGCCGTGGGTGCAGGCCACTCGGATCGAGCGGGCGTCGCGTTCGCGCAGGCGCTGCATCAGTTCGATCACGGTGCTGCCCTTGGCGATCTCGTCGTCGAGCACGATCACGTCCTTGCCGGCCACCTCGCCGATGATGGCGCTGATGGTCACCCGATCGTCCTCGAACCGTTGTTTCGCGCCGGCGGCGACTGGGGTTCCCAGCAGGCGCGCGAAGGCGGCGGCCTCCTTGGCGCCGCCGAGGTCCGGCGAGACCACGACGGTGTTGGACAGGTCGTATTGCCGAAAGTGCCGCGCCAGCTCGTGCAGGGCGTGCAGGTGATCGACCGGCACGCTGAAAAATCCATGCACCTGAGGCGAATGCAGGGTCATGGTCAGCACCCGGTTGGCGCCGGCCGTCACTAGCAGATCGGCGACCAGACGCCCGCCGATCGAGATGCGCGGCGCGTCCTTCTTGTCCGACCGCGCATAGGCGTAGTGCGGCATGACCACGGTGATCCGCGACGCCGACGCGCCCCTCGCCGCGTCCGCCATCAAGAACAGCTCCATCAGATGGTCCTGCACCGGGGGCGCTAGGGGCTGGATCAAAAAGACGTCCCGCTCGCGGCAGTTCTCCTGCAGCTGAACTTCCAGACAGTCATTGGCGAAACGCTGGAGCCGCGAAGGAAACAGCGGGACCTGCAGGTGGGCGCATATCTCCGCGGCCAGTTCCGGATGGGCGCCGCCGCTGAAGACCGCTATGCCGCTCAAGGCCCCTCCTCGGCGTGACCCGAACCGCGCGCCTATCGCGTCGGAACCGGCGTCTCGCCGCGATAGTCGTAGAAGCCGCGCCCGGACTTCTTGCCCAGCCAGCCGGCCTCGACATATTTCGTCAGCAGCGGGCAGGGCCGGTACTTGGAGTCGGCCAGGCCGTCATAGAGCACGTTCATGATCGAAAGGACGGTGTCCAGGCCGATGAAATCGCCCAGCTCCAGCGGGCCCATCGGATGATTGGCGCCCAGCTTGAGCGCGGTGTCGATCGCGTCGACCGTGCCGACGCCCTCGTACAGCGTATAGATCGCCTCGTTGATCATCGGCACTAGCACGCGGTTGACGATGAAGGCCGGAAAATCTTCGGCGTTGGCCGTGGTCTTGCCGAGCGAGCGGGCGAAATTCACCGCCGTCTCGTAGGTGGCGACGTCGGTGGCGATGCCGCGGATGATCTCGACCAGCTTCATCAGCGGGGCCGGGTTCATGAAATGCAGGCCGATAAACCGCTCGGGCCGGTCGGTGTTGGACGCCAGCCGGGTGATCGAGATCGATGAGGTGTTGGAGGCCAGCAGGGTCTGCGTGGCCAGGTGCGGCGCCAGGGCGGTGAAGATGGCCTTCTTGGTGGTTTCTTCCTCGGTCGCCGCCTCGATGGCCAGGTCCGTGCGCCCGATATCGGCCAGCGACACCGCCGGATGGATATGCTGCAGCGCGGACTTCATCGCCGCGTCGTCGATGAGGCCGCGCGAGACCTGCCGGGCCAGATTATGTTCGATGACGCTGATCCCGGCGTCGATCCGTTCCCGCGACAGGTCGTTCAGACGGACCTCATAGCCCGCCAAGGCGCAGACATGGGCGATTCCGGAGCCCATCTGACCCGCACCGATCACGCCGACCGTTTTGATATCGACCATTCCGTCCTGCCTCGCCCCCCGGACTTCTTTGACCCCGCCTCTTAGCATGGTCCATCATGCACTGCGAAACGTCTGTGCTGCAATGCAGCGAATTCGAAATGGTGTTGCGCAAACGCCGCCTAGTCCACCCAGCGGCTTATTTTCCCGCCGCGGTGAGGGCGTCCATCAATTCCGGCACGGCGGTCTTGTAGTCCGAGACCAGGCCGTAATCGGCGACCTGGAAGATCGGCGCATCGGAATCCTTGTTGATCGCCACGATCACCTTGGAATCCTTCATTCCCGCCAGGTGCTGAATCGCCCCGGAAATGCCGATGGCGATATAGAGCTGCGGGGCCACGACCTTGCCGGTCTGACCGACCTGATAGTCGTTGGGAGCGTAGCCGGCGTCGACCGCGGCTCGGCTGGCGCCCACCGCAGCGCCCAGCTTGTCGGCCAGGGGCTCGATCACCCGGTGGAACTCCTCGGCGGAGCCCATGGCGCGGCCGCCGGAGACGACGATCTTGGCGCCAGCCAGCTCGGGCCGGTCGGATTTGACGATCTCGTCGGAGACGAAACGGGTCTTGGGAGCGCCGTCGCCGGCGGCGATCTGCTCGATCGGGGCCGAGCCGCCCTCGCCGGCCGCCTTGAAGGCGGTGGCGCGCACGGTGATGACCTTCTTGGCGTCCGAGGACTGCACCGTCTCCAGCGCGTTGCCCGCATAGATCGGGCGCACGAAGGTGTCGGGGCTGACGATCTCGACGATTTCCGAGATCGGGGCGACATCCAGCTTGGCCGCCAGACGCGGCGCGAAGTTCTTGCCCACCGAGGTGGCCGGGACCAGGATCGCGTCATAGCTGGGCGCCAACGGCAGCACGGCGGCGGTGATGGCCTCGGCGATGTGCTGGCCCAGCGCGTCGCTGGTCGCGACCAGCACCTTGCGCACGCCTTCGATCTTGGCGGCCTCGGCGGCGACGCCGTCGACCCCCTGGCCCGCGATCAGGACGTCGACGTCGCCGGACAGCGCCTTGGCGGCGGTGACGGTCTTGTGGGTCGAGTCCTTCAGCGATGCGTTGTCATGATCGGCGATGACGAGAACAGCCATCAGATAACCCCCGCTTCGGTCTTCAGTTTGGCCACCAGCTCGGCGGCGTTTTCCACCTTCACCCCGGCCGTGCGCTTGGGGGGGTCGGTCACCTTAAGCACCTTCAGATGCCCAGCCAGATCGACGCCGTAGTCGGCGACGGCGGTGATATCGATGATCTTTTTCTTGGCCTTCATGATGTTGGGCAGCGAGGCGTAGCGCGGCTCGTTCAGACGCAGGTCCGCGGTCACCACCGCCGGCAGATCAAGCTCCAGGGTTTGCAGGCCGCCGTCGACCTCCCGCGTCACCTTCACTTTGGACCCGTCAATCTCCACCTTGGAGGCGAAGGTCGCCTGCGGCCAGTCTAGCAGGGCCGACAGCATCTGGCCGACGGCGTTGTTGTCGCCGTCGATGGCCTGCTTGCCCATCAGCACAAGGCCAGGGGCTTCCTTCTCGATCACCGCCTTGAGCAGCTTAGCCACTTCCAGCGGCTCGACATCGACATCGGTCTGGATCAGGACGCCCCGATCCGCGCCCATGGCCAGGGCCGTGCGGATGGTTTCCTGGGCTTGGATCGGGCCGATGGAGACGACGACGATCTCGTCGGCCGCGCCCTTTTCCTTCAAACGCACCGCCTCTTCGACGGCGATTTCGCAGAAGGGGTTCATCGACATCTTCACATTGGCGAGGTCGACGCCGGTCTGGTCGGGCCTGACCCGCGCCTTGACGTTGGAATCGATCACCCGTTTGACCGGGACCAGAACCTTCATCGGTCTCATCACCCCTTGCATTGAACAAGCATCGCAAAGCGCGCCCGTTCAGCGGCGCCGCGACTGCGAAAAGCGCGGCAACCTGACAATGCCGTCCCCGCCTGTCAACGCGAGCGCGCGAATTGTTGCGAACCTGGGCGCGAGGCTTGGCGTCTTGCGGGCCGGGCGCGGCGGCTCCATAGAGCGGGCATGAACCCGACGATCGACCGCCTGAAGCTGATCTTTCTCGTGATCTTCGCCATCTGCTGCGTGGGGATCTGGACCTACCAGGCGCTTTATGTGTGGCCGCGCAACAAGTGCGAGGCGATGGGCGACTGGTGGGACTGGCGCGACCGCATCTGCGCCGTGCCGATGCCGATCTGGCGCTTCACCGGACGGGGGATCCCGCAGCCCGAAACGCCCTTCAAGCCCGCGCCGATCGCCGCGGCCGCCAAGGCGCCGATCGCCAAGCCGTCAGTCGGGGGCCTGCCCAAGCCGACCTCCGCCCACTCCCGATAGCTAAAGCCGGCCTCAGCGCGTCGCGCCCGGCGACCACAGGACGTCGCTCGCGCCCTTGTCGTTGACCCACCGGGCGGCGACGAACAGCAAGTCGGACAGGCGGTTGAGGTACTTCAAGGCCGGCTGACCCACGGATTCGCCCTCGGTCTGGGCCAGGTGAACCGCCGCCCGCTCGGCGCGGCGACAGACCGTGCGAGCCAGGTGCAGGGCGGCCGCCGCCGGCGAGCCGCCGGGCAGGATGAACGAGGTCAGCGGCGACAGCTCGCCGTTCAGCCGATCGATTTCGTGCTCCAGCCGCTCCACCTGGGTGTCCACAATACGCAGGGCGGGGCTGCCGGCGTCCGCGCGATCGGGCGTGGCGAGATCGGCGCCCAGGTCAAACAGGTCATTCTGGATCCGCGCCATGATGGCGTCCAGCAACGGGTCTGCGGAGGTGTGCAGCCGCGCCAGGCCAATGCAGGCGTTGGTCTCGTCCACCTCGCCATAGGCGGTGACCCGAGGGTCGAACTTCATCACCAGCGCGCCGCTAGCCAGGCGTGTGCGGCCCGCGTCCCCGGTGCGCGTATAGATTCGGTTGAGCGTGACCATCAGTGGCGTCCGCGCCACCAGACGGCGGCGACCAGGACCAGAACCGCGACGAATTGCAGCACCACCCGCAGCCGCATCAGCTTGTTCGAATAGGACCGGCCGAAATCGCCGCCGCGAAACAGGGCGTAGATTCCGAAGCCGAGCGCCGTCAGCACCGCCAGCAAAGACACCGGGATCAGCAGGTCGAAAAGGTCCCTCATCGTCAAATCCTAGCCCTCCGCGCGCGCGGGCGCCACAGCGCTTACGGCGAAGCCTTGTTTTGGGCCTATTCAAATCTATATTGAACGCGTTCAGCCAAATTCGGGTTTCGAGTTTAGTTTTTCGGCCGGCGCACCACCGTCAAACAGACCCTCCCAAGCTGCGGTAGGTTGTCGCAGCAGGGTTCTTGTAAACTTAGCCTATAGCGCGCTGGTGTTTGTGTTGCGTAACGATGCTTGTTGAACGCGTTCAACCAACAAATCCGTGGCAAGCCATCCCCGCCGCCACGCTCTTGCAGAAGCTGGAATGTCTCGATGAATCAATTGACCACCCGCACGTTTGTCGCAGGCCAGGCGCCGCCGACGCGACGCGCGCTCGCCAAGCAGCAAACCCGTCAGCGCCTGCTGCTCGCCGCCAAGCAGCTGGTGACCGAACGGGGCTACGACGCCGCCACCGTCCGCGACATCGCCGCGGCCGCGGATTTGTCGACAGGCGCGGTGTTCGCCAGCTTCGACGACAAGGCGGACCTGTTCAATGAAGTGATCCTCGCCGACTACGCCGCCCTGCTGGACCAGATGAGCGCGGTCGCCGCCGGCGAAAACTCGACCCGCGCCACCCTGATCAAGCTGTTAGCCTTGGCCTACGCCTTCCATTTCGAGGAACTGCCGCTGGTGCAGGCCGCGATCGGCTTTTCCTGGCTGCGAGACGCCGCGGTCGAACGCCGCAACCGCGAGGGCGTCAAGCTGATCCTGGCGCGCTTGAGCGAGGTGCTGCGCGCCGGCGTCGTCTCGGGCGAACTGTCGACGACGCTGGATGCCGGCCTGATCGCCGAGATGCTGTGGGACAGCTATGTGGCGAACTATCGCCGCGCCATCTTCGACGGCTGGGACGTGGAAGCGCTAGGCGCCCGCATCGCCACCCAGATCGAGGTCTTGCTCGACGGATACCAGATCGCGGCTTAACGAGGGCGACGCCACGGCCGCCGGATCGGCGAGACGGTCTATTTGGACGGAAGGGATTACGAGCGGAAATCGAGTCGGGGGACAACGATTTTCGCGGGGGGGCGTGACAGCTTTAAGTGGCTGCCGGTTAAGGCGGCCGTCACGCTCTAGAGGTAAAAAATAGAGCCTTTTCCAACGCTTCAGATGAAGCCATCTGAAGCTAAAAGGCTCTTGGGGGAGGGCTGGTTCTGGGGGTTCGACAGTCGCGCAAACAGGCCACGCGCGAGCGTGTGCTGGCCGCCGCCCGCGATCTCTTTCAGGAGATCGGCTACGACGAGGCCACCATCCGCATGGTGGCTGAGCTGGCGGGCGTCTCGGTGGGAAGCGTCTTTACGACCTTTTCCGGCAAGGCTGAGATTCTGAGCCAGGTGATGGACGACCGGTTGGACGGTCTCTACGCCGAGCTGGACCAGCTGGTCCCCCATCTGCGCGGACCGACAGTGGATCGGCTGCGCTCGATCATGGCCGTCCATTACGGTTTCGAGACCCGCCGCCTGCGTCTGTTCGTGGCCTATATCAGCGCCTCCTACGGCTGGTCTCCCGGCGAAGGCGTGATCCCGCTGGGCCGCAATGTCCGGTTCCAGGCCATGCTGCGCGATACGCTTCGGGGCGGGATCGAGCGCGGCGAGGTCCGTCCGGACGCCGATATCCAGACCTTCATCGACGTCCTGCTGGCCGCCTATATCTGGAACTATCGTCGCGCCTCGCACGAAGACGCCGACGCCCAGGCCCTGATCGCCCAGATGGATCGCCAGATCGGCCTGTTGTTCGAGGGCGTTGTCGCGCGTTGACGCGACCGTCATTTCAAAGCCCGGTCCCGCCAGTGTAACCCGTTCGCGGCCCGCCCATGATCGCGGGCTCTTTTGGGGGAACGCTCAATGAGCCTGGTCACGACAGAACGTCGCGTCGGCGCGGCCATCGTCACCTACGCCAATCCGCCCCTTGGCACCATGACCGCGGTCGGATCGGTGGAGATGTTCGACGCCACGCAGGCGGCGATCGATGATCCGGCCGTACGCTGCATCATCTTCACCGGCGGCCTACCCGACATCTTCATCCGCCACTATGACGTCGGCGAACTCACGGTGCTCGGCGACACGGTGAGCAGGACTCCGCCTCGCCCGGCCGCGGCGCCTTCGGATGGGCGCCCCGCGGCGGGATTTCTTGGCCTGACCGACCTGGTCGCGGGCTGCGGCAAGCCGGTGATCGCGGCCATCAACGGGCTCTGCATGGGCGGAGGGTTCGAGCTGAGTCTGGCCTGCGACCTGCGCATCGCCGCGCGGTCGGCGACGTCGATCGGCCTGCCGGAGACCCGCGTCGGCATCTTTCCCGGCGGCGGGGGGACCCAGCGCCTGCCGCGCGTGATCGGCGAGGCCAAGGCCCTGGAGATGATCCTGCGCGGCCTGGTGGTGGACGCCGAACAGGCGCTGAGCCTGGGTCTGGTGCACGAGATCGCCGACGATCCGCTGACCCGCGCGCTGGAGATCGCCGCCGAGTTCGCGGCCCGGCCTCCCGAGGGTCTGGCCCACGCTAAACGCCTCACCCGCGCGGCTTTGGACCGCCCGCTTTCGGCGGGCCTCGCCGATGAGCGCCGGAGCTTTTTGGAGGTCGTGGGACTGCCTTCTGCGATGGCGGCGATGCGCGCTGCCCTGGCGTCCGGCCCGATCGAACAGCAGGGTTCCTGAGGGCCGATTTTGGCGCCGACTTGGCGATGCGGGCCGGGCTGGACTCCGTCTCGCGCGCCTTGGCGTTAGGCGATGAAGACTTCGGCTTGGCGTGAGGCCGGACCACCCGCTTCTTCGGCCTGGCCCAGCCAGGTTTGTAGGCCGGTTTCTTGGCGTCTTCGCTGAGCACCCCGCCCCGGCGCGCGCCGGCCGCGGTCTGGGCCTTGGTCGCAAGCGGCGTGGCGACGCCGCTGCCGGTCGGCAGGTTCTGGGGCGCGATGTGCTCGCCCAGTTGCTCGCGGATCACCCGCGGCCCGACCTCCTCGACCGCGCCCGTCTCCAGGGTTCCAAGCTGGAAGGGTCCATACGACAGCCGGATCAACCGATTGACCGTCAGGCCCAACGCCTCCAGCACCTTGCGGACCTCGCGGTTCTTGCCCTCGTGCAGGATCAGGGTGATCCAGAGATTGGCGCCGGTCCCGCCTTCTTTCGCCCCCTCGCCTCGGGCCTTGTCCAGTCTGGCGTCGATCGGACCGTAGTGAACCCCCTCGACGGTCAGGCCATCCTTCAGCGTGTCCAGTTTATCCTGGGTCGTGGAGCCCCGCGCCCGAGCTCTGTAGCGCCGAGCCAGGCCGGTGGCTGGCAGCTCCAAGGCCCGCGCCAGCGCCCCGTCATTGGTCAACAGCAGCAGCCCCTCGGTGTTGAGGTCCAGCCGTCCCACCGAAATCACCCTCGGCAGGCCGGCGGGCAGATGGTCGAACACGGTCGGCCGGTCCTTGGGATCCTTGTGGGTGGTCACCAGACCGGCGGGCTTATGATAGCGCCAGACACGGGCCGGCTCGGGCGCGCCGACCACCGCGCCATCGACGGTCAGGACATCGCCCGGCGCGATCTTGATGGCTGGCGTGTCCAGCACCTGGCCGTTCAGCCTGACCCGGCCGGCGACGATCAGCCGCTCGACCTCGCGGCGCGAGGCGACGCCGGCGCGGGCCAGGGCCTTGGCGACGCGCTCGCCATCGGATGATTCCAGCGTGTCTTGACCGGGGCTCCCCGGCGCGTTTGGGTCGAAAACATGATCGATCATGATCTTCGCACCATGCGCATCGCCCTCGAATTGGCGCAAGCCGCCGCCGAGGCGGGCGAGGCGCCGATCGGCGCGGTGGTGCTGGATCCGGCGACCGGCGAGATCATCGCCAGGGCCGGGAACGCCCCGATCGCCCGCCACGATCCCACCGCCCACGCCGAGATCCTGGTCTTGCGCCAGGCCGCCGAGGCGACCGGCAACTACCGCCTGACTGGCCTGACCCTGGTGGTCACCCTGGAGCCCTGCGCCATGTGCGCCGGCGCCATCAGCCACGCCCGCATCGGCCGGCTGGTGTTCGGCGCCAGCGACCCCAAGGGCGGCGCGGTGATCAACGGCCCGCGCTTTTTCGAACAACCCACCTGCCATTGGCGGCCGGAGGTGGTTGGGGGGGTGCTAGCGGAGAAGAGCGCGGCGCTGTTGAGGGCGTTTTTTCGCGAGCGCAGGAGTTAGTTGACATCACTTCCAAAAAAACATATACATGATATCATCTTCTGGAGAGATGTCATGAGCCGTTATGAATCGCTCACCCGATACTTGGAAGGTCGTCGCGAGGCCGAGATCCCCCTAACGTTCAAGGACGTTGAGCGTATCCTGAACCGCAGCCTTCCCTCTTCAGCGCGCCTGCATCAGCCGTGGTGGGCGAACACGACAACGCACAGTCACGCCGATGCCTGGCTGAGGGTTGGCTGGAAGACCCGTCAAGTCGACCTTGCGGGACAGCGAGTCGTTTTTTTCCAGGATCGTGGCCGAGAACCGCCAACGCCTTCTGCCCCACCCGCTCCCGCCAGCAACGGGCCAGTCGTTGAACTGCGTGATCTGTCTTTGGCGGCTAAGAAGCTCCTGGCCGACTATACGTCCGAAGCCGCCGGCGATGTGAA
>Ga0302314_10002501_pt1 | contig 34036 bp, 29 predicted proteins | sample III_Palsa_N2_3_FD_200533 | JGI IMG/M metagenome (GOLD analysis project Ga0302314, IMG submission 200533) | Peat permafrost microbial communities from Stordalen Mire near Abisko, Sweden - III_Palsa_N2_3 | ecosystem: Environmental > Terrestrial > Soil > Palsa > Peat permafrost | place: Sweden...
ACCGCATTTCGAGCCGTGTTGACCCGACCACGAGCGTTGCGCCATCCAACGGCTGTTTGGTTACGATCCCGGAAGACGCCGCATGCCACGCAAAACCACCGCGATGGCTCTGTCCCTGACTGAAGAAGCCCACTCCGGCCTTCGACGAACGCACGGCCGAAGTCCTGGAGGTCTATGCAGCGTCGGAGATGCTGCGGGCACTGCCGGAAGCGGAGCGGCCCGTCGTCGTGGTCTCCAACGATGAGAAGCCCGGTATTCAGGCGATCGCCACGACGGCGCCTGATTTACTGCCCCGACCGGGCAGGTACGCCACCGTCCAGCGTGACCACGAATACAAACGGCTTGGCACGGTCACACGTTCGGCGGCCGTCGACCTTGTCACCGGGTTTGTCCACCATGCCGTCACCCAGCGTCACCGCCCGCGCGAGTTCGTCGCCTTCCCTCAGCAACTCGATACCGCTTGTCCGGCGGGCTTGTTGATCTGCATCCTGCTCGACAATCGCTCAGTCCATCGCTCGCGTGAGACCATGCGCCTCCTCGCTCAAACGGCTGGTTCGACCAAGGCTGGGCTTTGGTGGTTTGCCAACCGCCAGACAGATATTGGCGGGCTACGAAGCGATGGCGATGATCAGGAAGGGGCAGGTTCAGACCATCCGCGGTCACGACATGCAGGCGAAGAGTGATCGCAGGCGCTCTGGGGTGAGTTCGGCACTGGCCAAGCGGCCTCGGGTGGCCGAACCATGGCACGAAATGATGCGGAAATTGGGCGCAGACGGATTTCTGTTCTCGCTGCCCATTGTCACCCGCCGCCTGATCGGCGAGATAGCCGAAGGCTTGGTGCCGGCGTTGCCGCGACGCGGTCAAGCGCGAACTGCCTAGCCGCACCGGCAATTCCGCGACAATCGGTTGGAGTTCTGAGAGACTTGGCTGGCACGGACGACACGACGACACGCAGTCTGACGCTGGAGCGGGTGTCCAAGCACTACGGGCCGACCATGGCCGTCAATGACGTGTCGCTGCGCGTCGCCCAGGGTCGCTTCGTCACCCTGCTGGGGCCGTCGGGCTCGGGCAAGACGACGCTGCTGATGATGATCGCGGGCTTCGTTACCCCCAGTGACGGCGAGATCCGGCTGGGTGCCGTGCCGATCGGGCATCTGCCGCCGGAGAAGCGCAATTTCGGCATGGTGTTCCAGGGCTACGCGCTGTTCCCGCATCTGACGGTGGCGGAGAACGTCGCCTTCCCGCTCAAGGTGCGCCACCGTCCGCGCGCCGAGATCGCTGCCGCAGTGCGTCAGGCGCTGGACGCGGTACAGCTCTCATCCCTCGCCGAGCGCATGCCGCGCCAGCTCTCCGGCGGCCAGCAGCAACGCGCGGCGCTCGCCCGGGCTCTGGTGTTCCAGCCGCATCTGCTCCTGCTGGACGAACCCTTGAGTGCCCTGGACAAGAACCTGCGTGGCGACATGCAGGCAGAGCTGAAGCACCTGCACGAGCGCATCGGCCTCACGTTCATCTATGTCACCCATGACCAGCAGGAGGCGCTGTCGATGTCGGACGAGATTGCTATTCTGCGCGACGGACGGCTGGTGCAGCAGGCCGCGCCGCAGACGCTTTATGAGCGCCCGGCGACGCGGTTCGTCGCCGGCTTTCTCGGGCGCAGCAATTTTCTCGAGGCGACGGTCGAGGCGGTGGCGCCGGAGGGGTTCGCCTATCGCTGCGCGGGCCATGTGCTGCGCCATGCAGGCTGCGCGAAGGCCGGCATGGCCGGGGAATTAGTACTGATGACCTTGCGGCCGGAGAAGATCCGTATACTGGCGCCGGACGACACGGCGGAGAATCGGCTCGCAGGAACGATTGCCACCTGGACCTATCTGGGCCTGGAGTACCAGCTCACCGTCGACGTGCCGGGCATTGGGCCGCTCACGGTCAGCACGCCCACCTGGCGGCGTGCCACCCCGCTCGTTGGGGCTGCCATCGAGATCGGCTGGGATGCCGACGCCGCCGTTCCTGTCGCCGAGGACTGACGCAAATCGCAGCAGGAACAGCGCCACGATGCCAGGTTTCGCGGCCGACGCCGCGCCGGTCATCGCCCTGGGACCCTCGAGAGGCAGGATACCAGTGAAGCAGACGATGCACGAACACGGCGCCTTCGCCCTGCTTGTGGCACCGGCGATGCTGCTTGTGGCGACGTGCTACTTCCTGCCGCTGGCCCAGGTGCTCTGGATCAGCGTTACCGAACCGGCGCCGGGGCTGGACAATTATGCCCAGTTGTTCACCAGCGCCTCGATTGCGCGCATGCTCGCCACCACGGCGCGCATCTGCGCCATCACCACGTTGGTGACGTTGGCACTCGGCTATGTGGTGGCCTATGCGCTAACCCATGCTCGTCCCCCGGCACGGCGTCTGATGATGATCGGCGTGCTGCTGCCGCTTTGGGTCTCGGTGCTGGTGCGCGCCTTCGCCTGGATGGCGCTGCTGCGGCGCGAGGGGCTGATCAACAGCGTGCTCCTGACCACCGGCGTGATCGCCCACCCGCTGTCGCTGATCTGGAACGAATTCGGCGTCATTGTGGGCATGACGCACACCATGCTCCCCTACGCCATCCTGCCGATGGCCGTGCAGATGCGCCAGATCGACCCGGCCCTGGAGGCGGCCGCTCGCGGGCTGGGGGCGGACGCCTGGGCGACATTCTGGCGCGTGTTCCTGCCGCTCAGCCTGCCCGGGTTGCTCGGCGCCGGCCTGCTGGTGGTGATCTTTTCGCTGGGCTTCTACGTAACGCCGGTGCTGCTGGGGGGAGGACGGACGCTGATGATCGCCGAATATATCAGCTTGCAGATTCTGGAACTGCTGCGCTGGGGTACCGGCACCATGCTGGCCACCACCCTCGTCGCCGCGATCCTGCTTTCGCTCGCGGCCTTGTCGCGCGTGGTCAATCTGCGCCAGCTGTTCGGCGCGAAATGAGCGGGCGGGTTGGCGCCTGGAGCGTGATCTGCTTTCTGCTGTTGCCGATCACCATCGTCTTTCCCATTTCGCTGACCGATCAGGACTATCTGTCACTCCCGGTCCACACCCTGTCGCTGCGCCACTACGCCAATCTGGTGACAAGTTCGGCCTGGTTGTCGAGCATCGGGCAAAGCCTGGTGATCGCGCTCGCCGCTACCGCGATTTCCGTCAGCACCGGCACGCTATGCGCCATCGGCTGCTGGCGGCGCGGTAACCGGGCAAGCGAGGCGATCCGCGTGCTGATGCTGGTGCCGCTGATCGTGCCCAGCATCGTCTACGCGCTGGGGCTGTATCGGCTTTGGGCACGGCTGGACCTGCTGGACAGCTACACGGGCATCATCATCGCCCATGCGGTGACGGCCATTCCCTACGTCGTCATCATCGTCTCCACGGCGCTGGCCGGCTTCGATGTGCGGCTGGAACAGGCGGCGCGCAATCTGGGAGCCAACCTGCGCCAGACGCTGTGGCTGGTGCTGATCCCCAACATCGTGCCGGCAATCATGTCGAGCGCCATCTTTGCCTTCATCCATAGCTGGGATGAGATCGTGGTGGTACTGTTCGTTGCCGGGCGGCATTTGTTCACCTTGCCCCGGCGGATCTGGGACGGCATCAACGACAAGCTCGACCCGACCATGGCGGCAGTAGCCTCGGTGTTGATCCTGCTGACCGCCTGCCTGTTGCTGCTCGACCTGTTCCTCAAGCGGGCGCGGTCGTAGGTCCGGATCAGCTCGAGATCAGATCGAGGAACTTCGGATACACGTCCGCGTAGTGCTCGCCATACCAGGCGTCGCTCATGACGATCTGCTGCGCCATGTTGTCGGCGTAAGTCGGGTCGATCCGACGCAGTTCCGGCGGTACCATGGCCGAGGCGGCCGGATTGGCCGGCCCGCTGCCCAGCAGCTTGAGGAACATAACCTGGCGTTCCGGCGCATTCATCGCGTTCAGAAACCGCATGGCGTCCTTGCCGGCCGGATTGCCCTTGGGCACGCTGAACACGCCCGATGCGATCTGGCCGTCCCGCCAGGTCCAGGAGACGCGGCCCTTCGTCTGCTCATCCACCGATCGGGCACGGGTGCTCCAGATGTTACCCATCACCACCTCGCTCTCGCGCAGCAGGCGCTCGCTGTCAGTGCCGGCTTCCCAGAAAATGGTATCGTCCTTGATCTGGCGCACCTTGTCGAAGCCGCGCGCGACGTCGAGCGGGTAGATCCTGTCACGCGGCACGCCGTCGGCCAACAGCGCCGATTCGAGCACGCCGTGCATGCTGCGGCGCATGGTCCGCTTGCCCGGAAATTTCTTGAGGTCCCACACATCCGCCCAGGATTGCGGCGATGTCCCGCCAACCGCCTGCGTGTCCCAGGCCAACACATAACTGTATGCCGAGATGCCGTAGCACCAAGTCATGGCAAATTCCGGAATGGTCTTGGACTTGTCGACGATGGCGTAATCGATCGGCTCCAGCATGCCGGCACGGCCCAGCGTATCGGACGAGCCGGCCGAGGTATCGCAAATGTCCCATCCGACCTTGCCGCTGTCCACCATCGCCTTGATCTTGCCCATGCTGGGGCCGGAGCTGTCGATGACCACCGGGATGCCTGTGTCGTGCTCGAAGGGCTTGCCGAAGCTATCGGCATAAGCAGCGACCGCAGCCCCGCCCCAGCACGACAGCACCAGTTCCTTGGCCGCGGCCCGCGCGGGCGTGACAAAGGCAAGCCCGAGTAATCCGGCCGCCGTGGCGAAGTCACGCCGCGAAATCCGCCCCGAGCGCAGCCGCTCGACCAGCAATGCGGCCTGGTCTGCCTGGAATGCGTCGTCGTGCATGGCGATGTCCTTCGGATGCGGCCGGATCAGGCCTTGTGGTTGAGAATGGAGGGAAGCCGGCTCAGCCGCTCGGCTTCAGTCTCGGTGATGACGAAGCTTTGGCCGATGCCAGCGGCCAATCCGGTCGTGCTGTCGCCGATCATGATGTGCACGAAGAGCACCATGCCCGGCCGCAGTGGCAGCGGGTTGCCGGAATAGATCATCGGCGGCACATCCATCCAGGTCGGCCGGAACGTGGCCCCCAACGAATAGCCGCAGGCGGAGAAGCGAGCATGGGCGTACCCGCCGCGGTCCAGCACGGCGCGGTGGATGTCATCAAGGGTGCCGATCGGCGTCCCGGGCCGGGCGGCGGCAATCACCTGGTCCAGCGCATCGGCCGCGACATCGAACATGCGCTGCTGGGCGGGGGGAATGCGGCCGAGCGCGATACTGTGCTCGATGCAGCAATTGTAGCGGCAATAGGAGGCTCCGAGTTCGACCAGAATCTGGTCGTCGGGTTGCAGCAGGCGCGCGCCGCCGATGCCGCGGCCGTAGATCGCGCGCCGGCCGGAATTGACCAGCGGGCCCCCGGCCGGCATGTCGCCACCACCCATCAACATGGCACTCACCCCGGCCGCGGTGATGGCACTGTCCAGCGCACCAGGGCGGGCGGCGTCGATCATGGCAAGCACGGCATCATCGGCCAGGGTTGCGGCACGGCGGACATAATCCAACTCCGCCGGCGACTTCACCAGGCGCAGGCCGCGCACGACATGGGAGGCGTCGATCAGTTCGTATTCGCCCTCGAGTGCCACGCGCAGCATCTGGAAATTGGCTGCGGTCAGACCGTACGTGGCCAATTCAACACCGATGCGGCGCCCGCGCAGGCCAAGTTCGGCCAGCATGCGCGCCACATCACCCGCGGGGTCGGCGCCCTCCGCGTTGAACCAGAGCCGCACGTCGTCATACAGCGAGGCGTCAAGCGCCTGCGCCAGATCGGGCCTGCGGGTGAGCAGCAACAGGGGACCATTGGCGGATGTTACGAGGCCGCACTGAAAGAAAACATAGCCCGCGGTGTCGTAGCCGGTCAGGTAGAGATGGCTCTCCTGGGCGAACACCAGCAGCGCATCAAGGCCTTCGTCACGCAACCTGGCTCTGGTAGCGGCGATGCGCGAGTCGTGTTCCGTATGCGGGAAGCGCAAGCTGACCGGCCGGCCCGCCGCTGTTGCTGTCTGGTATTCTTGCATTCTGGAAGCGGACCACGTTCGGTTGCCATTGGGTGCACCAGCGAGTGCAGTTCAGTGCACGTAGCATGCCAGCACGATCAGAGCGCCGCGCCCTGACGTCAAGCGGGTTCATACCCGACCAGACAGGTTGTGTTCCGCGGCGTGCTGTAGGAGCTGTGGTCATCGTGGTTCTCCGGTAAAGTTTGGTCACCACAACTGCACCCTATCGGAGGTGACCACGACGACCGACGAGATGATGACGCTTCGTTCGCTGCGTGAGAAGAACCCAGATGCCGACGTGCTTGGAGACATGATCGACCTTGCCGCCGAGCGGCTGATGGAGTTGGAAGTTCAAGGACTGACGGGCGCCGGCCCTGGTGAACGGTCGGCCGAGCGATTGGTCCAGCGGAATGGTGACCGCGACCGGGACTGGCAAACGCGAGCCGGCAAGGTCGAACTGCGCATTCCGAAGCTGCGCCAGGGCTGGTATTTCCCTGGTTTTCTGGAACCCCGGCGGATGGCGGAGAAGGCCCTCGCGGCAGTCATCCAGGAGGCGTATAGTCAAGGCATCTCCACGCACTCGGTCGATAATTTGGTCCTGGCCATGGGGATGAGCGGCATTTCGAAGAGCCAGGTGAGCCGGCTGTGCGAGGACATCGACGGCCGGGTGAGGATCTTCCTCGAGCGGCCGATCGAAGGCGACTGGCCCTATCTCTGGATCGACGCGACCTATGTCTTTTCGTTTGGGAGATTGACTGGTCGAGCATCGGGCGCCTGCTCGCGGGCAAGCGCACGACCGAGACAGTGCGGCGGCGGCCGAACAGGTCCCATTGCACGATGCGGAGAGGGCCGAGGCCCATATGGTCACAGGCCCGGACCTCCTGCCGCAAACCCTGCCAGAGGCCCTCGCGCTGGTCCGGGTCACCGCCGAGCAGATGCGGCGCCAGCATGAGCGCCTGGGCGAATTCCCCGCAATCGGGTACAGGGCTTGCTACCCGCGATGAAAAGGGTTTTCATTGTGCGAAAGCTGGTTCGGCCGGATGTCGGCAACGCGGCATCAGGCTGGGTCTTGCGTGCCAAACAGACATGGGGGCGAGGGGAATGACGACGAAGCCGATCGGCGGGCAGGTGCACCGCCGCGATGTGCTGAAGGCAGGCGCGGCCGCGGCGGCCGGGGCGATGGTTCCGGCAAGCCTGGGCATGCCGGAGGCGCAGGCGGCGACCAGCAGTACGTTGGTCGTGGCCGCACCCGCGACACCGCAGAGCCTGGACAGCAATTTCGATGTCAGCCTCGGCACGTTCGAGGCGGTCGCGGCGCTCTACGACAACCTGCTCGAATTCGCCAAAATCCCCGACCCGAAAGTGCCCGGCGCGTTCCGCGAGGACATCGCCGACCACCCGGACAAGCCGGCGGGCCTCGCGGTTCAGGGCAAGCTTGCCGAATCCTTCGAGCTCGATCCGAACGGCAAATGGATCCGCTTCCAGTTGCGCAAGGGCGTCAAGAGCAACTGGGGCAACGAACTGACCGCCGACGACGTGAAATGGACATGGGACCGCAAGTTCGGCCTGAAGGCGATCGGCGGCTTCTACCTGTCCACGCTCGGGCTGGAGAACCCCGAAGGCGTGAAGGTCGAAGGGCCGTATACGGTTTCGATCACTCTCGACAACCCGAACCCGCTGCTCGCCAAGCTGCAGCCCAATCTGTATGCACCTATCTTCGACAGCAAGAAGTGCAAGGAGGTCGCGACCGCCGACGACCCCTGGGCGCGCAAGTTCATGGACAACAACTCGGCCGGCTTCGGCCCGTACCGGCTGGACCAGTTGCAGCGCGGCCAGCAGGCCGTGTTCAAGGCGCGCCCCGACTACTACCTTGGCAAGCCGGCGATGGAGACGGTGATCTTCCGCGAGGTGCCGACCTCGGCCACGCGCGCCGCGCTGTTGCAGGGCGGCGCGGTGGACGTCGCGCAATACCTGCAGCCGCTCGAAATCATCAAGCTGCGCAGCCTGCCAGGCGTCGCGGTCGATTCCGTCGCCTCCTCGTTCATGATCTGGCTTGAGCTGAACAGCAAGATCGAGCCGTTCGACAACGTCAAGGTGCGGCAGGCGATGAACTTCGCCTTCCCGCAGGAACAGGTGCTGAAGACCGTGTTCCAGGGCCTCGCGGAGCCACTGACCGGCTGCATGCCCAACATTTATGCCGGATTCACCGAGAAGTTCTGGAAATACAAATACGATCCGGAAATGGCGAAGGCGCTGCTGAAGGAGGCCGGCATGGCCTCCGGCTTCAAAACCAGCCTCGCCTACAACGCCGGCGACCCGGTGCAGGAGCCGATCGCCATCCTCTACCAGACGGCCCTGCGCGAGATCGGGGTGGAGCTGCAGCTGAAGAAGATCCCGGCAGCGACGTTCTACAACGCCGTCTCCGAGCGCAAGCAGCCGATGATCTTCTACGTCGACAGCCCATGGTGCCCGGATATCGGCTACTCGATGACGCTGTACTTCAACTCCGGTTCGTTCATCGACTACAGCAACTACAAGAACGACGAGGTGGACAAGCTGCTGAAGGACACCGCCCGCACCGCCGACGAGAACGCGCGGGTGGAGATGATGACCAAGGCGCAGGAGATCGTGATGTCGGAGGCGCCGTGGGTGTTCATCGCCTTCCCCGGCTATCACTTCGCGCGCCGCGCGGACCTGAAGGGCTTCACGTACTACACGTCGAACAACATCCGCTTCCAGGATTTCTCGCGCAGTGCGTGAGGCCTGAGATGGCGGGAGCGACGATGGCCGCGGCGGCGGGGGCACCCGCCGCCGCGCCCGGTCCGCCGTGGCGGCAGCGCTTGCGGTTCTTCGCGGCGGTGCTGCGCGCGCGGCCGGCCTTCGCACTCGGCTATGCGATCGTGGCGTTGGTCGTCGCAACCGGCGTGCTGGCGCCGCTGATCGTCCCCTACGGGCCGATGGTTGCGGATCCGAACGTCTATCTGCTGCCGCCCAGCTGGCAGCATCTGCTCGGCACCGACGGCACCGGCATGGACATCTTCAGCCGCGTGCTCGCGGCGCCGCGCGTCGATCTGACCATCGCGATGCTCGGCACGCTCGTTTCCGCGGCACTCGGTGCCACGATCGGCGCCATCGTCGGCTACTACGAAGGCCAGCGCACCTGGCGCACCGCGCTCAGCACCTTCGTCATGCGCGCGGCCGACGTGCTGCAGGCGTTTCCGGTGTTCGTGTTCGCAATCGCGCTCGTCGCCGTGTTCGGCCAGAGCGTGCGCAGCATCGTCATCGCGATCGCCTTCGTGAACACGCCGATCTATCTGCGGCTGATGCGTGGGCAGGTGCTGTCGATCCGCCGGCTGCGCTACGTGGAAGCCGCCTACGTCGCCGGCGCGTCCGATGTTGCCATCCTGCTGCGCCATGTGATCCCGAATGCGATTGCGCCGGTGCTGGCGCAGCTCTCGGTCAATGTCGGTTGGTCGGTGCTGCTGACCGCGGGCCTGAGCTTTGTCGGCGCCGGCGTCGTCGCGCCCACGCCCGAATGGGGCAGCATGATTGCGATGGGGTTCCAGAACGTCGTGACCGGCCAGTGGTGGCCCTCGGTGTTTCCCGGCATCGCGCTGGGCCTGACGGTGTTCGGCTTCGCGCTCGTCGGTGCCAGCATCGAAGTGCTGGCCGACCCGGCGCAGCGACGCGTGCTCTCCGGCTCGTTGCGCTGAGCGGGGCCGCGATGCATCTGCTGCGCTATATCGGCCGCCGCATCCTGTTCGTGATCCCGCAGTTGTTCGGCATCATCCTGGTCAGTTTTTTTCTGGTAAAACTGATTCCCGGCGATCCGGCGGTGATGATGCTCGGCCCGACCGCCTCGGAAGAAAGCCTGCACGACCTGCGCGACAAGATGGGGTTCACGAAGCCGCTGATCTCGCAGTTCGTGCGCTATCTGCACGACGTGGTGCGCGGCGATCTCGGTACATCGTGGCAGACGACGCAGCCGGTGACCGAGGACCTGTTCCAGCGGTTCCCGGCAACGCTGGAACTGATCACCTTCGGCCTGCTGCTGGCGATCGCGATCGGCTTCCCGCTCGGTATTGCGGCGGCCCGGCTGAAGCGCGGGCCGGTTCGGAAATTCGCCGACTACTACGGCCTGCTTGCCGGCGCGATGCCGGATTTCTGGCTCGCCCTCGTGCTGATCTACGTGTTCTACACGAAGCTCAACTGGATCCCGGCGCCGCTCGGCCGCATCGACATGGCCGTGGTGCCGCCGCCGACCGTCACCGGCAGCCTCGTGATCGACAGCCTGCTGGCCGGAGATCTGGACGCGCTCTCGTCCTCCTTCGGGCATCTGATCCTGCCGGTGCTGACCCTCGGGCTGATCAATGCCGGACCGATCCTGAAGATGACGCAATCGACGGTCGAGCGCACGCTGGCCTCGGATTTCGTCCGCTACGCGGAGATGTGCGGCCTGCCCCGACGCGTCGTGCTGCGCCAGGCGATCCGCGCGGCCCTGCCTTCGATCGTCACCATCGTCAGCGTGCTGTACGGGTTCCTGATCGGCGGCGCGGTGCTGGTGGAGATCGTGTTCTCCTGGGGCGGCGCCGGGCAATACGCGGTGCAGGGCGTGCTGAACGCCGACGTCAACCCGGTGCTGGGATTCGTCGTGTTCTCCGCCGTGTTGTCGCTGATCATCTACCTGCTCGTGGACCTGCTGTATTTCGCGCTCGACCCGCGGATGCGCGGATGAGTGGTCGCGCGATCCTGGACGTCGCCGATCTGTGGGTCGGATTCCCGAGCTACCGGCAGGCAACGCAGCATGCGCTGCGCGGCATCGACATGCGCATCGCGCCGGGCGAGATGATCGGCCTCGTGGGCGAGTCCGGCTCGGGCAAGACCACGCTGGCGCGCGCGGTCATGGGCCTCGTGCCGCCGCCTGGGGTGATCGAGCGCGGGCATGTGCTGTTCGGCGGCCGGAACCTGGCGGCACTCGGCGACGAGGAACGCCGCAAGGTGCTCGGCCGCGAACTTGCCATGGTGATCCCGAACCCGCGCGCCGAACTCAACCCGGTGCAGACCGTCGGGCGGCAGATCAGCAACATCGCCTTCTATCATCTCGGGGCCACACGCAAGGAAGCCGACCGGATCGCGCTCGACATGCTGCGGGCGGTGCGCATCCCGGACCCGGAGCGGCGCTTCGCCGCCTATCCGCACGAACTCTCGGGCGGCATGGCGCAGCGCGTCGTCATCGCCATCGCGCTGGTCTGCTCGCCGAAACTGGTGATTTCGGACGATGCCACGAGCGGCCTGGACGTGACCGTGCAGGCGCAGGTGCTCGACCTGCTGCAGACCATGGTGCGAGAGAAGGGCGCTGCCACGCTGTTCATCACGCGCGACATCGCCATCACTGCGCATTTCTGCACGCGCATCGCCGTGATCTACGCAGGCGAGATCGTGGAGATCGCCGAGACGCGCAGCTTCTTTGCGCGGCCACGGCATCCGTACAGCATCATGCTGCTGGCCGCCTTCTCCCACAATCCGGCGCTGCGGGCGAAATGGACACGCTCGGAAGAATCGCGCCGCGCCACCGCCGCGGGCGGCTGCGCCTTCGCCGCGCGCTGCGTGCGCCGCCAGCCGCGCTGCGAGCAGGAGGCGCCGCCGCTCCGGCCCAGCGCCACCGGCCACGAAGTGCGCTGCCATTTCCCGGTCGAGGCCGCAGCATGACGGCGATGTTGGACGTGCAGAACCTGGTCAAGCGCTTCCCGCTCGCCGGCACGGGCAAGGTCGTGCAGGCGGTCAACGGCGTCAGCTTCACCATCGCCCGCGGTGAGACGCTGTCCCTCGTCGGCGAATCCGGTTCCGGCAAGACCACCGTCGGGCGCTGCATCCTCGGCCTGATCGACGCCACTGCCGGTGACATCGAGTTCGACGGCAAGCGCATGGGGCGTGGCCGCGACATCCGCTCGAAGGTGCTGCGCGGCCGGATCCAGCTGGTCTTTCAGGAACCGGCGGAATCGCTCGATCCGCGCATCCGCGTCGGCGAGACATTGGCCGAACCGCTGCGCCATCTCGGCATCGGCCGTGCCGACCGCGAGAAGCGCGCGCGCGAGGTCGCGGAACATCTCGGCCTGCCCGCACGTGCCCTCGACCAGTTTCCGCCGGAACTCAGTGCCGGCCTGCAGCAGCGCGTGGGCATCGGCCGCGCCATCATCACGCGCCCGGAACTCGTCATCCTCGACGAGCCGACCTCGGCGCTCGATCCCACGGCGCGCGCGGAAATCGTCGATCTGCTGATCCGCCTCCAGGCGGAGTTCGGCACCGCCTATCTGCTGATCACGCACGACCTCAGCACGGTGCGCTTCGTCAGCCATCGCGTCGCCGTGTTGTATCTCGGCACCATTGTCGAGGAAGCGCCGTCCGAGGCCCTGTTCGCGCGCCCGTTGCACCCGTATTCGGTCGGCCTGCTCGCCTCGGTGCTGCTGCCGGACCCGACGCTGACTCACACCAGTGCGCTGCGCCTGGAAGGCGAGATCCCGAGCCCCATCGACCTGCCACCCGGCTGCCCTCTCGCCGGCCGCTGCCCGTTCGCCGACACGCGCTGCCACGCCGAACGGCCGGCGCCTGTTGCTGTCGGGCCGCAGCACTTCGTAAGCTGCTTCCACCACCAGAAGATTGCAGCGCTGGACAGCACCATCGACAATTTTGCGCGCTTCCAGGAGGAGTCGACAAAGCTCCTCAGTGTGGGCGCAGGCTGAGTATCGGCAGAAGGAATTGAGCGGCATGGGCAAGCTGAATGGAAAGATTGCGCTCGTCACCGGCGGCGGCAGCGGCATCGGCAGGGCGTCGGTGCTGGCACTCGCGGCCGAGGGCGCCGCGGTCGGCATCGTCGACCGCAACCTCGCGGGTGCGGAAGCGACGGCGGCCGAGGTTGCGAAACTTGGCGCGAAGCATGCAGTCGCGACGGCGGATGTCAGCAACGAGACGCAGGTGGCCGCGGCCTTCGGCAAGATTACGGCCGCGCTCGGCGACATCGACATCCTGTTCAACAACGCCGGCATCGGCACGACGAGCCTGCTGACGGAGATGCCGTACGAGATGTGGGACGAGATGATCCGCATCAACCTGCGCAGTATCTTTGTCTGCACCAAGCAGGTGCTGCCGGCGATGCAGAAGAAGAAATGGGGGCGTATCATCAACACCGCCTCGCAGCTCGGCCACAAGGGCGCGCCGCAGATGACGCACTACTGCGCGGCCAAGGCAGGCGTGATCGGATTCACGCGCAGCCTGGCCTACGAAGTGGCGCGCGACGGCATCACGGTGAATGCGATCTGCCCCGGCCCGATCGAGACGCCGCTGGCCGCCGGCCTGCCGGAGGCCTGGAAAACCATGAAGCGGAACGAGCTTGCCATCGGCCGGTTCGGGCGGGTCGAGGAAGTGGCGCCGACCGTGGTCATGCTCGCCTCCGACGAAGGATCGTACTACATCGGCGCGACGATGAACATGAATGGCGGCGACTACATGATCTGACAAGACCGTGTCGTCGGCGATCGTCCCTCCGCTGCGCTGCCGCGGCGGGGCGCCGGGGTGTTGCTTGCGCTCGTCGTCCTGCTCCTGGGGCTGAACTGGCCGATCATGAAGATCGGCCCGGGCGTGTACACTGTCCAGGTGCGCCGGGTGCCGCTGGAAGCCGATGCGGTGGCGGAAGCCTCCTCCACGTCGCATCCCATAGTTGTCGTGTCGGCACAGGCGCCAGCGATGTCGGAGTCGCTGCCGGACGCGTTGCCGAGTGCTCTGCAAGGCTCCACGGCGAGGCAGAGCATCAGGGCCACCAGGCCGCCCAAACCCTTCAAGGCTGCCGCAATCGAGGTGTTGTGGGATCTGTTCGACACAGAGGGCGAGCCGACAATTGGTCTGGCCGCGATGGCCCAACTTCCGGGCGGGCTGCGGGCATTGGCCCTGGCGGCTCGCGAACTGGCCATCCGATTTGAAGAAGAACGGGGCCTCTTCGACAACATCGAACATCACGCACAGCAACCGGGCTTCAAGGGCGGCGGGGCGGTCACTTCGTTCATGTCGCTTGTCGCCGAGCTGCGCGGCCTTGGCCGTGCTGTGGCGGCGATCGTCGAGGATTTCTCCATGGTGCTGGAAAGCGAGGCACTGGCCCGCGACGAAGCGGCCGTAGCGGTGTCCGTGGGGAGCGCCACATGGTTCCCCGACGGCTCCGTGGTCATGTTTGCGGCGCCAGATGGTCTCGACCACGCGTGATGCCAAGGAACTCGCGCGGCTGCTCGCCGCGCGGGCGCATGCGCTGGCCGCTGAGCTGTTTTCGCACGGCCAGCGCGAGGGACATGAGTGGCGCTGCGGTTCGCTGGCGGGTGAGCGGGGCCGCAGCTTCGCAGTGCATCTGACCGGGCCGCGCGCGGGCGTGTGGGCCGACTTTGGCACCGGCGAAACCGGAGACGCGTTAGACTTGGTGCCGCGCGCCTGTACGGCGGCAACGCGGCCGAAGCGATGGTGTGGGCGCGGCGGTGGCTCGGGCTTGGCGATGCGCCGGCGTCGGCGCCTCGGCCCGCGCCGGCCGTGCAGGCGTCGCCGGCGACGGACGCGGAAGCCGAACAACGACGGGGTGCTGCGCGCCGAATGTGGCTGGCCGCACGCGCCGACCTGGCCGGGACGCCGGTGGCGCACTACCTCGCCGCCCGCGGTATCGATCTGGCCGAGCTCACGCGGCAACCCGGCGCGTTGCGCTGCCATTTCGATTTGTTCAACCGCGAGTCGGGCCGATCGTGGCCGGCGATGGTGGCGGCGATCGTCGGGCCGGACGGCCGGCACGCCGCAACGCATTGCCTGTGGCTCGCGGAAGATGCTGGTGGCATCTCGCGGAAGGCGCCGCTGCGCGATCAGAAGATGACGCTGGGCAGCTACGCCGGAGGCTACATCCCGTTGACGCGCGGCGCCTCCGGCAAGCCGCTGGCGCACGCACCGGACGGCGAGACGGTGGCGATCGGCGAGGGCATCGAAACATGCCTTTCGGTCGCGATTGCCTCCCCTGAGCTGCGCGTCTTGGCGGTCCTGAGCCTCGCGAATATGGCACGCCTGGTGCTGCCAGAGGCGGTGCGCAGCCGGGACAGCCAAGTACGCCGCCGCCGCCATCGCAGAACGGCGCGCCGTCCTATCTCGCGTCCCGCTTCGAGATGCGGCCCGAGGGGCTGTTCCGGAAGAACCAGGACGAGACGGCAACATGGATCTGTGGCCCCTTCGTGATCGAGGCCGAGACACGCGACGATGAAGGCCGGGGCTGGGGGTTGCTGATTTCATGGCGCGACCGCGACGGCGCGGCGCATGAGGAAGCCTTCAGCCGGGCGCATTCGCCGGCGAATGCGCCGAGGTGCGCGCGCGCCTCGCCGATGCCGCGCTCAGTCTCAATGCGGCGCAGACGGCGCGGCAGGCGCTCGCTGAGTATCTCAACATCGCGGCATCGCCGCGGCGCGCTCGCAGCGTGGAAAAGATCGGCTGGCACCAGGTTGGCGGGCGCGCGGTGTTCGTGCTGCCGGGCCGGACGTTCGGAAGCACGGCCGAGCGTGTCGTGTTGCAGACATTGGACGGCGATGCATCGGCAACACTCGTCTTGTTTTCGCCGCATCCTGCGCCTTCGCGGCGCCGCTTCTCGGCTTGGTTGGCGAGGAAGCCGGCGGCTTCAGTCTTCGCGGCGACAGCCGATCCGGAAAGAGTACCGCGCTCCGCGTGGCCGCCAGCGTGTGCGGTGGAACGGCCGCCGGCGCTGCGGGATATGTGCGGGCGTGGCGGGCAACTGGGAACGCGCTTGAAGGTGTCGCGGCCGGGCCGCGGAGCTGTCGCGGCGATTGCTTGCGGCCGTTCCTGAGGCGACGGGGCAGGTCCGTAGCCGTCGCCGGCCGGTTTGCCCTGGTCGCGCTCGGCGGCGAGCTCGCCAGCGCATGGCTGCTGACGGAGTGGCCGGCCGGCGAAGCGACGGAAGCCGTCGAGGCTTGCTTTCGTGCATGGCTCGTTGAGCGCGGCACCGTGGGCGCGCAGGAGCATGCGCGGGCGGTGACGCAGCCTTCGTGCTTTCATCGGTCGGCGTGGCGCGGCGCGGTTCGAGGATTGGAAGGATCGAGACGCGCCACCGGAGCAACAGGCGGAGGCGGTGCCGGCGGCGCCGCAAGAGCGCTTCAGAACCGGCAACCGGACCGGCTGGAAACGCTGGGTGCAACGCGACGATGGCGGCTGGGGCTGGGGCTGGCGCTTCTTCGTCACACCTGACGCTATGAAGGAAGCGTTCCTGGGGGTTTCACGAACCGCGGGCATTTTGCGCCCCGGTCCTACGGTCTTTTTGATTTAGAAAATTCTATGTCGCTGTTTTGGCTGGTGTTGTTGTTTGGCGCCGCCCCACCGTCCGGGTGGTGACATGGCGGCCGGGCCGCTGCCGCTCGCCGGCGCTGCCCCGCCGTCCTGCCGGTCGACCTGGTGGCCGGGCTGCTGCCGCTCGCCGGCGCCGCCCCGCCGTCCGCCCGGTGACCTGATGCAGATTGAGTCCGCGGCGAGTCCGCGACCGAATAGCGCCGTTCTACCCGCCGAATGAACCCGCTCTAACCCTCTGAAAAGAGTGGTGGGCGCAGCAGGGCTCGAACCTGCGACCCGCTGATTAAGAGTCAGCTGCTCTACCAACTGAGCTATGCGCCCGACCGTCCCGAACCGGGGAGGCCCGGCGGGGCTGCCCCTATAGCAACGGCAGCCGGGCCTGTGAACCCCTGCCGATATCGACCTGTGACAGGACCCGCTTGCGCGTCATGCAACCCCGTGCTTCGGTGGACGCAGGGGTAAGCACGGACGATCGCGGGGGTGCCTGTGGCCTATGCGCTGCAGCAGTTAATTAATGGCGTCACGCTGGGGATGATCTACGGGCTCATCGCCGTGGGTTATACCATGGTCTACGGCATCATCGGCATGATCAACTTCGCCCACGGCGACGTGTTCATGATCGGCGCCTTCCTCTCCCTGATCGGCCTCACGTTGCTCGCCGGGTTCGGAATAACGTACGTGCCGTTGGCCATCGCGCTCGCGCTGATCGCCGCCTGCGGCATTGCAGCGCTCTATGGCTGGACGGTCGAGCGCATCGCCTACCGGCCGCTGCGCGGGTCGTTTCGCCTTGCGCCGCTGATCAGCGCCATCGGCATGTCCATCGTGCTGCAGAACTTCGTGCAGGTGTCGCAGGGCGCCCGCGACCTGAACCTGCAGCCGCTGATCCCGGGCGGCATGTCGCTGATGGAGCAGGACGGCTTCGTCGTTCAGCTTTCCTGGATGCAGGTGGTCATTTCGGTCGTGACGCTGGCACTCCTCGCCCTGTTCACCTGGCTGGTCACCCGCACCCCGCTCGGCCGGGCGATGCGCGCCTGCGAGCAGGACCTCAAGATGGCCAGCCTGCTCGGCATCGACACCGACCGCACGATCAGCCTGACCTTCGTCATCGGTGCGGTGCTGGCGACGGTCGCCGGCATGCTGTTTCTGCTCTACTACGGCTCGATCAACTTCTTCATCGGCTTCTCCGCCGGCGTGAAGGCGTTCACGGCTGCCGTGCTCGGCGGCATCGGCAGCCTGCCGGGCGCCGTGCTGGGCGGCTTGGCCATCGGACTGATCGAGAGTTTCTGGTCCGGCTATGCCAGCGTGCCATACAAGAACGTCGCCGCGTTCTCGGTGCTGGTGATCGTGCTCATCTTCATGCCATCCGGCCTGCTCGGCCGCGCCGACATCGAAAAGGTATGAGCGCCCGGTGCTTCGCCCCCGTCGCCATGCTGCGCGATGCCGGACTTTCCGCGCTGGTGGCGCTTGGCCTGTTCGTGGCGTTGATCGGGCTGCGGCTGGTGCCGACCGACAACGGCCTGGAACTGCAATACCGCGGCTGGCTGCTGCTCGCCGTGGTGGTCGCGGTGTTTGTCGGCCGCCTGCTGCTGCTGGTCTGGCGCGCCGGGCGGCCGGTGGGCACGCCGACGCCCCGGCGGCTCGCCGAGGGCATCACCCGCGCCGGGCGCTGGGTCGCACCGCTGTTCCTGCTGCTGGCGCTGACGCTGCCGCTCTACAGCGGCCGCTACGTGATCGACGTGGGTATCCTGGTGATGACCTACGTGATGCTCGGCTGGGGGCTGAACATCGTCGTCGGCCTCGCCGGACTGCTCGACCTCGGCTACGTCGCGTTCTACGCGGTTGGCGCCTATTCCTACGCGCTGTTCTCCACGACGTTCCATCTCGGTTTCTGGGAGACGCTGCCGCTGGCGGGTCTGCTCGCCGCCTGCTGGGGGGTGATCCTCGGCTTCCCGGTGCTGCGCCTGCGCGGCGACTATCTCGCCATCGTCACGCTGGCATTCGGCGAGATCATCCGCGTCGTGCTGATCAACTGGACCAGTTTCACCGGCGGCCCGAATGGCGTGTCCGACATTCCGCGGCCCACCCTGTTCGGGCTGAAGTTCAACGCCAGCGGCGACCCCGACACGTTTTCGGCGTTCTTTGGTATCGACTACAGTATCACGCAGCGCTTCGTCTTTTTGTACTACGTCATTCTCGGTTTGGCGCTGCTGACCAACTGGGTGTCGCTGCGGCTCCGCCGCCTGCCGCTCGGCCGCGCCTGGGAGGCGCTGCGGGAAGACGAAATCGCCTGCCGGGCGCTCGGCATCAATGTCACCGTGACGAAGCTCACCGCGTTCGCCATCGGCGCCACGTTCGGCGGCTTCGCCGGCGCGTTCTTCGCCACGCGGCAGGGTTTTGTGAGCCCGGAAAGCTTCACCTTCATCGAGAGCGCGCTGGTGCTCGCCATCGTCGTGCTGGGCGGCCTCGGCAGCCAGTTGGGCGTGGCGCTGGCGGCGCTGGTGATGATCGGCGGCTCGGAACTGTTCCGCGACTTTGCCGAGTACCGCATGCTGGTGTTCGGCGTCGCCCTGGTGGTGATGATGATTCTCCGCCCGCGCGGCCTGGTTTCGGGCCGGGTGCCATCGGTGGCGCTGCGGTCGCGCAAGGAAATCTCGGCCGAACTCGTGGCCCAGGGCCGGGGCTGAGGAGCGCGCGGGATGACGGCTCCGCTGCTGTCGGTCGAGCACCTGACCATGCGCTTCGGCGGCCTGACCGCCGTCGCCGCCCTGTCCTTCCAGGCCCAGGCCGGCGACATCACCGCCGTGATCGGCCCCAACGGCGCCGGCAAGACCACGGTCTTCAACTGCATCACCGGCTTCTACCGCCCGACCTCCGGCGAGTTGGCGCTGACCCACGCGGACGGCACGCCCTACCGGTTGCAGACACTGCCCGGCCACCAGATCGCCCGCCGCGCCAAGGTCGCGCGCACCTTCCAGAACATCCGCCTGTTCGCCGGCATGACGGTGCTGGAGAACCTGATGGTGGCGCAGCACAACGCGCTGATGCCGTCGGTGGTGAACGGGCTGCTGGCGGTATTCGGCCTCGGCGGCTACCGGCATGCGCAAAAACGCGCGATCGAGAAGGCGAAGCTGTGGCTCGACGCCGTCGGCCTGGTCGCGCGCGCCGACGACCCGGCCGGCTCGCTGCCCTACGGCCAGCAGCGGCGGCTCGAAATCGCGCGCGCGATGTGCACCGACCCGGTGCTGCTCTGCCTCGACGAACCGGCCGCCGGCCTCAACCCGCGCGAGAGCGACGAGTTATCCGACCTGCTGATGCGCATCCGCGAAGGCGGCTGCTCGATCCTGCTGATCGAGCACGACATGGGCGTGGTGATGCGGATCTCCGACCATGTCGTCGTGCTCGACCACGGCAAGAAGATCAGCGACGGCACGCCGGCCGAGGTGCGCAGCGACCCGAAGGTGATCGCCGCCTATCTCGGCGAGGGCGACGAGGACGAGACCGAAGCCGACGCATCCGAGCAAGCGGCATGAGCGCGTTGCTGCGGCTGACCGGCGTCACCGCCTACTACGGCGCGATCCAGGCGCTGAAGGGCGTGGACCTCGAAGTCAACGAGGGTGAGATCGTCACGCTGATCGGCTCCAACGGCGCGGGCAAATCCACGCTGATGATGACGATCTGCGGCAACCCGCGCGCCCGCAACGGCGAGATCCGCTACGACGGCAGCGACATCACCCGGCTGCCGACGTTCGAGATCATGCGGCGCGGCCTCGCCCAGTCGCCCGAAGGCCGTCGCATCTTCCCGCGCATGTCGGTGCACGAGAACCTGCTGATGGGCGCGCACGGCCACGAACCGGCCGACGCCGCCGATCGCATGGAGCAGGTTTTTTCTCTCTTCCCGCGCCTCAAGGAGCGGCTGGCGCAGCGCGGCGGCACGCTCTCGGGCGGCGAACAGCAGATGCTGGCGATCGGGCGGGCGCTGATGAGCCGCCCGCGGCTGCTGCTGCTCGACGAGCCGAGCCTGGGGCTGGCGCCGCTGGTGGTCCGGCAGATTTTCGGCGCGATCCGGGAGCTGAACCGCACCACCGGGCTGACCGTGCTGCTGGTGGAGCAGAACGCCTTCCAGGCGCTGCGGCTGGCGCATCGCGGCTACGTGCTGGTGAACGGCGCGATCACCATGGCCGGCACCGGTGCCGGGTTGCTCGCCCGCCCGGAAATCCGCGCCGCCTACCTGGAAGGCGCGCACTAGCCGCCCGTCGAAAATGAACGTCGTTCATTCTTGATCTGGGTTCAGGGCTCTCCTACAGTCGGGTTGTTCCGCCGAAGCAAACAGGCCGCGGCGCCAGACGTCCAAGGGGAGAAAAAAATGTCAGCCGCCATCGCCCTGTCGGAGCCGCCCCCGCGCCTGGGTGCCGAGGACCTCACGCAGCGTGCCCGCGCCATCGTCGCGCGGCTGCGCGAACTGGCCCCGGAGGCCGAACGCCTCCGGCGGGTGCCGGACGAGAGCATGGCGCTGATCCGCGGCGCCGGGCTGCTGCGCACCATCCAGCCGCAAAGCTGCGGCGGCCATGCGCAATCGATGCGCACCTATCTCGATGTGGTCTCGACCGTCGCCGAAGGCTGTGGCTCCTCGGCCTGGGTGCTCGGCGTCGCGCAGGCGCATAGCTGGCTGATGGGGCATTTCCCGCTTCAGGCGCAGCAGGACGTCTATGGCGCGGACCCGGACACGATGGTCGCCGCCGTCATCGGCCCGCGCGGCAAGGCGACGCGGCAGGCCGACGGCTCCTATGTGCTGAACGGCACCTGGCCGTTCGGCTCCGGCTGCCAGCACGCGGCATGGCTGCTGCTCGGCGCGGTCGTGCACGACGCCGCCGGCGAGGTGGTCGACGAGGCCGATTTCCTGGTCCCGGCCGCCCAGGTCGAGATCAAGGACGACTGGCTGGTCGCGGGCCTGCAGGGCACCGGCAGCAACACCATGGTCGCGCGGGACGTGGTGGTGCCGCCGCACCGCTATCTGTCCATGCCGGCGCTGGTGACGCGGCAGACCGCGCCCTATGCGGCCGAGGACGAGGATTGGTTTTCACGCGCCCAGGCGGTGCCGGTGCTGACATTCTGCCTCGTCGGCGGCGCGCTGGGCACCGCCCGTGCGGCGCTCGACGAGTTCAAGCGCAGCGTCAAGGGCAAGCGCATCCTCTACACCAGCAACCACATCGCCGACGAATGGATCCCGACCCAGATCGCGCTCGCGCATGCGGCCTCGCAGATCCACGCCGCCGACCTCGTGCTGTACCGCGCCGCCGACGACATCGACGCCTACGCGCGGGCCAACGCCGACATGCCGCTGGAAATACGCGCCCGCATCCGCATGGACTGCGCCTTTGCCGTCCGGCTGCTGATGGAGGCGGTGGACAGGCTGATGCTGCAGGGCGGCGCCTCGGCGCTGTCGCTGAAGGGCGGGCTGCAGCGCGCCGCGCGGGACCTGCGCGCCACCAACATGCACGGGCTGCTGCTGTTCGAGACCAATGCCGAGATCTACGGCCGCGTGCTGTTCGGCAAGGACCCCGGTACGCCGCTGGTCTGACCCCTCCGGACCGACGGGACGACCGGAAACCGGGCGTCCTGTCGCGTTTGCGAAGCTTCGGTGAAAAGTTTACGGGATTTCATGCTGCACCTGCGTCTTGCCGGTCTGCGTCTGTTGGGCTAGCAACACGCCGCCTTCCGGGCAGCCGGGCGCCCGGCAGACCCCGTTTCCCGCCGTTGCCGAGGGGACGGCGCCTCCCCCCGGCCGTGGAAGGACCTCTCCCGCATGGCACGCAAGAAGATCGCGCTGATCGGCGCCGGCAACATCGGCGGCACGCTCGCCCACCTGATCGGGCTCAAGGAGCTGGGCGACGTCGTGATGTTCGACGTGTTCGGAGGCGTTGCGGCCGGCAAGGCGCTGGACATCACGCAGTCCGGCCCGGTCGATGGGTTCGACAGCGCCATGTCCGGCGGTTCCGACTACGCCGCCATCGCCGGCGCCGACGTGGTGATCGTCACCGCCGGCTTCCCACGCATGCCGGGCATGAGCCGCGACGACCTGCTGGCCAAGAACGCCGGCGTGATCGCCCAGGTGGCCGAGGGCATCAAGACCTACTGCCCCGAGGCCTTCGTCATCGTCATCACCAACCCGCTCGACGTCATGGTGTGGGTGATGCAGCAGAAATCCGGCCTGCCCGCCAACAAGGTGGTCGGCATGGCCGGCGTGCTGGACAGCTCCCGCTTCCGCCTGTTCCTCGCCCAGGAATTCGGCGTCTCGGTCGAAGACGTCACCGCCTTCGTGCTCGGCGGCCACGGCGACACCATGGTGCCGCTGACCCGCTACTCGACGGTCGCCGGCATTCCGGTCCCCGATCTGATCAAGATGGGTTGGACAACGAAAGAAAAAATCGACGCGATCGTCACCCGTACCGCCAATGGCGGCGGCGAGATCGTCAAGCTGCTGGAGAAGGGCAGTGCCTTCTACGCCCCGGCGGCGAGCGCCATTGCCATGGCCGAAGCCTACCTGAAGGACAAGAAGCGGGTGCTGCCCGCCGCCGTCCAGTTGAACGGCGAATACGGCGTCAGCGGCCTCTATATCGGCGTGCCCGTCGTGCTCGGCGGCGGCGGCGTGGAGCGGATCGTGGAAGTGCAGTTCACCGCCGACGAGAAGGCAGCCTTCGACAAATCGGTCGGCGCGGTGCGCGACCTGATCGAAGCTTTTAAGAAGCTGGGCGTCTGACGCCATGAACATTCACGAATATCAGGCGAAGGAATTGCTGCGCGGCTACGGCGTGGCGGTGCTGAACGGCTACGTGGCCTGGACGCCGGACGAGGCGGCCGCTGCGGCCGCCAAGTTGCCGGGGCCGGTCTATGTGGTGAAATCGCAGATCCACGCGGGTGGCCGCGGTGCCGGCCGGTTCGCCGACGACCCCAACGGCAAGGGCGGCGTCCGCCTCGCCAAATCGGCCGACGAGGTCCGCGCCGCCGCCGAGGCGATGATCGGCCACACGCTGATCACCAAGCAGACCGGCGCCGCCGGCCGGCGCGTCAACCGCGTCTATGTCGAAGCCGGCTGCGACATTTCCCGCGAGTTGTACCTGTCGCTGCTGGTCGATCGGGCGACCTCCCGCATCACGGTCATGGCCTCGACCGAGGGCGGGATGGAGATCGAGGAGGTGGGCGAGCACCATCCCGAAAAGATCCACCACGCCGATATCGACCCCGCGACCGGGATTTTCCCCTTCCACACCCGCCGCCTCGCCTTCGCGCTCGGGCTGACCGGCAAGCAGATCTCGGTCTTCGGCAAGTTCGTCACCGCGATGTACCAGGCGTTCACGGCGCTGGATTGCTCGACGATCGAGATCAATCCGCTGGTCGTCACCGGCGCCGGCGAGGTGGTGGCGCTCGACGCCAAAGTCAGCTTTGACGACAACGCGCTGTTCCGCCATCCGGAACTGGAAAAACTGCGCGACGAGGCCGAGGAAGACCCGAAGGAACTTGAGGCGGCGAAGCACAGCCTCAACTACGTGGCGCTGGACGGCACCATCGGCTGCATGGTCAACGGCGCCGGCCTTGCCATGGCGACCATGGACATCATCAAACTCTACGGCTCGGCCCCGGCCAACTTCCTCGACGTCGGCGGCGGTGCGACGAAGGAGCGCGTCACGGCCGCGTTCAAGATCATCCTCTCCGACCCCAACGTCGAAGGCATTCTGGTCAATATTTTCGGCGGCATCATGCGCTGCGACGTGATCGCCGAGGGCGTGGTGGCGGCGGCGCGCGAAGTCAGCCTCAACGTGCCCCTGGTGGTGCGGCTGGAGGGCACCAACGTCGACCTCGGCAAGCAGATCCTGGCCAATTCCGGCCTGAAGATCATCGCCGCCGACAACCTCGCCGACGCCGCCGAGAAGGTGGTCAAGGCCGTCAAGGAGACCGCCTGATGGCCATCCTCGTCGACGCCAACACGCGCGTCATCACCCAGGGCTTTACCGGCGCCCAGGGCACGTTCCACTCCGAGCAGGCGATCGCCTACGGCACCAAGGTCGTCGGCGGCGTGACGCCGGGCAAGGGCGGCACCACCCATCTCGACCTGCCGGTGTTCGACACGGTGGCCGAAGCGGTCGAGCGCACTGGTGCGACCGCAAGCGCCATCTACGTGCCGCCGCCGTTCGCGGCGGACGCGATCCTGGAGGCGATCGACGCCGGCGTGAAGCTGATCGTGACCATCACCGAGGGCATCCCGGTGCTCGACATGGTGCGCGTGAAACGGGCACTCGACGGGTCGAAATCCCGCCTGATCGGGCCGAACTGCCCGGGCGTGATCACGCCGGACGCCTGCAAGATCGGCATCATGCCGGGCCACATCCACCGCCGCGGCAAGGTCGGCATCGTCTCCCGCTCCGGTACGCTGACTTATGAGGCGGTGGCGCAGACCACGGCGGCCGGGCTCGGCCAGAGCACCTGCGTCGGCATCGGCGGCGACCCGGTGAAGGGCACCGATTTCATTGAAATCCTGGAAATGTTCCTTGCCGACGGCGAGACCGAGGCGATCATCATGATCGGCGAGATCGGCGGCCAGAGCGAGATCGACGCCGCCGAATTTCTTGCTGCCAACGCAAGAAAAAAGCCGACGGTTGGCTTCATCGCTGGCGTGACCGCACCGCCCGGCCGGCGCATGGGCCACGCCGGGGCGGTAATCAGCGGCGGGCGCGATACCGCCGGGGCGAAGATCGAGGCGATGCGCGCGGCCGGCATCTTCGTCGCGGAAAGTCCGGCGGCGCTCGGCAGCACCATGCTCAAGGCGATCCGGGGCTAGGCGGCGGCCGCGCATGCGGCTGCGGCAACGCAGACGTGGGTTGACGCCGGGCGCCCCGGCGCCGATCCACGACTAAGTAACGGGGCGTGGTGTACCGGGGTCCTGCCAAGGATACCGCGCATCCGAATTGAACGAGGAACTGGCCATGGCTGGCGTCGATATTCTTGCCACTGCCTTCAGCGGAGCCAATGCGGCGTTCATCGCCGATCTCTACGCCCGCTGGGTAGCGGACCCCGGCTCCGTCGATTCCAGCTTCGCCGAGTTGTTCGAGAGCCTGAACGACGAGGCGCGGGGCGTGCTGACCGACGCCTCCGGCGCGTCCTGGGCGCCGCGCCGGTTTGCGGTGGGCGAGGCGGTGCCTGCCGCCAAGCTGGCGCCGCCCAAGGACGCCGCCCCCGTCGTCGCCCTCGTCGCCCGGACCGCGGACGCCGCCCCCACAGACGCGGCACCGAGCGCGGAGCAGGTGCGCGCGGCCACCAAGGACAGCCTGCGCGCGCTGATGCTGATCCGCGCCTATCGCGTGCGCGGGCATCTGGAAGCCAAGCTCGACCCGCTCGGCCTGCAACTGAAGACGCCGCATTCGGAACTCGACCCAGCCACCTACGGCTTCACCGAGGCGGACCTGGACCGGCCGATCTTCATCGACCGGGTCCTCGGACTGGAGACGGCGACGGTCCGCCAGATCGTCGAGGTGGTGCGCGAGACGTATTGCGGGCCGATCGGCGTCGAATTCATGCATATCCAGGACCCGGACCAGAAAGCCTGGATCCAGCGCCGGGTGGAGGGTGCGCCCTGGCGCACCCAGTTCGACGCCGCCGGCAAGAAGACCATCCTGCAGCATCTGACCGAGGCCGAAGGGCTGGAGACGTTCTGCCAGCGCCGCTACGTCGGCACCAAGCGCTTCGGCCTCGAAGGCGCGGAAGTGACGATCCCGGCGCTGCACGCCATCATCCAGACGGTGGCGCGCGACGGCGTGAAGGAGATCGCCATCGGCATGCCGCATCGCGGCCGCCTCAACACGCTCGTCAACGTGGTGAAGAAGCCGTACACGGCGCTGTTCAGCGAGTTCGGCGGATCGAGCTTCAAGCCCGACGACGTGCAGGGCTCGGGCGACGTGAAATACCATCTCGGCACCTCGACCGACGTCGAGATCGATGGCCGCATGGTGCATCTGTCGCTGCAACCCAACCCGTCGCACCTCGAAGCGGTCGATCCGGTCGTCGTCGGCAAGGTGCGCGCGCGCCTCGACATGGCCGGCGACACCGTGGCGCGCCGCTCGGTCATGGGCATCATCATGCACGGCGACGCGGCCTTCGCCGGCCAGGGCCTCGTCTATGAGACGCTGGCGATGAGCCAACTGATCGGCTACCGCACCGGCGGCACGGTGCATCTGATCGTCAACAACCAGATCGGCTTCACGACGGTTCCGGCGCACGCCTATTCCGGCCTCTACTGCACCGACGTCGCCAAGGCGATCCAGGCGCCGATCCTGCACGTCAACGGCGACAATCCCGAAGCCGTGGTGTGGTGTGCGCAGACCGCCGCCGAATATCGCATGCAGTTCGGCTGCGACATCGTGCTCGACATCGTCTGCTACCGCCGCCACGGCCACAACGAGACCGACGAGCCGGCGTTCACGCAGCCGATCATGTATCGCGCCATCAAGAACATGAAAACCACGCGGGCCCTGTATGCCGAGCGGCTGGAGCGCGAGGGCACGATCGCGGCCGGCGAGGCGCAGGGGATGTGGGACGGCTTCACCCAGACGCTGGAAGACGCCTACAAGGCGGCGCAGGCGTACAAGCCCAACAAGGCCGACTGGCTGGAAGGCCACTGGTCCGGCCTGAGCCAGCCGGACAACGAGGACGAATGGACCGACGGCGACACCGCGGCCAACATCGATACGTTGCGCGCGGTCGGCGCGGCGCTCGCGCGGGTGCCGGAAGGGTTCGACGTGAACCCGAAGATCGCGCGCCAGCTTGAAGCCAAGCGCGTCATGCTGGAGACCGGCGAGGGCATCGACTGGTCGACCGGCGAGGCGCTGGCGTTCGGCACTCTGCTGATGGACGGCAACCGCGTGCGCCTGTCGGGCGAGGACAGCCAGCGCGGCACCTTCAGCCAACGCCACGCGGTGCTGATCGACCAGACCAACCAGAACGAATACGTGCCGCTGAACAACGTCGCGCCGGGGCAGGCGAAGATCGAGATCTTCAACTCGCTGCTGTCGGAAGTCGGCGTGCTCGGCTTCGAATACGGCTACACGCTCGCCGACCCGCGCACGCTGGTGCTGTGGGAGGCGCAGTTCGGCGACTTCGCCAACGGCGCGCAGGTCATCATCGACCAGTTCCTGGCCAGCGGCGAGACCAAGTGGCTGCGCATGTCGGGGCTCACGCTGCTGCTGCCGCACGGCCACGAAGGCCAGGGGCCGGAGCATTCCTCGGCGCGGCTGGAGCGCTACCTGCAACTCTGCGCCGAGCGCAACATGCAGGTGGTCAACCTGACCACGCCGGCGAACTATTTCCATGCGCTGCGGCGGCAGTTGAAGCGCAACTTCCGCAAGCCGCTCGTCGTGATGACGCCGAAAAGCCTGCTGCGCCACAAGCTCGCGATCTCGCCGCTCGCGGAGTTCGCCTCGGGCAGCCACTTCCGCACCGTGATCCCGGAGATCGACGCGATCGCGCCGGGGCCGGAGGTCAAGCGGGTCGTGCTGTGTTCCGGCAAGGTCTACTACGATATGCTGGCCGAACGGCGCGAACTCGGCATCCGCGACGTCGCCATCGTGCGCCTCGAACAGATCTATCCGTTCCCGGTCACCTCGCTGCGCGTGGCGCTCGCGCACTACCCGAACGCGCAGCTCGTGTGGTGCCAGGAAGAGCCGGAAAACATGGGCGCCTGGACGTTCGTCGACCGGCGGCTGGAGAAGCTGCTCGGTGGGCTCGACATCGCCGCCAAGCGGCCGGTCTATGTCGGCCGGGCGGAAGCGGCGAGCCCGGCGACGGGGCTGGCGAAGACGCATGCCGCGGAACAGGCGGCGCTGGTGCGCACCGCCCTGGCACTCGACTGAGGTTGGCGCTCGACTAGAAATTCGACGAGCAGATCAGGAACCGGACCGCACAATGGCGACCGAGATCAAGGTGCCCACGCTGGGCGAGAGCGTCACCACCGCCACCGTCGCGCGCTGGTTGAAGCAGGCAGGCGACGCCGTGGCGGCCGACGAACCGCTGGTGGAACTGGAGACCGACAAGGTCACCGTCGAGGTCAACGCCCCGGTCGCCGGCAAGCTCGGCAGCATCGCCGCGGCCGAGGGGGCCGAGGTCGAAGTGGGCGCGCTGCTCGGCGAGGTCGTCGCCGGCGATGCCGCGTCCGCCGCGCCCAACAAACCGGCGCCGGCCGCCAACCCGTCTGCCGGCGTGAACCCGCCGCCGCCGCCTTCCGGCCCGGTCGGCCGGCCGGCCGCCGCACCCGCGCCGCTGCCGGCGGCCGCCAAGCTGATGACCGAGCAGGGCCTCGCCACCGACCAGGTTGGCGGCGGCTCCGGCAAGGACGGCCGCATCACCAAGGGCGACGTGCTGGAGTTCCTGAGCCGCCCGGTGCCCGCCGCAGCGCCGGCACCGGTTGCCGCCAAGCCGCCGCGCGCACCCGCCGAAGGCGAGGAACGCGTCAAAATGACGCGCCTGCGCCGCACCATCGCGGCGCGGCTCAAGGAGGCACAGAACACCGCCGCCATGCTGACCACCTTCAACGAGGTGGACATGTCGGCGGTGATGGCGCTGCGCAGCGAATACCGCGATGCGTTCGAGAAGAAGCACAACGGCACCCGCCTCGGCTTCATGAGCTTTTTTGTTCGTGCCGCCTGCGTTGCCTTGAAAGAATTCCCGGCGGTGAACGCCGAGATTGACGGCGATGATCTGGTCTACAAGAATTACGTCCACATGGGCATCGCCGTCGGCGGCGCCAACGGCCTCGTCGTGCCGGTGCTGCGCCATGCGGAAACCCTGAGCTTCGCGCAGATCGAGAAGGGCATTGCCGATTTCGGCAAGCGCGCCCGTGACGGCGCGCTGAAGCTCGACGAACTCACCGGCGGTACCTTCAGCATCACCAACGGCGGCATCTACGGCAGCCTGATGTCGACGCCGATCCTGAACCCGCCGCAATCCGCCATCCTGGGGATGCACAAGATCCAGGAACGGCCGATGGCGATCGCCGGAAAAGTCGAGATCCGCCCGATGATGTACCTGGCGCTGTCGTACGACCACCGCATCGTCGACGGCAAGGAAGCCGTCTCCTTCCTGGTGCGGCTGAAGGAGGGAATAGAAGACCCGCGCCGCCTGCTGCTGGATCTGTGAGGAGCGGCGAAATGACGGAAAAATTCGACGTCATCGTCATCGGCTCCGGCCCCGGCGGCTATGTTTTCGCGATTCGCGCGGCGCAGCTCGGCATGAAGGTCGCCGTTGTCGAGAAGCGCGCGACGCTCGGCGGCACCTGCCTCAACATCGGCTGCATCCCCTCGAAAGCCCTGCTGCAGTCGAGCGAAAACTTCCATGAGACCCTGCATTCGTGGAAAGACCACGGCATTCTCGTCGAGGGCGTGAAACTCGATCTCGACCGCATGCAGGACCGCAAGGGCGAAGTCGTCACCGCCAACGTCAAGGGCGTGGAGTTCCTGTTCAACAAGAACAAGATCGCGTGGCTCAAGGGCACCGGCCGCATTCTGTCCGTGGGCAAAGTCGATGTCGGCGGCACGGTGTACGAAACGAAGAACATCGTCATCGCCACCGGCAGCGAGAGCGTGCCGCTGCCCGGCGTCACCGTGGACGAGGATCGGATCGTCACCTCGACCGGCGCGCTGGAGCTGGAGGACGTGCCCGGCCATCTCGTCGTTGTCGGAGGCGGCGTAATCGGCCTCGAACTCGGCAGCGTCTGGCGTCGGCTTGGCGCAAAAGTCACGGTCGTCGAATTCCTCGACCGCATCATCCCAGGCATGGACCTGGAGGTCGCCAAAACCTTCCAGCGCGTCCTGACCAAGCAGGGATTTTCGTTCCGGCTCTCCACAAAGGTTATCGGCGCGACCAAGGACGATACCGGCGTCACGTTGTCGCTGGAGCCGGTCAAGGGCGGCGCGGCAGAATCCCTGCGCGCCGATGTCGTGCTGGTCGCCATCGGCCGCCGCGCCTTCACCGAGGGCCTGGGGCTCGCCGAGGTCGGCGTGGAAACCGATCCGCGCGGCCGTGTGAAGACCGACGCGCATTTCGCCACCAACGTTGCCGGCATCTACGCCATCGGCGATGTCATCGCCGGCCCCATGCTCGCCCACAAGGGCGAGGACGAGGGCGTGGCGCTGGCGGAAATCCTCGCCGGTCAGGCCGGCCACGTGAATTATGCCGCCATTCCCAGCATCGTCTACACATGGCCCGAAGTCGCCGCAGTCGGCGAGACCGAGGACGCCCTGAAAGACGCCGGCATCGCCTACAATGTCGGGAAATTCCCGTTCACCGCCAACGGCCGCGCCCGCGCCATGGGCATGACCGACGGCTTCGTCAAAATCCTTGCCGACAAGACGACCGACCGCCTGCTCGGCGCCCACATCATCGGCCCCGACGCCGGCGCGCTGATCGCCGAAATCGTCACTGCGATCGAATTCGGCGCCTCCGCCGAGGACGTGGCCCGCATCTGCCACGCACACCCGACGCTGAGCGAGGCGGTCAAGGAAGCAGCCCTCGCCGTCGAAGGTCGCCCGATCCACATCTGAGCGCAACGTGATAGGCTCCCCCAAGCCTCCGGAGGAGCCACCATGTCTGCCACCGTCGAAACCCCGGTCACGGCGCGGACCCGCCCGCCATTCCGGGCCGATCATGTCGGCAGCCTGCTGCGCCCCGCCGAGTTGCGCGACGCCCGCGCCGGGCATGCCGCCGGCTGGCTCACCGCCGCCGAACTCCGCGCGACCGAAGACCGCTGCATCGCCCGCGCCGTCGCCACGCAGGAGTCGCTCGGCCTGCGCGCCGCGACCGACGGCGAATATCGCCGCGCCTACTGGCACTACGACTTTCTCGCCGGCCTCGACGGCGTCGAGTTGTACGAACCGGACCAGAAAGTGCAGTTCCACGGCGCCACGCTGAAACACCTGCTGCGCGTCACCGGCCCGATCGCCTGGAACCGCAAGGTCTTCCTCGACGATTTCAGCTTCACCCAGTCGCAGGCGGCGACGGCCATCCCGAAGCAGACCATCCCCTCGCCCAGCGTGCTGCATTTCCGCGGCGGCCGGCGTGCCATCGACGCGCAGACCTATCCCGACCTCGACGGTTTCTTCATCGATCTCAGCCGCGCCTATCGCCATGCGGTGCTCGAATTCGCCGCCGCCGGCTGCCGCTATCTGCAACTCGACGAAGTCAACATCGCCTATCTCTGCGACCCTGAGCAGATCGAGGGGCTGAAGGCGCGCGGCGAACATGTGGACGGCCTGCTCGACATCTATGCCGACCTGATCAACGTCGCCATCGGCAGCCGCCCGGCCGACATGACGGTCAGCATCCATCTCTGCCGCGGCAATTTCCGCTCCACCTGGATCGCCCAGGGCGGCTACGAGCCGGTGGCCGAGGTGCTGTTCAACCGCATCGACGCCGACGCCTATTTCATGGAATACGACAGCGACCGCGCCGGCGGGTTCGAGCCGCTGCGCTTCGTCCCCCGCGGCAACAAGCTGGTGGTGCTCGGCCTCGTCACCAGCAAGACCGGCGGGCTGGAAAGCAAGGACGAACTGAAACGCCGCATCGACGCGGCGGCGAAATACCTGCCGCTGGAGCAACTGGCGCTGAGCCCGCAATGCGGTTTCGCCAGCACCGAGGAAGGCAATCTGCTGACCGAGGAGCAGCAATGGGCCAAGCTGCGGCTCTGCGTGGAGGTCGCCCGCGAGGTGTGGGGCGAGGTCTGAACCCAGGGAGGTCCGCATGCTCGACCACGTCACGCTCGGCGCCAGCGATATCGGCCGGTCGATCGCGTTCTACGATCAGGCGTTTGCCGCGATCGGCATCGAACGGCTCTACGCGGAAGGAAAAACCTTCGCCGGTTATGGCGTGGGCAAGAAGGCGTTCTTCTGGATTGGCCGCAAAGACGTCGACATCACCGGCACCCACGTCGCCTTCGCGGTTGCGGATCGCGCGTCCGTCGATCGTTTCCACGCCGCCGCTCTCGCCGCCGGTGGCCGCGACAACGGCGCCCCGGGCCTGCGGCCGCACTACCACTCGAACTACTATGGCGCCTTCATCCTCGACCCGGACGGCCACAACATCGAGGCGGTCTGCCACAGCCCCGCCTGAATCCCCGCTCTTGCCGGCATGCTGCGGGTGCGAGATGCTGCGCCCATGAGCGCGCATGACACCCATAGCTTCGACGCGGTGGTGATCGGTGCCGGCATCGCCGGCGCGACCGCTGCCGCCCATCTCGCCGCCGACCGCCGCGTCGCCCTGATCGAGGCGGAGGAGAGTGCCGGCTACCACTCCACCGGCCGGTCCGCCGCCATCTGGATTCTCAATTACGGGCCGCCCGACGTGCAGGCGATGACCGGCGCGTCGCGAAAATTCTTCGAGAACCCGCCCCCCGGCTTCGCCGACGTGCCGCTCATGGCCCGCCGCGGCGCGATGTTCCTGGCACCGGCCGATCAGACGGAGGCGCTGCACGCGCTGATGACCAGCGGCAGCCAGTTGCAGGAGATCACGCCGGAGCAGGCGCGCGCCCGCGTGCCGGCGATCCGCCCCGGCTACGCGGTTGCCGCGGCGATCGAGGAAGACGCGTTCGACATGGACGTCGCCGCCCTGCACCAGGGGTTTTTGCGGCAGCTCCGCGCCCGCGACGGCGTGCTGGCGCTGCGCAGCAAGGCCGGCCGCATCGAGCGCCGCGCCGGCGCGTGGCAGATCGAGGTCAGCGGCGGCGCGGTGTTTTCCGCCCCCGTGCTGGTGAACGCCGCGGGCGCCTGGGGCGATGAAGTGGGAAAAATCGCCGGCGTCAAACCGCTCGGGCTGCAACCGAAGCGACGCACCGGCGTCATCATCGACCCGGCGCCGTGGCAGGTCGCGGGCTGGCCGATGACCAACGACGTCGCCCACACCTGGTACATCCGCCCCGAGGCGCGCACCAAGCTGATGGTCTCGCCGGCCGACGAGACGCCGATGGACCCGCAGGACATCCAGCCTGACGAACTCGACATCGCCATCGCCATCGACAGCATGCAGCAGGCGCTCGACATCGAGGTGAAGCGCGTCGAACATTCCTGGGCCGGCCTGCGCAGTTTTGTCCCCGACCGCAGTTTCGCGCTCGGCTGGGACGCGGTGGCCGAGGGGTTTTTCTGGGCGATCGGACAGGGCGGCTACGGGATTCAGACCTCGCCGGCGGCCGGCCAACTTGTCGCCGATCTGGTCGCCGGGCGCGATCCCGGCCCGCTTGCCCGCATCCTGCCGAAGCTCGACCCGCGGCGGTTCAGCGGCCCGGCGACGCCGTAGGGTCGGTGCAACCCGCCATCGCACGCCGCCGCAAGGCCTGGCAGGTTCGCGGCGACGCTTGCTGCCCTGATTTCGTTGTGCAAACGGAACAATATGGGCGTGCGGAGGTGCCGGCACCGTTCAGGCCGTTTTCGGCGGGCGGCGGCGGGGGGAGGAAATGCCCTTCGGCCAGCGGGTCAGCCGGGGCATGCCGTGCATCCACGCCGGCGCCTCCGGCGGCGTGGGCGGATAGTACGGCGGCAACGGCTCGCGCCTGGGCCGGGGCTTTTTCTCGCGCGGCGGGCGGGGTTTTGCCGGCGGCCTGGGCAGGATCGCCGGCG
>Ga0302314_10002502_pt1 | contig 34036 bp, 29 predicted proteins | sample III_Palsa_N2_3_FD_200533 | JGI IMG/M metagenome (GOLD analysis project Ga0302314, IMG submission 200533) | Peat permafrost microbial communities from Stordalen Mire near Abisko, Sweden - III_Palsa_N2_3 | ecosystem: Environmental > Terrestrial > Soil > Palsa > Peat permafrost | place: Sweden...
AGCGTCGAGCACTTCCGCGACCAGCAGGAAGGCTCCTACATTCATTTCACCTCGACCTCCGGCCTGATCGGCAACATCGGCCAGGCCAACTACGCCGCCGCCAAGCTGGGGGTGATGGGCCTTTCGCGCATCCTGGCCATGGAGGGGGCGATGAAGAACGTCCGCTCCAACATCATCGCGCCGTTCGCCTGGACGCGGATGATCGCCACCATTCCGGTGAAAGACGAAGCCTCCGCCCAGCGGGTCGCGCGGATGCGCGACGCCATGCGCGCCGACCAGGTCGCGCAGCTGGCCGTAGCTCTGGCCAGCCCGGAAGCCAAGGACGTGTCCGGCCAGATCTTCGGGGTGCGCGGCAACGAAGTCGTGCTGTTCGACCAGCCACGCCCGGTGAAATCGCTGGCGCGGATGGAGGGCTGGACGCCCCGGTCGCTGATCGACCAGGCGATCCCGGCGATGAAGGCCGACTTCACCGATCTCGGCGCAACGGCCAGTGTCTTCCCGTACGACCCGGTGTGAATACGGATGCGGCAAAGGTCCTGGCGGCGTTCAAGCCGGGATCGACAGTCTACGTTCAGGGCGGCGTCGGTGAACCACTAGCCCTGCGCGATATCCTTGGGCGCGATCCCGAGGTCCTGGCCAACGTCACCCTGACCGGCTGCCCTATCCCGGGCATGAATGAGTTCGACTACGCGGGCCTGCACCCGCGGGCGCGGTTCGTCACCTTCATGCTGCCGGCGGCCTGGCGGCCCAGCTTCCAGGCAGGTCGGGTGATCGTTCGGCCGGCCAGCTATTCGCAGATCGCCGCGGCGTTCATGAGCGATCCACCGGTCGACCTCGCGATACTGCAGGTCACGCCGCCGGATGCCGAGGGGATGTGCTCATTTGGGCCATGTTCGGATTTCGGGCCGCTGATCTGGCGCCGGGCGCGGCGGCGGCTGGCCTTCGTCAACGCCAATCTGCCGCGAGCGGCGCGCGGACCGGTCATCCCTTGGTCGGCGATCGACGAGGCCGTCGAGATCGACGCGCCCTACATCACCGCCGACGAAGCGGCCGCCGGAGGTGAGCAGGCGATCATCGCCCGGCGTCTCGTCGACCTGATCCCCGACGGCGCCTCGATCCAGACCGGAATCGGCGGCGCCCCGGCGGCGGCGCTGCTGGGTCTTGGAGACCGCCGTGGCCTGGTGATCCGATCGGGCATGGTGACGCCCGCCTATCAGGCCCTCGCAGAGGCGGGCGCGCTGGCGAGCGAGGGGCACGTCACCGGCCTGGCGCTGGGACCGGACGCCTTCGTGCGCTGGGCGACACAGACCGTCGGCTTCGCCGACACCACGATCACCCATGGCGCGGCGTCGCTGCTGGGCGCCGAGCGTCTTCACGCGATCAACTCGGCGCTGGAGGTCGACCTGTTCGGCCAGGCGAACGTCGAGTGGCGGGGCGGGAAACTCTCGAGCGGTCTCGGCGGCGCTCCCGATTTCGCTCGCGCCGCGCGGCGCTCGCCCGGCGGACGCGCGATCCTGGCGCTGCCGGCGACGGCGGCGCGCGGAACAGTGTCGCGGATCGTCGCCAGGCTCGATGTTCCGACGGTCTCGATCCCGCGCGACGACACCGATCTGGTGGTTACCGAGCACGGTGTCGCCGACATGCGCGGAGCGACGCTCGACGGCCGGGCCGAAGCCCTGATCGCCATCGCCGCGCCGGACCACCGGGAGAGGCTGGCGGCGGAGTGGGCCTCGATGCGTCGGAGCTTCTAGACCGAGACCTGGACACCCATTTCGATGACCTGACCGGCGGGGATGCCGAACACCTCGCTCGGGTCTGCCGAATTGCGCGCCAGCGCGATGAACAGGCGGTCGCGCACCCGGCGCAGGCCGTGGTCGTGACCGGCGACGATGCTGCGGCGGCCGAGGAAGTAGGAGGTGCCGATGCTGTCGAAGTTGACCCCCTCTATCTTCAGGCCGCGCAGGGCGTCCGGGACTCGGGGCGTCTCCATGAAGCCGAAGTTGAGGCTCACGGCCACGAAGTGGTCGTTGATCACCTTGAACGAGGCGCGCTGGTCGGCCGGCACGCGCGGCGCATCGGTGGTGTGGACGGTGACCAGGGCGTTCTTGTCGTGCAGCACACCGTTGTGCTTGAGATTGTGCAACAGGGCGCTGGGCGTCAGATCGGCGTTGGGCGTCAGATAGACGGCCGTGCCCGGCACCATCTGCCGCGGACGGCGGGCGATCGAGGCGAGAAAGTCATCGAGCGGTATGCGATCCTTGCGCGCCTTCAGCAAGACGATGTCGCTGCCGCGGATCCAGGTGGCGATTACGAATATGACACCAAGGGCGATCGTCAGCGGCACCCACCCGCCGGTCAGCAGCTTCAGCATGTTGGCGCTGAAAAGCGACAAGTCCGCCGTGAGCAGGGGGACCACGACAAGAGCGGTCTGGAACAGGCTGCGCTTCCACAGCTTGCGCACCACAATGGCGGTCAGGGCGGTCGTCACCGACATCGTTCCAGTCACCGCCAGGCCATAGGCATCCTGCAGAGCGCCTGAATTCTTGAAGATGGCGACCAGGAAGATGACCCCGATCATCAGCAGCATATTGACCGTCGGCATATAGATTTGGCCGGCCTCGGTCTCGGAGGTCCGCAGGACGTGCAGGCGCGGGAGCAGCCCCATCTGCATCGCCGAATTGGTCATCGAATAGGCGCCGGTGATCACTGCCTGACTGGCTATGATCGTGGCCGCGGTCGCCAGGATGACCATGGGGATCCGCAACGTCTCGGGCACCAGCAGGAAGAACCAGTTCTGGCTGGCGATGTCGGCGCCATGTCTGGCGAGGAAATGGATCGCGTAGGCCCCTTGGCCGAGGTAGTTGAGCAACAAGGCCGGAAACACCCCGAACCACCATGCCGAGCGGATAGGCGCGGCGCTGAAATGGCCCATGTCCGCGTACAGGGCTTCGGCTCCCGTCACCGTCAAGGATACCGCGCCCAGGACGAGCATGCCGATAAAGCCGTGGTGGACGAGAAAACCAAGGGCGTAGGTCGGAAGAAACGCGAACAGGATTCGTGGCTCATGCACGATCTGCGCCAAGCCGAGCGCGGCGATGGCGATGAACCAGACGAGGCAGATCGGACCAAACCAGGTCGCGACCTTTGCGGTTCCGCGCGACTGGGCCATGAACAGGCCGATCAGCAGGAACAGTGCGGCGCCGATCTCGACCGCGGGCGTTATCGCGGTGGCCAGACTGGGCACGGTCTCCAGCCCCTCGATCGCCGAGAGAACCGAGATCGCCGGCGTAATGATCGCGTCACCGTAGAAGAGAGACGCGCCCACCACGCCCAGACCCAGCACGATCGCCGTGCGCCGGCCGAGCGCGCCCTGGGCGAGCGCCATCAGCGACAGGATGCCGCCTTCGCCGTGGTTATCGGCGCGCATGATGAACAGCACGTATTTGAGCGTCACCACGATCAGCAACGCCCAGATGATCAGTGAGGAGATGCCGAAGATCTCGGCCTCGCCGACCGCGCCGTGGGCGGCGGCGGTCACCGCGCCTTGAAAGCCATAGATCGGGCTGGTGCCGATGTCGCCGAACACCACGCCCATCGAGGCCAGCACCAGCAGGGCGAAGCGCTTGCGCGCGGCGCCGACGCTGAGCGTAGATCCGGTAGCGTCGTGGCCCGAGTGCATGGCGCAGGCCTTTAGGCCGCCTTTACACGGATTGAAATGCCTGTCGATGCGTCAGGCCGCGAGCGCTCAGCCAGTCGGCGAGGATCGCGTTGACCTTCTCGGGCGCCTCCTGCTGCACCCAGTGGGAGACACCGGGGAGTCTTTCGAGGGTGAAGTCGCGCACGAGCGTTTCGTAGCCGTCGGTGCAGACGATATCGAGCGCCGCGTCTTCCTCGCCCCAGATCATCAGGGCCGGGATTTCGATGGCCGGCGCGCCAGGCCCATAGCGTGCGAGCAAGTCGGTATTGGCGCGATAGTAGTTGATCATTGCGGTCATGGCGCCGGGGACCAGGGCGTTGAGACGATAGACATCGGTCACCTCCGGCGGGAAACGGTCCTTGTCGACAGCCATGCCGACGAAGGCGTTGGCGACCGCCCGGCCGCGACGAGCCGTCATCATCGCCTCGGGCAATCCTGGCAACTGGAAAAACGCCACGTACCAGGACCGCAGGCGCTGGCGCCATGAGGTGCGGATCACCCTGGCGAACACGGTGGGGTGGGGAACGTTCATGATCACCAGGCCATCGAGCGGGAGGCGCCGATCGATCGCGAAACACCAGGCGATGATCGCGCCCCAGTCGTGGCCGACCAGCAGACGGCGCCGAGCCCCGACCGCGTCGAACAATGCCGTCACATCGACGAGCAGCCGATCGAGCTTGTAGTTCTCCACGCCGGACGGGCGGGACGACTCGCCATAGCCGCGCAGATCCGGCGCGATCACATGCCAGCCGAGATCGGCAAGGAGCCCGATCTGGTGGCGCCAAGAGAATCGGCTCTCGGGAAACCCATGCAGCAGCACCGCGACATTGTCGCCGTCGCCGGCCTCGTCGACCATGAAGGAAAGACTTCCCGCCTCGATCCGCCTCTGGGTCACCTGCGTCATGATCTGGTGTCCTTGCTTGCCCCAGTGCCAGAAGACGCCGTCGGACAGCGTCTGACAACAGTCCGGGTGTCACGTCACAGGGACCATGCCTGCGTCCTCCAGCCGTTCCAGGATGCCGGTGCGGATCTCGAAGCGGAAACCGGCCAGGACGAGGCTTCCGTCGTTCACCCGCTCGGCGACCCAGGGAAAGGTCATCAGGTTGGCGAGCGAAAGACGGACCACCTCGACCTCGCAACGGCTCAACACATCCGGCGCGGAACGATCCGGCAGGTCGCGCAAAACCGAACGGGCCATGGACATCCACGGTTCGACGAAATCCTGAGCCTCCGCCGGGGCGCCTTCGACCATCGCCTGGACGCCGCCGCATTGCGCGTGTCCAAGGACCACCACGCGCGGGACCTTGAGCACGCGCACCGCATATTCGATCGCGGCGCTCGTGCCATGATAGCGCGCGTCCGGCTCGTAAGTGGGAACAAGGCCGGCGATGTTGCGCACCACGAAGAGTTCGCCCGGCGCCGCGCCGAACACCGTCTGTGGATCGACACGCGAGTCCGAACAGGAGATCACCAGGGTCCCGGGACTCTGGCCCTTGTTGGAGAGGGCCTCATAGCGCGCGCGCTGCCCGGGCCAGGTTTCGGCGCGGAACCGGTGATAACCCTCGATCAGACGATCCATCGATGTTCTTCCAGCCCCATACCGTCGCACGGCTTCTAGATGATCTAAACCGTGCTCTCCAGACGCGCATCACGGGCTTCGAGTTCGACGCGGATCTCATCATGGCGGCGCGCATCCAGGCGCCAGCCGATCAGACAGGCGCCGCCCAGCATGACGAACACGATCGGGCCGCCGATGAACATCAGTTGCAGGTTGCCGACGGCGCCGGGCGTGTTGACGGCGTGCTCGGCCGGCTGGAAGCCGATCGCCGCCAGCAGCGGGAAGGTCAGGCCGATCGCGAACGCCGCCGCGATCTTCTGCGCCAGGGCGTTCGTGGAATACAGCAGGCTGATCCTCTCCTGGCCCTGCTCCAGCCTCACCGCGTCTCCGACATCGGCCAGCATGGCCCGGATCATCAGATTGAAGGCCCCCGCCGTCAGGCCGCTCCACGCCAAGGCGGGGGCCGCGGCCAACAGACTGGCCTTGGGAACGATCATGATCGACAGCAAACCAAGGGAAAAGCCGGTCGAGGCGACCATCAGCGTGCGATGCTTTCCGATCGCGCGGGACAGTTTCGTCGCCAATACGGCGCCGGGAAGTTGGGCGAGGGCATAGAATCCAAGGAGCACGGAGGCCTCGGCTGTCGTGAACCCGCGCGCCGCCTTGAAGAAGAACAGGTACATCGCGGCCATCCAACCTGGACCGAGGGTCAGACAGAACTGTGAGAAGAACAGGCGCTGCAGATCCGGGTTCGTCAGGAGATTCCAGACATCGGCCAGGGAGAAGCGTGGGCCGGCGACCGCTGGCGCGATCTTCTCCCGCGTTCTGAGCGTGGCCAGGGCCACGGTCAACGGCAGGGCTATGATCATGGCCCACCCCATGGCGGGAACCGAGGTCGCGTCGGTCAATCCGAAACGCCTGGCCATGATCGAGATCACGAGGATGCCGATGGCGCCGACGACACCGACCGCCGTCATCGTACCGAACATCCGCGAACGCTCATGATACCGCGTCGCGAGCCTGGCGCCCCACGCCGACTGCGACAGATAAACCATGGAATATCCGAGATACATCACCAGAAGCCAGGTGAGCAGGTAGCCGGCGCCGAAGCCCGCCGGCGCCATGTACAGCTTGTAGAGGCCGAGCATCAGGATCGGCGCGCCCGCAGGGAGCCAGACGCGGTAGCGGCCGAGCGGCGTGCGCGTCCGATCCATCAGAACGGCCAACAGCACGTCGATTACGATATCGAACAGCCGAACACCCATCCAGACGCCGCCGATCAGGCCCGTTCCGACACCCAGATGACCAGCGAAATACTGCGGCAGATAGACGAAGACAGCCAGGTCCATCGCCCCCAACACCAGGTAGGGCGCGCAGAAAGGCAACAGGGTGGCAAACGACAGCCGCTCGTCAGGTGCGGTGTGGAGCATGGACGCGTCAACCGTCATGCCAAACGCTTAGCGCGAATGCACGCGCCTGCTTTCATTAAATCCCGGCAACGCGGCCAGCTTGATCGGCGCGGCAGGCGCGCGATAAGGCTGGCCTCGGGACAAACAGGGCGGGAAGAGCAGCGGCATGACCGAAACGCCCGCGCCGGCGGCGATCAGCCCGCGTCACGTGGCCGCCGCGGTGATCGGCAACGCCCTCGAATTCTACGACTTCACCACCTTCGCCTATTTCGCCACCCAGATCGGCCATGCCTTTTTTCCCAACAGCTCGCACTTCGTGAGCCTGATGTCGGCGCTCGGAGCCTTCGGCGCCGGGTTCGTCCTGCGACCGGTAGGCTCGCTGGTCCTGGGTAGATACGCCGATCGGCACGGACGGCGTCCGGCGATGCTGATCAGCTTCGCGATGATGGGCGTCGGCATCATCGGACTCGCCGTGACGCCGTCCTATGCCTCGATCGGGGTGCTGGCGCCCATCCTGGTGGTGACCTGGCGGCTTTGCCAGGGGTTCGCATTGGGTGGCGAGGTCGGACCGACCACGGCCTATCTGATCGAGGCCGCGCCGCCGCGCCGCCGGGCCTTCTATGCGGGCTGGCAGAACGTCAGCCAGAACATGGCCGCGATCGTCGGCGGTTCCACGGGCGTGATACTCTCGTTCCTGATCGGGTCGGCCGGCATGGACGCCTGGGGCTGGCGCCTCGCGTTCGGCCTCGGCGCCCTGATCCTGCCGGTCGGCCTGATCCTTCGGCGCAACCTGCCCGAGACCCTGCACCAGGCGGAAGAGGCGACGCAACATCAGCCGGCCTTGACCACGCTGACGGCGCACGCGCGGATCATCACCCTCGGCCTCGCCCTGATCGCGGCGGCGACCGTATCGACCTATTCGATGACCTATATGACGACCTACGCGCGTGAGACCTTGAAACTCAGCGGCCGGGTTTCCCTTGCCGCGCCGATCATCAACGGAACCGCGGGCGTCCTGTTCGGCATCGCCGGGGGGGTGCTGTCGGATCGCTTCGGTCGCCGGGCGATGATGATCTGGCCGCGGGTGTTCTTCATCCTGGCCCTGTGGCCGGTCTATTACCTGATGGCGCGCAACCGCGACGCCACAACGTTGTTCGCGGGCATCTTCATCCTGGCCGGAGCCAGCGCGCTTACGACGGCCGCGGTGTTCGCGGCGATCGCGGAGTCACTGCGCAAGGAGGTTCGCGGCCTGGCGCTGGGCGGTGTGTATGCGATCGCAGTCGCGGTGTTCGGCGGCGGCACGCAGCCGGCCATTACCTGGCTCATAGCCGCCACCGGCGACCCGCTGTCGCCGGCGTGGTGCGGGATCGCGTTTGCCGTGGCAGGTCTGGCCGCTTCATTGATGATCAGGGAAACGGCGCCGTCGCGCGCAGGACGGATGCTGTAAGCGCCGGCCTGCGTTTGCCGCTATATCCCGCGCGTGAGCGTAAGAGAGGACCGACCCATGAACTCCGCCGACAGCTTCGCCGCCAACTATGCCGGAGCGCGGACCAAGTTCCGCGACACCGCTCGTGAAGCGGAAGGAGAGCTGGAAAGCGTGACCCACCCTGACAGGGGACCCGACGGCGGCGACCTCACCACCGACATCGCGTGGTTCGGCCCACGCTCGGCAGGGTCGGTCCTGGTGACGATCAGCGCCACGCACGGCGTCGAGGGTTTCTGCGGTTCCGGCGCGCAGGTCGACTGGCTGAGGCGCGGGGAGGTGTCGCGCCTGCCGTCAGGCGTGGCTGTACTGATGATACACGCGATCAACCCATTCGGTTTTGCGTGGCTGAGACGGGTGACCGAGGACAATGTCGATCTCAACCGCAACTGGGTCGACTTCACGGCGCCGCTGCCCGCCAACGCCGGCTATGATCGGCTGAGCCACGCGATCTGCCCGGCCGAATGGACCCAAGAGGCGCGGGCGGCGAGCGATGAGGCGTTGGGAGCGTTCGCGGCGGAACACGGATTCGCTGCGCTGCAACAGGCGATCACCGGTGGCCAGTACACACATCCGGCCGGTCTTTTCTATGGCGGCGCCGCCGCCACCTGGTCGCGCCGCACGCAGAGCGACATCCTGCGCCAGCACCTCACCGAGGCCGCCAGAGTGGCGGTGATCGACTACCACACAGGCCTCGGTCCATGGGGTTACGGCGAGCAGATCGTGACCGATCGGCGGGGTAGCGCGGCCTTCGCGCGGGCGGCCAGCTGGTGGGGCGCGGCGATCACTTCGCCCGCCGACGGGACCTCGACGTCCGCGGACATCAGTGGCGACGGCCTTGGCGCGCTTGGCGCGTTGCTGCCCCATGCTGAGGTGACCGGCATGGCGCTGGAGGTCGGCACGCAATCGGTGATGGAGGTGCTCGCCGCCCTCAGGGCCGACGCCTGGCTGCACGCACGTGGCGACCTTGGCTCGCCGCAGGGCCGTATGATCAAGGCGCAGGTGCGGAATGCTTTCTTCGGCGACGCCGACGACTGGAAGGGCATGGTCGCCGGACAGTCCCTGCTGGCCACACGCCAGGCAATCGAAGGCCTCACGAAGGGGTGAGCGTCAGCCGCACGCCAGGGCGTGCAGCTTCATGACCGTTCCCCAGTTTCGCGTCGTGGCGGCCGGCCCCAACGCACGGCCTGTCGCCTCGGCGAGCCGGCTGACCAGAAAGCCTTGAGGACACCAAAGATAGGCCGCCCGCGAGCCCACGCCCAGTTCATCGGGAGTCCAGTCATGGCCGGTGAGCGAGTCTAGCTTGCTGCGTTCGGCCGCCTTGGCGAGAAACACCACCATCAGCCGGGAAGGGCTGCAGCCCGCCAGCGCGAGAGGATTTTCGGCGACGATCATCGCGAGCGTCTCGGCGTTCAGCCCGGTCACTTTCGACGACACCCCCACCGCATCCGGCAGGGCCGCCTCGATGCGATGAGCGGCGCGGTCGGCCGGTTCGCCGGGCGCGCTGAAGACGATATTACCGCTGTTGAGCACCGTACGAACGTCGGTATAGCCCAGACCCTGGACCAAATCCCGAAGGTCCGCCATCGCCACGCGCTTGGCCCGGCCGACATTGATGCCGCGCAGCAGTGCGATCCTGCGATCCTTCACCGTGGCTGACCCCGTTTCCTTCGCGCGTCCGCCACCAATTTCGAGGATACTTGCGGCGAACCCCACACTTGTAACAGGCGCCGCCAAGAGAGTCCCAGGGGCGGTAGGTGTGACAAAGAGACTTTCGCGGTTTCGGCCTCTTTTGCTCAAGCCCCCGTCCGCTCGCGGAAGAAGGCGATGACGCGCTGCTCGGCCATTTTGGTCGGCCCCTCGGGATCGTCGTCTTTCAGGTGCAGCGTCAGCACCGAATGCGGCGCCATGCGAGGATCCTGCCGCGCGTCCTTTGGATCGAGCTCGATGGCCTCGAACTTGTCGCCAAATGTCGATTTCAGGGCGTCGAAACGCGCATCGGGCACGACGGCGTCGCCAATGAACCTCAGGCCGATCATCGACAGGTTCTCGTCGGCGAACCGGCGCTTCGCGCAGGCGATCTCATCGGGAGACACCCCGATCGCGACTGGCCGCGCTTTCGAGCCGAACGGTAGCGGCAAAGATGGCTGCGAGAGCACCGGCGCGACCATGGCCGGCTCGGTCATCATGGCCAACGCGAAATTGCCGGTGAAGCACATACCCACGGCGCCGACGCCCTTCCCGCCGCACTCGGCGTGTACGTGGCCGGCCAGGGCCCGCAGCCAGTCGACGACCGGACTGGACCGGTCGGTGGCCCAGACATTGAATTCTCGCTGGATGCAGATCGCCTGCAACATCGTGCCAAGCGCGTAGCGAATGCTCGGCGGGCGCCCCGGTTCGCCGAAGAGGCTGGGGCAGAACACCGTCATGCCGGCGGCCGCTACGCGGTCGGCGAATCGGATCACCAGCGGGTGCAGACCCGGCATCTCGTGGATGACGATCACCGCCGGACCGGACCCCCGGCGCCAGACAGGTCGGGTCCAGCGTCCCTTTGGATCGGTGAAGTCGAACCGCGCATAGTCGGTCAGCGCCGCTTCATAGCTCATCACAACGCCTCCGCCCCCTTGCGCCACGCACGCGAAAACATCAGGAAGATCGGCAGCGGGGCGATGGCTGCCAAAGCCGAGAGCAGCCCATAGACGGGGTCGTCCAGGACCACCACGATGATCAGGCCGGCCTGGATCGCCGCCCCGAGGATCGCGGTCCACGGAAACAGCGGCATCTTCCACGGCCGCGGCAGGTCCGGCTCGATCACCCGCAGCCGGATCGCGCAGACGCAGACCATGAGAATCGCTCCCATGGACCACGGGGCATAGATTTTTACGATGTTCTCATAGCTCCCCATCATGGCGAACGAGGCCGAAACGGCCGCCCCCACCAGGACGCCGACCCAGGGCGCTCCGCCGCGCGTGACGCGCGCCAACATTGGAGGCGCGGCGCCGTCGCGCGCCATGCGAAAGGTGATCCGTGGCGCCGCCATGGCTTGAAGATTGACGATCGCCGCCAGTGAAAAAAGGCCCATGCCGGTGATAGCGATGTCGGCGACCGGCCCCAGCGACACCTTCGCGGCGTCGCCGACCGCCAGTTCGGAGCCAGCGATCGCCGACGGGTCGAGAACATGCAGCACGCCGGCGTTGACGAGCACATAGATCACCATGACCGCCACAATGCCACCGAACGTCGCGCGCGCCACATTCCTGTCCGGGCGCTGGACTTCCTCCGAAAAGTAGATCGCCGCGTCCCAACCCGCGTAGGTCTGGTAGATCACCCGGACCGCCATCACCAGGGCGCCGAGGCTGGTTATGCCGACCAGGGCCACCGCGTGATCGATCGGCGGCGCCACCGGCGGAGCATGCCGGGATGCAAACAGGATTACGGTGAGGACGATGAACGCGCCGCCCTTGACGGCGCTGGCGACGCTTTGGGATGAGCCGCTGATCCGCGTCCCCAGGCAGTTGATCAGGGCGACGCTGGCGATCAGGCCGACCGCGAGCGCCGATTTCGAAATCTGCGTCGCCATGCCCAGACGGTGGACATACTCACCGAAAACCACGGCGATGAAGGCGCTGGAGGCGACATATTGCAGCCAGCTGATCCAGCCGATCAGGAATGCGGCGGCCGGCCCGAACGCCCGACGGGCGATCGGATAGGGCCCGCCGGCCATCGGCACCGAAGATCCCGCTTCGACCAGCGGCATCGCCGAGATCAGGGCGATGATACCGCCGACCGTCCACGCCAGGAGAATGAGCGGTGGGCTGGTGATGCCCTTCGCCACGACGCCCGGCGCCCGCATGATCCCGGAGCCGACCATGCCGCCGACAACCACCGCGAGCCCGAACACCAGGCCGAGAATGCGCAGCAGGCTCGGAGGATCGTGGGGCGTCCGGTGGTCGGTCATAGGCGAGCCCCGCTGTGTTATCGCTTGGGGTCATCCTTGCCGCATGACGCCGGCAGCGCAAGCAGGCGTTCTTGTGGCGTCGTCAACTGGACCCGATCCTCGGCGGGCGAGTCGGGTTTCAGGCCGTTTCAGCCGCAGGCTGAAGCTTGTCCTGCGTCCTGGTCTCGAAGTCGCTCGCGTCGTGGCGCTCGTGAAGCTGGTTGGCGAGATCGCCCCAGGCCGCGTTGACCATCCGGCCGCGCCGGACCGCGGGACGCTGGCCGATGACGTTGGTCCAACGCTGGACGTTCTTGTATTCTTCCACCTGCAGGAACTCGCCGGCGCCATAGAGCAGGCCCTTTGCCAGGCCGCCATACCACGGCCAGACCGCCATGTCGGCGATGGTGAACGCGTCTCCGGCCAGATACTCCGCCTCTGCCAGCCGTCGATCGAGCACGTCCAGTTGTCGCTTGACCTCCATCGCGAAGCGATCGATCGCGTACTCGATCTTGGTCGGCGCATAGGCGTAGAAGTGGCCGAAACCGCCGCCGAGATAGGGCGCGCTGCCCATTTGCCAGAACAGCCAGGACAGGCACTCCGCCCGCGCGCCGGCGTCGGTCGGCAGGAATTCGCCGAACTTCTCGGCCAGATGCAACAGGATGGCGCCGGACTCGAACACCCGGATCGGCGTCGGGCCGCTGTGATCCACCAGCGCCGGAATCTTGGAATTTGGATTGGCCGCCACGAACCCGCTGCCGAACTGGTCGCCATCGCCGATCCGGATCAGCCATGCATCGTACTCGGCGCCGGCGTGGCCGAGGGCCAGAAGCTCCTCGAGCATGATGGTCACCTTGATGCCGTTGGGCGTGGCGAGGGAATAGAGCTGAAGCGGATGGCGGCCGACCGGCAGGTCCTTGTCATGAGTGGGGCCGGCGATCGGCCGGTTGATATTGGCGAAGCGGCCGCCGTTCTCCTTGTTCCAGGTCCAGACCGCGGGGGGCGTGTACTCGGCGGCATCGGTCATTTTCGGTCTGCTCCTCGCATCTGTGGGCGCGCGCGGCGGGGCGTGCGAGTTCGGATGTGGGGGGTGCGGGCGGCTTTGGCGAGTCCGGCCGGGCCGACGTCCGGAAGAAACGTCGGGCAAGCCGGGAAGCTCGCGGACGGGCCAAAGCGCTTGACACGATCCCGTCCCCTGGCAAGTATCGGCAGCGGTGGATACGACCTGCCGCTTGCGCCCCTTTTTGGGGTTAGGTGAACGTATCGAGGCACCTCTCAGCCCTTTGCCCGAACGAACGGGTCAGCAACGCAAGCCCCTGACGCCCCTGTTTCGTTCAAGCAAAGGATGAAAGACATGCGCGATTTTCGCGACGCCAAAGCCATGGCGCACACACTGCGCGCCGCCGTTGCCGTCAAGGGTCTCAAAATCACCGTCAGCCAAAGTCTGGAACTGATCGCCGAGGTGTTCGGCGTGGCCGATTGGAATACGTTTTCCGCCGCGATCCGGGCTGCGCCGGAGGCTTCGAGCGAGGCTGCCCTGCCTCCACTCCCCGTCGTCGAGAGCAGTCGACCCGCCGCCCGCGTCGGTTTTGCCGCGGAGCTAGAAGCGACTTTGCATCGTGCGGTGACCTTCGCCAAGCAGCGAAAGCTCGAGCATGCAGGTCTGGAACACCTCCTGCTCGCGCTGACGGACGACGCCGACGCTTCGGCCGTGTTGAAAGCCTGCGACGTCGATCTTGGTGAGCTGAAGAAGGGTCTTTCCGTTCATCTCGACATGGAAATGGCCGGCCGGCCGGTCACCGAAGATGACTGCGGGAGGCCCAACGCCGGTTTTCAACGCGTGGTCCAGCGCGCGGTGATCCATGTTCAGGCCCAAGGCCTTGGCCAGGTGACAGGCGCCCAGTTACTCGTGGCGATGTTCTCCGAGCAGGAAAGCGCCGCCGCGCAGTTGCTGGAACGGCAAGCTTTCGCTCGGATCGACGCGGTCAACTACCTGGTTCACGGCATCGAAAAGCGGCGCGCGACCGGGTCGGCGTGATGGAGACGATCCACCACTTCTTCTCTCCTCCCGGGCTGATGTCGCCACACATCTTTTTCTTGCCGAGCGGTCCAAATCGAGGACGCCGGCCGGACGGGCGCCTTCTCCCGCGAAGGGAGAAGGGAGTCCGCCTACAGCGAGCGCTTGATTTCCTCGACGGTGAAGCACTCGATGAAGTCGCCTTCCTTGATGTCCTGAAAGCCGGCGAACGCCATGCCGCATTCCTGACCTGAGATCACCTCGGGCACCTCGTCCTTGAAGCGCTTGAGCGTCTGCAAGGTGCCCAGTTCCAGCACCACGACGTCCTGCCGGATGATCCGAACCCGCGCGCCCCGCCGCACGACACCCTCGCGAACGCGGCAGCCGGCAATCTTGCCGACTTTGGAGATGTCGAAGACCTGAAGCACTTCCGCCGCGCCAAGGAACGTCTCGCGCTGGATCGGCGCCAACATGCCCGAGAGCACGCCTTTGATGTCGTCCAGGAGATCGTAGATGATCGCGTAGTAGCGGATCTCGACGCCTTCGTGTTCGGCGAGCTGGCGGGCCTGCTTCGAGGCGCGGACGTTGAAGCCGAGGATCGGTGCACCGGCGCCCTTGGCGAGCATGACATCGCTCTCGTTGATACCGCCGGCGCCGGAGAGGATGACCCGCGCCCGCACCTCGTCCGTGGCGAGCTTGGCCAGCGAACCCACGATCGCTTCGGCAGAACCGTTGACATCCGCCTTCACCAGGACGGGAAGCTCGGAGACCTTTTTGTCCGCGAGCTTGGCCATCATGTCGGCGAGCGAACCGCCCGCGCCGACCGGGGCCAGCGACCGCTCTCGCTTCAGGCGGATGCGATATTCGGTGAGTTCGCGCGCGCGGGCTTCGTTTTCGACGACCGCGAAGGGCTCCCCGGGATCGGGCGCTCCATCCAGGCCCAGAATCTCCACCGGAACCGACGGGCCGGCTTCCTTCACCTGCTCGTCGCGTTCATTGAGCAGCGCGCGAACCCGACCATAGTTGGCGCCGGTGACGACGATGTCGCCCCGCTTCAGTGTCCCGCGCTTGACGAGAACCGTCGCAACCGCGCCCCGACCACGATCGAGCTTGGCTTCGATCACCACGCCCTCGGCCGTGCGGTCGGGATTGGCCTTGAGTTCCATGACCTGAGCCTGGACCAGGATGGCTTCGATGAGGTCGTCCAGGCCGGTCCTCTTCAGGGCGGAGACCTCGACAGCCTGGGTCTCGCCGCCGAGGTTTTCGACGACGATCTCGTGCTGAAGCAGTTCGTTGATGACCCGTGTCGGATTGGCGCCTGGCTTGTCGACCTTGTTGATCGCCACGATGATCGGCGCGCCAGATGCTTTTGCGTGCTGGATGGCCTCCACGGTCTGCGGCATCACCCCGTCGTCGGCGGCCACCACCAGGACCACGATATCGGTGATGTTGGCGCCCCTGGCGCGCATGGCGCTGAACGCCGCGTGGCCAGGGGTGTCGAGGAAGGTCACGCGCTCTCCATCCGCCAGGCGGACCTGGTAGGCGCCGATGTGCTGGGTGATCCCGCCATGCTCTCCTCCGGCGACATCGGTGGAGCGCAGGGCGTCGAGAAGGCTGGTCTTGCCGTGGTCGACGTGGCCCATGACGGTCACCACCGGCGGACGAGGTTCGAGATGATCGTCGACGTCCTCCTCGGCCAGGAATCCGGTCTCGACATCGCTCTCGGAAACCCGGCGCACGGTGTGTCCAAATTCCGTGGCCACCAGTTCGGCGGTGTCGGACTCGATCACGTCGGTGATCTTCAGCATCAGGCCTTCGCGGGCCAGGAACTTGATCACCTCGACGCCGCGCGTGGCCATGCGGTTGGCGAGTTCTCCGACGGTGATGACGTCGGGAATGATCACCTCCCGGGCTGCTCGCGCCGACTCCTGCGCCCCGCCCTTGCGTTTCTCGCGTTCACGCTCACGCGCCCGGCGGACGGACGCCAGAGACCGCATGCGCTCGACGGCGCCCTCGTCATCCCCGGCCACCGCCTGGATGGTCAGCCGGCCTTCCCTGCGCTTGGGTTCGCCACGCGTACGGGAAACCGCTTTGCCGGGTCCCGCCTTTCCCTTGCGGGCAGCTTCTTCCTCGTCGAAATCGGGCCGGCGATCGAGATTGAGGCTACCGGGACGCGGCGCCTGGCGGGTGGCGCGCTGGATCTCCGGCGTGGCCGGAGCCACCGCCGGACGCGCGCCGCCCGGCGGACGCGGCCCCCCCGTACGTGGCGCGCCGTCGCGTGGCGGTCGCGGCGCCAGCGCCGAGTAGCGAACGGTTTCGCCGGGGCGGGCGGGACGGTCTGACCGCTGGGGTCCGCCATCGCGCGGGGCTGCACTGTCGCGCGAGGTGCGCGGCGGGGGCCCGGACTCCGGGCGTGGACCGCGCGGAGCATCCGGCCTCGCGGCCCGCTGGTTGAAGGAAACACCCGCGGTTGGCCGTTCAGGACGATAGGTCGTCGTGCTCGGTCGATCGTCGCGACGTTCGCGACCCGGTTCATAATTGCGGGTCTGACCGGCGGACACGGGGCCGCGCGCCGGATCACCGGTCCTGGCGACGGGCGCCGTGCGAGCCGCCGGCTGTTGTTGCGGCGGCATGGACGGCCGTGGCGGCGGGCTCGGCTTTGCGACCACGGGCGGCGCGGCCTCGACCGGCGTCGCCGCCGGCGCGGCCTCGCTCACTGCGGAGGCGACTGGCGGGGGCGGCGCCTCAGCCGCAGGCGGGACCTCGGCAGCGGACGGAGCCGCAGAGACCGGCGCCGGTTCGGGAGCGGGCGTGGCCACAACGGCGGCGATCTCCTGCGGCGCGGGCTGATGCGTGACGGCGGTCTCCCGCTCAGCGCGGGCGCGCTCCTCACGTTCCGCGGCGATACGCTCCTGCTGCTGCTGCCGCGCCAGCTCGATCGCTCGTTGACGGGCGCGGCGTTCGTCCTCGGAAAGACCGTGCGATGAGCTCGGTTCGCTTGGCGCCGGTGCGCGTGGCGCCGGGGGCTGCGCGGCGCCGCGGACATCGAATCCGGCCGGGGGACGCCTCTCGGGCGCATTCGTCGACAGCGGCGCGACGGGCGCGTCGACCCGGCGTCTTTTCGTTTCCACCACCACGGTCTTGGTGCGCCCATGGCTGAAGCTCTGCTTCACCATCCCGGAACTCACCGCACCGGTGGCGCGTGGCTTCAACGTCAGCGGCGCGCGACCGCCCGACGTCGGGGTTCCGGGGGACTTTTCATTGTCGTCCGTCATGCGATCGTTTGACTATCCTTCACCGAGCTCACGACGCGAGCCCGTTCACCAGTTCAGACACTATTCGAGACCGCGACGCCGTGGCGCCCCGGTCCTTTTCTCAAGGCTCCTCGCGCCAACGCTCAGGAACGAGCGGGCGAAAACCCGAAATCCGCCCGACATCATCGGCCCAGCGATCGGCGCCTCGCCCAGCAAGGAAGGCGGTGTGTATCACAACCTCGCCCCCCAAGGCCAAACCCAATTCGTCGGATGAGAAAAGGCCGACCAGGCGAGGAGGGTTGGAAGTCCGGCGGCCCGCCGCGAGCAGCTTACGGCGTCCGTCAGCCGCGCCGTCATCCGCTTCGACGAGAAATGCGGCCTTTCCGGACGAGACCGCGCCCAAGACCCTTTCGAAACCAGAAGTAAGATCGCCCGCCTTCCGCGCAAGACCCAGGGCGGCCAACAGCCTGCGATGCAACAGCGTCGCCACTTGATCGGCGAGATCGGCTGGCGGCGACATCGCCATGCGCGCCGCGCGCGCAAACAGATTTTTCTTGACCGCCATGTCCACCGAGGTTCGATCCGCCGCCACCCATAGTCCCCGGCCAGGCAGCTTACGTCCTACGTCGGGGATGACCTGGCGGTCGGGCCCAGCCACAAATCGAACCAGGCGCGCCTCTTCCATGACCTCGCCGGAGACGATGTCTCGACGCTCACGCGCCTTCTGCGCCAGGGTTGCCGATATGGGGAATGACAAACTCAGCGGGTGCGCTCACCAAATACGGCCCGCGCTTCGTCCATGGGGTCGACCACGTCGGCGACATCCTCGTCCGCCACCGCCTCGGTGAAGGCCTCCGCCTCGATCCATCCCGCTGAGATCCGTGCGCGCATGATCAAGGCTTCGGCGTCGTCCGGACTGAGGTTGAAGCTCTCGAGAACACCCCGTTCACGAACGCGTTCGCCACCCTTGGTTTCGTACCAGCCACGAATGTCATCCGGGACGAGACCCGCCAGATCCTCGACGGTTTTCACATCACCTTCGCCCAGGGCGACCGCGATGGGGAGAGTGACGCCTTCGATCTCCAGGACGTTGTCCTCTACGCCAAGCGCCCGGCGCTTGGCGTCGAACTCGGCGGCTTCGCGCTCAAGATAGTCGCGGGCGCGGGCCTGTATCTCTTCCGCCGTGTCCTCGTCGAAGCCCTCGATGGCGGCCACCTCGCCAAGCTCAACGTAGGCGACGTCCTCCACGGTGACAAATCCCTCAGTGACCAGCAGCTGGGCGATGACCTCGTCGACATCCAACGCTTCCTGGAACAGCACGGTCCGTTCGGCGAACTCGCGCTGGCGCCTTTCGCTCTCCTGGCTCTCGGTCATGATATCGATCTGCCAGCCGGTGAGCTGGCTCGCCAGACGCACATTCTGGCCACGTCGTCCGATAGCCAGCGACAGCTGTTCGTCGGGCACGACCACTTCCACGCGTTCGTCTTCCTCGTCCATCACCACCTTGGTGACTTCAGCCGGCGCCAGGGCGTTGACCAGGAACGTCGCCTCGTCCGGGCTCCATTGAATGATGTCGATCTTTTCGCCCTGCAACTCGGCCACGACCGCCTGAACACGCGATCCGCGCATGCCCACGCAGGCCCCGACGGGATCGATCGAGGAGTCGTTCGACACCACGGCCATCTTGGCGCGGCTGCCCGGATCGCGCGCGACCGCCCGGATTTCAATCACGCCGTCGTACACCTCCGGCACTTCCTGAGCGAAAAGCTTGGCCATGAAGCCGCCATGGGCCCGGGACAGCATGATCTGCGGTCCCTTTGTCTCCTGGCGAACGTCATAGATGTAGGCGCGGACCCGGTCGCCGACCTGGAAATTCTCACGAGGAATCGACTGGTCGCGGCGCATGATCGCTTCGCCGCGCCCCAGGTCGACGATGACGTTGCCGTACTCGACGCGCTTGGCGACGCCGTTGACGATCTCGCCGACCCGGTCCTTGAACTCTTCGTACTGACGTTCGCGTTCCGCCTCCCGCACCTTTCCCGTGACCACCTGTCGGGCCATCTGGGTCTGGACGCGCCCAAATTCGAATGGCGGCAGAATCTCCGTGTAGGTCTTTCCAATGGTCGCTTCCTTATCGTCCCGCAGAGCGTCCGAAAGACGCTTTTGAGCGTACTCGTTGACCTCCTCGGTATCGTCGTCGACGACCGTCACGACCCGCGTGATCGTCGTCTCCCCGGTCTTGGGATCAATGTGCACGCGAATGTCGTGTTCGGCGCCGTAACGGGAACGAGCGGCCTTCTGGATCGCCTCTTCTATGGCCTCGACCACGATCTCTTTCTCGATCGACTTCTCGCGCGCCACGGCGTCGGCTATCTGCAGCAGTTCAAGCCGGTTGGCGGAAATGCCCGTCACGGTCATCAGTCTTGATCCTCATGTTCACTTAAGTTTTCGTTTTCGGCTTGCAGACGCGAAGCTCTCGCCTCCGCTCCCCGCTTTAGCAGTTCGTCGTTCAGGACGAGCTTGGCTTCCACCAGCCAGGCGAACGGCAAAAGCGCCGTCGCCTCCTCGCCCTCGAGGTTGATGGCGATATGGTCGCCGTCAAGGCCGGCAAGCTCGCCCTTGAAGCGTTTTCGACCTTCCGCAAGGCGATCGAGTTCAAGGCGCGCTTCGCAGCCTTCCCAGATTTCGAAGTCCTTCAATCGCGTCAGCGGTCGATCGACGCCCGGGCTCGACACCTCGAGGGTGTATTGGCCAGTGATCGGGTCGGCCGCGTCCATCACCTGGGAAATCGCTCGCGCCAGAACACCGCAGTCCTCGACCAACATGGTCCCGTCGGCCCGCTCGGCCATGATCTGCAATCGCCGCGCGCTATCTCCACCCATCAGGCGAAGACGTACGATCTCGAAGCCCGCCGCCTCCGCCACGGGATCGAGCAGGTCGAGCAATTTCAGGTCGTCTGTGGTCTTGCCGCGCAAGCTCTGCGGAATCCTTTCGAACGGACAAAGAAAAAGCGGCTGGCCTTTTCAGGGGCCGCCGCTCGTAAACGCCATCCAGCGCTAACGGACGATAACAGGACGTCAATACCGCAACGAAGATCCGTTGTCAGCCCCCAATCGGGCTCAATGAACGGTCCGGCGCCCGTCACGGCTGCAACCACGACAAAGGTCGGATCAGGGCGTCACGACGACCAGACCCGTCATCGGTTGCAGCAACCGCCTTCCGGCGCTGATCGGCGCTCCGAACTGATCCTTGCCCTCAGGGACGATGACCGTGGCCGTCGCCGTGCTCGAAGGATTGAGGGCCACCAGACCATGGGCGAAACGCCGGATGTAGGGTCGAGACCCGACCGCCGGGGGACCATCGGTCACAGGTCCCAAGCTGGGGCTCATGCTGGCCGGGTAGGGTTCGATCGACTGATAATCGATCAGACCCTTGCCGGCGCCCGCCACCGCGAGATAGTTCGTCTCGGGTCGCCGAATTCCCAACAGGAAAGCCGCTGTCGCCCAGGCGGCTTCGTCATGGGTGACGGCGGCCAGACCGTGGTTGCACAGATATGCGATCGCGAAGAACGGTCTGGCGGACTCGGCGGCAAACTCACGATATTCGACGTCGAACTGCCCGTCGTGAGGTCTTCCCCGCACCCAACCGGTGTCCGCCGCGCAGCCGTCGATGGGAAAACCCTCGGAAAGCGAACCGTCAGCCGCTTTCGCCAAGGCGATCTGGTCGTCTGGAGAGAGGTAGGCCGGATTGCTGTTCTCCGAGTCGTTGATCATCACCGACCGACCCCGCGCGTGGTAGTAGGCCTGCATCGCCTTGACATAAGCCAGGTTCATCCGGATCCAGGACGGATCACGCGGCCTGCCGGTGTAGTCCTGGACCCACACTCCGCCACAAGCCGGTCGCGCCGCCGCCGGGCACGGAGCCGTGGCGGCGGCATAGTGGCCCGCGAATCCGGCGCTGTTCTCGCTGTCGATATTATCGAGGTCCACCCAGGCCTGGCCATGCAGCTGGCTGTCGATGTCGGCCTGCTTCCAGCGCACGACGGCCGGGTTTCCGATATCCAGCGGCGTCGCCCTGGTGTTTCGGAACTCATAGGCGATCGTCTCGCGGTCGTTCTCGTAGACTATCCAGTCGGGGTGATGCTCGTAGAACCATGCGGTGTCATTGACCGGCGTCGCGCGATATCCAGGTGAGTAGCGCCCGAGCAGAACCCCGGCCGCCGTCCCGAAGTTCTTGCTGTCGCCCCAGACAAATCCAACCCGCCCGCTAAGGTCGGACGCCGAGGCCACCTTGGCGTCGAACACCTGCCCGAAAGTTATCAAGGTCGTCCCCGCCGGAACGGGCGAGGCGGCGGCCATCGGTGCGCCGGGGAAACACATGCTCCCCGCCAACACGGCGGCGGCCGTGGCGGCGAGGATCTCAACCCAGCATGGATGTGTCCGTCCCGCCCGCAGTCGGCCCTTCGCGCGGATATCTAGAACCTGAAGGTGGTTTCCAGCCGCACCCGCGGCGCGGGCAGCTGCGGCGTCGTACCGAAGTGTTGGGTTTCGATCTGGTCAGGCGCCAGGTTCACCGAACCACCGATGTGCAATCGCGGCGTCACCTTCCAGAATACCCCCGGCGCGACATCCTTCCATTGCACATCGCGATCGGTGTGCTGTTCGACACCCAGCTTCAGGCCCCAGCGCGCCTTGCGCGAATCCCATTCCAGCTGACTGGCGGGAACCGTGACGCTGGAATAATAGGGCGACGCGGCGAAATCATTGGCAGCGAGGATCAAAGCGCCCCCAGACGGCTCGGCATGCGCAACCACAACGCTGAGACCCAGCGCCGCAATCGACCCAACCATGATCCTTACCGGCGTCATCGCCTCTCGATCCAACCCCTGACGGCCCCGGAGCAATATCGCCTCATGAGCCCGCTCCGTCCTGATTAGGTGACGGTCAACCGGATGGTCAACTGCGGACCGTTGATTCCGATCCTTGGTCCTGGAATGAATCCCAGGCTGTGGCCGACGCGCCACGTGATTCTCATTTGGCGGTGTCGTACGAATGTTATAGACGCAACCGCCGGGCGGGGCGCGGTAGGTTAAGGAATGAAGCGGATGATCGAACCCTCAGGGCGCAGTTGGATGGCGCGGGTCGCGAGGGTCGTCGTCCTCGGTCTCGCCCTTGGCGCATTGGCGGCCTGCGGCGGTAGAATGAATCATCCTCGCGCATCGGCCGCGCAGGCGCCGGCGATCGGGGTCAATGCCTATCTGTGGCGCGCCACACTCGACACCCTGGCCTTCATGCCGCTGGCGTCGGCCGACCCTTATGGCGGAGTGATCATAACCGACTGGTATATCAATCCCGAGAAGCCGGACGAGCGCTTCAAGGCGACTGTCTATATTCTGGATTCACGGCTCCGCGCCGACGGTCTCGCGGTCACTGTCTTCAAGGAAGTCAACAACGGCTCCGGCGCCTGGACCACGTCGCCGACCGCCGATCAGACATCGACCGACATCGAAAACGCAATTCTCACCCGGGCGCGCCAACTTCGGCTTTCCAACCTCAAGGGCTGATCCGATCTTATTCCGCATTTACGGATCGGAGCGCGCCAGGGGTCTGGAGCATCCTCGCGCCACCCGCGGGTACGACGACGCCGCCGGACTCCACGAAGTGGAAATGAATTTGAAAGCCCGCGTTTCGGACCTAATGAGGCCGCGACACCTAAACCGAAAACCCTAGCTTCAGAACTGTATCATCATGGCTCGTTACAATCCCAAAGAGGTCGAGCCGCGCTGGCGCGGCGTCTGGGAAGCGGCCGACGTCTTTCTCGCGCCGACGAAGTCCGACAAGCCGAAATACTACGTCCTGGAGATGTTCCCCTATCCCTCCGGGCGTCTCCACGTCGGTCACGCACGCAACTATGCGATGGGCGATGTGGTGGCGCGGTTCAAGCGCGCGCGCGGATTCAACGTACTACATCCGATGGGTTGGGATGCGTTCGGCCTTCCCGCCGAAAACGCGGCGGCGGAACGCGGTGTCGATCCCGCGCGATGGACGGCCGACAACATCGCCACCATGCGGGAGGAGCTGAAGCGGCTCGGCTTGTCGATTGACTGGTCGCGCGAGTTCGCCACGTGCGACCCCGCCTACTACGGTCACCAGCAGGCGTGGTTTCTGAAACTTTGGGCTCGAGGCCTCGCCTATCGCAAGGAAGGCCTGGTGAACTGGGACCCCGTCGACATGACGGTGCTCGCCAACGAACAGGTCATCGACGGTCGTGGATGGCGTTCCGGCGCCACGGTGGAGCGGCGCAAGCTCACCCAATGGTTTCTGCGCATCACCGACTACGCCGACGAGCTGCTGGACGGACTGGCCGAGCTCGACCGCTGGCCGGACAAGGTCAGGCTGATGCAGGAAAACTGGATAGGCCGATCCCGCGGACTTCGCCTGACGTTCGAGTTCAGCGAGACGGCCGGCGGATTGGAAGTCTATACGACGCGGCCCGATACGCTGTTTGGAGCCAGTTTCGTGGCCATCAGTCCGGACCACCCGCTTGCCGAGCAAATCGCGCTCACGGCGCCGGGAGCGGCGGAGTTCATCCATGAATGCAAAAAGGGCGGCGCTTCCGAAGCCGAGATCGAATCACAGGAGAAGTTGGGCTTCGACACGGGGCTGAAAGTCAAACATCCCTTTGATTCTAAATGGGAACTCCCGGTCTGGATCGGCAATTTCGTTCTCATGGACTATGGGACGGGGGCCATCTTCGGCTGCCCCGCTCACGACCAGCGTGACCTTGATTTCGCGCGCAAATACAGCCTGCCGGTCAAACCCGTGGTCCTGCCGCCCGGTGAGGAGCCGACTTCGTTTCACGTGAAACATGAGGCATACGTCGGGCCAGGAAGGATATTCAACTCCGACTTCCTGAATGGCCTCGATATCGAAGCCGCGAAATCCGCCGCGATCACGCGTATCGAGACCACGCACAAGGGTCAGGGCGCGACCGTCTATCGCCTGCGAGACTGGGGCGTATCGCGGCAACGCGGCTGGGGTTGTCCGATCCCGATCATCTATTGTCCTGATTGTGGTCCTCTCGGCGTGCCGGAGGCTGATCTTCCCGTTCGCCTTCCCGAAGGAATGGACTTCAGCAAACCCGGCAATGCGCTGGCGCGACATCCAACCTGGAAGCATGTGTCTTGTCCAACCTGTGGCGCGGCGGCCGAGCGCGAAACCGACACGTTCGACACATTCGTGGATTCCTCCTGGTACTTCGCGCGATTTGCAGCTCCCTTCGCCGAGGAAGCGATCGACAGGACCGCCGCCGACTACTGGCTGCCCGTCGACCAATATATCGGTGGCGTCGAGCATGCCGTCCTGCACCTGCTCTATTCTCGCTTCATCACCCGCGCCCTGCGGGACGAGGGAATGCTCTCGCCCTCTGAACCGTTTGCCGGCCTGTTCACCCAGGGGATGGTGACCCATGAAACCTACCGCCGGCAGAATGGCGACTGGGTCGATCCTTCATCGGTGGAGTTGCGCACGGAAGGTTCGACCCGCCGAGCCGTCGACACGGCCACGGGAGAGCCGCTCATCATCGGCGATTTCGAGAAGATGTCGAAATCAAAGCGTAATGTCGTGGCCCCAGCCGACATCGCCGACACCTACGGTATCGACGCCGCTCGCCTTTTTGTCCTTTCCGACTCGCCCCCCGAACGGGACGTACTGTGGACGAGCGGCGGAGTCGAAGGCGCCTGGCGGCTGATCAACCGGGCCTGGACGGAGTTCGACATCGAGCCGGGCGAGTTCGACGCCTTCGACATCGAAGCGCTTAGGCGCGCCACGCACCGGACCATCAAGGCGATCACCGACGCGGTGGAAGGCTTCCGGTTCAACAGCGCCATCGCCCGGCTGTATGAATTCGTCGCCGTCCTGCGGACCTGCCGGCCACCGGCAGGAGACGAGCCGCGTGTAGCCGCGCGCCGGGAGGCCCTGTCCGCGCTCGCCAGGCTGATTTCGCCGTTCGCGCCGCACCTTGCCGAGGAATGCTGGCGTCGGCTCGGCGAAAGCGGACTTATCGCCACGGCTTCGTGGCCGGTCTATGACCCGGCGTTGACCCGGGAAGATGAGGTCGTGCTGCCGGTGCAGATCAATGGCAAACGTCGCGGCGAGATCCGCGCTCCAGCTGGCGCCTCCGACGATGTCGTGCGCGACCTTGTGCTCGCCGATCCCGATATTGCACAACGCCTCGAAGACCTCACGGTGCGCAAGGTGATCGTGGTGAAGGATCGAATCGTCAATCTGGTGGCCGGATGACTCAGATGATCCGCAAGTGGGTCCAAAGGGCGGGGGGTCTCTGCGCCGGCATGATCGCCGCGACGACACTCGGCGCGTGCGGATTCACCCCCATGTACGCCACGCCCGGCGTGTCGGCTGGCCTCTCGTCGATCGACGTCGAAGCGCCGCAGGGGCGGGTCGGCTTTCTGCTGCGGCAGGCTCTCGACGACGATCTGGGCCATGACAAACTGGCTGCACCCCAGTGGCGCATGGAAATGACGATCGATCAGACACGGGATCCCAGGGGCCTGACATTCGAGGATGTCGCTGAACGCTACGTGCTGGGCATCACCGTCAGCTATAAACTCATCGACGCCGCCACCGGCAAGGTGGCCCACACTGGCAAGGTCTCCAGCCAGGTCAGCTATGACGCTGCGGACGCGCCCTACGCGGGGATCGCCGCGCGCCAGGACAGCCAGCAACGTGCGGCCACCGACGCCGCCCAGAAAATCCAGATCGATCTGGCGGCGTGGATGCTCACCAAGCACGCAAAGCAATAGGGCGATAGCAGGGTGCTCCTTAAGCGCCGGCAGGACATCGAACGTTTCCTGGGCGCGCCCGGCGATAGTCGAGCAGCCCTGATCTGGGGGCCGGACCTAGGGCAGGTCCGGGAACGCGCCAACAGCCTTGCCGCCGCCGCAACGCCACGCGTTGACGATCCATTTGACGTAGCCCTGCTGACCGAGAGCGACCTGGCCGACGGTGGCGCGCGGCTTGAAGAAGAGTTGCTGGCCTATTCAATGATGGGCGGACGGCGCCTGGTGAGGCTCAGACTGTCAGGCGAGCGTGGTGAGGGTGAGGACGTCGCCGCCACGGCCCTCACGCGACATGCGGCGGGTGAGTTCAATCCCGACGCCTTCTTCCTCGTCGAGGCGGGAAATCTGAAGGCCACGTGCGCAATTCGAAAGGCGGCCGAAAAGGCCGATCGTTGCGCCGCCATGGCCTGCTACGCCGACGAAGCCGGCGACCTGGCCCGTCTGACCCGCGAAGCCCTGACCCTCGACAAGGTCGGCCTTGCGCCTGACGCCCTCGAACTGTTCGTTTCGCGGCTGCCTCAGGAGCGGGGGGTCGCCCGTCAGGAGATCGAGCGCCTGGCCCTGTTCCTCGGACCCGGAAGCAATGTCGTGGCCACTGCCGAGGATATGGCGGCGTTCGTCGGAGTAGAGCCGGAGAGCTCCCTGGCGGACGCGGCGCTCGATGCATTCGGCGGCCGGCTTCTTTCAACCCACAACGGTCTTCGGCGGGCGGCGCTGGAAGGCGAAACCGGGCCGGCGACGATACGTGCGCTCAGCGTCCATCTCGGCAAGCTTTGGCGAGCGGTCGTCATGTACGGCGCCGGCGTTCCTCTCGCGCAGGCGATCAAGGACCTGAGGGTGTTCTGGAAGGTGGAGCGAGAGTTTCAGCGCCAGGCACGCGGATGGCCGCTGACTGAGCTCGACAGGCTATCGCCGGAAATCCTGGCGGCCGACCAAGCCTGCAAGACCGCGGGCGCGCCGGATCAGCTGATAAGCGAGCACCTCGCCCTGAGCATAGCGGGGCGCGCACGACGGCTTGGATTATAGGACGAGCCGCTCTGTATCGAAACCCTCGTCTGTCGCTTCGCGACACCTTCTCCCAAAGGGGGAAGGGAGCGATTTTTCAGTTCAGGCCGGGCGGCTGAGCCGTCGGCAAAGGTCGTCGAGTTGTTCCAGGCTGGTGTAGCGGATCTTCACCTCGCCCGCCCCATCCTTGTCATCGATGCGGACATCGAGCCCCAGCACTTCGGCGAGGTCGTTTTCCAGAGCGACCGTATCGGCGTCCCTCGCCCTGGGCTTATCTCCTGATGTCGTTCCGCGGCCTTTTGCACCGCGGGTCAGGGCTTCGGTCTGCCGCACATTGAGACCGCCCTTGATGACGCGCTCGGCGAGCGCTTCCGCGTCGTCGAGATCAAGCAGTGCGCGCGCGTGACCGGCGGTCAACCGCCCGGCCTCCAAGTGGTCCTGGACACTGCGCGGCAACCGCATCAGGCGCAGGGTGTTGGCGACATGGCTGCGGCTCTTGCCGACCACGGCGGCGATCTGTTCGGCGTTGCGCGGGTACCTTTCCATCATCGATGCATAGCCTCGCGCCTCTTCCAGGGCGTTCAGATCGGACCGCTGGATGTTTTCGATCAGCGCGACTTCCATCACTTGCAGGTCGTCGAGCTCTCGCACCAGCGCGGGAATCGCCTTCAATTCGGCCCGCTGTGCGGCCCGCCACCGGCGCTCTCCGGCGACGATCTGGTATTCGCCCGGTGCATCCGGCGCGGGCCGCAACAGAATGGGCTGCAGCACACCGCGTTCACGAACCGACGCCGCGAGTTCTTCCAGATCGATCTCCGAAAAATTGCGCCGCGGCTGATCCGGGTTGCGGCGGATCAACTCGATGGGGATATCGAGCGCCCCGGCCGCGCGACGTCCCTCGGGAGTCGAGGCCGCCTGCGTTTCTTCGAGAAGCGCCGACAACCCCCGTCCAAGTCCCCTGCGGCCTTCAGCCATCACCGCGCCTCCCTGACCATAATCACAGCTCCGGAATTGTCCGTTGCGCCCGTTCGCGGCCAACGATCTCGCGCGCCAACTCGAGGTAGGCCTGGCTGCCCGCGCACTTCAGATCGTAGATCAGCGCGGGCATACCGAATGACGGAGCCTCCGAAATCCGGACATTGCGCGGAATCATCGTGCGATAGACGAGATCACCCAGCGTTTCGCGGGCATCCTTGGCCACTTGCGCGCTCAAGCCGTTTCGCCGGTCGTACATGGTCAATACGATTCCCTGAATCTGCAGCGCCGGGTTGAGCGTCGCGCGCACGCGATCGACCGTCCCCATCAGCTGGGTGAGCCCTTCCAAGGCGAAGAACTCGCATTGCAGAGGCACCAGAACCGCATCGGCCGCCGCCATCGCGTTAAGTGTCAGCAAATTGAGCGAGGGCGGACAATCGATCAGCACATAGGTGTACGCGCCCCCGCCCCGCAAAGGCGAGAGAGCGTCACGGAGGCGGAAAGCTCGGCGCTGCTGCTGGCCGAGTTCGAGCTCGACACCAGTCAGGTCCGCATCGCCGGGAACGATCTCGAGGCCGGGCACCGCTGTCTTCACAGCGGCCGATTCCAGCGGCAAGTGCTCCATCAGAACATCATAAAGTGTGCTGCCACGCCGGTGGGCGGGGATATCCAGCCCCGTGGAGGCGTTGCCTTGAGGATCGGAATCCACAAGCAGCACCTTCTCGCCGACCGCCGCCAAAGCCGTGCCGAGGTTGATGGCGGTGGTGGTCTTGCCGACACCCCCCTTTTGGTTGGCGATCGCGAGGATGCGGAGACCCACCGGGATTTCAGACATGTCTCAATCCCTCCATAGCGAGAACGCGCCCCCGGGGGTCGCTGAGGCTTTCAAGCGTCCGGCATGAGAACCCCCAACGCTTCCGGGCGTCTTGAATCTCGTTGTCGACGTCCTGGCCCTTCAGAAAGAGGCCGCGCGCGCCACGCGCGAAAAACGGCTGAGCAAAATCGAGCAGGCGCGGCAGCGGCGCGCACGCCCTGGCGGTGACCACCTGAACCGAAACCGACACCGCCTCGGCTCGACCGTGATGGAGGGTTGCCGGCAATGCAAGAGCGCCCACCACCTCAGCCAGGAATCGGCACCGCTTCGCCATGCTCTCAACCAGGTGGACGTGACCACCGGCGCGGCCTTTCATCAAGATCGCCAACACGATTCCCGGCAGTCCGGCGCCGGAGCCAAGGTCCGCCCAGGTCAGCGCCAGAGGTTCGAACCACATGAGCTGGGCGCTGTCGATGACGTGTCGACGCTCAAAATCCTGAAGCGTCGACGCTCCCACCAGGTTGGTGTGGCTGTTGGCGGCCGTGAGAATCTCTCTGTAGCGTTCGATATCCCGCTTTCGCTCGGCATTCATGCCGATCGCCGCGAGGAAGCCACTCGGCAGAGCCGGTGGCTCAGGCAGCGGGGCGGCGGCGGACATGGGCCAGCAGGGCGGTCATGGCGCCGGGAGTCACGCCTTCTATGCGCGCGGCCTGACCGAGTGTCGCCGGCCGCACCGCGCCGAGCTTTTCGCGAACCTCGTTTGAAAGGCCGCCGAGGGCCGCATAGTCGATGTCCGCCGGAAGGCGGAGCATCTCATCTCGGCGAAACAGCTCGATGTCGGCGTCCTGCCGATCGAGGTAGCCTGCGTAGGTCGCGTCGATCTCGATCTGCTCACGCGCGAACTGCGGCCACGTGGCAAGTTCGGGCCAGACCTCGATCAGGTCATCAAAGCCTATGTCGCGATAGGCCAGCAGTTGTACCAGACCACGGCGCTGACCATCGGCGTTGACCTTGAATCCGGCCTTTGCCGCTTGAGCCGGGGTGAGGCTCAGCACCGCCGATCGCGCCCGAACTTCGTCCAGCACCTGGGCCTTTGCATGAAACGCGCAAGCACGCTCGGCTCCGACGCAGCCAAGGGTTTCACCAAGCGCGGTCAGCCGTTGATCGGCGTTGTCCGCACGCAACCGCAGCCGGAACTCGGCCCGGCTGGTGAACATGCGATAGGGCTCGGTCACCCCCCGCGTCACTAGATCGTCGATCATCACGCCGATATAGGCTTCGTCGCGCTTGAGGATCGCGGGGTCTCGGCCCGCAACCGCGCGTGCGGCGTTCAGGCCTGCCATAAGGCCTTGCGCTGCGGCCTCTTCATATCCAGTCGTGCCGTTGATCTGGCCCGCCAGATAGAGGCCGGGCAGTCGCTTGACCTCGAGGGAGAGGTGAAGTTCCCGCGGATCCACATAGTCGTATTCGATCGCGTATCCATGGCGAACCACCTCGACGCTTTCCAGCCCCGGAATGGTGCGCAGGAACCTGTCCTGCGTCTCCGGCGCCAGGGACGTCGAGATCCCATTCGGATAGACGGTGGGATCGTCGCGACCTTCCGGTTCGAGGAAGATCTGGTGGGCGTCGCGATCGGCGAAACGGACGACCTTGTCCTCGATCGAGGGGCAGTAGCGAGGGCCACGCCCCGATATCCTGCCGCCGTAAACCGCCGACTCGTCCAGGTGGTCGGCGATGATGGCATGCGTCGCGCTGGTGGTCGTGGTGATCCCGCAATCGATCTGGCTTGTGGTGATCGGTCCGCTGAGAAACGAAAAGGGCGTGGGCGTGTCGTCTCCATGCTGACGCTCTAGCCGCCCCCAATCGATTGATCTTCCGTCCAGTCGCGGCGGCGTGCCTGTTTTCAGACGGCCCATGGCGAGCCCAAGCGCGTAGAGGCGATCAGCCAGCCCGATCGACGGCGCGTCGCCAACCCGCCCGGCGGCAACACGTTCGGCCCCGCGATGTATCACGCCCTTGAGAAACGTGCCGGTCGTCAGGACGACGGCCCTGGCCGGATAAAGTTCGCCGCTGGCGCCGATCACGCCGACCACCTGTCCGCTTTCGAGGACGAGGTCTTCTACCGCCTCGGCCCGCATCGTCAGACCTGTCTGCCTGGAAAGCGCCGCCCTCATGCCGTCGCGATAGAGTTTGCGATCGATCTGAGCGCGAGGACCGCGCACCGCCGGGCCTCGGGACCGGTTGAGCAGCCGAAACTGGATACCGGCGGCATCCGCAACGCGGCCCATTACGCCGTCGAGCGCGTCGATCTCGCGAACCAAATGGCCCTTGCCGAGCCCGCCGATCGCCGGATTGCACGACATCTCACCAATGGTCTCAAGCTTGTGGGTCAGCAACAGGGTTTCAGCGCCGGCCCGCGCAGCTGAAGCCGCGGCCTCGCATCCGGCGTGGCCGCCTCCGATCACAATGACATCCCAGACTTTGGTCATCGACCTGCTCGAGCACCTTGGTTCAACCGATGCGGGCTCCCTGTTAGTCACCGCCCACTTCGGGGCCGGTGCGATACCGTATCCCTGCTCGCGGGTCGAGGAATCAATCTGCCTGTTTCACGTGAAACAGGTTTATTTGCCGATACAGAATGTCGCGAACACTCGATCCAAGACGTCCTCCGCACCGACGTTTCCGGTAATCCGGGACAGTGAGCGAACCGCCAATCGCACGTCCTCCGCGGCCAGCTCGGGGTCACCGAGCGCTGCCAGCGCGCGACCAACATGATCGCGAGCCTCGCCAAGCAAGGCTGCATGCCGCGCGCGGGTCGCCGCCGGAAATTCGGAGCCGCTCAACTCCGCAACAACCCGGCGAGCGAGGTAGTCGAGAACAGACTTCGATCGGCCATGGAGCAGGCATTCCGGCATGACGTCCGCTCCAACCAGATAGGCGTGATGGCGAGCAGACGCCCCGTCTTCACCCTCAGGCAGGTCGTCCTTGTTGAGAATACAGATATCACGAGGTCTAAGCAGTGACGACGCCTGCCGCCACGACCCATCGCCGAGCGAGGCGTCAACGACCCAGAGACGCAGGTCGGCGGCTTCCGCCCACGCAACCGCCCGGCGGACGCCCTCGGCTTCGACCGCGTCCTCGGCGGTCCTGATCCCGGCCATGTCGGCGACCACGATCTTGTATCCCGATAATACCATATTGATTTCAATGACATCGCGGGTCGCTCCCGCAACCGGCGTCACAATCGCCGCATCCCTACCGGCGAGGGTGTTGAGCAGACTGCTCTTGCCCGCGTTGGTGGCCCCGATAATGGCCAGGCGATAGCCTTCTCGAACGCGTTGCCCACGCGCCCGGTCATCAAGCGCTAACTCTATCTCATGCTCGAGAACTTCGAGTGAGCGCCGCGCCGCCAATGTCACCTGGGGCGGCACCTCTTCGTCCGGAAAATCGACACCGGCCTCCAGATATGCCAGCGCCCCGATGAGCAGACTTCGCCACCCTTCGTACCGGCGTCCCAATGCGCCGGCCAGTTGTTTGAGCGCCTGTTGCGCCTGGGCGCGGGTCTCCGCGTCGATCAGATCGCCAACGGCCTCGGCCTGACCAAGATCGAGCTTCCCGTTTTCGAACGCCCGGCGCGTGAACTCGCCCGGCGTCGCCAGCCGCGCACCCAGTTCCAACAGGGCCAAGATTGTGGCGTCGACAATGGCGGAACCGCCGTGCACATGCAGTTCCACGCAATCCTCGCCAGTATAGCTACCCGGCGCCGGGAACCAGATCACCAGCGCCCGGTCGATCATGAGTCCGTGGAGATCACTCAGCGACACCAAAGTGGCGACGCGGGGCCGGGGCAGGCGCTTGGCCAACCGTCTCAACACTCTGCGTGATCCTGGCCCTGAAACCCGGATCACCGCCACCGCCGCTCGGCCGGCAGCCGTCGCCGGCGCGAAAATGGTGTCCGTCATCAGCCCTTTGAGGCGCCCGTCCTGACGCTACCGGCTGCGGCGGTCATCAGCTTCATGAACTGCTCGGAGGCTTGGCCGCCGAATGCCATCCAGCTGCGCATCAATTCTTCAGGAGCGACCATCGCCATGTTCGCGTCGAGCCGAGCCTTCATTTCCTGCACCATGTGCTCGTTGAGCGCGCTCACGTCCGGCAGGCCGAGGAAGGCTCGCGCCTCGGCGGGTGTGCAATCGACTTCGACTTTGGCTTTCATCACGGAGAGCTCCCTTCGTCCCACGAAGTTGTTATGAGCCAAAGCCGTCGCGACGCGCTAGTAGGCACGGGCTTCGACATACGAATTTGAGGAGAGCCTCCGCCATGGGCGAAACCACGTTGATCTCGACGCCTGACGGCCAATTCTCAGCCTATGTCGCACGACCGGCGGCGGCCAAGACCGCCGCGGTTGTGGTCATCCAGGAAATATTCGGTGTGAACGCCGTCATGCGCGAGATAACCGACCAATTCGCCAAAGCCGGCTACCTGGCTATCTGTCCCGATCTGTTCTGGCGGATCGAGCCAGGGATCGACATCACCGACCAGAGCGAAGCCGAATGGAAGCGCGCGTTCGAACTCTACAACGCCTTTGACGTCGATATGGGCATACGCGACATCGCCGCGACGATCACTCATATACGCGAGGACGCGGGTTGTTCAGGCAAGGTCGGGGCCGTCGGCTTTTGTCTTGGCGGCCTGCTCGCCTATCTCACCGCCACGCGCACGGACGCCGATGCGGCCGTCGCCTACTATGGCGTGGGTATCGATCGCTATACGGCCGAATCCGATCGGCTCAGCGCACCGTTGCTTCTCCATGTCGCCGAAGAGGATCAGTTCGTCCCAAAAGAGGCGCAGGCGCTGATCGTTGCCGCTCTGAAGAACCACCCTCACGTCCAGATCTATCAGTATCCCGGCCAGGATCACGCGTTCGCACGAACCGGCGGCCAGCACTATGACGCCGAAGCTGCAAAGGCGGCGTGGAAGCGGACCCTGGAACTGTTCAAGACGGGACTATGAGTCGGCGCCGACCGACTGATCGC
>Ga0302314_10002504_pt1 | contig 34020 bp, 24 predicted proteins | sample III_Palsa_N2_3_FD_200533 | JGI IMG/M metagenome (GOLD analysis project Ga0302314, IMG submission 200533) | Peat permafrost microbial communities from Stordalen Mire near Abisko, Sweden - III_Palsa_N2_3 | ecosystem: Environmental > Terrestrial > Soil > Palsa > Peat permafrost | place: Sweden...
AGGCCGCAGCGGCGCCGTCGCGGCGGGCTCGCGGATCCGGGGGCGCCTGCCGCCTATGTGTCGTTGGGGAACAGCGCGCTGCGCAGGATTTCCGAAAACTCATCGAGCATGCGCAACCCATTCGGATTCCGCTGTTGTATGGTCACGAGGTAAAGGAGACGGTCCATCAGCAAGTACATCAGCACCAGCCGGGTTTGAAACTTGGTCTTGCTCTCGCCTTCCGCGAGGGACTGAACCAATTTCATCGATTCGGTCAATCGATAAGTGATCGGCACCAATTCGGCGGCGAGTTGCGGGTCGGTGTTGGTCGCCTCCCAGAAGGCTTCGCACAGCACATGATTGCGTTGCCACATCTGATCATACTGATCGAGCCAGCCGCGAATCGCCTGCTTGGTCGGGCGTTTTACATCATCGAGGCGCTCGAAAGTCGACTTGACGTCGACGTTTATGTGGTCCTGAAGAAGGCGGGCGATGTCGGACTTGCTCGAGAAATAGCGATAGAACGTGGTCGGCGTGGTTCCGGCCGCTTTTGCAATATCGCCTACGCTGGTGGCGCGAAAGCCGTTCTTTGCAAACAACTCGACAGCGCTCGATATCAATCGCTCTTTGGTCAGTCTCTTGAGCTGACTTCGCAGTGATTGAATCTCGGCCACTTCACTTTCTTGTTTAGGGTTCCGCGCAGCGCCTGTCGTGCTCATGGTCTCCTTACTCTCTGAGGCTGTGTTCCCGGCCGGACGAAACGATGCCTGCACTGATCCCAGGCGCATGGCCGAAGCCTACACGGAGATACTCTAAAAGTCATGCACAACAAAAAGAAGTGATGGCATGTACCGCAAAGTTACCGACTGACATACTCACAGGTGGGCAACGGCTGTTGCGGGAGAGGCGGCATGGCTATCGAATACGACCCATTCGATCCGGCGCAGGTGGATGATCACCAAACCGTGCTTGCGCGTCTGCGGCGCGAGGCTCCCGTAAGCGAGCTGCAACCGGGTTTATTCTATCTCGCGCGGTATCAGGACGTGATGGATGTATGCCGCGCCCCGCAAGTATTCCGCCAGGGACGCCACATTCCGCGTCATCTCGATACACGCTCGAAGGATCAGCTGAACCTCGGCGAGACCGACCCGCCCGAACATGTGGGCGTGCGCAAAGTGCTCGCCGCGCTGCTCACTGCGCCGAAGGTCCGCGCGATGGAGCCCCTCATCCGCACGACTTGCGAGGCCCTCGTGAATCGGTTTGCGGACCGCGGCACGGCGGACATCATTGCCGATCTGGCGGCGCCGATGCCGGTGGCTGTCATCGGCTCGCTCAGCGGTATGCCTGATGAATACCAGGCTCGATTCACCGCTTATTCGGAGGCGTTCATGCTGCGTACCGATTCGGACGCCGGCAAAGTCGAGGCCGCGAAGGCGGTCGTGGCCGAGTTCGATGCGGCTGCGCGCGAGCTGATCCGGCGCCGCCAGGGATCGACGGACCGGCCGGATGACGTGCTGACGGGGTTGATCGAATCGCGGGACGCCGACGGCAAACCTCTCTCGGAAGACAAGATACTGACTCACATGACCAAAGACGTGATCGTCGGGGGCACCGAGACCACCAAGCACCTGATCGGAAATCTGTTCCATAATCTGTGCGCGACACCCGGAGCGTACGAACGCGTGCGCGCGGACCGCAGTCTGGTGCCGGTTGCGATCGAGGAGACCTTGCGTCTTGACGGCCCCGCTCAGATCATGTTCAGGGTACCCACGGTCGATGTCGAAATCCGTGGTTGTCCGATCCCCGCCGGCGCAACCGTGGCAGTGGGCTATGCCTCGGCGAACCGGGACGAGGACGTGTTCGAGGCTCCCGACGCATTCAGCCTCGAGCGTAGGGATTTGAAGGCCAAGCCGCATCTCGGTTTCGGTCACGGGATCCACCTCTGCGTCGGTGCGGGTCTCGCGCGACTCGAAACCGCCTGTGCCTTGAATGCGGTGCTGGACCGCGCGGCGCACATGGAGCTTGTGCCCGGGTTCCAGTACCGGCGCGTCAGGTTCTTCGTGATGCGCGGTCCGCAGAGCGTGGACGTGCGTTTCGAGCCCGTGCCTCGATAGTGCGCGGCCGCGGCAGCCCCATAGGCCGCACGCATTGGCCATCAAATTGACTTTCCCGCGAATTGCGCGTTACGCTGTGTTACGTCGCAAGAGTGGGTGTAACATCAAGCGCGCCGTGGCTGGCGTTTGCGCGGATATTAGGCCGGCAGGCTTACGTCCCCACGTCGCGGCGCAGATACCGGGGGAGGAACATCGATGGCTCAACGCACGCAAGCTTCTACTCTTAAATCGAGCGTTAAGGTAATCGACGTCGATACCCACCTATCGGAGCCCGAGGATCTCTGGACCAAACGGGCTCCGGCCAAATTCAAGGATCGCGTGCCGCAGATCCGCACCGTCGATGGAAAGGTGTCGTGGGTCATCAACGGAAATCATCCGATCGGATTGGGTGCGTCCGCTTCCAGCGTCTTTCATAAGGACGGCCGTACCTCGGCAGGCATCGAGTTTGTCGAGTGGCGAAATGCCGATGTGATCCCTGCGTCGTACGATGCGCGCGCGCGCGTTGCGCTGATGGATGAGGCGGGAATTTACGCGCAAATCGTTTACCCGAACGTCATGGGATTCGGCGGCCAGAACACGGCGAAGGTAGATCCCGAGCTTCGCCTGATATCCGCTCAGATCTATAACGATGCCATGGTTGAGTTGCAGGAGGAATCGGGCGATCGGCTGTTTCCAATGGCAACGCTGCCCTGGTGGGATGTCGACGCCGCCGTCGCGGAAGCGAAGCGCGCGCATGCCAATGGACTGCATGGTATCAACATCAATTCAGATCCTCATAAGCACCGAGACGCGAGCGGAAAGCCGCTGCCGGATCTGAGCGTAGAGTATTGGAATCCTCTCTGGGAGACTTGCGAAAGCCTCGGGCTGCCCATTAATTTCCATATCGGCGCAAGCGACCAATCGATGGACTGGATCGGCACGGCCGGCTGGCCGTCGCTGTCCGTCAACCTCCGTTCCGGCCTGGCGGGATCGATGATGTTTTTGGACAACGGCAGGGTCATCGGCAACTTGATCTATTCCGGACTCCTCGACCGGTTCCCCAAGCTCAAGTTTGTTTCGGTCGAGAGCGGAATAGGTTGGATACCGTTCATCATGGAGTCGCTCGACTATCAATTCAGTTCGCTGATCACGAAATCGAACCTGCTGCACAAGCCTTCGGAGTATTTCCGCAAGAATTTTTATGCCTGTTTCTGGTTCGAGAAGCGCGATATCAGCCATGTCATAGAGCAAGTGGGCGTCGACAACTGCATGTTCGAGACTGATTTTCCGCATATTGTCTGCCTGCATCCGGCGCCGCTCGAGAAAGTCGAGGAAGGTCTCGCGAAACTCGACGACAGCGCCCGAGAGAAGGTCATGAGCTCCAACGCCGCTAGGGTTTACAACATCAACCTGGGGGCGTAGTCCTCCGGCGAATCGTCTCGGCTTTCGAATATCTGCGTTTGCTTCTGCGGCGGCATACCGGCGCACGAACCCGGCTCGCGCGGATCCATTGGCACATGAGCTTCGACTCCTGAAATAGGGTAAATGGCGGGCCGGCGGAGCAACTGCCCTTGCAAGGGTGGGAGGGTGAATATAAACTTGGGATGGGGTCTAACGAAAGTGTGCAGGACGTCATGGGAGTGACGTGGCGCGGTTGCCGCAACTAGCGCAACTAGTTGCGAGCGAGGCGCGACTGATCTGCTTTCGCGAATGAAAATCAGATAGCGGAGATCTTCGAAATGGCTGGAATCAAAGTCCGTGACCTGAGCGAAGAGTTCCCGTTCGGCTCCGTCATCAGCGAAGTCGACAGCGACTCACTCGCGGATGAGGGCGTGCGCCGGGAGATCAACGAGGTCTTCGAGCGGCGTGGGCTGATCGTGTTCGAAGGTGTCGAGGCGTCGACCGACATGCACCTCGCCGTGAGCAATGTGTTCGGTGCGCTCAAAGATCATCCCGTGCCGGTCGTCGCGCGCGTCGACCAGAACAAGGCGCCCGGTGTGATCGACATGAAGTACAACCCTGCCGATGGGGGTGTCGTCGAGATCGAAGGCAAGCCGCTGGCGCAATGGCTGCCCTGGCATTTCGACCATTGCTACAACAACGAGCTCAATCGCGCGGGAGTGCTGCGCGCGGTGACCATCCCGCCGGAAGGCGGACGCACCGGATTCGCGGACGGCATCGAGCTATACAAATCGCTCTCCGAGGAGACCCGCCGCAGGATCGAAGGGCAGCACGTCGTTTACACCCTCGACCTGCTCTACGCGCATATGCGCTTCGGCGTGCCCAAGGGATTCCGCGAGTTGCGCGTGAACGAATCCGCCTACGCTTCGTCGGCCTACGCCAAGAACTTACCACGCGCGATCCATCCGGCTGTGTGGCAGCGCAAGTCGGGAGAGAAAGTACTGCACGTGTCGCCGTGGATGGCGGTCGGTATCCGGAACCACGAGGACCCCGAAGGCGACTCGCTGCTCGAAGCGGTGTGCCAGGAGATGATTGCCAAGATCCATCCGTACTTCCATACGTGGAGGCCCGATCACATGGTGATCTGGGACAACTGGCGCATGCTTCACAGCGTGGGCGGCATGGACCCGAAGTACGAGCGCCGGATGCAGCGCACGACGATCGTCGGCGATTACGGCCTCGGATTCTTCGAGAACGACGGCAAGGGCGACAAGATCCTCGAGATGACGGTCTGATCGACTGCGAACATGGCGGCTGCTCGAGAGGATGAAGTTTGATGCAAGACCCAAAGAGCGCCGCCCTGAACTTCGATCCGGATGCTCTGCGCCGAAAGTATGCCGAGGAGCGCGCGAAGCGGCTGCGTCCCGACGGTACCGCGCAGTATCAACGGCTGGCCGGGAGATTTGCGCCGCTCGACGAGGATCTTCATGCGGACCCGAATTTCACCCGCGATCCGGTTCATGATGACATCGACGTCCTCATCATCGGCGGCGGCCTCAGCGGTCTGACCACCGCGGCACGACTGCGTCAGCAGGGAGTCAAGTCCATCCGCATCGTTGAAAAGGGAGCGGACTTTGGCGGCACGTGGTACTGGAACCGCTACCCGGGGGCGGCCTGCGACATCGAGTCGTACATCTACATGCCGCTGCTCGAGGAACTCGATTACGTCCCGACCGAAAAATATGCAAAGGCGCCGGAGATATACGAATTCTGCCGCAAGATCGCCAGATTCTATGACCTTTATCGAACTGCTCTGCTGCAGACCACCGTTACCGGCCTGCGTTGGGATTCGAAGGCCGCGCGCTGGATCTTATCGACCAACCGCAATGATCGGATCGCTGCACGTTTCGCAGTCGTAGCCCCCGGGATTCTGAGTCAGCCGAAGCTCCCGCGTATTCCCGGCATCGAGACATTCACCGGCCACAGTTTCCACACGAGCCGGTGGGACTATAAGTATACCGGCGGTAATGAGCGCGGCGGCCTGGAAGGTCTTGCGGACAAGCGCGTGGGCGTCATCGGGACCGGTGCGACGGCGATCCAGTGCATTCCTCAGGTGGCGAAGTTCGCCAAGCACCTATATGTATTCCAGCGGACTCCCTCGTCGGTGGACGCGCGCAACAACGTGCCCACCGACGCCGAGTTCAGGCGCGCGCAGACGCCCGGTTGGCACCGGCGTCGCATGGTCAATTTCAACAACCTGGTCAGCGGTATCCCTGAAAGAGAGGATCTCGTGGCCGACGGCTGGACCGATATCCTCGCTGATTTGGGATTCGTGTTGAGCTCCACGGGCGGCACGCCCGATCCGGCGAAGGTGGAACTGGCACTGTTCGCCAAGATGGAGAAGTCCCGGGGACGGATCAATACGATCGTGAAGGACCCGTCGACGGCGGAAGCGCTCAAGCCCTATTACAATTATCTGTGCAAACGTCCGTGCTTCAGCGATGAGTATCTGCAGAGCTTCAACCGCGACAACGTTACCTTGGTGGACACGGCGGGCAGGGGGGTTGAACGGATCACGCCGACCGGTGCCGTCGCCGGAGGCAGGGAGTACCCACTCGACTGTTTGATCTATGCCACCGGTTTCGAGTGGCTGTCTGAATTCGCGGGCATGATCGGCTACGAAATCCATGGCCGTGACGAGTTGGCTCTCAGCGAACGCTGGAGCCAAGGCACTCGAACCATGCATGGCATGCTGACCCGCGGCTTCCCGAACCTGTTCATTCTCGGACTTGCCCAGAACGGCGTAACCCCCAACTTGACGCATCTCATCGATGAGCGGGCAATCCATCTCGCCTATTTGCTCAAGCGCTGTCTCAAGGATGAGGTCCGCACGATCGAGCCGACGCAACAAGCCGAGGATAAGTGGGTCGACGAGATCATTGCCCAGCGAGGGCCGCGGCGCGCATTTCTCGAGTCCTGCCCCCCCAGCTACTACAATCAGGAAGGCAAGGATACGCCTGCAACAGCTTTGAACGACATCTATGGCGCCGGCTCGGTCGCATTCTTCAAGGTCCTCGAGGAATGGCGCTCCCGGGATGGGCTCGAAGGATTGGAGGTGACTCGGAGGGAGCGGACGAAGAGCAACCTATTGGCTTCCGCTGACGGTCATAACGCCGGTTAGAGAAGGAGACCTGGATGCCTCGCGCGGAAATCGACGGTATCGGGATAGACTACGAGCTAATCGGCACGGGCCGGGCGGTTTCGATCACCCCCGGCGGGCGTTTCTCCAAGAACGACCCCGGCGTGCGCGAGCTGGCCGAAATGCTGGCCGCAGGCGGTCTGCGCGCCCTGATCTGGGACAGGCCGAATTGCGGCGCATCCGATCTTGCCTTCCAAGGCGATTCCGAATCGGAGCTCAACGCGGACATTCTCGCCGGCCTGATTCGCAAGCTCGATCTGGGGCCGACGATTCTCGCCGGCGGGTCCGCCGGATCGCGCGTCTCCCTGCTCACGGCAACCCGTCATCCACGGACCGCGGCGGGACTGTTCCTGTGGTGGATCACGGGCGGTGCGATCGGTCTGGCTGCCCTGGTCGGCGTATATTGCGGCGATGCGGCGCTGACCGCGGCCGCCGGCGGTATGGAGGCTGTTGCGGCGATGCCCTCGTGGCGCGAGCCGCTTGCGCGCAATCCCGGCAATCGCGCTCGATTGCTGGCACAGGACCCGACGGTATTTATCAGCACCATGGCGCGCTGGGCGGAAGCATTTACGCCCGCGCCGGGCTCACCGGTGCCGGGAATGACATCGGCCGATTTCGCCACCCTCTCCGTTCCCGTGGTGGTCCTGCGAAGCGGCGCGAGCGACCTTCATCACCTGCGCAGAACGAGCGAGCAAGTGCATTCTCTGATTCCCGGTTCAGCCCTCCAGGAGCCTCCCTGGGGCGACCGCGAGTGGATCGACAGGATGGCCGCCGCTCGGCGAGGGGAAGGATTGTTCGCCAACTGGCCGAAACTTGCTCCCCAAATACTACGGTTTGCGGGCGCCATAGATGGCTGAGTGCGGGACCTGGAGCAATCGATGACTCGGGAGCCAACAGATGCGGCAACCAATAGGCTAAGCTTCGATGGCTGAGTAATGGTCTTGATAATCAGCTGCTTGGCTGGGCAGCTTGGATCATGAGCGGCGAAGTGTTACGGCAGCGCGCGGTTCTGACATGAGCGTGCGCAACCGGATACTGGCTTCCAGAGGGGAGGGAATTCATTGATGGATATAGATCCGTTCGAGATTGTTCCGACGGAGACGACAACCGCCGATACCAGCGCCGCTGTGGTGCGGAGCGATGCGCTGCGTAATTTTCACCAAGTAGTTCGCGGACTCGGCGGGGATCCGGACGCGCTGCTTGCCAAGTCGCAAATCGAATCGGCAGCGCTTGAAAATCGCCATGCAGTAGTGTCTTACCGAATGATGGTCCATCTGCTCGAGCGCGCAGCGAGCGAGCTCAAGTGTCCGGATTTCGGGATTCGCCTGGCATCTGCGCAAAACGGAGCAAAGGTGCTTGGACCGATTCAGGTCGTCATGGCGAACTCGAGCACGCTCGGCGAGGCCTACCGCTATTGCGCGGCCCATCTCCAGGCGTACAGCTCGGCAGTCCAGATCTGCATGGAAGCCGATCCGGCGAATCGGCGAAGTTTCATGCGATTCGAGATACTGCTCGGCCGGCTTCCTTATCAGCGCCAAGCCGTGGAACAGGCGCTGCTGCTCACGCAGCACGCCGCGGTCGACCTCACCAAAGGTCATGCTCAGGCGCGGGAGGTATGGTTCTCGCACGCACCAGTCATGTCCCGCTCGGTTTATCGCAATTGTTTCAGCGCCGTCGTCCGCTTCGGTGCACCCTGCAACGGGTTGTTCTTTTCCGATCGCGATCTGGACTGCGCAATATCGGAACCCGACCCGCAGCTCTACGAGCTCGCAACCAGCTATATCGAGAGCCGCTTTCCGGCGGTACGGCTCACCATGAGCACCCGGGTCAGAGCGATAATCGCGCGACTGCTGGCTGCCAATGAGTGCACCAACGATCAGGTTGCCTCAGCGCTCGGATTGCATCCGCGCACTCTGCAGCGCCGGCTGCGGGAGGAAGGCGAGTGCTTCGAAAGCCTGAAGGACAGTGTTCGCCGGGACATCGCCTTGCGATACCTGATTCAACCTGATGTGCCGCTCACCCGCGTCGCCGAAATGCTCGGCTATTCCGAGGCATCGGTATTGTCGCGCAGCTGCGCCCGTTGGTTCTCCGCGTCACCGAAACAACTGCGCAACGAGCTGAGCAGCTGGTCCTGAACAACCCGCGGCGCGTGTTCAATCCAGTGCGGACCCCGCCATGAGCTCCTCGCTCGGCACGCCGGCCGGGTTCGTCAGGATATTGTCGGAATATCCGGCGAATACATAGTCGAGCTCGAACACGAACTTGTCGCCGAGGGCGCCTGTGATGAACAAATCCGTCTCGACGAACGCTTGGATGCCGTTGCGGCCGTAGGTGAAGCGCTCCACCTCGCCATAGATAGGCGACTTGTCCATACGCTCGTCGACCTCCGTAGTGCCGGGTCGCGCGCGATTCAGAATAATCTTCACACGTCCTCGCAGATCCGGATCGCCCGTCCCGGCCTCGCGAATCCGCATGATCCGCTGCTCGATTTCTTCAAGAGAGTCGAACAGGACACCGAGATGCAAATCGTATTCCGGATCTGAATCGTGCGCCGCGCGCACCTTGGCGACCACGGGATGCTCTCCGGGCTGATCTACCTTCAAGGCCTCGCGAATCACCTTGTTGAGCTCATTCAGCGCCTGCGGTTGTTCCATGATGAAAAGGATACCGTCGCCATTGTTGGTCGCCTCGCCGTCAACCACGTAATGATAGAACGGGTAGCCTTTCGGGCTGGGCACTCGGGCGAAACCGAGCAGATCGAGGAGCTTCGCGGCTGCGGGGCCCTCTTCCTTGGTCCGGTAGTGCAGGGCGAGGTGACCGAGCGTCTTCCTGGGCATGTCGCACTCTCCTCACATGGGCAATTCGCGTAGCTTTCATCAGCTTTCTATTATGCGCTTGACCTGGCGCGACACGCGTCGAGATTTCGACCGCGACGCGGGTCGCTTGAGTCTCGTGGGATCAAGCCTGAGGCCGTCGAAATTGCGACGCTCCCACGACTTAAGTGCCGGAGGTGCCAGCAATTGACTTTCATTTCCAGAATCGCACGCGCAATAGGCTGCCTCGCGGCACTCGTGCTGGTGACCGAGTGTCCGGCGGCAGTTTCGCAGACGGCGCCGCACGCCACTGACGGCTCCGTGCAGTTGTCGGACGGCAGCGACGGCGAGAATTGGCCCGGGCCGGGGCGCACGTTCGGTGAGCAGCATTTCAGTCCGCTCAGTGAAATCAGCACGGGCAATGTAAACAAGCTCGGGCTGGTGTGGTCGATGGATTTGCCGCCCGGCAATTCCGTCTCGCAGCCGCTCGAGATCGACGGGGTGCTCTACTTCTGCACGGGGTATAGCATCATCCACGCGGTCGAGGCGTCGACCGGGAAGGAGTTATGGACCTATGATCCGAAGGCTCCCGAAGCCGCGGGTAAAAAGCTTCGCCTCGCCTGGGGCAGCCGAGGCATCGCTTGGTGGAACGGCAATATCTACACCGGCACTCAGGACGGCCGACTGATCGCGATCGACGCGGCAACGGGAAAACCGGTGTGGTCGGTGATGACCGTCGATAAGGATGATGGCCGCTACATCAGCGGCGCACCGCGGGTCTTCGACGGCAAGGTGATCATTGGCCATGGCGGAGCCGATGTGGCCGCGATTCGCGGGTACGTGACGGCCTACGATGCCGCGACAGGCAAGCAGCTCTGGCGTTTCTATCTCGTGCCTGGCAACCCAGCCGACGGGTTCGAGAACAAGGCTATGGAGATGGCCGCCAAGACGTGGTTCGGCGAATGGTGGAAGCAAGGCGGCGGCGGCACCGTCTGGAATGCGATGAGTTATGACCCCGAGACCGACACGGTCTTTTTGGGGAGCGGCGACGGCTCGCCATGGAACCGAAAAATCCGCAGCCAAGGCAAAGGCGACAACCTATTTCTCGCCTCGATCGTCGCGCTCGACGGCAAGAGCGGGGCATACAGGTGGCATTATCAAGTAAATCCCGGCGAGAGCTGGGACTACAACGCCAGCATGGACATGGAGCTTGCGGACCTCTCGATCGGTGGCAGGCTGCGTAAAGTGCTGATCACCGCGCCCAAGAACGGCTTCCTGTATGTCCTCGATCGGCGCAGCGGGCAGCTCATCTCGGCCGAGCCCTTCGTCAAAGTTACCTGGGCAAAAGGTATCGATCAGAAGACGGGCCGCCCCATCGACACGCCGAACAGCCGCTACGAGAACGGTCCCTTCCTGCTCGCGCCAAGCCCTGTCGGCGCGCATAGTTGGCTGCCCATGGCCTTCAGCCGCACGACGGGTCTGGTGTACATCCCGGCACTCGAGCAGGATGCAATCTACTCCGACAAGGGTTTCGAATTGAAAGACTGGCAGCGTCCGCCGGGCTTTGGTTTCAACGGTGCCGTGGGCGTCGAAATGGGCAAAGACGCGTTGGGCGCGGCGCTCATCGCCTGGAATCCCGTGACACAGAAGCAGGCATGGCGTATCGCGATGCCAAGCATTGTCAGCGGCGGCGTGGTCGCGACGGCCGGCAATCTCGTCTTCCAGGGAAGCATCGACGGCCGCTTCAATGCGTACGACGCCTCGAGCGGCCGGACGCTCTGGTCGTTCGACGCCAAGGCTCCGATCATGGCACCGCCGATCTCGTATCAAGTGAACGGCCGGCAATACGTTACCGTCATGAGCGGGGCGGGTACGAGCCTCGTGCTGCTCGGCGCCTATCTGGAGAAATACGGGATCAGTTACCGCGACCAGAAACGCCGAGTGCTGACCTTTGCGCTGGGCGGTAGCGCCGCGCTGCCCGATGCGCCGCCTTACCGCTTCGTCGCGACAGCGGATCCAGATTATCGACCCGATACGGCAGCGGCGCAGCGCGGCGCAAACGCTTACGGCGGGACCTGCTTGATGTGCCATGGCAAGGACGGCAACGCGGCGGGGATTGCCCCGGACCTGCGTGCATCGCCGGTAATCACATCTGACGCGGCATTCGAGGCGATCGTTGCCGATGGGACGCTCGTTGCCCGCGGCATGCCGCGCTTCGAGGATATGTCCAAAGAGACGCGCGACGACATCCGTCAGTATCTACGCAGTCTCGCCGAGAACGCGCGACGGAGCGGGCGGCCCGCGACGGCACAGGGGGGCGGATAAAATGGTCGAGCGCGCAGCGCAGGCGGACGCGGCCGCTTTGTATCACGAAGTGATCGTCGTCGGTGCGGGTTTTGGCGGCGTCTACGCCGTCCATCGGCTGCTCCGGGACGGACGCGACGTGCTCTGTCTCGAGGCGGCCGGGGACGTGGGCGGAGTCTGGTATCACAACCGCTACCCTGGGGCCCGCTGCGACATCCTGTCCATCGACTACAGTTATTCGTTTTCGGAGGAGCTGCAGGACGAGTGGGATTGGACCGAGCGCTATTCGCCTCAAGAAGAAATTCTGCGCTATATCCAGCACGTCGCAGATCGCTTCGGCCTGCGCCGGCATATGGCTTTCGACACCCGCGTGAGCGGCATGAGCCGCGACGACGATACGGGGCTCTGGACGATCGCAACGAGCGCCGGCAAGACTTACCGGGCGCGGTTCGTGGTGCTTGCAACCGGTCCGTTGTCGCAACCGAAGGATGCGGATTTCCCAGGCTTCAGCGATTTTCGGGGCGAGGTCTATCGAACGGCCCGCTGGCCGCACCGTCCGGTGAGTTTCGACGGCAAGCGGGTGGCCGTCATCGGCACCGGGTCCTCCGGGGTGCAATCGATCCCCGAGATCGCGAAAACAGCAGGACATCTGACGGTGTTCCAGCGGACCCCGGTGTTCGCAGTCCCCGCCCGCAATGTTCGCTTGTCGCCCGAGGATCTCGCCGCGGTGCGCGCACGGTACTCGGAGTATCGCAGCGAACTCAAGAGCGGCTTCGCCGGCAACTACATGACGACCACCGGCAAGAAGGCGGCCGAATTCACCGCAGCCGAACAACGCCGCATTCTCGATGCGCTTTGGGAGGAGGGCGGGCTCGGCATCGCGAGCATCTTTACCGACGTGCTCACCGACGAGTACGCGAATGGCGTCGTTGCCGACTATGTCCGGCGGCGAATCCGCGAGCAGGTCAATGACCCGGTACTCGCCGAAAAGCTGCTGCCACGAACTTATCCTATCGCCACCAAGCGCCCCTGTGTCGAATCCGGCTATTACGCTACCTTCAACCAACCGAACGTGTCGTTGGTCGACGTTCGCGAGACGCCGATCGAACGGATGACCGCGAAGGGCATTCAGACATCCGACAGGCATCATGATCTCGACATTATTGTTCTCGCCACCGGATTCGATGCGGTGACCGGCGCTTTGAAGACGATCGATCCCGTCAACGGCGAGGGCCGGCATTTGGTGGACGAATGGGAAGACGGTCCCAAGACCTATATGGGACTCGCGGTGTCAGGCTTTCCGAACCTGTTCATGGTGGCAGGTCCCGGCGGCACCTCGGTGTTGGGCAACGTCGTGGCGGTGGCCGAGGCGGGGGTCGACTGGATCGCCGACTGCATCTCGTGGCTCAAGAGCCACGGCTACGACACCATCGAGGCGATGCCCGAGGCTCAGGCCGATTGGACCGATCATGTGGCCGAAGTAAGCCGCTACACACTGTTTCCGAAGGCCGACAGCTGGTACATGGGAGCCAACGTGGCGGGCAAGAAGCGCGTAATGCTCGCCTATATCGGCGGGTTCTGCACCTATGTCAACAAATGCAAGGAAGTCGCCGCGCAAGGTTATCGCGGGTTCATCGCACACTAGGCGAGCGGCGTCAGCGACACCGGGATCGCTCCCATCTTCGGCATGCCGCTGTAGCGGTCGTAATCGTCGTCGAGCCGGGTCAGCCGATTGACGTTGGCGCCCTGGCGGCGCGTGTCGGCCGATTCACCCGGCGCCCTGCCGAAGCCGTGCGCGATCGCGAGCACGCCGCGACGCAAGTCCGGGTCGGCCTCGACGACCACTTCGATGGCGCCGTGACGCGAACGGATTTCGGCGAGGTCGCCCGGCGTCATGCCGCGCGCTTGCAGCTCGTCGGGATGGAGGAAGGCCGGGTTGGTGAGCACCTTGAGACGTCCAGGCTCGAGCCGGAACGTTCCGTTGGTGACATTTTGCATGCGCCGCGGAATCAGCAGCAGCGGATATTCTTCGTTGGTGCCGCGCCGCACGAGAATGTCCTCGGCCGCCATCGCCGCCAGGTCGCCCATCATCTCCTCGTTACCTAGCTCGAAGCGGTCCGTACAGGCGGGGTCGCGCGGGCCGACGTAGACACGGGCCTCCTCGAAGACATGGCCGTTGGGGTACCGCCGGATGCGCTCGAGCGGCACCGCCGAGCCCTCCGCGATCAGCGCGTAGATGTCTTCGGTCGTCGGCTCGTTGACCATGTCGAGCGGCTTACCTTCGGCGGCGAACATGCTGCCGCAGGTTAGCTTCAGATTCATGTGCTGCGCGATGCGGTAGTAGGCCCTCCAGGCATCGATCACATCGGAGCCTTGCGGCGGCTCGACTAGGGCGGGCTGAGCCGCGCCGAACGGATCGGGGTAGCCGTAGCCCTGATGAAAGACGCTGTTCAACTCGGTGAGGAAAGACAGCACCGGAATCTCGAAGGCAAGCTTCGAGGCGAGCACATAGTCGGCCACGCTTGCGGTCGGCGACATCTCGACGTCGTGAGTGACGAGAAGATCGAGCGAGCGAAATGCCCGGTACGTGCGCGCCTCCTCGGGCATGGTCCGCATTGCTCCGGCGTGCATGAACACCGCGCGCACCTGGCCCGCGCCGGGCATCAAGATCTCATCGATCAATGCCGCGGCGGGCATGCCGGCGACCGACTGCTCGAGCCCGCGCACGCGCATTTTCTCGCCGAAGCCGGTCGGCGCGCAGGGTTTGCGCGGCTGCGCACGCGGATGTATCGGGGGCAGCAGCACCGGCGAATACATCACCTCGTCGTTTTCCTGCGTCCAGAAGCCGCGCAACGTTTGCAGGCAATTCAGCAGATAGCTCGTGAGCGTGCCCCGTCCGGTCATCGAGGAACCCGTGCCGGTGCCGCAGTTGCCGCGCTTGGCCTGGCCCAGCAGATTTGCGGCGGCGCGCAGATCCTTTTCGGGCACGCCCGCGCGTTGCGCGACATAGCGCGGATTGAAGGGGCGCACTGCCGCGGTGAGGGCGGCGAGGCCGGCCGCGTTGCGCGCGACGAACTCCTGATCGACAGCCCCGGTCGCGATGATCAGGTGCACGAGGCCGGCGGCGATGGTCGCGTCCTCACCTGGAATCGGCTGTAAATGCAGTGTCGCGCGGCGTGCGGTCTCCGTGCGGCGAGGATCGACGACGATCAGTTGAGTCCCGCGGCGAGTCAACTCCTTCAAGCGGGTGCCGGGGTTTTGGCCGAAGTATTGCTTCGATATCACCGGGTTGCCGCCGGTGATGAGCAGCACGTCGAGCGAATCAGGGCGCATGCGCCCGCCGGCCCACGTACCGTGCAGCGCATCGGCGATCTTGGTGTTCGGTTGGTCCAGCGTCGCCATGGTGAAGAACATCGGCGAGCCGATCGCGCGCAGGAGCGACATCATGACGGGTGCGGTCGCGATCTGCTCGACTCCGGGATTACCGAGAAATCCGGCGACTGCGCGCGGGCCATGTCGGGCGATGATGTCGCGGAGCTTTTCGGCGATTTCGGCGATGGCGACGTCGGTGGCTATCGGCTTGAAGCTCCCGTCAGGCTGGCGTTTGAGGCTATGCAGGAGTCGATCAGGATTGTTGTGCAGCGCCGGCAGCGCGCGACCTTTCGGGCAGGTAAAGCCATCGTAAAGCGGCGCATCGGGATTGCCGTCCACGCGCGCGACCAGGCCGTCCTTCAGCGTCACGATGACAGGACAATAGGCCGAACAAACTCGGCATGTCGATGGCTTGAGCTCGATCATGGCATCTCCCTGCGAAAAATATCACAGCGGCGGTTTGATCTGTTGACCGCTCGCTCGTGAAGCTCCGCCCCTCCTGTCTCGTCCGATCAAGACAGAGGGGCCGGGTTCCGCCACCCTGTTTTGAAAATCGGCGAGCGGATCGACTCGCCGACGAACGGACAAGCGTAGGAGTATTCGTGATGTCAGCGCGAGAGGCGGAAGTGCTCGAACGACCCGCGCATGTCGATCCGCAGCATGCTGTCGACTATGACATATTCAATGATCCGCGCTTCGCGGCCGCGGGCGACCCACACGCGGGGCTTCGCCGGCTGGGTGATGAAGGGGGATACGGCATCTATTGGACGCCTCGCAACGGCGGGCATTGGTTCATCAATGATTACGAGTTGATATTCCAGGCTGCGCGCTCGCCTGATCTTTTCTCCAGCAAAGCCATGACAGTGCCGCCGATGCCCGCGGAGCTCGAGCCGCGGCTCATTCCCCTGACGCTCGATGCGCCCGAGCATGCTCCGTATCGGCTGCCGCTGATGCGTGCGTTCGCCCCGAGCCGGGTGCAGGCGATGGAACCCTCAATACGTGCCTACACGGCGCAACTCATACAGTCGATCGCCGACGATGGTCGGTGCGATTTCGTTCACGCGATCTCGGAGCCGCTGCCCATCGTCATATTCATGCGGCTCATGGGGATGGACGTATCTCGGCTGGACGAGTTCCGGCGATGGATCGTCGACATGATGGCTCCCGAAGAAGCGCCACGCGCACGCTGCTACGAGAACATTCGACGCATGATGGGAGAACTGATCGAGGCTCGGCAGACCCGGCGTGAGGACGATCTTGTGAGCCGCCTGCTCGACAGCGAGATCGGTGGGCGAGCGGTGACGACGGAGGAGATGCAGGGTTACTGCATGCTGCTGTTCGCGGCCGGGCTCGACACGGTCGCGAACGTGATGGCATTCAGCATGCGCCACATGGCCGGCGATCCCGCTCTGCAGGACCAATTGAGGGCGACACCGGCGCGTATTCCCGATGCGGTCGAGGAATTCTTGCGCAAGTTCGGAGTACCCACTCCGCCGCGAACGGTGAGCCGCGACGCGGAGTTTGCCGGCGTGCGGCTGAAGGCCGGGGAGCGCGTTGTATTGTTGCTGCCGGCATGCAACTTCGACCCCAAGGTCTTTCCCCGGTCCGATCGGTTCGAGCTCGATCGCGAGAACAAGGTGCATCTCACATTCAACTCCGGTCCGCATCGCTGCGTCGGCTCGCATCTCGCCCGACTGGAGCTCAAGATCCTCTGCGAGGAGTGGCTGGCGCGGATGCCGAATGTGTGTCTCGATCCCGCGGCCCAACCGGAATATCGTCTGGGACTTGCGCTCGCGTGCGTGAAGTTGCCTCTGGTGTGGAACAAGGCCGAAAGGCCGAAGCAGTGATAAGGAGATGCGCGTGTCCGACAGCACTTATGATCTGGTGATTCGCGGCGGCACCATCGTCGACGGATCCGGTTCCGCGCCCTTCGTCGGCGACGTCGCCGTGCAGGGCGGGTGGATCGTCGCGACCGGCAGCGTGCCGGGTCGCGGCGCGCAGGAGATTCAGGCCGCCGGGCTGCTGGTCACACCGGGCTTTGTCGACATCCACACCCACTACGACGGGCAGCTGATCTGGTCGGATCGAGTCGCGCCGTCCTCGGATCACGGCGTCACCACCGTGGTCATCGGCAATTGCGGCATCGGCTTCGCCCCCTGCCGCCCGCAGGATCGCAAGGCGCTGATCAAGTTGATGGAGGGCGTGGAGGACATCCCGGGCGCCGTCACCGATGAAGGACTGACCTGGGAGTGGGAGAGCTTTCCCGATTATCTCGACGCGATCGACCGGCGCGAACATGACATCGACATCGGCGTGCTGATTCCCCATTCGCCGGTCCGGGTCTACACGATGGGCGAGCGAGCGCTGCGGCGCGAACCGGCCAACGCCACAGACCGCGCCGCCATGCGGCAACTGACACGCGAGGGGCTCGAGGCGGGCGCGCTCGGCTTCGGCACCTCCCGGTTGGCGGCGCATCGGTCCTCGAGCGGAGAATTGATCCCCACCTTCGACGCGGAAGAAGTCGAGCTCACCGAGATTGCCCAGGAGATGCGGGCGGCCGACAAAGGAGTGTTCCAGATCGTGACGAACGCGGGATACGCGCCGTTCGCGGACCAATTTCCGCTGCTGAGACGCCTCGCGGCGGTCGCCGGTCGCCCACTGACCTACACTCATCCGCAGTTCCCGAAATGGCGCGAGTGTTTGACACTCCTCGATGAGGCCAACGAGGAACCCGGCGTCAACATCAAGGCGCAGCTCCTGCCGCGGCCCGTCGGCATGATGCTTGGACTCAGCGTCAGCGCCCAACCATTCTGCATGACTCCCAGCTATCTTCGGATCAAGGATTTGCCGCTCGCCGAACGGGTCGCGCGAATGCGCGAGCCCGAAGTGCGTCGCGCAATCCTGAACGAAGAGCCGACGGATCCGACGAATCCGCTGGTGAGCTTCGTGCGGCGCTGGGACCGCATTTTTGCGACCGGTCGGACAGTCGATTACGAGCCGACGCTCGACAAGAGCATGGCCGAGCTCGCGCGTGCGCAAGGGCGCACGCCCGGCGAGGTCGCGTATGACGAGCTCTTGAAGGAGGACGGGAAATCCCTGTTGATGCTGACCATCGGCAATTACGAGACGGGCAGCCTCGATTGGATGGAGGAAATGCTCGGCAGCGGCAATGTCGTGCTGGGACTCGGGGATGGCGGTGCGCATTACGGCATGATCTGCGACGCGAGCTTCACGACTTTTGCGCTCAGCTATTGGACGCGGGACCGATTACGCGGACGTCTCGCGGTCGAGGATGTGGTGCATCGGCTGACGCGCGAGCCGGCCTTGCTGATGGGTCTCGAGGATCGGGGCTTGGTTGCGGAAGGGTATCGCGCCAGCCTGAACGTGATCGATTACGACAAATTATCGTTGCATAAGCCCAACGTGGTCGCCGATCTGCCGGCCGGGGGCAAACGGCTGCATCAAACCGCCGACGGTTATGTCGCTACCATCGTCAACGGACGCGTGATCGCGAGCAACGGCAAGGCGACCGATGAACGGCCGGGACGCCTCATCCGCGGCCGGCAGTCGCCGCGTCAGCACGCCGGTGCCGCCGCTGCATGACGGCGCGCTGACCACGGTTCAATGCCGGAGCCCTTTGGATGTTCCGATTCTTGCCTCAACTCCTGCGCCAGCTGCATAGCGACGAATATGCCGCGGTGCCCTATGACGCGACCCAACGTGCCGTCGCGCTGCAGGCAGGTGAGCGGCTATCCGGAATAGCGCAGCGGCTCAACGTGCCGGTTGCGCCGTTCGCTTACGACCGTCGCGCCACGGCCCTTAGCCTGGAGCTGCTGAATCGAGCGCACGGCGACACGTTTTATCGATTGCATCGCGACGCCACGGCCGAGGAGGCCGCAGCCGCGGCCTCATTCGCGGGCGGCTCGCCCGTGATCGATGTACAGACCCACATCGTCGATGAGAAGCTCTGGACGGGACCCATGGCGAGCGCGCTGTCGACCTTCAACTCGCTCGTGGACCCTGATCGCTGGGGCGAGGGCATGCATGCGCGGATGGTCGATGCCTCGATGTGGGCCGCGCTCGTGTTCGGTGCGAGCGAGACGGCCGTGGCGCTGCTCACCTCCACGCCGGGGAAGCCCGGCGAGAATATTCTCGAGAACGGTCAAATTGCCGCGGTGCGCGAAGTCGTCGAGCATTATGCCGGTACCGGCCGGCTGCTCAGCCACACGATCATTCATCCGAATCTCGGGCGCGAGGAAATCGACCGGATGTCCGACCATGTCAGCGTGTTGAAGCCATCGGCGTGGAAGGTCTACACGATGTACGGGCCGCCGACCAAGGCCGCTCCTGAAGGGGGTTGGTACCTCGACGATGAAGAGATCGGTTTTCCTTTTCTCGAGCAGGTGATGCGCTGCGGCGGTCCGCGGATTGTCTGCACCCACAAGGGTCTGGGCGGACCGATTCCGGGCGCCTCGATGAAGTCGACATCACCCCGCGATATCGGCCCTGCGGCGAAAGCATTTCCGGATATCCGATTCATCGTTTACCACTCGGGCTACGAGCGCAATCCCGATGGTCAGGAAGGTGCGCTGCACGAAGTGAACCCGGAGGGCGTCGACCGGCTGATCATGAGTGCCCGCGCAGCCGGCATCGGCCGGGGCGGAAATATCTACTGCGAATTGGGCAGCACCTGGTTCATGATGCTGCGCCGTCCGATCGAGGCGGCCCACATCATGGGCAAGCTCCTCAACCAGTTCGGCCCGGAGCGCATCCTTTGGGGCACCGACAGCACCTGGTATGGCTCGCCGCAATCCCTGATAGACGCATTCCGTGCGTTCGTCATTCCCGAGGATATGCAGGAGAAATTTGGTTACCCCGCACTCACGCCGGAGACCAAAGACAGGATTCTCAGTCGTAACGCCGCCGCGCTCTACGGCATCGATATCGACGATGTCGCGAGGCGGCTGTCCGGCATGTCGCCGAATTGGACCGCACGCGCCGCACCGGCCTTGTACGCCGCGCTCGATGCAAGCCGGATCGGGCGCCCGCTGGAGTTCTCCTGATGGGCGTCTGTGACGGCCGCGTCGTCATCATCACCGGGGCCGCCCGCGGCCTGGGGCGAGAGTACGCGCTCGCCTTCGCCGCCGAAGGCGCGTCCGTCGTCGTCAACGATCTCGGCGGCGTGGCCGATCGGCAGGCGGCTGCGGCTGTCGCCGAGCAGATCAAGTCGGCCGGCGGCAAGGCTATTACCAATCACGACGACATCGCCGATTGGGATGGCGCGGGACGCTCGATCCGTGCCGCGCTCGATGCATTCGGCGCGCTGCACGTCGTCGTCAACAACGCCGGCATTCTACGGCTGTTCCCGTTCGAGGAGGAGCCGCTCGAGAACTGGGACCGCACGATCCACGTGCACTTGCGCGGCCATTTTTGCATGGCGCGCCGGGCGCTTGACTACTGGCGCGCCGAGCATGCCGCCGGGCGTACGGTTGCCGCGCGCATCATCAACGTATCGAGCGGGGCCGGATTGCAGGGCGCCGCGGGCCAGGCGTCCTACTCGACAGCGAAGGGCGGCATCGCTTCGCTCACTCTCACGCAGGCGGCCGAGCTCGGCCGCTACGGAATTACCGCCAATGCGGTGGCCCCTACCGCGCGCACGCGGATGACGTCGGAGTTCTGGCCCGATCAAATAGCCAAACCCGACCAAGGCTTCGATGCGATGGATCCGGCGAATGTCGCGCCCTTGCTCGTGTGGCTCGGCTCGCAAGGCTCAAGCCATGTCACGGGCTGCGTGTTCGAGGTCGGCGGAGGCCTCATCGCGCTCGAGGAGGGCTGGGATTTCGGTCCCATGATCGACCGCCAGCGCCGCTGGGCGCCGGCCGAAGTCGGCTCCGCGGTCGCTGTGCTGCTGTCTCGGCGCCGGGCACCGCGGGCGGTTTGGAATACTTAATAAGGCAGATGCCGGCGATGTCGACGTGAGACCTCTTCGCTTCGGCTATCTGCTCGATTTCAGAAATCCCGCACCCTGGTCAAGGCGCTGGGAGGCGATCTACGCCGAATCTCTCGAATTCATATGCTGGTGCGAGACGATCGGTTACGAGATCGCGTGGTTGCCCGAACACCATTGCATGGAGGACGGATTCTTAGCCTCGCCATTGATGGTCGGCGCGGCGGTGGCCGCGCGAACCAAGAGGCTGCGCATCAGCACGGGAGTCGCGCTCGCACCTCTTTATCATCCGCTCCGCCTGGCGGAGGACATGGCGGTGCTCGATGTGCTCTCCGCGGGACGGGCCGAACTTGCCATCGGGGTCGGATATCTGAAATCGGAGACGGATGCTTTTGGCATCGATTTCAGGAGCCGTGGAAGGCGCACGGATGAGACGCTCGACGTCGTGAAGCGGCTCTGGAACGGCGAAAGTGTCACGTTCAAGGGAGAGTTTTTTAATCTGGAAAAGGCGCGTATCTCGCCTCTGCCGGTGCAGAAGCCGCACATACCGATTCTAGTCGGTGGCCTCTCGCGACCCGGGATTCGGCGCGCGGCCCGGCAGGGCAGCGGATTTATCGGCGCCATCGAGAATTACCCCGCCTATTTGGAGGAATTGAACGCCGCCGGGAAGGCGGGCGAAGCGGCGCGCTTCGATCTGGTGTCCGATATGTGGCTGCTCGTTTCCGAGGATCCGGCGGCGGCATTCGAAGAAACCGCGCCTTATTACTATTATCAGATCAACACGTATGCGAAGTGGCATGCGCAAACGGATTGGGGCGTGCAGCCCATGGATTTCGAGACTTTCAAAAAGAGCGGCGCGGTCAGGGTGCTGACACCTGAGGCAGCGATCGATTTCCTGCGCGAAAGGCTCGCCGCCGCGCCAACGATGGAAAGCTTTTGCATGACCGTGCCACCCGGCCTGCCTCTGCCGAAGTTTGCAAAATACGCCGAGCTCTTCGCGAACAAGGTGATCCCGGCTTTCCGCTGACGAAGCGTTAGGCGGGGAGGGTCTCTTTCTTCACCTCGCGCCGGCCGAGCGCATAATCCCCGGCGATCGTCGTGCGGCGCATGCGCCGCTCCTCGCCGGGCGGCACTCCCATCGCACAATGCAGCATGCGCCAGTTGTCCCACAGCACCATGTCGTTGGGCTGCCAGTGATGGTAGTACGCGAGGCGCGGTTGAGTCGCATAGCCGACGACTTCCTCGAGCAGCGCATCGCCTTCCGCGTTTTCCATTCCTTCGATACCCTCGGCAAACCAGGGCGACACGTTCAGCACCTTGCGTCCGGTTTCCACCTGGGTATAGACCAGCGGGTGGACCACCCGCGTTTGGACCGAAGGGTGCGACTGCGCCATCTGGCCGACGCGCGAGATTCGCACGCACTTGTCGGGACGCTTGCCGAACCTCATCTTGCTCGAATCGATCGAAAAGCGATAAACGACACTCCGTCCCTCGATCCTTTCTTGCAGTTCGCGCGGCATGGAGGCGTGCGCGGCAATCCGATCAATGAATCCGGTCTCGCCGCCGCGTTTGGGCAGCACATCGGGACGCAAGATGCCACCGTGGTTGATTCGATCGACATACGCAAGATCGAAGTGCCAGGGGAGATAACCGCCGCGCAGCTCGCCGTCGACTTCGTAAAGGTCGCCATCGTCCCGGGCATATTCTATGTCTGCGATCACCTTGTGCTCGCGCGGGCGGTCGACCCCGACGAGCAAAGGATGGATCTCGGGCTCGCCGAATATCTCCGAGAGATGGATCTGTGTATCGAGGGCGGTCATGTCCTTGAACAGGATCACGCCCTTGTCGATCCACAGATCATAGAGGGCTTTGCGCGTTTCCGGATCGTCGATGGAATCAGGCGCCAGGTGGGTGACCATCGCGCCGAATGCGCTCTGACCAGGGAGGGAAGTCACTTTGAAGAGCATGGTAGGCACCGTCCCGCTCGAATATCGTTTAACGAGATCTTAAATGTATTACAACAGGAACGGCGCAACCAGAACCGCCCGGATCGGGCACAGCCGGCGGCAGCGTGTCGCTCAGGATCAAGTTTCGATCGATGCTGCATCATATAGTTCGCCGGATGATGACCGCGGCCGGCTGGCGGGCGGCTGGCGTTTTCAGCGTGGAGTACGTGAGATGGCGGCATCCGCCGGACTATGCTTCGGTATCGATGTCGGCGGCACCTTCACCGACTGCGTGCTGACCGAGGGTAATCGTGTGTGGCGTGCCAAATCACCGACCACCCCCGGGGAGATCGGCAAGGGGGTGCTTGCCGCCGCCGCGCTGGCGGCCGAACGGCGCGGCGAGTCATTGCGCGCCACCATGCCCAAGGTGGCGCGCTTCGGGCTCGGCACCACGGCGATCACCAACACGCTCGCGGCGCGCACCGGCAAGCGCGTCGGTCTGCTGACAACCGCAGGTTTCGAGGAGATGATTCCGTTTGCGCGCGGCAGTCGCGTGATCGACGATGAAGGCTGGCTTGTCACACCGCCGTCCGTCATCGATCTTGATACCATCGCTGGAGTAGCGGAGCGCATCGACCGCGAGGGGCGGATCGTGTCACCGCTCGACCCGGTCGAAGCCGAATCCGCAATACGGCGCCTGGTGGAGCACGGCAAGATCGAGGCGTTGGTCGTGTCTTTCCTTTGGGGATTTCGCAACCCTGTCCATGAGGAACGCGTGGTGGCGATCGCGCGGCGCATCTATCCGCAACTCACGGTGCTATCGGCGGGGTTGCTTCATCCCGCAGCGCGCGAATTCGAGCGCACCAGCTTTGCGCTTTTGAACGCCTATGTCTCGGGGGCACTCGGCGGCATCGACGAATTGGCGGCCGAGTTGGCCCTGTTAGGCCTCAAGCCTTCGCTGTTGCTGGTGCATTCGCAAGGCGGATCGATCAGTGTCGCAGAAGCAAAGAATCGGCCTCTTGGACTCGCCGCGTCGGGCCCCGCCGCCGGTGTCGCCGCGTGTGTTGCGGTGGCCAAGGCCGCCGGCATCGGCGATGTCGTAACCTGCGACGTCGGCGGCACATCGTTCGATGTATCCGTCATCGTCAATGGCGAGGCGGCGAGCCGCACCCGCGGCGAAGTGATGGGCATGTGGACGGCGCTACGCCAAGTCGATGTCGAATCGATCGGCGCCGGCGGCGGTTCCATCGGCTGGATCGATGCGCGCGGGCTGCTGCGCGTCGGCCCGCAATCGGCGGGCTCGATACCCGGACCCGCGTGCTACGGACGCGGCGGCACGTCCGCCACCGTCACCGATGCGCTGGTCGTGCTGGGCTACATCGATCCCGATCGGTTTCTGGGCGGCGATTTCAAGCTGGACGCGGCCGCGGCGCGTGCCGCATGCACGGCGCTCGGCGAGCAAATGAGCATGGACGCCGAAACGACCGCCTGGGGTATTCGCCGCCTGGCACTCGCCGGAATGGTGAAGGCGACCCGGGGACGCACCGGCATGCTGGGCCTCGATCTTCGCGAGCAGGCATTCATCAGCTTCGGCGGCTCGGGCTCGCTGTTCACGCCGGATCTCGCGCTGGCGGTGGGTGCGAAGAAGGTGCTCGTGCCGGAACTGGCGTCGGTGCTTTCCGCCTTCGGTGCCGCGACCACGGACATACGGCGCGAACGCATCCATTCGATGCTGGCGCTGTTCCCGGTCGATCCAGCCGTGGTGGCAAAAGTCAGCACGGAGCTGTCCCGCAGCGTGCTCGACGATCTGGCCGCGGACGGCGTGAGCGAAGCCGATCGCAGCGTCTACTTCGAGGCGGATCTGCGCTTCTCGAAACAGATTTCGGAAATAGCCATGCCGTTGCCCGCCGGCGGCTTCGACGCCGACGCGGTGGACGCGCTGCTCGGCGCGTTCCGATCCGAGTACGCACGCCGGTACGGACACGGCGCTCTCGCTCTAGGGGCGCCGATCGAGCTCGCGACGATCCGCGCCGTCGGTATCGGCCGCACCACGCAGGCGGTGTTATCGCCGACCAATGAGGACGTGGTGGCGGCAGGAACGCCGGCGCCGATCGCCCGCCGCCGCTCGGTCCGGCTCGAACGGGGTGATGCCGGTCGCGAAGACATCGCGGTGTTTGACGGCGATCGGCTTCGCCCGGGCCACGCGCTTCGCGGACCGGCATTGATCGATGCGCGCGACACGACGATCTGGGTACCGGCGGGCGCCACGGCGGCGGTCAACGGACAAGGCACACTGCTCATGGAGATGCAAACATGATCGGCACTGATATCGATCCCATCGATCTCGAGGTTCTGCGCTCGCGTCTCGAGGCGGTGGGCGAGCAGGCCTGCCGTACCATCGAGCAGACCGCGGTCTCTCCCGCGATCACCGAGTCCAAGGATTATTCGGTGACGCTGCTGGACGCCGAGGGAGGCCTCATCAGCGGATCAGGGCCGGTGATCTATCACTATGGTGCGGCGGCGCATGCGGTGCGCTCGACGCTCGCGCGCTACGGCAAAGCGATCCACCCGGGCGATGTGTTCCTCGCCAACGATCCGCACAACGGCGGCGGGCTGCATCCCCAGGACGTGATGCTGCAGCAGCCGATTTATGCAGAGGGCCGGCTGGTCGCGTGGGTGGGCGCTTCCGCGCATTTGATGGACATGGGCGGCATGGTGATCGGATCGTTCGCGCCGGACGCGACCGAATGCTATCAGGAGGCATTCCGCATCCCTTCCGTGCGCCTGTTCAGGGCCGGTGAAGAAGTCAGCGAAGTGTGGGACCTATTGCGCACCAACATCCGCATGTGCGAGCTCGTGGAGATGGATCTGCGCGGGTTGGTGGCCGGTGCGCATCATGCCTCCGAGCGAATCGCACAGGTCGTCGAGCAGACCGGGCTCGTTGCGTTCACAGCAAGTCTCGCGGCTATTCGCGATTTGTCTGAGCAGCAGATGCGCCGCCGGATCTCCTCGATCGCCGACGGCACCTACCGTGCGACATCCTGGACTGAATATCACCGCGAGTTCTACAAAATTCCGTGTGCGTTGACGGTGACAGGCGACCGGATGATCTACGACTTCGACGGCGCGTCGCCTCAATGCAAGCACTTCTTCAACTCGAAACCTCATATCATCGCCGCAGAGCTGGTGGTGATGCTGGCAAACCGGATCGCACCCGATCTGCCCTTCAATGAAGGACTGTTCGCACCCATCACCATTCGCTGTCCGGAGGGATCGATTGTCAACGCCAAGCCCCCTGCGCCCATCGGGGCCGCCCACATGCATGTCGGGCTGAATGCCGCGGGCGTGGCCATGCAGGCGTTGACGCTCGCCCTCGGCGCATCGCCCGACGCCGGCGCGCATGGCTATCTCGGCGGCGCCGGCTGGGATTCCGCGATCGCGACGCAGCTTTGGTCATGGACGGATGCGGCAGGAAAACAGGATGCGTTCCTGACCATGGATGGACTCTGGTCCGGTGGGTCGGCCGGCAGTTTGCGTGACGGCAACGATTTGGGTCGCGACTGGGTCGGGCCTCCCGTGGAAGGCTCCTTTCCTGACATCGAAGTGCTGGAAAGCTGGTTCCCATTGCTGTTCCTCGAGCGCCGCTCGCGCGGCGGCGCCGATGGCGCAGGCCGATTCCGCGCGGGCGGTGGCAACCAATTCAGCTTCCGCCCTCACGGTGTCGACGAAATTGTCGGTACCATCTTCGGTATGCGGCGCTGGCTACCGCTGCAAGGGCTCGCAGGCGGACGACCGGGCGCATGCAACGAATTGATCGTGCATCGCGGCGACGGCTCGTCTCGAATGCTCGAGCTCGCGACCACCGGGGCCTTGGTGCGCAATGGCGATTGGTACGAGATGAGGATGGCCTGCGGCGGCGGCTACGGAGATCCGCTGGACCGTGAACCGGCAGCGGTCGAGCGCGACGTCACGCATGGACGATTCGATGCGGAGGTCGCACGCCGCAGTTACGGTGTGGCGATAGGTGACCCGTCGGCGACCGCCGCACTGCGTGCAAAGATGCGCCGCGACCGACTCGGCCGAGCGCAGCCTGCACGGAAGCCGTTAAGCGCCGCGGACATCGACATCATCGGCGCCGCGCAGCCGATCTACCCGGGCGTTCTGCAGCGCGGAGCGGTCGCGGTGGCCGAGCAGAGCGGGGCGCCGCTTGCGCGCGCACCGGACCATTGGACCGATGGTTGTCCGACCTTGATCGAGCGCCGCGGCGATGTGGACGGCCCCGATATCTGGTACCGCACGTGGCTGGATCCCGAGACCGGGCGCTCGCTGCATGTCGAGGCGGTGGTCGGCGACGCCGAGCGCAGCTTCGAGGTTTCCCCGGCACGATGGGTCAATGCGGCCGCCTGAGCGACGGTGTAAAGATGCGGATCGGGGTCGTCATTCCCACCTACGATCATTACGGAAACGCCGGGGTGATCCGGCGACTGATCGGGGATGCAGAGAGGCTTGGCTACGACTCGGTGTGGTTCGGTGATCACCTCATCGTGCCGGGGTACGCCGTACGGCACACCGATCCGCATTGGTACGAGGCGCTGAGCTGCGCGATCCTCGGCATGGGCATGACCCACCGATTGTCTTTTGGCATGGACGTATTGGTCGCCCCCTATCGCAATCCGATTCTGCTGGCCAAGATGGCGGCGACAGCCTCCGAGCTCTCCTCCGGCCGGCTCATGCTCGGGTTGGGTGTCGGATTCCTGAAAGGCGAGTTCGAAGCGTTGGGCGCGCCCTTTGCGCGGCGTGGCTCCATGACCGATGAGTGCCTCAAAGTGCTGCGGACGCTATTCGAGGGCCAGGGCCCATTGTCGCATCGCGGCGAATGGGTCAGTTTCGAGGACATGTATTTTGGGCCGACCCCGGCGCGGCCGCCGCCCCTGCTTGTCGGCGGCAACCACGAGCGTGCGATCGAGCGCGCCGCGCGGCTGGGTGACGGTTGGCACCCGCTGTTCACCTCGCCCGAGCTCTACGCTCGAGGGCGCGCGCGCATCAATCAGATCCGCGAACTCGAAGGACTGGTGAGCCGCCCCTTCACGTTCTCCTATAGCTGCGCGCAGACCCGCTTGCTGGCGCCCGGCGAACCGCCGCCGCAGGCCTTCTCCCAGAAGGTCCAGGCGCCCAGCGACTATGAGTACATTCCCGAGACCGGCCACGCGCCCGACGGCCGACAGAGATTCATCGGTACAGCCCAGGAGTTGCGGGACGATATCGCGGCGTTTGCCGCCGCGGGCGTCGAGCAGATCGTGCTGCGCTTTGCGATGCCCCATGATCCGGTTGTCACCGTGGACCGCATCCATGAGCACTGGCGCCTGTTTGCCGATGAGGTGTTGCCGGTTTGCCGGGCGCTTTAGACGGGCCTGCGCTGGCCTGTCAACGATCTGTCTCATAAGATCAAGATATCCGGCCCTGCCGGTAAGCAACATAGCCCCAGGCAAAGTGCACATTCGACCGTAGAGCCTGCATCATCGAATGTGCCCGACAATAAAAGGCTCAGGGGAGAGAGATATGGCGCGAACCGGACGACATCTATGGGTGCCCTGCCTGTTGGCGGCGCTGCCATTCGTGATTGCGACACCAGCTGCGGCTCAGGACACTGCGGCAGCGCCGCCGTCGTCCGGGAACGCGTCGAACTACGACGGTCTCGAGGAGATCGTCGTCACAGCGCAGCGCAAGTCGGAAAATGTGATGCGCGTGCCAGTCTCGATTTCCGCGGCAACCGGCGAACAGTTGATCGATGCGGGCATCGACCAGGTTTCTTCCCTGCAATTCACCACCCCCGGCTTCTATACCGACAACGGCGTGGGATATACCCAAATTTATCTGCGCGGTATCGGCAACAACATCTTTGTCGGCGCCGACCCATCCGTGCAGACGAATATCGACGATGTGCCGCGCATCTACGGATCGATGGTCAACAACTTGGTGAATGTGGATCGCGTCGAAGTGCTGAAGGGCGCGCAGGGCGGCCTCTATGGCCGCAACGCCACCGGCGGTGTGGTCAACATCATCACGCGCCAGCCCGGCGACACCGCGGAGGCCGACGCACGACTCGACTATGGCCAGAAGAACACGCTCGAGGCCGCGGTCTACGGCAACCTGCCCATCAACGAGTTCATCGCCTGGAATGTTGCGTTCCAACGCGACTCGCACGATAACTACGTGAAGAACCTGCTGCCCAACGATCCACTCACGGCCGCGATGTTCCCCGACGGCGGAGGCCCGGTTCTGGGCACCCTAGGCGTCGTGACGCCCGCCCAGACCGCGGCCTTCTTCAACTCGGCGATCAACCCACAAAGCGGCTACGGAAATCAGGATTTCTGGGCAGGCGACACCAAGATCAAGGTACAAATCGCACCGAATTTCAAAGTGACGCTGGATGCCGATTGGTCCCAGAAGCACGACTCCGACGGCGACCAGTGGTTCCTGCAAACCCCCGCTTATTCGCAGGCGTACGACACCGCGCTGCTGGGCGCATTCGGCATCACTGCCAATTTCGGCAACCTCTTCAAGCCCGTAACGCACGCTTTCACGGACTATAACTCGACGCCCGCGGAAGATTGGCTGACCGACTACGGTTTCTCGGTCAAGCCGGAGTTGAGCTTGTCCGGCGTCGACATTACGAACATCGCCGCGTTTCGACAGCAACAGACCCTTTACGACGAGAATTACGCGCATCCGGTCACCGTCGACACGCCGATCGTAAACAATTCCAAGTGGTACCTGTACGAGGAATTACGCGCGGTCTCGACCGATTCCGGCCCATTCCACTTCCTGGGAGGAGCCACTTACTTGCGGGACCATTTAGACGGGAAGACGGCCAACCTGCTGTTCCCGCCGCTCGGTACCGTTCCAATTCCGGCGGTCGCCGACGCAGTGAGTACGTTCGTGCAGTCCACCGACCTGGTCAACAACTGGTCCGTTTATGGACAGGTGGGCTATGACATCACCGATAAGCTCAACTTCACGACCTCGCTGCGGTTCATCCATGAGACCAATGAAGCGAACTTCATAGACCCGGTGGTCTCGACCTCATCTATCGATGCGAAGAAGTTCTTGCCCTCGGCCACATTGAGCTATGCGCTGGACGGTGGCGGGAATGTCTATATCCGTTACGCCAAAGGCTTCAAGGCGGGCGGTGTGAACCCAATCGTGCCGCCGACTGAATTCCCGAACAACCTCGGCAAGGTGTTCGGACCGGAAGAGGTCAATACCTACGAGGCCGGCTACAAGGACGAGCTGCTCGATCATAAAGTGCAGGTCACGTCGGCTGTCTTCTACAACGACTATACCGGCCTGCAGTACACCACGGCCGGCAACGCTGCACATCCGCAGTTGATCGAAGCGATCATCAACGCAGGAACAGCCGAAACCTACGGCGCCGAGGGAAGCGTCGCCTGGCGAGTCATGCGGCCTCTGACCCTGACTGCCAACGCTGCCTATCTGGAAGCCAGGTACCGCAGCTTCTCGAACTCGGACGGGGCGGTGCTGAGCACGTTCAACTTCGACGGCTACCGAATGATCGACTCACCGCGGTGGCAAATGGCATTCACGGCGTCGCTCGATCAGCCGATCACCGGCAACCTGAACCTGACGGGAACTTGGCAGACGGCCTACACCAGCAATGTCATCACCACGTATACCGTCTATCCGGGCGTGGGCAACGGCGATATCCCGGAGTACTGGCTCACGAACGTTCGAGTCGGCGTCAAGACATCGGACGATCGCTACGCGTTCTCCGTCTATGCCAACAATCTGATGGATCGGGGCTATTACACGTTCTATTCGATCTCGGGCTTGGGCGGCAATTCGCTCTGGGGCAATCCTCGCATCGTAGGCGGCGAAGTCCAGGTCAAGTTCCACTAGCGGCTCGGCGCGGATTTCCAGCTCAAGCGCTGGCGCGGCTCCGCCGCGTCAGCGCTTGAGCAGCGTCGGGCACATATTTTTCGCCCCGTGTCCCGTCCGATCATGGCGCCGTGCGCAGTTCGAGCGATTATCGCTGCATGAGCTGCGCCGAAAATCCATGAGCGAAAATCCTGCTTCGTTGCGCAAGAAGATCAAGACGATACGCAGTAACTGCATCGCCAGCGGCAACTGCATCCTCGTCGCCCCCGAACTGTTCAGTCACGACGATGAGGGGCTGGTGGTCGCGCGGGTGACGCGCCTGAGCGCCGCTCAGCTGGCCGACGCGCGCAGCGCCGCGGCGGCCTGTCCGGTCGCGGCGATCGAATTGGAGGATGACGTGGAGACGGAGGAATGAGCCAGTTCAGCGCGCCGGCAGGGGCGCCGGTGGTCGATATCGATTTCACTTCGTCGCGGATTTGCAACGATCCCTATCCGGTGCTGCGCGAGATCCGCGAGCTCGGCCCGCTCGTCTGGAACAAGCGCGGTCATTGGATGACGGCGCGCGACAAGGTGTGCCGCGAGATCCTCAATCGGCCGGGTCCGCTCGGCCAGCAAGGCGCGATGGCCAATTTCTTCGGCGCCGAAGCTTTCATCTCCATCGACGAAGTCGCCCGGCACAACGCGTTGCGCGGTGTCTGGATGACCGCTTTCCGCCGCGACGTGCTGATGGCGCTGACCCATGTGATTCGCAACTATGCCGAAGACATGTTGGAGAAAGTCGTGGCGCGCTTCGGCCCCGGCGAAAGCCCGGATCTCGTTCCCGGTTTTTGTCGTCCCCTGCCGGCTTATGTGATCGCCCATATGATGGGCATCCCCGGCGATATGATGCAGACCGTGGTCGATTGGAGCGACCTGATGGCTAATTCCGCCTCGGGCGGCTTCCCGATCGATTACGACAATGATCCCGCGTGGCTCGCCGGCGAGCGCGCTAAGAAACAGCTCGGCGCCTATCTTTATGAGCAGATCGATTATCGCCGCAGGCATCGGGGCGAGGATCTGATCAGCCAGATCGTGCATTCCGAAGTCGGCCGCACCTTGTCGGACGAAGCGATGATGGTCAACACAAGGCAGCTGCTGTTTGCCGGCAATGAGACCACCGCGAACTGGCTGGCGCACATCGTCGTCGTGCTCGGCCGCCATCCTGAAGTGCGCCGCCAGATCGTCGCCGATCCCGATCTGACGGCACAGGCGCTGGACGAGATCATGCGCTGGGAGTCGGTCGTGCATACGCTGCCGCGCGGCGTGCGCGGCGACAACGTCGTCGTCGCCGGCCAGAAGCTCGAGGATGGTGTCGAGGTGGTCATGCTCTTGGGCGGCGCCAACCGCGATCCCGAGCGCTATGAAGATCCGGAGCGCCTCAACATCCATCGCGAGCGCAAGGCCAACTTAGGCTTCGGCTATGCTCTGCATAGCTGCCTCGGCGTGACGCTCGCACGAATCGAGGCGGTGGAGGCGACCAAGGCCTTCCTCGCGTGCTTCCCGGAATACGAGCTGACCGCGCCTGCACCGAGTTTCGCCACCTTTCCCATGCGCGGGCCCGGTCCCATCCATATCGTGCCCGGCGGCAAATAGGCGCGTAAGAAACTCGAAAAGGTTTCCACGGATGCAGTTTCGCTCGATGGCAAGTTCGTTTCAGTACCGGCTGCGTCAGGATCTGAAGCCTGCGAGCATTGCGGACTGGCGTGAAGCTGCGCGGCGCGCCTTGCCGGAGATGATCTGGGCCTACGTCGATGACGGCGCGGAGGGCTGCCGCACCAAGGCCCGCAACGAGGCCGCGTTCGACGATTATCGGTTGCGGCAGATCTGCCTGACCGGCGTCACCGCGCCAAAGCTCGCCAAGCGCTTCGTCGGCTCCGATCTGTCGATGCCGTTCGCGTTGGCGCCCACGGGGATGACCGCGCTGTCGCATTGGAGCGGCGATATTGCCTGCGCGCAGGCCGCGGAGGCCGCCGGCATCCGCTATACGCTGAGCGGTGCCTGCTCCTATTCCCCGGAGGAGGTTGCGGCGGCGACCAAGGAAAAGCACTGGTTCCAGCTCTACTGTTTCGGCGACCGCGACACGGTGGGCAAGCTCATCGAGCGCGCGCAGTCGGCCGGTTATACGGCGCTGTTCCTGACCGTCGATGTACCCGTGCGCGGCCATCGCGAGAGCGAGACGCGTACCGGCTCGACGGTGCCGCCAACGGTGACGCTCGGGACGGCGTGGGATTTCATGCGCCATCCGTCTTGGACCTGGGGTGCGCTCAGCAAGAAGCGCACGGTGCCGATCCTCTACGCTGAAATGGAGCAGGCCAAGGTGGGCGAAAGCGATTTGCAGCGCGCGGCTCGGGTGCAGGCGCGCATGATGATGACCGATCTCAATTGGGACGATGTACGCTGGGCGCGCGATCTATGGAAAGGACGGCTCTATATCAAGGGCCTGCTCGATCCCAATGATGCCGGGCGCGCGGTGGAGATCGGCGCCGATGGGGTGGTCGTATCGAACCATGGCGGCCGCCAGCTCGACCATTCACTCGCCTCGCTCGATGCGCTGCCGGCGATCCGGGAACGGGTGGGCGCGCGCGGCGAGGTGCTGCTGGATGGCGGCATCCGCCGTGGGAGCGACATCATCAAGGCGCTATGCCTGGGCGCCGACGGGGTGTTCATCGGCCGTCCTTATGTCTATGGGCTCGCGGCTGGGGGCGCCGAGGGCGTCAAGGACGTGATCGGCCTCCTGCGCGCCGACCTCTTGCGGACCCTGGTGTTGATGGGCTGCTCGGATGTCGCCGAGCTCAATCGTTCCTGGCTGGTTTGACGCGCAAGAGGCAGGACGATGCAGGCCGCAATCCCAGATTACAGCCGCTACGATCCTTATTCGCAGGAAGTGATGGCGGATCCGCAGCCGTTCTATCGGTATTTGCGCGCGCATTCCCCGGTTCTGTATCTGGACAAATACGATCTCTGGGTGTTTTCGCGATTTCAGGACATCGTCGACGTGCTCTCGATCGGCGAGAACAGCTTCATCGCTTCT
>Ga0302314_10002505_pt1 | contig 34016 bp, 35 predicted proteins | sample III_Palsa_N2_3_FD_200533 | JGI IMG/M metagenome (GOLD analysis project Ga0302314, IMG submission 200533) | Peat permafrost microbial communities from Stordalen Mire near Abisko, Sweden - III_Palsa_N2_3 | ecosystem: Environmental > Terrestrial > Soil > Palsa > Peat permafrost | place: Sweden...
TTCGCCGGCCGATCCACCTCCCCGCGTCGCTGCGCTCGCGGTGGGGAGCGATGGTGGCGCTTGCCTCGGCGGCGCTGACCCGCGATGACGAGCCGTGCTCGACCCCGCCCCGCTCACCGCCGCCCGCCGCCTGCTTCGGCCGAAGCGGCGAGGGCTGGCGGCGATCAATTCGGAGATCCGGGACGGGATCGTGCCGGCGGCGGAGGGGCTGTCGCTCATCCCCACCGTTCCGGACGAGCCGCGGACGCCGGCGCAGCGGAATTATCGCACCGTCGCGCTGATCATCGCCTGCGCGCTGTTCATGGAGCAGATGGACGCCACCGTGCTGGCGACCGCGCTCCCGACCATGGCGCGCGACTTCCACGTGCCGGCGACCAGCCTGTCGTCGGCGCTGACGTCCTACCTGCTGGCGCTGGCGATCTTCATTCCGGCCAGCGGGCGGATGGCGGACCGGTTCGGGTCCAAGACCGTGTTCCGGCTGGCGATCCTGCTGTTCCTGGCCGGCTCGATCCTGTGCGGACAGGCGACCACCCTGCCGTTCCTGATCGCCGCGCGGTTCCTGCAGGGCGTCGGCGGGGCGATGATGATCCCGATCGGGCGGCTGGTGCTGCTGCGCAGCGTCGCCAAGGAAGACCTGGTGCAGGCGATGTCGTGGCTGATCATGCCGGCGCTGGTGGGCCCGATCCTGGGGCCGCCGGTGGGCGGCTTTATCGTCACCTATCTGAACTGGCGCTGGATCTTCTACCTCAACATCCCGGTGGGGATATTGGGCGTGGTGCTGGTGACGCTGTTCATCGGCCAGGTGCGCGGCGAGCGGCCGGCGAAGGCCGATCTGGGCGGCTTCGTCCTGTCGGGGATTTCGCTGGGCTGCCTGCTGTTCGGCTTCGAGATGACCAGCCGCACGGGTGAACTCAACACGGCGCTGGTGCTGATCGCCATCGGCGCGGTGGCCGGCGCGCTCTACATCTGGCGGGCGCGGGGCCGGGAGGCGCCGATCCTGGACCTGACGCTGATGCGGGTGCCGACGTTTCGGCTGTCGGTGATCGGCGGCTCGCTGACCCGGATCACGCAAGGCGCGCAGCCGTTCCTGCTGCCGCTGATGCTGCAGCTGGGTTTCGGCATGAGCGCGGCGGCGAGCGGGATGATCACCATCGCCGGGGCGATCGGCTCGCTGGCGATGAAGTGGTTCGCGCCGCGGGTGCTGAAGCGGTTCGGGTTCCGCAGCAGCCTGATCGTCAACGGCCTGTTCGGCACGGCGGGCTACGCCGTGTGCGGCCTGTTCCGGCCGGCTTGGCCGGTGGCGGCGATCTTCGCCGTGCTGGCGGTGAGCGGCTTCTTCATGTCGTTCCAGTTCACCGCCTACAACACCATCGCCTACGACGAGATACCGCCTGAGCGGATGAGCGCGGCGACCAGCTTCTACGCCACCTTCCAGCAGCTGATGCTTTCGCTCGGCATCTGCGTCGGCGCGCTGGCGCTGCACCTGGGGATGATGGCGACAGGACGAACCGTGCCGCTGTTGACGGACTTTACGCTGGCGTTCTTGGTGGTGACCGCGGTGTCGGCCTCGGCGACGATCTGGAACGCACGGTTTTCCGCGACCGCGGGGGACGAGCTGAGCGGGCGCAAGGCGGTGGCGCGGCGGGCTGCCTAGTAAAGCCGCTCCAGCTCGCCGGGGCTGCTGACGGTGACGCCGAGGTCGTTCACCAGGCCAGTGGCGAGGGAATAGACCCAGCCGTGCACGGAGATATCCTGGCCGCGGGCCCAGGCGTCCTGCACGAAGACGTCGGCGGCGACGTTCTTGACCTGGCGCATCACGTTGAGTTCGCACAGGCGTTCGAGCCGGACTTTGGGCTCGGCGATGGCATCCAGTTCGGCGCGGTGGTGGTGCTCGACCTCGCGGATCGGGTGCAGCCAGTGATCGATCAGGCCGCGCCGTTGGCCGTCGACCGCGGCGGAGACCCCGCCGCAGCCGTAGTGGCCGACCACCAGGATGTGGCGCACCTTCAGCACGTCGACGGCGAACTGCAGCACCGAGAGGTAGTTGGCGTCCTGCGGCGGGGCGAGGTTGGCGACGTTGCGGTGGACGAACACTTCGCCGGGATCGAGGCCGATGATCTCGTTGGCGGGCACGCGGCTGTCCGAGCAGCCGATCCAGAGGAACTGGGGCGCCTGCTGGTTTTCCAGCCGGCGGAAGAAGCCGGGGTCGGCGGCGACCTTGCGCTCGGCCCAGGCGCGGTTGTTGGATTTCAGTTCGTCGAGCATGGCCGGGACGTAGCGACTCCGCCGCAGCAAGGTAAGGCCTATCTACCGCAGCAGGGGTGCGCCGCCGATAGGTCCGAAAGAATTTGAACACGAAGGACACGAAGGACACGAAGGAAGGGAAGGCGCGCTTTGCGCGCTGGAAGTCATCGAGAGCCGTGGGGATTGGCTGGGCGCGAAGCGCCCCTTCGTGTCCTTCTCTTCCTTCGTGAGCTTCGTGTTCCCTCTTGGGTCTTGCCGCTTGCTGCTTCCCATCAGCGAGGGTCAGGGCCGAGGTGACGAGTCGCCTTCTCCCCTCCGCGCCCGCACTGGGCCGCCGTCGACGCGGATGGTGGCGGCGTTGGTGAAGCTGGCGGCGTTGGAGGCGAGGTAGAGCGCGAGGCCGACCATCTCGTCCGGCAGGCCGACGCGCAGGCCGGCCTTGGTCCAGCCGGGCTGGTCATGGTCGGGCGGGTCGGCCCAGTGCTCGGCGACATCGGTGGCGAACGGGCCGATGACGATGGTGTTGACCCGCACGTTCGGGCTGTAGGCGGCGGCGAAGCCCTGGGTCAGCATGTTCAGCGCCGCCTTTGCGCCGGAATAGGGCAGCGCCCAGGGCGAGGCGCCCAGCGAGGCGGTGGAGGAAATGTTGATCACCGAGCCGCCGCCCCCGGCGTGCATGCGCTCGCCGATCAGGGCGGTGAGCCGGAACGGGCCTTTGAAGTTGAGCCCGATCACGCTGTCGAAGGCGCGCTCGGTGACTTCGCCGAGCGAGGGGTAGAGCGGCGACATGCCGGCGTTGTTGACCAGGATGTCGACCTTGCCGAAGTGGTCCCAGACCGTGTTCGCCATCGGCTCGATCTCGTCCCAGCGGCCGAGGTGACAGCCGTAGGCGAGGCCGCGCGCGCCTTTGGCCTCGACCTCGCGCACTGTGGCTTCGCAGGCGTCGAGTTTGCGGCTCACCACGGCGACATTGGCGCCCGCTTCGGCGAAGGCGAGCGACATGGCGTGGCCGAGGCCGCGCGAGCCGCCGGTGATCAGGGCGGTCTTGCCGGCCAGGCTGAAGCGATCGGGCATGCGCGTTCCTCCGGGGTTTTGCCGGAAGCATGTTCCCCGAGGCGCGATTGTCCATCGTGACCAAGGGTCAAGGATGCGCTTGGGGCCAAGGAAACGCTGGACCTTCCCGTCGCGGAAGCCGCTAAGCCTTGGCCATGAACCCGGTTCCCCACCTCAGCCGCTCGGTCAAAGGTCTCACCGTCCTGGTCACCGGCGCCGCCAGCGGCATGGGCCGGGCGACCGCCTTCGTGTTCGCCAGGGACGGCGCCAACGTGGCCGTCACCGACGTGAAGCTGGAGGCGTGCGAGGCGGTGGCCTCGGAAATCCGCGCCGAGGGCGGCAGCGCCAAGGCCTGGGCGCTAGACGTCTCGAACGCCGAGACCATCGCCAAAGTGGTCCCGGAAATCGCCGCCGAGTTCGGCGGGCTGGACGCGGTGGTCAACAACGCCGGTGTCGGCGGGTTTTCGGCGATCGACGCGCCGAGCTATGACGAGGCATGGCACAAGGTCGTGCCGATCCTGCTGACATCGCACCAGCGCATCATCCGCGCGGCGCTGCCTTTCCTGCGCAAGTCGGCCAGCCCGCGCATCGTCAACATCGCCTCGACCGAGGCGCTGGGCGCGACGGCGCGGGATTCGATCTACGCGGCGGCCAAAGCCGGGGTCACGGGGCTGACACGGGCGCTGGCGGTGGAGCTCGGCAAGGAGGGCATCACGGTCAACTGCATCTGCCCCGGCCCGATCAACACCAGCATGACCGCCGGCATCGCCGACGCCGACAAGACTACCTTCGCCCATCGCCGCACGGCCATGCGCGGCTATGGCGAGCCGGAAGAGGTGGCGCACATCACCTTGAGCCTGTGCCTGCCCGCCGCGTCGTTCATCACCGGGGTTACGATCCCGGTGGACGGCGGGCTGATGGCCCGAAACGCTTGAGATACAACGCCTGAGACGCCGTAAACGAAGTTAGGGGAAAGACGCGTGGGTTGGAATTTCGGAGACATTCTCGACGCCATCTCGCCGGTGATCCCGGCCGAGACGCCGGCCTTCATCCACGGCGATCGGACGATCAGCTGGGGCGAGGCGACCCGCGCCAGCAACAACATGGCCCGCGGCCTGATCGCGCGCGGCGCCAAGCCTGGCGACAAGATCGCGATCTACATGCGCAACCGGCCTGAGTACCTGCTGGCGCTGTCGGCGGCGTTCAAGGCGCGGCTGACCCACGTCAACGTCAACTACCGCTACACGCCCGAAGAGGTCTGGTACATCTTCGACAATTCCGACGCCCAGGCGGTGGTCTATTCGTCGGAGTTCCGCGACGCGGTGGCTGAGATCCGGCCGCGCCTGCCTAAGGTCGAGACTTGGATCGAGGTCAGTTCCGACGGCAAGACCGCGCCGTTCGCCGAGCCGTTCGAGCGCTTGGCCGAGGATGGCAACGGCGGCCCGCTCGACATCCAGCGCTCCGGCGACGATCAGTTCTTTATCTACACCGGCGGCACCACCGGCATGCCCAAGGGCGTGATCTGGACCCATGACGATCTGCGCGAACTCACCCTCGCGGCGGCGCGCAAAATGGGACCGGTGCCCGAAACGCTGGAAGAACTGGCGGCGCACCACGCCAAGATCGGCCCCGGCATGCGCACCCTGCCCGCGCCGCCGCTGATGCATGGCACGGGCCTGCTGACCGCCATGGGCGCGATCCTCGCGGGCGGCTCGGTGGTTACGCTGGAGGGCGAGACTTTCGACGCGGAGGAACTGCTGCGCGTGGTCGAGAAGCACAAGCCGCAGTCGATGGCGATCGTCGGCGACAGCTTCGCCAAGCCGATGCTGAACGCGCTGGAGGCCAACCCCGGCAAGTACGACGTCTCGTCCGTCGCGGTGATCGTCTCGTCCGGCGTGATGTGGAGCATGGAGGTGAAGCGCGGCCTGCTGGAGCACATGCCGCAGGCGATGCTGAACGACGGCTTCTCGTCGTCGGAGGCGCTGGGCATGGGCGCCTCGGTGATGACCAAGGGCGGCGAAATTCAGACCGCGAAGTTCACCATCGGCGAGCGCTGCAAGGTGTTCGACGAGAACGACCAGCTGGTCGAGCCCGGCTCGGGCGTGTCCGGCATGGTGGCGATCATGGGGCCGAACCCGCTCGGCTATTACAAGGACGAGGTCAAGACCGAGCGCACCTTCCGCACCATCGACGGGGTGCGCTACTCGATCCCCGGCGACTGGGTGACGGTCGAGGCGGATGGCTCGCTGACTTTGCTGGGCCGCGGCAACGCCTGCATCAACACCGCCGGCGAGAAGGTGTTTCCCGAAGAGGTCGAGGAGGCGCTGAAGCGGCACCCCTCGGTGGAAGACGCCCTGGTGGTGGGCATGCCGGACGAGAAGTGGGGCCAGGCGGTCACCGGCGTGGTGCGGCTAGCGGAGGGTCACGAACTCGACGAACCGGGCCTCAGGGCGCACGTCCGCCAGTCGCTGGCCGGCTACAAGACGCCCAAGCGCATCGTCATCGCCGATCGTTCGCTGCGCGCGGCCAACGGCAAGGCCGACTACCCGGCGGCAAAGGCGTCAGCGGAAATGGCGCTCTCGACGCCCAGTTGAGAAGGCGTTCAAGCGCTCACCTACCTGTGGTGTCGCGACCCATGCGACAAAAAGCCTTGATTAAGGTCCCCGGTGTAATCTGACCTTGCCGTCGGGCGTGTCCCGGCGGCGGGGGAGGCAAACGGCTTGAACCATCGCACCGCGACAGCTGGCGCGAAGCGCGGGCGCCCTTTCGGGGTCGACCTCTCGCTGGAGATGTTCGACCGGGCGACGCGGATCGCGCGAAGCCTGTTTGCCGGAAGCCAATCGCTGGTGGTGCTGATCCAGGATGGCGTGGCGTGGCGCAGCCGTGATTCCAGCACACCCCTCGGCCCGCGCGACTGGGCCGCCGAACTGGTGATCTCGACCGGCGAGACGCTGTGGATCGAGGACGGCCGGCTGGACCCGCGCTGCCAGCACGAACCGCTGGTCGTTCAAGCGCCATTCCTGCGCGCCTGGATCGCCGTGCCGATCCGGCTAGAGAACGGCTCGACGCCCGGCGTGCTCTGCGTGGTTCACACCGAACCGCAGCCCTATGACCCGGACAAGGCGGCAAGACTGCAGGATCTGGCCGACTTCGTCGCCGACGAGTGGGCCAGGGCCAAGGTGGCCGAGGCCAAGCGCAAGGCCGAACGGGCGCTCGACACCGCCGAGGGACACTTCACGGCCCTAGCCGAGACGATGCCGATCTCGCTGGTGATGACTGATATGTCCCAGCGGGTGATCGCCGCCAGCCGCGCCTGGCGCGACGGCCTCGGCCTCACCAAGACCCCGATCGTCGGCCGCACCCTGGTCAGCCTGTCGCCGATTTACGAGCCTTATCAGGATCTGCTGCGGCGGGCGCTGCAGGGCGAGCCGGTTGGCGCGGTGCAGCTGGCCGGCCGCCGCGCCGATCGGTCGCGGTTCTGGCTGCAGGCCGACATCAACATCTGGCGCAACGCCCGCGGCCATCCCGGCGGCCTGGTGATCACCGCCAACGACGTATCCAAGCTGCGGGCGGCGCTCGAGGGCGCCAAGCGCTCGGAAGATCGCCTGAACCTGGCGCTGGGCCTCACCGACGTGCACGTGTGGGAGATCGACTACGTGCGCCGCCAACTGTTCAAGGCCGGCGCCGAGGAGACCTTCTTCGATCAGCCGCAAACCTACGATCAGCTCTACCGCGACATCTATGTCTCGATCGACCCGCGCGACCGGGAGATGGTCCGCGAAGCCTGGCGCCGCCATGTCGAGGATGGCGCGCCGTTCCATCCCCACTACCGGGTCGCCCGCAATGACGGCAAGGAAGTCTGGGTCGAAGGCGTGCTTGAGCTGTTCACCGACGAAACCGGCCGGCCGCGCCGGATGGTGGGCGCGATCCGCAACATCACCGCCGCCAAGCACGCCGAGCAGCGGCTGATGCAGGCGATCGCCGCGGCGGAGGCGGCGAACCGGGCCAAGAGCCAGTTCCTCGCCACCATGAGCCACGAGATCCGCACGCCGCTGAACGGCGTGCTGGGCATGGCCCAGGCGATGGAGGCCGATGCGCTCAGCGATCTGCAACGCGGCCGGCTGGGCGTGATCCGCGATTCCGGCCACAGCCTGCTCACCATCCTCAACGACGTGCTCGACATTTCCAAGATCGAGGCCGGCAAGCTGGAGCTCGAGCAGGCGCCGTTCGACCTGGATGAACTGGCGCACAGCGCCCGGCATGCGTTCGTCGCGCTGGCGGAACGCAAGGGACTGTCGCTGATCCTGAACGCCGATGCGGCGGCGCACGGGGCCTATCGTGGCGACGCCACCCGGCTGCGGCAGATCCTCTACAACCTGATCTCCAACGCGGTGAAATTCACCGAGGCCGGCGCGGTGACGGTGAGCGTCGCCCGGCGCGGCGATCGGGTCCGCTTCGCGGTCAGCGACACCGGCATCGGCATCGCCCGCGCCGACATGGCGCGGCTGTTCGAGAAGTTCGAGCAGGCGGACGCCTCGACCACGCGACGCTTCGGCGGCAGCGGGCTCGGGCTGTCGATCTGTCGTCAGCTCGCGCAGATGATGGGCGGCGAAATCCGTGCGCGCAGCGTGGTCGGCGCAGGCACCACTTTCATGGTCAGCGTGCCGCTGGCGCCGATCGCCAAGACGGAGGTGGCCGAACCAGTCGCCGCACCCATCGGCGCGCCGCAAGAGCAGTCCCCCCTGCTGCGGGTGCTGGCGGCCGAGGACAACGAGATCAATCAGCTGGTGCTCAAGACGCTGCTGGGCCAGGTCGGCGTCGAGCCGATGATAGTCGGCGACGGTGTGGCGGCGTTGGAAGCCTGGGAGACCGGCGACTGGGACGTGATCCTGATGGATGTGCAGATGCCACACATGGATGGTCCCGCGGCGACCCGCGCCATCCGCCATCGCGAACGCGAACTCGGCCGCGCCCACACCCCGATCGTCGCTCTGACCGCCAACGCGATGGCCCACCAGGTGGCGGAATACCGCGCCGCCGGCATGGACGACTTCGTGGCCAAGCCGATCGAGGTGGGCCAGCTCTACGCCGCGCTGCAACGCGTGCTTGACGCGCCGGCGGAAGAGGCCGCGCTCGCGACCGCCTGAGCCGCGTCGTCGCCGCGCCGCCCAGCATTGCGAACCGGGACGTTCATCGCCACCTGAGTCTGACGCCGGCCAAGGTCGCCCGTCCGGGGGCCATGTCTTGCGGAGTCGCTTCTAGCGAGGGCTCGCACCATGAACCGTCCGCCGATCTTCGACAGTCCGTTCCTGCTCGGCTTCGACCACACCCGCGCCCTGATCGAGCGGGCCGCCAAGGCAGCCGGCGAGGGCTATCCGCCTTACAACGTCGAGGAGCTTGGCGACGGCGAGGTCAGGATCACCCTGGCGGTGGCCGGCTTCACCCCGACCCAACTCGAGGTGACGGTCGAGGACGACCAGCTCAACGTCGTCGGCCGGCGCGACGGCGGCGAGGCGGAGCGGGCCTATCTGCACCGGGGCATCGCCGCACGGGGCTTCGTACGCAGTTTCGTGTTGGCGCACGGCATGGAGGTGGGGGGCGCGACGCTGGAGCACGGGCTGCTGCATATCGATCTCTTCCGCCCCGAACCCGAGAAAAAAGTGCGGCAAATACCGATCCGGGCGGCCGGCTGAACCGGCGGACGATCCGGGCGTTAGTCTAGATAAGAGGAGGTGGTCGAAATGACACCGCATCATCTGTCAACTGAAGCGTTCGCCTCGCTCGGCGCGCCAGAGCTGGTCTATGTCCGCCCCACTATGGGCGCGGAAATCTTGGCCGATACGCCGGTGGAGAACTTTCGCGGCTTTCACATCGAGCCCGATCAGGTGCTCTACGCGCTGCACGGGGCCGATGGCGCGCGCCTGGCGGTGATGAGCGACCGCGCCACCGCCGTCGCCGCCGCCCAGGCGCACGAACTGGCGGTCGTTTCACTACACTAGCAACGCGCGGGCGATCCGCCGCACGGGTGCTCGCACCCGATGATTGAATCAGTCCCTGTCTTCAGCCCATACTGCCCGCTTCGACTGGAGGGTGGCGTGCGGGCGTTTGCGGGACTGATCTTCGGGCTTTGCGCCTTCGGGGCCGCGCAGGCGGCCGATCTGAACGATCCGGTCTGGGATAGAGCTCCGGCGCAAGAGGACTGGGCCAAGGCCTATCCGACCCACGCCGCCCAGGCCGGCATCTCTGGCGCGGTGAAGATGAAGTGCGCCGCCACGTCCGCCGGCATGCTCTCCGACTGCGCGGTGATCCAGGAAACGCCGACCGGCGAAGGCTTCGGCGCGGCCGCCCTCTCGCTCGCGACCGGCATGGCGCTGAAGCCGGCCGGCGAGAACGGCCAGCCGGTGGCGGGCCGCAATCTGGTCGTCCCGGTACGGTTCGAGGCTGAAATGCTGCGGCATCCGGGCTCGATCATCGGCAATCCCGATTGGTTGAGACGACCGACCCAAGAAGAGTTGCAGCAATACTTCCCAGCCAACACCCACGGCGACGCCGGCCAAGTCCGGATGGACTGCACGGTGAGCACACGCGGTTTGCTGGAGAAATGCGCCGTCAAAACCGAGACGCCCGCCGGCCGGGGCTTCGGGGCCTCCGCGCTGGCGATGAGTTCCGTTTTCCTCATGCGCCCAATGACGGTCGATGGGCTGCCGGTGGGCGGCGCTCAAGTGATGATCCCGATCAACTTCCAGGGAAGCACCGGAGAAACGCCCGTCACCAGCACGATCAGCGTTCTGCGCGCGGCGCCATGGATCAGCGCGCCGACATCGCAGGACGTTTCGGCCGCTTTCCCCAAGTCGGCCATCGGCAAGATCGCCTCTGCGCACGTTGTCGTTCGTTGCGGTTTTCAAAACGATGGCGGGCTGAAGGACTGCGAGACCGTCAGCGCGAATCCGGATGGGAAAGGATTCGCCGATGCGGCGAAGCATCTGACCAAGGGCTTCAAGGCGTATGTGAACGCCAAGACGGACAAGCTGGCGAACCTGCGCGTCGACATCCCGTTCGATTTTCGCGATCCAAGCCGGACGGCGCCGCCGGTCGAGGTCTACGACCCGATGTGGCTGAAGCACGTGAATCCGGACTATGTCGTCAAGCTGTTCCCGGCCGCCGCCGCCAACGCAGGACTGAAGAGCGGCGTGGCGACGGTCGTATGTTCGGTTCAGCACGATGGCAGCCTGCAAGACTGCGCGGTGGACTCCGAAAAGCCGGCCGGGATGGGCTTCGGCGACGCGGCGTTGCAGATCGCCGCCGTGATGATGATGAACCCCTGGACCGCTGAAGGCGACCCGGTGGACGGTGCGCGAATCCGGCTTCCTGTAAGGCTCGTGCTGCCGGAGACGGCGCCAGCCCCGGCCAAGCCCTAAGCCGCGCTGGGCCGGGCTTCCTGGACCAGCAGGGCGTGGACGGCGTCGGCGCCGTGGGCCTGGCGCAGTTGTTCGCGCAGGTCGGATTGGCGCAGCACGCGTGAGACGCGGGCCAGGGCGCGCAGGTGTTCGCCGCTGGCTTCGGGCGGGGCGAACAGGGCGAAGATCAGGTCGACCGGGCGATCGTCGACCGCGTCGAACGCCACCGGCTGCTCAAGCCGCACGAACACGCCGCGCAACTGCAGCAGGCCGGGCAGCCGGGCGTGGGGCACGGCGACGCCGTAGCCGACGCCGGTCGAGCCAAGCGATTCGCGCTCGAGCAACGCCTCCAGCACCTCCGCGGCCTTGAGCCCGAAGGCGCGGGCCGCCAATTCGGCCACGACGCGCAAGGCTTGGCGCTTGGTCGGAGCGGTGACGCGCGGGGCGATGGCCCCCCGCTCCAATAGATCGCCAATGTTCATCAACTTGATGCTCTCACTCGGGAAATTTGCCCATACACCCGACAAAACGCGGCCGGGCGCCCGCATCAACGCCCAGGAGTGACCAGAGGCTCCCGGCGGTTACCCCAATTACGCTGCTACACGCCCACGCCGACAGATTAGTGATGACCGCCCGTGCCGCCGCCGTTCAGGGCCTTGGTGCGCTGCGGATCGATCCAACCGATATTCCCGTCCGGCCGTCGATAGACAACGGATAGACCCCCATGCGCCGCGTTTCTAAACACGATTGCGGGTTGTTCGGTCAAATCCAGGTCCATGACCGCCATCGAAACGGTCATTGTCTTCAGCTGTTCCTGGGATTCCGCGATCACCATCGCCGCAAACGGCTCGCGGCCTGATTCGTCGCCCTCGTCATCGAGATCGGCGTCATCCTCCGGCGCGCGCAGTACATAGGACGCCGCCACTTCCGCCGCCTTGGCCTCGGCGGCGATCGAGTGGCTCTTCAGTCGCCGCTTGTAGCGTCGGATGCGGGTTTCGATCTTGGACAGCGCCTGGCCGAACGCACCGTGGGCGTCCATGCCGAGGCCATGGCTCTGCAGTCGCTGGCCTGACGCCAGGCTGACCACACAGTCTATTCGATAGCCGTGGCCGTCGCGCGAAAGCACCACGTCGGCGTCGCCGCCGCGCTCGAAGTACTTTCCAATGCTGCTGAGGAGATCGTCCGATATCCGCGTGCGTAGCGCCTCGCCGACATCGATGTGTTTGCCAGTAACTTGGACTTGCATGACCCTATGAACGCGCCGCGCCCCCGTTGGTGTCAAGCGTGGCCGGGTGACCTTTACGTGAGTTCGCGCAGCAGCCGCTTTCGCTCCACCGACGAGGGGATTCGCATCGCCTCGCGGTACTTCGCCACCGTGCGCCGGGCGATGTCGACGCCGGCGCCCTTGAGGATGTCGACGATGGCGTCGTCGGAGTGCACATCGCGGTCACCGCGCTCAGCCTCGATCAGCTGACGGATCTTGTGACGCACCGCTTCGGCCGAGTGCGCCTCGCCGCCGGAGCTGGAAGCGATCGAAGAAGTGAAGAAGAACTTCATCTCGAACACGCCGCGCGGCGTCGCCAGATATTTGTTCGAGGTCACCCGGCTGACGGTGCTCTCGTGCATGCCGATGGCGTCGGCGACGGTCTTCAGGTTCAGCGGCCGCAGGTGCTCGACGCCGAACGCCAGGAATCCGTCCTGCTGGCGCACGATCTCGCTGGCGACCTTCAGGATGGTCTTGGCGCGCTGGTCGAGGCTTTTCACCAGCCAGTTGGCGCTGGAGACGCAGTCCGAGACGAAGGTCTTCTCCTGATCGGTCCGCGCGCCCTTGGCGACGCGGGCGTGATAGCGCTGGTCGACCAGCAGCCGCGGCAGGGTGTCGGTGTTGAGCTCGACGTGCCAGAGGCCGGCGGCGCCTTCGCGGACGAACACATCGGGCACGACGGCCTGGGCCGGCTCACCGCCGAACGCCGCGCCCGGCCGGGGCGTCAGCGCCTTCAGCTCGGCGACCATCTCGCGCAGGTCTTCGTCGTCGACGCCGCAGATCCGCTTCAGCCCGGCCATGTCGCGGCGGGCGAGCAGTTCGAGGTTGCCGACCAGGGCTTCCATCGCCGGATCGAACCGGTTCTTTTCCTTCAGCTGCAGCGCCAGGCATTCGGCGACGTCGCGGGCGAAGACGCCAGTGGGCTCGAAGCCCTGCAGCACGGCGAGCACGGCCTCAAGCCGCGCCAGGTCGCAGCCCAGCCGCTCGGCGGTCTCGTCCAGATCGGTGCGCAGATAGCCGCCCTCGTCGACCGCGTCGATCAGCGTCAGCGCGATCAGGCGATCGGCATCGGTCAGGCCCGCTACGGCGAGTTGGGCTTCCAGGTGCTCGGCGAGGCTGAGTTCACGGGCGCCGCCGCCTTCGCGCTCGCCGTCGCCGTCGTCGAAGCCGCCGCCCTTGCCGGCCTTGGACCAGTCGACCGAGCCGCCGGCGTCTGCGCCGGAGCCGCTGCCGACGTCGCCGGTGGCGTGGTCGCCGGGCGAGGCGCCGTCGTAGAGATCGTCGTGCCGCGCATCGATGTCGGCCGCCGCGGCGCTGTCGGTGATGCGATCGGCGGCGAAGCGGTCCTCAGCGTCGAATTCGGTTTCCGCGGCCGGCGCCTCGGGCTCGGCGTCGCTGCTTTCGGCCTCGTCGCGCTGCAACAGGGGGTTACGCTCGAGCTCGGCGTCCACGAACGCGTCGAGCTCAAGATTGCTCAACTGCAGCAGCTTGATCGCCTGCTGCAGCTGCGGCGTGATGACCAGTCCCTGGCCCTGCCGAAGCTCTAGTCGCGGACTGAGCGCCAACGCGCCCTCCAAACACCACTCAACAGCGGCCTTTCTAGCGGAGGCGAGGGTTCTGATTGGTTAATGCGCAGGGTTAGCGGTGTCGCATTGCGTGGGTGGCGGAACGTTAGCAGACGGATCGCGCTCTGCCGCCTTGCGCCCCCTCCGTCACGTCGTGCTTCGCACGCCGCGCCACCTCCCCCGTTTCGCTACGCTACTCGGTGGAGGAGCAAGCTCGCTGTCCCTTCTCCTCCACCGCAAAGTGCAGCGTCGCGGGGGAGGTGGCAGACCGCGAAGCGGGCTGACGGAGGGGGCGCAAGGCGGTGCGCATTATGTCCGCTCAGTTCGAACCCCGGATCGTCGGCTTGCCCAGCAGCGCGTCGGCGATGATGCGTTGCTGGATCTCGCTGGCGCCTTCGAAGATCTTGGTCAGCCGCACGTCGCGCCAATAGCGTTCGATCGGATAGAGGGTGGTGTAGCCGGCGCCGCCGAAGATCTGCAGCGCCTCGCTGGTCACCCGCTCGGCCATCTCCGAGGCGAACAGCTTCACCATCGAGGTCTCGGCGCGGCCGGCGCGGCCGGCGTCGATCTCGCCGCAGACGTAGTACATCAGCTGGCGCGCCGCCTCGATCTGGGTGGCCATGTCAGCGATCTTGAAGCGGATGGCCTGGAAGTCCGAAATCGGCTGGCCGAACTGGACTCGCTCCTTGGCGTAGGCGATCGCGTCCTCCAGCGCGCCCCGCGCCAGGCCGATCGAGCGGGCGGCGGTGTGGACCCGGCCGAGCCCTAGTTCGAACGCGACGCCCTGCACCGTGCGGCCCGCTTCGGGATTGCCAACCACCACCTCGCTTACTGGCGCGCGGGTATCCTCGAAGCGCAGCTCCCAGGTGCTCCAGCCGAAATAGCCGATCTTAGGGATCGGGCTGCCGGTGCAGCCTCGCGGCAGCTCTCCCTTGGGCTTCTCCACCGAGACGGAGAGCGTGCGGCCCCGGCCCGGCGGCGCCTCGGGGTCGTCCAGACGGCACAGCACGCTGATGAAGTCGGCCCCGTCGGCGAAGGTGCACCAATATTTGTTGCCGGTGATGACCCACTCGTCGCCCTCGCGCCTGGCGCGGCAGGTGACGGCGGAGAGATCGGAGCCGGCGCCTGGCTCGGACAGCGCCGCCGCGCCGAGATACTGGCCTTTCGCCATCAGGCCGATCTTGCGCCGCCGCTCTTCGCCCTCGCCGGGGATCGATCGGTAGAACGAGTTGCCGCGGGCGATGATGCTGGCGACGCTCATCCAGCCCCGCGCCAGTTCCTCGGCCACCAGGCAGTATTCGAACGCGCCGAGTCCGAGGCCGCCGTATGCCTCGGGGATCAGTATGCCGAAGAAGCCGAGCTCGCCCATCTGCTCGATCAGCGCGCGCGGCATCTCGCCCTTGACCGGGTCGAGCCGATTGGCGGCCGGCAGCACCTCATCGCGCACGAACTGCCGCGCCATGTCGCGGATCATGATCCGTTCCGGCGTCAGGCCGCCCGCCGTGGCGGCCGCGGATGCTGCGTCGCTCACGCCTTGGCTTCCTTCGCCAGGCGTTCCTCCGCCGCGTTCAAGGCGGCGACGAAGCGCGGGTGATCGCGGATGCTGTCGAAGTCGGTGTCGGTCTTGGCGATGGTGACGATGCTGAGCGTGGCCCTGGCGAACATCGTCTCCATCATCGTCACCGCCGCTTCCGGGTCGTTCATCCCGGTGGCGAGGGCGCAGGCGAAGTTGTAGCGCATCTGCACATTGTCCGGGTTGATTACCAGCGCCCGGGCGATCCACTCCTTGGCCCGCTCGACCTGACCGAGGTTGCCGAGCGCGACCACGCCGATCCCGAGCGCGTGACCGTTGTCGGGATCGCGTTCAAGGCGCTTCTCGAGCCGTTCCATGGTGCGTTCGGCTTCTCGGCGGGCCCGCTCCGTCTGCCCAAGCGCCGAGAGCGCGTCGCTGAGCATGCCGCAGGCGCTGAAGTCGGTCTCGTCGATTTCGGCGGCCTTCGCCCACGCCTGGGCGGCGTCCTCCATCCTCGACGAGCGCTGGTAGATGTTGCCGGCCGCCCGCCAGACCATGCTCGAGTCCGGACCCAGCCGAATGGCGGTCTCCAGTTCGACATGCGCCTCGTCGCGGCGTTCGGCATCGAAATAGATCATCGCCCTGACCGCGTGCGGCTCGGCCAGAGCCGGATCGAGCTCGATCGCGCGGGCCGCCGCGGCCAGCCCGTCTTCGCCGGCCTCACCGCGGTAGAATCTCTGCGCCGCCTGCGCCTGGGCCAGCAGAACCCAGGCGGCGGCGAAATGGGGATCGAGTTCGAGCGCGTGGCGGCAAAGCCGGGCCATCGCTTCGTCCCGACGCCGGTCGCCGGCGTTGCCGGTCATCAGGTGGTCGCGGGCCATCAGGTAGACGTTGTAGGCCTCGACGTTTTCGGTGCCGCGCTGGAGGATCGCCTGCTTCTCCTCCGGCAGCAGGCGCAGCTTCAGCGCCGCGACGATCGCCTGCGAAATCTCGTCCTGCACGTCGAAGATGTCGGTCAGGTCGCGGTCGTAGCGCTCGGCCCAGATGTGGTGACCGCTCGCGCCGTCGATCAGCTGAGCGGTGATCCTGACCCGGCCGCCGGCCTTGCGCACACTCCCCTCCAGCACGTGGCTGGCCCCAAGCTGGCTCGCCACCTGGCGCACGTCGATGTGCTGGCCCTTGAAGGTGAAGGCGGTGTTGCGGGCGATCACGGACAGCGCCGAGACCTTGGCCAAGTCGGTGAGGATGTCCTCGCTGATGCCGTCGCTGAAGTATTCCTGCTCGGCGTCGCCGCTCATGTTGGCGAACGGCAGCACACAGATCGACGACTTCCCGGTCGATGGCGCCGCGGCGGGGATGCTTGCCTCCACACGCGTCGCCGACGCGGCGGCGGCCTCGCCGGCCAGGGCGGCGATCGCATGCACCACCTGGCGCCAGCTCGCCGAGTCGGCGTCGCCATTCCACTCGCTTAGATCGGCGCATTGGGTCTGGTCGAACGGCATCGGCAGACGGGCGCGGTCGATGGTGACCTGCACCAGCTTGCGGTCAGCGCGGGCGCGGTCAGCTTCGGAGCGCACCCATTCGGAATTTGCCCCGTCGGCCGACCAGATCACCACCACCGCCCGGGCCGCGCCGAGCCGCTCCTGGATCACGTCGGCATAGGCTCGGTGCGCCGGAATCTCGTCGTCGCGCCACACGGCATAGCCCAGCGCCCGCAACGCGTCGGCGACCCGCTTTGCCTGGGTCGCCGACGAGCGGGCATAGGAGATGAAGACGTCGGACATTCGTGTTGGTCGGACCTGCGATCGCAACGCCAGCGTAAGGGTTGGGCGTCTGATCGCCTACCCTATCGAAAGCTGAGGCCGATGGCCGCTCGGCGCGCCGCTTAGCCTCGCCCGCTGACGACGGCTAGGCTGAACATACGAGACGGCGAATGCTCTGGTTCAGCCACAGCGGCCCAACCTCCGCCACCCATCGCCGCCATGGCGGTGACGAGCGGCAGGATCGACGCGCCCGGATGGGGATCGACCACCTTCGTCCCGCCGTGTCCGTCGCTGGCGACCGTGAAGGTCGAGCCGGTGAAGCTGCCCGACAGGCTGATGTGCGCCGCGTGGGTCCCGTCGGTGACGGTCAGTACGCCCGCGGTGTGCGAGCCGTTGGGGGCGAACGTGGCCTTGGTCTTGCCGGCGATGAAGCTGATGTCGGCAAGGTCGAGGGTATCGCTGCCAGAAAAGCCGCTGACGGCGCCGGTATAGGATTGCGACTTCGCCAGTTGCAGCGTCCCGCTCGTTCCAGTGAAAGCGACGTTTTCGCTGAACGCCGAGCCGAACTTCAGAACGCCCTCGGCGATTGCCGCGCTTCCGGCGCCGGTCACCGCGCCATCGACGTCGATCTCGCCGCCGCCGACTTCGAGTACGCCGGCGTTGGCGAGCGTTCCGGTGAGCGTAAGTTTCGAGCTCGTGTGCGACGCGTTGCCGATCTGCAGGGTTCCGCTGGCGATCGACGCGGTCGCGAACGCTATTTGGCCGAACAGCGTCCGCGTCGTCGACGCCTCGACCGTCAGGCTGGTGAAATTCTGGAATTGGTTCGTGCTGGTACCCGAGCCCTGCAGGATCAAGGCGTTGGTGGCCCCCGCCGCGGTGCTGCCGACGGCCTTCCCGCTCAGGACCGCGCCGGTCTGGAGGATCAGTTGGTTGGCGCCCGAGCCGGTGAAGAGGACCGAGTCCGTGGCCCCCGTGATCTTCCCGGCGTCGGTCACCGTGCCGGCCGCGCCGCTGATGGCGACGCCGTTGGTCTTGCCGGAAATCACCCCGCCGGCCTGGTTGGCGACCGATCCGCCGGCCGTCAGCTTGACGCCTTCCGCTACGGCGCCGGTGATCGTGCCCGCGTTCGTGATCGAGGCGCGCGCGTTCTTCGCGTAGATTCCGGCTGAGCCGTAGATGAGCCCGTGGTGCTGGTTCGTCACGACGCCGCCCGCGCCGAGCGTGACACCATCGCGAAACACACCGGCCAATGTGTCCGCCTCGGCGCGGATTACGCCGATGTTGGAGAGCGTCCCAGCGCCGCTGTCGAACGCCACGCCGCCCGCTCCCAAGATCATACCGGAGGCGAAATTGGTCAGTGAGCCGGATGCCATTTCGACGCCAACGCCATCGGTCGGGAAGACATAACCTTCAATGATCCCGCCGTTCTGAACCGAACCAGCGGCCTGGATAAGCAGACCGTCGATTCCGCCTCTGATCACGGCGCCCGCCTTGTTGCTCACTGAGCCGCTAGCGAGGAGCACGCCCGCGCCGACGTTGCCGACAATGTTGCCCGAGTTGACGATCGAAGCCGACACAGACGTTGCCTTAACGCCGTAGAGCCCCGTCACGAGGCCACCGGCGGCATTCTTTAGGCTGCCACCGGAGTCGAATTGGACCCCAATAACACTGGCGCTGATCGTTCCCCCATTGACCGCGACGCCCCGGCCGCCGTCGAAAAGCAACCCGTCGCGGTCGCCCTTTATTGTTGCGCCAGCTTCGTTGATCACCTCACCCTCGGCGAGGTTCGCCCCGTCTGACCCGTTGCCAGTGATCGAACCGGCGTTGGTGAGCGTCGATCCGACGCTCTTGAGCTGAACGCCGTAAGCTGCACCGGTCAGAGCGCCAAGATTGGTGACGTTGTAAGTCGCGGACGTGCCGCCGACGACCGCGCTCTGTCCCGATGCCGTGGTGTGGATGTTGGTCGTCGCGCCGAAGGTGATCGGGTTGTTCGCGGGCTTCAGGTGATAGGTGGTCGTCTGCACCGGATTGACGGTAGCGTTCACGCTTACACCGAGGGACGACGTACCTGCATCGTCGGCGGCGATCGGGTCGGTCGCGCCCAACGCAAGCCGGCGGCGCGCCAGAACCTCGGCGCTTCTACTCTCGGACATAAAAATCCCCCCGGGATGGTTCGCAACCAACCGCGCGGCGACAAGCCTTTGGCCGCGTCGAACAACTCGACGCAATTAACGCGGGTGTCGTGGCGGGCGCAAGCAGGACTGGCGCCCGATTCCGGCGCGGTGTTGCGGCGGACCGCCGCTAGACCCGCTCCAGCAACGCCACCGTGCCCTGGCCGCCGTCGGCGCAGAGGGAGACGATGGCGCGCGAGCCGGCCGGCAGTGCGGTGAGTTCCTTGGTCGCCTGGCTGAGGATGCGGGCGCCGGTGGCGGCGAAGGGGTGGCCGAGGGCCAGGGTGCCTCCGTTTGGGTTGACCCGATCCCAGGGGAACTCGCCGAGGTCGGCGTCGACCTTCGCCCGTTCGCGCCGGTAGGCCGGATCGCTCGCGGCCTTGATGTTGGCCAGCACCTGGGCCGCGAACGCCTCGTGGATTTCCCAGAGCGCGACGTCGGCGAACTTGAGGCCGTGGCGGGCCAGCAGGCGCGGGATCGCGCGGCCGGGGGCCATCAGCATGCCCTCGTCGAGCCGGAAATCGATCGCGGCGATCTCGAAGTCGACCAGTTTCACCGCCGGCGCCGCGCCCAGCCGCGCCAGTCCCTCGGCGTCCCCGACCCAGAGCGACGCGGCCCCGTCGGTCACCGGCGAGGCGTTGCCGGCGGTGATCGTGCCGGCGGGATCGTAGGCTGTGCGCAGGCTAGCCAGGCGTTCGAGCGAGGTGTCGCGGCGTGGCAGGGTGTCCTTTTCGACGCCGCCGAACGGGATCAGGAGGTCGTCGAAGAAACCGGCGTCCTGGCCGGCGACCGCGCTGTGGTGGCTGCGCAGCGCCCACTTGTCCTGCTCTTCGCGGCTGATGGCGAAGCGCTTGGCGGTGTCTTCGGTGTGCTGACCCTGCGACTTGCCGCTGACCCGGTTGGCCCAGGCGTTGAGCGGCAGGTCGAAGTCGGCGGCGGTAAGCTGAGTCAGCATGGCCGCGGCGCCGGCGGGATCGCGCGGAAAAGTGGCGACCAGCTTGTCGGCGACCGGCTTCTTCAGCGCGATCGGCACGTGGCTCATGGTCTCGGCGCCGCCGACCAGCGCCAGGTGCAGGCCGCCGCGGCCGATCATGCCGGAGGCTTCGACCATGCCCATGAAGCTGGTCGAACAGGCCAGCACCGTCGAGACGGCCGGGATGGTCGGGTCGAGCCCTGCCTCGAACACCAGCTCACGAGCGATGTTGGAGACGGTAGGCTCCGGGATCACCTCGCCCCAAATGATGAAGTCCGGCCGAGCCCGCGCCGCCATCGCCTTGGCGACCGGAGCGGAGATGGCCAGCGCGTCGTACTGGGCGAAGGCGCCGCCACCCTTGACGAACGGCGTGCGGAGGCCGGGCGCCAGGAAGACGTCGGTCATGGCTCAGCCTTCGACGTCAGTTTCGGGGCGATCGCTCCCTTCGGCGACTTCCTCGTGCCAGCGGCCGCCTTCGTCTTCCCAGGTGATGCCGGCGGTGTCGCCGGAGACGCGCTGCTCGCCGGCGGCGCGGTTGGCGGCAGCCTTCGCCGCGTCGTGGCTGCGGAAAGTCTCCGAATAGACGCCGTCGACCCGGTAGGCCCAGCCGTCTTCGTGCTGCACGATGTGGTAGGTGACGTGGCTCATGGAGCGTTTCCTGGCTGATGCGCGACGGCTTGGTCGAGCACGGTCGATATGGTGAAGCCGGCCTTCAAAGCCAGGGTGACCGGCGTGCGCTCGACGATATCGCGCAGCCGCTCGACGCCCGCCCCATCCGGCGCCCCCCGCACTTCGACCTTGCGATCGATGAAATGAGCGGCGCCGTCCATGCGATGGCGCAGCTGGGTGGAGACATCGAAGCCAGTCCAGCCCTTGCGCTCGGCATACATCCGCAGCGTGATCTGAGTGCAGGCGGCGAGGCCGGCCAGCACCAGGTCGAACGGCGAAGGACCAACGCCCTGACCGCCGTTCGACGGCGGCTCATCGGCTGTGACGCTGTGGCCGGCGGCGACGATATTGACGCGGTAGGGCGCGTCTCCCTGAGTTGCATCCACCATGGCTGGCTCTCCTAGTCGTCGTGGCCGGGACGCATGGGAAGCGGATCGCTGGCCGGGAAGCTTTCCTCCAGCGCCTCATCGAGCTCTTCGTCTGCCGGCTCCTCGGGGGCGGGGTCTGGCTTGGAATCTGGCATTTCAACCTCGCTCGGCTGGCTGGGGCGTTTCGCCCGGATACAGAAACACGATCGCCGCGACAGCCGCCAGAGCGACGAGGGCGCCGGCGATGGCCGCGACATGAAACGCGGCCACCAGCGCCGCGCCTCGAGTCGCCAACACCGCCCCGACCAGGGCGATCACGATCACACCGCCCAGCTGCGCCACCGCGCTGTTGAGACCCGACGCCGCGCCGGTGTGCCGGGCGTCGACCGAGCTCAGCACGGCGGTGGTCAGCGGCGCGGCGGCGCAGGACATGCCGAGGGCGACGACGACAACGCTGGGCAGCACAGTGGTCCAGTAATTGGCGCCGTGCCCGGTCAGCAGGCCGAGCAGCAGCCCAACGGCGACCAGGCAGCCGCCGCCGGTCAGCAGCGGCTTGGCGCCGATACGGCCGGCGAGGTCTCCGGCGAGCGGGGAGACGACGCTCATCACGACCGGAAACGGCAACAGCGTCGCGCCCGCCTCGGTGGCGGAATAGCCGACCTCGGTGATCAGCAGGAACGGCAGCAGCAGCATGAAGCCGGCGAGGGCGCCGTAGAGCAGCAGCGTCAGCAGGTTGAGCCCCCCCAGCGGGGCTGAGCCGAACAGCGCCGGCGGCGTCATGGCCCGGTCTCCGAGGCGCCGTTCGGTCCAGACGAAGGCCGCGGCGAACAAGGCCCCGGCGACCACGGCGCCGATCGGCGCCGGCCGCCAGCCCATCGCGCCGGCGCCTTCGGTGAGGCCCCAGGTCAGGCCGGTCAGCGCCAGCGTGATCAGCGCTGCGCCGCGCAGGTCGAGCGGCGCGCGGTCCGCGCCGGTTGGATCGCGCTCGACGGCGTAGAGCGTGACCCCGATGGCGACGGCCGCCAACGGCAGGTTGATCAAGAAGATCGCTCGCCAGCCGACCGTGTCGATCAGCCAGCCGCCCAGCAGCGGCCCGACCGCTGCAGCGATCGAGGCGCTGGCGGCCCAGATCCCCACCGCCCGGCTGCGCGACGCGCCTTCGAACGACGCTCCCAACACCGCCAGGCTGTTGGGCAGCATCACCGCGGCCGCCAGCCCTTGGGCGGCGCGGGCGACGATCAGCCATTCGAGCGTCGGCGCGAAGGCGCAGAGGGCCGAGCCAGCGGCGAAGAGGCCGATCCCGAGCGCCAGCATCCCTCGCCGGCCGAATCGGTCGCCCAGGGCCCCGCCCAGCAACAGCAGGGCGCTCAGCGGCAGCAGGTAGCCGTTGACCACCCACTGCAGCAGGGCCGCGTCGCCGTGCAGGCTGCGCCCGATCGCCGGCACGCCGACGTTGACCACCGAGCCGTCGACGAAGTCGAGGCTCGACGCCAGCACCGTCGCCACGAGCACCAGCGTGGGTCGCCGCGCCGGATGGGGCGCGGACCCCAGCGCCTGGGCGCGGTCGCAGAGCGGCTTGGCGGTCACGCTGGTTAGATAGCGCAAATCGAGCGCGGCGCCGTCGCGCTCGATGCGAGCGTGCTGACGCTAGGTTTGCGGGCCGGACTGCTTAGATGAACGGGCTCACGACCGGAGCCAGCCTTGTCATCACTTCTATCGCCGTTCACGATCCGCGACCTGACGCTGAAGAACCGCATCGTGGTCTCGCCTATGTGCCAGTACAGCGCCATCGACGGGGTGGTGAGCGACTGGCACCTGGTGCACCTCGGCCGGTTTGCGCTGGGGGGCGCGGCGCTGGTGTTCGTCGAGGCGACCGGGGTCGAGGCGCGCGGCCGGATCAGCCCGGGCGACACCGGCATCTGGAACGACGATCAGGCGCGGGCGCTGGCCCGCATTGCCGACTTCCTTAAGGCTAATGGCGCCAGGGCCGGCATCCAGCTCGCCCACGCCGGCCGCAAGGGCTCGACCCGGCGACCGTGGGACGGCGGCGCCGAACTCGGCGAGGCCGATGCGGTCAAGGGCGAGCCGGCCTGGGAGACGCTGGCGCCGAGCGCCCTGCCCTTCGCCGACAACTATCCGCTGCCCAAGGCGATGAGCACCGCCGACATGGGCGAGGTGATCGTCGCCTTCCGCGAGGCGACCCGCCGGGCGCTGGACGCGGGCTTCGACGTGGTCGAGATCCACGCCGCACACGGCTATCTGCTGCACGAGTTCCTCTCGCCGCTCTCCAACCACCGCACCGACGACTACGGCGGCGACCAGGCCGGGCGGATGAAGTTCCCGCTCGAGGTGGTCGAGACGGTGCGCGCGGTGTGGCCGAAGACCAAGCCGCTGTTCATGCGGGTCTCATCCACCGACTACGTCGAGGGCGGGCTGACGATCGACGACACGGTGGCCTTCGCCAAGGCCGCCGCGGCGCTGGGCGTCGACGTGGTCGACTGCTCGTCCGGCGGCAACACGACGGCTCCGCCGAAGCTGCGCCCCGGCTATCAGGTCCCGTTCGCCGAGGCGGTGCGCAAGCAGGCCGGCGTCGCCACCATGGCGGTCGGTCTGATCCTCGATGCAAAGCTGGCGGAGGAGATCGTGTCCAGCGGCAAGGCCGACCTCGTCGCCCTGGCCCGCCCGTCGCTGGACGACCCCAACTTCGCCATCCACGCCTCGGCCACGCTGACCGGGACGACGGACACCTCGCTCGCGCCGACTCCCGCCAAGAGCGGCCTCGACCGCCTGGCGCAGTCGCTCCGGCATATGGAGACGGATTAAATCGCTCCGGGGCGAAACGGCTCGGAAGGCTTAGGCAAGATTCCAGGGGTCGATCACAGCAACATCGAGGTCCCGGAAGTCGACCACGTTGCGGGTGACGAGGGTCTTGCGATGCACACTCGCTGTCGCGGCGATAAGGGCGTCAGCCATGTCGCGCGGACGTATCGCGGCGATACGACCCCACTCGAGCGCCACCTCGTCGCTTATCGGTAGAATCCGGCTCGCGTGGTTGACCCGCAACTGTTCAAGCCAGCCTTGCAACGAGACGGCGGCCAACGCGTCGGAGCGACGCTTCAGCGCGACGCCCTTCATGATCTCACCGAGTGTCACGACGCTCAGAAAGACGGTCTGAGGATCGACCGAGCGCAGCCAATCGCGCGCCTCCAGCCGCCCGCGCCGCGCCTCGGAAAGAACGTTGGTGTCGACCAGGTACATCAGAAGCCGATGTCGCGATCGGGGCCGCGCGGCCGGTCGTTGATGGCCTCGACCAGATCGTCCGGCCATGGCTCGCCGGCGAGGATGTGATCGACGATCGAGGGGCGCGTCGATGTGAGTTGGCGATAGTCACGCTCGGACATGACAACCGCCGCGGGCTGGCCGCGAACGCTGACATGCTGCGGCCCCTCGTCGACAGCACGACGTATCACTTCGCTGAACCGCGCCTTGGCCTCTTGCAGTTGCCACGGCGCCGCTTCGCCCAGCTTCGCGATGTTCACGCCCATTCGATCACCCATGACTAGTCTGACTAGTAAGTGCGATGAAACGCGCCGGCGTCAAGACCACGGCCATCAGGATTTTGCCCGCCCCCTCAGATGCTTGCCTGCCCGTCGTACAACGCCGCATACGCCCCGCCCGCCGCGATCAGGGCGTCGTGCGGGCCTTGTTCGGCGACGCCGGCTTCGGTCAGCACCACGATCCGGTCGGCGTGACGCACGGTCGAGAGCCGGTGGGCGATCACCAGGGTGGTGCGATCCTCGGCCAGGTCCTGCAGCGCCGCCTGGACCGCCCGTTCGCTCTCGTAGTCGAGCGCGCTGGTGGCCTCGTCGAAGATCAGGATCGGCGGATCCTTCAGGAACACCCGGGCGATGGTCAGCCGTTGTTTCTGCCCGCCGGAGAGCTTCACCCCGCGCTGGCCGATGTCGGTGTCGTAGCCGTCCGGGAGGGCCGTGATGAACTCGTGGGCGTGGGCCTTGCGGGCGGCCTCGACGATCTCGGCGCGGCTGGCGCCAGGCCGGCCGTAGCCGAGATTGTCCGCCACGGAGCCGGCGAACAGATAGACGTCCTGCTGCACCACGCCGATGCCGCGCCGGAGCGAGGCGAGTGCCAGGTCGCGCACGTCGACGCCATCGATCAGCACCGCGCCGCCGGTGGCCTCGTAGAAGCGCGGGATCAGCGAGCAGAGCGTGGTCTTGCCGACGCCCGAATAGCCGATCAGCGCCACGAACTCGCCGGCGCCGATCTCCAGCGACACATCCCGCAGCACCGGCCGCGGACTCTGCGGGTAGCTGAAGGTCACGCCCCGCAGACTGATCGCGCCCCGCACCTCGGCCAGCGCCCTGGCGCCGGGACGGTCGCGGATCTCGGGGACGATTTCCATCATGTCCATGAACCGGTCGAAGCCGGTCAGGCCCTCCTGCCAGAGCCGCACGATGTTGACCCCGCGGTTGATCGGATCGATCAGGATCGCGACGCACAGCAGATAGGTCATCAGGTCGGCCGCGCTCAGCGACGCCGCGGTGATCCGCGCCGCGCCGATCACGATTACCGTCACCGTGACCAGTTGGGCGAAGGTGGCGAGCCCGGCCGACTCCCAGGCCTCGCTGAGGTAGCCGAAGCGCCGGGTCTGCAGGAACCTGTCGTTCTCCTCGGCGAACCGGCTGGCCTCGATCCCCTCGTTGGCGAACGACTTCACTACCCGGATGCCGGAGAGCGAGTCCTCCACCCGCTCGTTGATCGCCGCGATCCGCTGCTTGGCCTGGCGCAGCGCCAGGTTCATGCGGCCGTTGAAGTAGAACGCATAAGCCGCCGCGAACGGGATCAGCGCGACCACTATCAGGCTCAGCGGCACGTCGAGGTGAAACAGGATGATGAGCGCGCCGGAAAACTTCAGCACCGCGATCGCCAGGTCTTCCGGGCCGTGGTGGTAAAGCTCGGCCAGGGAGAACAGGTCGTTCGACAGCCGCGACATTAGCTGGCCGACGCGCTGGCCGTCGTAAAAGCCGAACGAGAGCGACTGGTAGTGCTCGAACAGCTCCTGGCGCATGGCGCCTTCCATCTTCGCGCCCATCATGTGGCCCTGATAGTCGACGAACAGGGTCGAGAGCGCCTGCACCGCCAGCAGCGCCAGCATCGCGGCGCCGACGAGCCAGATCTCGTCCATCAGGCGCGGCGCGCCGCCGGCCAGGGCGAGGCGCTTGATCACGAAGTTGGCGAGCAGCGGCAGGGCGAGCGCCGTGGCCGAAACCAGCACGGCGCAGGCCAGGTCCGCGATCAGCAGACCGCGATGGGGCCGGTAGTAGGATAGAAATTTGCGCCAGCGTTCCGGACGCAGGCGGGGTAGCGCGGGTCGGGCGGGCCTAGCAGCGTCTGTGCGCGCCGGGGCTCCCAAGCTGAACGATCGCATCGATCTTCATGTCCTTGTGGTGATCGAAATCTCCTCTTTGGTTGGACATGAAGGTTTTCATCGGCGGTCTCCGGACGTGCTGGCGGCGAATGTACAGGCGCTGCCGCTCGCGGACAACAGGGATGCTTGTGGCGGGCCCTGGGCGGCTCGCTGGCGGCCGATCGCCGTATGGGGCCGGGTGATGGCCCGGTTCGCGGCGACGACAGAAAAACCACGCTTTAGGCGGCGAAAAACGACCGCGCGCCTATCGGGTCGGTGAGGCGGAGCGGGGCACTTGCTTGTCCAAGACGACGCTCACGCCTATCTTACCTCCGTCTTACTAGCGAAGCATCCCATGTCCCTGCCTGAACATCCCACCACAACCGTCTCCACCAAGGGCCAGGTGATCCTGCCCAAGTCGATCCGCGACCAGAGACGGTGGGGCGCGGGAACGCGGCTTGTGGTCGAGGACACGCCGAATGGCGTCGTGCTGAGGGCCGCGCCGCTGTTTGCACCGACCAGCATCGACGACGTATTCGGCTCTCTCGCCCACTCTGGACCGGCTATCACGCTTGAGGAGATGGACGCGGCGATCGCCGCTGAGGCGAAACGACGTGCGCGGGGTTGATACGAACGTCGTCGTCCGGTTTCTGACCGGTGACGACAAACACCAGGCTGCCAAGGCGAGGGCGGTGATCGAGGCGGGCGACGTCTTCATCGCGACAACTGTCCTCCTGGAGTCCGAGTGGGTGCTGCGCACCGCCTATCGCTTCGCAGCCGGCCGCATCGCAGACGCCTTTCGTGCGCTTGCCGGCCTGTCCGGCGTCTCGATCGAGGATCCGGCGCGACTGGCGCAGGCTCTGGGCTGGATGGCCGGCGGCATGGACTTCGCCGATGCATTGCATCTGGCCGCTGCCGAAGGCTGCGCGACGTTTCTGAGCTTCGATCGCGGCCTGGCGAAAGCCGCGGCCAGGGTGGCCGCGCTCGTAGTCGAGGCGCCATGAATGCGTGACGGCCGCGCGGTCCGCTGGCAAAGTGGGTCGCGAAGAAAAACGTGCGGGAGGACCAAGGATGAGCGAACTCGTGAAGGTGGCCGACAAGGGCCACGTGCGGACCATCACGCTCAATCGGCCGGAGAAGAAGAACGCGCTCTCGACCCAGCTCGCCTGGGGCGTGATCGAGGCGGTGGATGCGGCGGCCAAGGACGACAATGTCTGGGTGGTGGCGCTGACCGGCAGCGGCGATTCGTTCTGCGCCGGGCTCGACCTTTCACCCGACGGCGAGCGCTACCATCCCGGCACCCAGATGACCGCGCAGCTCGACGACATCGGCTGGGTCGGCAACTTCGTGCTGGCGATCCGCAAGCGCTGCGACAAGCCGGTGGTGGGCGGGATCAACGGCGTGGCGGTCGGCGCGGGCCTCGGCCTCGCGATGGCCACCGACGTCCGGATCGTCGCCAAGAGCGCGCGGCTGATGGCCGGCTACACCCGGATCGGCGGCTCGCCGGACGCGGGCCTGACCATCACCCTGCCGCAGGCGATGGGCTATGAGCGCGCGCTGCGGTTCATGATGGAAAACCGCACCGCCAACGGCGACGACGCGGTGGCCTGGGGCATGGCCGGCGAAGTGGCCGAGGACGCCAAGCTGGCCGATCGGCTGGTTGAATACTGCGCCCAGCTCTGCGAATGGTCGCCGATCACCCTGCGCCTGCTGAAGCGCGGCATGGTCAAGTCGCTGGAGAGCCACGATCTGGAGCAGCAGCTGCGCTACGAAGTCGGCAACATCCGCATCGCCTTCGCCAGCGAGGACGCCAAGGAGGCGCGCAAGGCGTTCTTCGAAAAGCGCAAGCCGGTGTTCGTGGGGAAGTAGGGGGGAGCCTACAGCCCCCAGTCCGCCCCGGAGACGGTGGAGCTGTAGACGCCCAGTTCGGTCATTCGCCGAATATCGTCGCCAGCGGAGAGGCCCCAGGGGCCGACCAGCAGGCCGAGGTTGCGCGCCTCGGCCATCCGCTCCGGCGTGACGTCGGTGTAGTAGGGCGACCACTCGACGCCGCCGTGGGCCTTGACCGCCGCGAGGTCGGAACCGCCGTGGTCGCGCGGATCGCAGCCGTCGTTCCAGGGCGACGGCGGGCGGGCCGGATCGCGCACGGGCGGGGTGGTGAGGGTCAGATGCGCGGTGCGCAGCGTCGGCTGGCGCTCGCGGACCAGACGCAACACCTGCCAGTCGAAGGCGATGATCTTGGCCGGTTCGAGATAGTCGGCGGCGGCGAGGTCGCGCAGCACCGCGTCGACCACCAGCGCCGGCGCCGGCGCATCGTCGCGGCCCGGGCGGGGATCGGTCTTGATCTCGACGTAGATCATCTGGCGCGGACCGGACGCCGCGTTCAGCGCGTCCAGCAGCTCGGGCAGGGTCGGCACGTGGACGCCGTCCAGCTGCGCCTTGGCCGGATAGCGCCTGGTCTCTTCGGAGCCAGGCCGGCTGCGGCCGACATCGTAGCGGCGCAGCTCGGCCAGCGTCATCGCCTTGATCGGAGGACCCGCAGCCTCCAGCCAGGCGCCGTCGACCCGGGTCTGATCGGCCGCGAGGCGGTAGTCGTGGTGCGCAACGACGTGGCCGTCGGACGTGATCTGGACATCGATCTCGATGCCGTCGATCGGCGCCTTCAGACATTCGAGCGCGCCTTCGAGGGTGTTGGCGGGCCAGGCGCCGTAGCCGGTGGCGCCGGCGATCAAGAGGGGTCGGGTCATCGCGCCTTTCTAGCCGCCGATCACGACAGTTTCCCGAACAATTCGTCCTCGGCGGCGTAGTCGAACATGGTCGCCAGATATGGCGCGAACGGTACGCCCGCATCGGCTAGCGCCTCGGCCGACTTGCAGGCCGCCATGACGGATTGGGCATAGGTCGCCACCGGCCAATAGCCGAGCGTCTCGGCGCGGGACATGTCGGCGATCAGCGGTCCGGCTACGCTCCAAGGCGTCGCGCCGACCCGCTGCTTGGGCGCGCCGTCGAGCAGGACCAGGTCGAGTTCCACGCCGTAGATCGCCGCGATGGCGCCACCGATCTCGGCGACGCTGAGCGCTTCCGGATCGGCGGCGTTGAGCACCTGTGTCGCCGGCGCCTGCAGCACGACGCGGACCAGCTCGGCGATGTTGACCGTGGCGCTGGTCTGGAACCGGCTCTGGCCGCGATAAGCCACCGGCACTCGGCGGCGGCCGTCGAGGATGCGTTTGACGAAGAACCATTCGCGCGGATGGGTCGACCCCGGACCGTGGATCGCGAACGGCCGCAGGATCGTCACCGGCCGCCGCGCACCCTGCAGCAGCGCCTGCTCCAGCGCGACCTTCTTGGTCGAGTAGGTCGCCGGACCGGGGGCGGTGGTCGGCTGGTCCTCGGTGATCGGCACGGGAAACTGGGGGAAGCCGTTCTGGGCTGCTTCATCGAGCGTTCGGCCGTCATCGTCGCAGTAGACGCTGCCGGTGGAGATCACCACCGTCGCGCCGACGTCGGCTTCGACCTCCAGCAGTTGGCGGGCGTGGACGTCGTCGTAGGCCACGGTGTCGATCAGCGCATCGACGCCACCCACCACCGCCTTGGCGAGGGCGCCGGGTTCGTCCCGATCGAGCGAGACGATCTGGGCGGACCGCGCCAGGTCGTCCGGCAAACGCGCACCTTGTCGCTGGGCCAGGCGGACCGACCAGCCGGCGGCGAGCAGATTTCGCGCCGTCGCCACGCCGATCTGGCCGGTTCCGCCGATGATCAGCGCGGTCTTCATGGTTCGATCCACCAGTCGCCGATCTCGGCCAGCAGCGTCTCCAGCATCCAGCGCGGGTCGTGCTTTCGCGCCAAGGCGTCATCGACCTCGCCCGGCAGGTCCAAGGACATCACCAGTGGGATAATCGCGGTCGAGACCCCGTCGATCGTCTCGGCGGCCCGAGCTAGCGCCGCGCCGAGGCGCACCGGCAGTGCGATCCGGTCCACTGGCTCGCGGAACAGCTGCGCGCAGGCCGCTGGCGAGCTGGTGACCTGGTGCTCTCGGCAGACCATCGGCCGGTCTTCGTAGATGCCGCACGACTCGTTCTCGAGGAACGGACAGGCGATCCGCAGCGAGAACCAGGCGGCGGCGAGGCGCTGTTGCTCGGTCGCGGCCAGCGGGAATTCAGGCGATGGCCCGACGTAGTCGGCATCCAGCACACCGCTCTCCGTCAGCCGGGCCAGCGCCGCCGCGAAACGGGCGCGGATGTCGCCCTGGCGCGGCTCGGGCATCGCCGCGACCAGTTGGGCCAAGGCACGCGCCTCGATCAGCGAGATCCCGACCAGTTGCCGGCAGCAGGCGCCGCAGCCCATGGCGCAGGAAACCGGGGCGCCCGCCTGGTCGGCAGCCTCGGCGGCCGAGCGTGAGACCTGGCTCGCCAGCGCCTTCAGGAAAGGCAGCCAGGTCTCCAACGGCGCCGGCTCGGCCGGAACCGTCAGCGCCGAGGCGATGGCCCAGCCGGGCGTCTGCAGGTGGATGCGGATTTCGCTCGAAGTCATCGCCGGCGAGACTGCCGCGTGGGGCTTGGCGTTGGCAAGCCACGCCAGGATGCCTAGGCTCGCCGGATGAAGGCATTGCCAAACCTACTGACCGGCCTGCGCCTGGCGCTTTCGCTGTTCGTCTTCTTCGGCCTGGCGACGGCGGCCGGCGACGTGCCGGGGCTGGCGCCGTCAGGCGCCGTGCTCTTCGCGCTCGATCGCTGGGTGTTCATCGCCTTCATCGTCGCCGCCGTGACCGACTTCTTCGACGGCTGGCTGGCGCGGCGGTGGAACGCCACCAGCGTCTGGGGCGCGATCCTCGATCCGATCGCCGACAAGGTGCTGGTCTGCGCGGCGGTGCTGGGCCTGCTGGCGCTGGCCGCCAGCCCGGTGATCGTGGTCCCGGCGGCGCTGATCCTGTTCCGCGAGTTCGCCGTCAGCGCCCTGCGCGAAGTGACGGCCGGGCGCGCCATCAAGCTGCCGGTGACGCTGCTGGCCAAGTGGAAGACCACGCTGCAGCTGATCGCGCTCGGCGCCGAACTGATGGTCACGGCCTGGAGCGCGCTAGGTCTGCCTGCCGACGCCGGGTCGATTCTGGTGGTGTCGACGATCGCCCACGCCCTGCTCTGGATCGCCGCGATCGTGACACTGATCACCGGCGGACAATATCTGTGGCAAGCCCGTAAGGCGTTGGCGGCGCAGTAGCCGGGTGGAACTCGTCACCCCTCGCCTGAAGCTGCGCCGCGCCGCATCCGGCGATCTCGGCGCGATGCACGATATCCTCTCGAACCGCGCCGCCATGCGCTTTTGGTCCACGGCGCCGCACCGTGACATCGAGCAGACCCGCGCCTGGTTGGCCTCGATGATCGCCGACGGCCCGCCGCTGAGCGACGACTTCGTGATCGAGCATCAGGGCCGCGTCATCGGCAAGGCCGGCGCCTGGCGCGTGCCGGAGATCGGCTTCATCCTGCACCCGGACTACTGGGGCCAGGGCTTTGCTGGCGAGGCCGTGGCCGTGGTGATCGCCCATTTGTTCGCGACCTACGAAATCGAGGCGATCACCGCCGACGTCGATCCGCGCAACGACGCCTCGGTGCGGCTGCTGAAGCGACTGGGCTTCGTCCAAACCGGCTACGAGGCGGCCACGTTCGAGATAGAGGGCGAGGTCAGCGACAGCGTTTATCTGGCACTGAAGCGCGTTACTTGAGCAAATCTGCGATATCGCGACCAGGGCCGAATACGCGGATGATCTCGATCGGACGATCATCCCGATACACGATCGTGTAGCGACCCATGACCGACCAGAATCTAAGTGGCCTGCTCGTCAGATCTTGCCGGGAATGTCCCATGCCTGGCCGCTCGGCAAGCCGACCGATGGCGCGCATTATCGCGGCGCGCACCCGCTCGGAGGCTCGCGGATTGTCCGCGGCGATATAGTCGACAATGCCATAGAGGTCTCGCCGCGCTTGCGAGGATAGCTGGTAGCGGCTCATCCGCGCTTGGCTTTGGCCTCAATATGCAATCGAAGTTCCTCGAACACGGCTTCACCATCAAGACCTTCTCCGCGATCCAGTTCCTCGATCGGCTCGCGGATTTCCTCTTCGAAGCGCGCCCTCAGCCGTTCGTGCTCAGCTTCCGACTCGAAGAGCCGGCGCAGGGCCTCACGCACCACTTCGCTGGCCGTGGAGTAAAGGCCCGAGTCGACCCTGGCCGAGATGCGACGTTCGAGTTCAGGCGTAAGGGACACGTTCATGCGCCCAAAATAGCAGTTTTTGCTATTTTCTGGAAGCCCTACGACATCGGTTCCGCCGGCGGCGGTGGGTCGCCGGGCAGGGGGATGAACTCGTCGTGGTCGAGGTCGGGGAGCTTCATGCGGCCGGCGCGCCAGTCGGCCTTGGCCTGCTCTATGCGGTCTTTCGAGGATGAGACGAAGTTCCACTCGATGAACCGCTCGCCGATCGGCTCGCCGCCGAGCAGCATGACGATGGCGTCCGACTTGGCCGTGAATAGCACCGGCTCGCCCGGCGCGAACACCAGCATCTGGCCGTGGGTGAAGGTCTGTCCGTCGACCTCTACCTCGCCAGAGACCACGAACGCGGCGCGCTCGGGGTATTCCGCCGGCAACTGAGCGCGGGCGCCGGCGGCGAGCCGCCAGTGCACGTAGAACATCGGCGAGTGGGTCTTCACGTTGGCCTTGGCGCCGAACGCCTCGCCGGCGATCAGCCGCGCCCACATGCCATCCGCCTCATAGGACGGCAGGTCCTCTGGGCCGTGGTGAGCGAAGGCCGGATCGGTTTCCTCGGCCTCGGTCGGCAGGCCGACCCAGGCCTGGATGCCGTGCATCGCCCCGCCCTCGCGCCGAATGCGGTCGAACCGCTCGGAATGGGTGATGCCGCGTCCGGCGGTCATCCAGTTCATCTCGCCCGGCGTGATGGCGATCTCGGAGCCGACGCTGTCGCGGTGGGTGATCTCGCCGTCGAACAGGTAGGTGACGGTGGAGAGGCCGATGTGCGGGTGCGGCCGCACGTCGACACTGCGCGGGATGCCCGGCGCGAAGTCGATCGGCCCCATGTGGTCGAAGAACACGAACGGCCCGACCGTCCGGTGCGCATGGAACGGCAGCACCCGCCCGACCTCGAATCCGCCCAGGTCGCGACGCCGCGCGTCGATGACGAGTTCGATCATGGGTATGGCTCCTGTCTGGCCCCATTTAGCCGGCCGCCCATCCCGGCGAAAGCCGTGCTGGAAGCGTGGCCGTGCGACACTGACCCGGCAAAGTCCGCGCTCGCCGCTCTAAACTTTGACGGGGATGTGCGCGCTGATCAGGCCCAGCGGGACCGTGGTCGAGTTCTTCACCGCGCGGATCACGATGCGGCTCTCGATGTTCGAGACCAGACCCAGAGATAGGATCTTGTCGCGCAGGAACTCATCGAAGGCGTGCATGTCGCGGGTGACGATGCGCAGTTCGTAGTCCGCCGCGCCGGTGACGGTGGCGCACTGCACGACTTCCGGCCAGCGCTGCACGGACTGTTCGAAGGTTTCCAGATTGTCCTTGGTCGGCAGAGAGAGTTTGACGGTGCAATAGACCTCGAAGCTGAGGCC
>Ga0302314_10002506_pt1 | contig 33997 bp, 33 predicted proteins | sample III_Palsa_N2_3_FD_200533 | JGI IMG/M metagenome (GOLD analysis project Ga0302314, IMG submission 200533) | Peat permafrost microbial communities from Stordalen Mire near Abisko, Sweden - III_Palsa_N2_3 | ecosystem: Environmental > Terrestrial > Soil > Palsa > Peat permafrost | place: Sweden...
CCGGATGGGATGACTCCTTCCTCTTCGCCCTCCTCCGCCATATGCGATAGCCCTGCCTTGATGGGGAGGGTGGACCGCGCGTCAGCGCGGGACGGGTGGGGTGGCTGCGCCACCCCCTCCGGCCGCTTCGCGGCCACCCCTCCCATCAAGGGGGAGGAGGCGCTACGTTCAACCCGTCAGGAAGGCGTCCAGGTCGATGGCGAAGACGGCCGGCTGGTCGAGCATGATGAAATGCAGGCTGTGGTCGACGCGGTCGAGCCTGACGCCCGGCAGGGCGGCGAAGGCGGCGTCGTAGCGGCCGTCGACCGCGCCGGCGGGGAGGCCGAGCGCCATATAGTCGGGATAGAGCACGGTCACCGGCGTCTTGATGTCCGCGAGTCCGGGGCCCAGATCGAGTTCCATGTCGTCGGCGAGCGCGGCCTGGACGACATGGGCGTCGCTGGCCTTCTCCCAGGCGAGAACCGTGGCCTGGTCCGCCGCGCCGGTGATCATCGACTTGTTCATCTTCACCTGATCGGCCTCGGCTTGCGGCGGACCGGTGCGGATGCGCTCGGCGACGGCCGTGGCCGTCGCCATGGTCACGGTCGGCGAGATGAACACCGGGGCGACCCACGGCAGGGCGTCGACGACCAGCACCTTCTTCAGGTGATCGGGATGATGCTCGGCCAACCAGAGCGCGATCGTGCCGCCCATGGAATGGCCGACGACCACGGCCGGAGTCAGGCGAGCCGCGACGATGTAGTCGTCGATCGCCTGGGCGGTCTGGGCGAGCATCGGCCCGCTGGCATTGGCGCGCGCCGGCTCGCCAGCGAACCCGGCCACCTGGACGAGATGCAGGCGGTAGTGGTCCTTGAGCCGCTCGGCCGTCGCCTTCCACACCGCCCGCGACGACGCCAGGCCCGGGATGAGGACGATGTCCGGCCCCTTGCCGATCACCTCGACGCTGATCCGGTCGGTGGAGACGATGCGGCTATGCTCGAACAAGCGCGGCGGCGCGGGCTGGGCCCAGGCCGCGCTGGAAACCGCCAGCGCAGCGGCCGCCAACATGGCATAAATTGATTTAGAACCAGCTATTTGTTTCATAGTCCTAAGACTCCTTTCGATGCGACTCGCGCCGGGCTTCCGCCACCAGGGACTCCATGGCGGCGAGGTAGGCGATGAAGGCTTCCCGGCCGGCCGGCGTCAGGCGCACGCGGGTCAGCGACTTGCGATCGACGAAACTCTTGGCGATGGCCACGTAGCCGGCCTCCTCGAGCTTGCGCAGGTGGACGGAGAGGTTGCCGTCGGTGGCCTTGAGGCGGGCCTTGAGGTCGTTGAAGTCGGCTTCCTGGTGGCCGACCAGCCAGGCCATGACCCCCAGGCGCACGCGGCCGTGGATGACTTCGTCGAGGCCGTCGATGTCGAAGGGATCCACGGCTCGGCCTCAGGCGACGCCGGCCCGGCGGATCAGGAAGGCGCCTGGCGCGACGGCCAGCAGCCCCAGTTCGGCGGCGTAGACGAGATAGATCGCCGCCTGGCCGGCGAAGCAGGCGGTGACCGCGGCGCCGACGAAGGAGCCGATGGCGGCGGCCCACACCCAGCGGCGCTGCGCAAAGACGGCGGCGATCGACCAGGCGAGGCCGTAGTGGGCCAGGATGATCGACGGCAGCAGGGCCATCGGCGCGTCGCTCCCGGTGCGGTAGGCGACGATCACCGCGCAGACCACCAGCGTGAAGATCGAGATACCTGCGCCGGACCAGGCGACGTTCACCGCCCGGCCCCCCGCCCCTTCCCGCTTGCGCGGCCCGAGGCGGCGCATGATCAGGCTGAAGGCGATCACGAAGGCGATCAGCGAAGCGCCCCAAACGCCCGGGAAGATCCAGCCGGAATAGCGCGGCAGGAAGCCCTCGAGCGCCGCCCACTGGCCGAGACTGGCCAGACCGAAGATGACGCCGGCGGCGACGAGGATCGACCCGCCGACGAGCGTGGCCGGCCGGCCTTCGGTAGCCAGCGCCTTGAGGAAACCGATGTCGTCTTCGAGGGCGGAAAGGCGATCGTTCATGGGGCGACTCCGTGGGAACGGATGCTCCGTATCATCAAGTGCTTTGTGTTGTAAAGCGCTTTGCGCTAGATGCTCGGTTAGGCGAGCGCCCTCCTCCTAACCGCGTCATCCCTGTGCGGCTTCTACCCCTGCGTCATCCCGGGCGACCCGGCGACAGCCGGGGTGGCCCGGGACCCAGGGGCGGCAAGCGCCTTGCCAGCCGCTCCTGGGTCGCCGGATCTCCGCAACGCTGCGCGCTGCTGCGTCCGGGATGACGCAGCTTTTTGGAGATGGATGATGCAGCTACTGGGAGCCCGGGGGGGGTGGCCACTCTCTCGTCGCGCCGAGGCCTACATTCCCCGCCCCCTCAAAGCCGCTCTTCGCCGCCGACGATCCTGGCGTAGAGTTCCGGGGTCAGGGGGATGAAGCCGAGTTCGCGGTCGTGGAAGTAGAGCGGGCCGGTCACCTTGGCCGGATCGAAGCCGTCGGCGATCAGGTCCATCTTGCGCGGCTTGAAGGTGCCGGTGACGGCCAGCGCGTCGGTGAGGCGCAGGAACAGCGGCTGGGCGTAGGGCGGCAGGGCGGCGGTCATGCGTGCGTTCAGCGCCGCGAGGTCGAACCCCTCGCCGGTGACGATGGCGGCCATGCCGGCTCGGCCCTCGGCGTGGGGCACGGCGACGCCGTAGACGCTGGCCTCCTTGACGCCGGGCACGGCCCCCAGGGCGTCGGCCACCTCGTGGGTGGAGACGTTCTCGCCCTTCCAGCGGAAGGTGTCGCCGACCCGGTCGACGAAATAGAAATAGCCCAGGCGGTCGCGGCTCAGCAGGTCGCCGGTGCGGAACCAGGCGTCGCCTTTCCTGAACGCGTCGCGCAACACCTTCTTGTCGCTGGCCGCCTTGTCGACATAGCCGCTGAAGGCGGTGCGGGCGTCGCCGTGGATGGCGCCCAGGCACTCGCCGGCCTCGCCGGGCGGACAGGGGATGCACAGGCCGTCCGGGCCGCGCACCGGGGCCTCGGCCTCGACGTCGAAGCGGACCAGGGCGATGTTGAACAGCGGCGCGAGCCACGGCGGGATGCGGCCGATGGCCCCCAGCGTGCCGTCGAAGTTGAACATCGACACATTGCCCTCGGTCGAGCCGTAGAACTCCAACACCCGCGGCACGGCGAAGCGGCGCTGCAGCTCGGCCCACACTTCCCGCGACAGGCCATTGCCGAAGGCGAGCCGGATGCCGTGGGCGTGCTCGCCCGTCTCCGGCGGCCGGCCGACCAGATAGCGGCAGAGCTCACCGATGTAGACGAACATGGTCGCGCCCTCGGCCGCCACCTCGGTCCAGAAACGGCTGGCCGAAAAGGTCCGCCGCAGGGCGATCGAGGCCCCGGTGAGGAGGGCGGCGCCGGTGGCGCAGAGACCGCCGGTGGCGTGGTAGAGCGGCAGGGTGACGTAGACCCGGTCCGACGGCCGAGCTCCGGTCGCGCCGGCGAACGCCCGCATGTAAAGTTGCGCCCGCATGTGATTGATTCTGGCGGCTTTCGGCAGGCCGGTGGTGCCGCTGGTGTAGATCAGCAGGGCGGTGTCCTTGGCGGTCATGCCGGCACGGGCGGTCTTGGCTGGGCGGGTCTCGGCTAACCCAGCAAGGGCCGCGGCGAGGTCGCCGTCGAGGCTCCAGGCGGTCATGCCCGCTGGCGCGACGGCGTCGAAGGCGGCGCGGGTGGTGGCGTCGGTGACGCACAGCCTGGCGCCCGAGAGGCGCAGACAGTGGGCGAGCGCCTCGCCGGCCAGCTGGTAGTTGATCAGGGCCGCGACCACCCCACGCTTGGTCAGGCCGAACCACAGCGGCAGGTATTCGAGGCGGTTGGGCAGCAGGATCGCCACCGCCTCGCCGCGGGCCAGGCCCTGGGCCTCAGACCAGGCGGCGTAGCGGTTGGCCAGGTCGTCGAGGGCCCGGTAGGTGAGCTCGGCCCCCTCGAAGCCGATCGCCCGCCGCTCCGGCCAGCGGTCGATGGCCCGCTCGAGATCGTCGGTGATCAGGTTGGCCGAGTTCGGGGCGATCGAGCGCACGCGCAACAGCGTGCGGACGAGGCCGAGGTGGTAGCGAATCTCGCGTTCGACGGCGGCGCCGATCGTCATCTGGGACGGTTCCGTTGTGGGAGATTGCGACCTACGCGCCCGTCAGGTATCATTTGTCATTCAGTACCTGAATTTGAGTTCGGTCATGGATACATTCCACGTTCGAGTCGTCGAGGGCGGAAAGATCGTCCTTCCAGCCGCGCTCCGACGCAAGCATGGCTTCGCTGTAGGCGACACGCTGGTGATCGAAGATGGACCGGACGGGACGAAGATCCAGTCGCTGGACGCGGCGGTGGCGGCCGTGCAGGCGCTTGTCGCCAGCTTTGTTCCGGCGGACGTCAGTCTCGTCGACGAATTGATCGCCGAGCGACGGGCTGAAGCGGCGCGTGAGTGACATCTTCGTTCTCGACGCTTCGGCGCTTCTCTGCCTGATCAATCGTGAGCGCGGCTGGGAATCGGTCGTGGAGGCCCTGCCGAGAAGCCGGATCGGGGCGGTCAACCTCGGCGAAGTCGTCGCCCGGATGTGCGACCGCGGAATGACGCCCGACGCGATCGATACGGCGTTGAGCCTGCTGGATCTCCATGTGATCGAGTTCGACGCCGAACTGGCGCGGGCGAGCGGTCTGCTTCGCCAGAAGACCCGTGCGGCCGGACTTTCGCTCGGCGACCGCGCCTGCCTAGCCTTGGCGGCCAGGCTCGGCGCGATCGCGCTCACGGCGGATCGCGCCTGGTTGGATGTGGACGCCGGCGCAAACATCGAGATGATCCGATGAGCGAGCCCGGCGTCGCGCGCGGCCGCTGCGCCTGCGGGGCGGTGGAGGTGGAGATCGGCGTGCCGGCGCGCTGGGCCTGGCATGATCATGGGGCCGCGAGCCGCCTGGCCCATGGCGCGGCCGCGGTCACCTATGTCGGTTCGTATCGCAGCCGCTTTCGGATCACCCAGGGCGAGGCCGCGATCGCCCGCTTCGCGGAGCCGGAGAGCGGCAATGTGCGCAGCTTCTGCGCGCGCTGCGGAACGCCGATCGCCTACGAGCGCCAGCACGCGCCCGAGATGGTCAACCTGCCGCGGGCCCTCTTCACCAGCGGCGTCGGGCGCGAGGCGCGCTATCACCTGGCCATCCACGAGACGCCGGACTGGGCCTACGCGGGCGAGCGTCTAGTCCCGCTCAAGGGCTATCCGGGCGTGGTCTGGTCGCGGCCGCGAGGGAAGAAGAAGCTGAGCCTGGGGGATTTGCCGTAGGGCTGGCGCGCGACAGCCCCCTCCACCCCCTGCGGGGGTCCCCCTCCCCCGTAAACGGGGGAGGATCCACGGCGTGGATCTCCCCCTGCGAAGCGGGGGGAGTACGGCCGAAGGCCGGGAGGGGGGCAAGGCGCCTTGAGCCAACCTCAAAGGCTGGTAGGCTCACCACAAAATAGAGGGAGGTCGCCATGACCTATGCGGGTGCGCGCGTCATCAATGACGCCGACAGCCACATCATGGAGAGCCTGGATTGGCTGTCGAGCCACGCCGATCCGGACGTGCGGGGCAAGCTGGGCAGCATGCGGCTGGAGGCCGGCGGCTCCGGGGCCGAGAAGGCCATCGCCCGGGCGCTGGAGCGGCAGAAGGACGCCGCCGCCACGGCCGAGATCGCCGCCAATGTCGTCGCCGGGCCCAAGGGCTGGGCGGCCTATGGGGCCATCGATCCGGCCGAGCGGCGCAAGGCGCTGGACGACCTCGGCTTCGCCCGCCAACTGGTGTTCACCACCTTCGCCGGCTCGCAGTTCCTGCCCTCGCCCGATCCGGAAGTGAAATACGGCGGGGCGCGGGCGCTGAACCGGGCCATGGCCGATTTCTGCGCCGCCGACCCGCGGCTGATCGGGGTCGGGGTCATCCCGCTGGACGATCCTGAGCGGGCCGTGGCCGAGGCCGACCTGGCGATCAAGGGCGGTTGCGGGGCGATCTGGGTTCCGGCCGCGCCGGCCGGCGAGCGCTCGCCGGGACATCCGGACCTCGACCCGTTCTGGGCCCGCCTGGCCGAAGCCGAGGTTCCGTTCGTGCTGCACGTCGGCGCCGCGACCCCGACCCTGCCGGCCGCCTACCACAAGAACGGCCATCCGCGGCCCAAGGACTGGCTGGGCGGCGGCGAGAACCTGCGGGCCAAGGACTTCTTTTCGCTATCGTTCGCGCCGCAGAACTTTCTCTGCGCCCTGGCGCTCGACGGCGTCCTCGACCGCTTCCCGAAGCTGCGCGGCGGGGTGATCGAGCTGGGGGCTGGCTGGGTTCCGGACTTCATGCGCCGCCTTGACCAGGCCTGGAAGGGCTGGCGCAAGACCGATCCGGTGATCGCCGGATTGTCGGCGCCGCCGTCGGAGTTCATCCGCCGGGCGGTGCGGTTCACGCCGTTCGCGACCGAAAACGCCGGGGCGATCATCCGCGACGGCGGGGCGGAGCTGTTCCTGTTCTCCTCCGACTTCCCGCATCCCGAGGGGACCAAGAACCCGATCGAGCGCTTTGAGAGCACCTTCGAGGGGCTGGATGAGGACGTGAAGGACCGGTTCTACCGGCGTAACTTCGAGACGATGTTCGCGGGGTAGCGGGCGGACCTCCCTGCCCTTGATGGGGAGGGTGGCTCGCGCGTCAGCGCGGGACGGGTGGGGTGGTGGCCCCACCCCCTCCGGCGCGGAGTTTACCCGGGGCGGGCCGCGCCAGCGCCGCGACCCGGGGGGCCACCTTCCCCATCGAGGGGGAGGAGGAGGCCGGCGCTACGAAACCCCCTCGACTTCGGACCCGATTGAGCGCGAGGTTCCCGCGCACTGCAAAGGAGAGACGCCATGGCCAAGGGTCAGAAGAAGAGCAACAAGGAGATCCGCAAGCCGAAGACGGCCAAGCCCAAGGAAACCGCAGCGCCCAAGGCCTCGTTCCTGGAGCCGCCGAAGAAGAACAAATAGCCTCTGGACGCGGCATGAAGCTCTATCAGACCTACGACTCGCCGTTTCCGACCCGGGTGCGCCTGATCCTCTACGCCAAGGGGATCGAGGCCGAGATCATCGAGCCGCCGGGCTTCCATGCGTCGACGCAGAGCAAGGCCGAATACCTGAAGATCAACCCGATCGGCCGGGTGCCGACCCTGGTGCTGGACGACGGCCGCGTGCTGCCGGAATCCGAGCTGATCTGCGAGTATCTGGAAGACGTCTATCCCGAGCCGCCGCTCAGGCCGGCCGACCCGTGGGCGCGGGCGCGGATGCGGCTGCTGACCCGCATCTGCGACTTCTATCTGGTCATGGCCATGGCGCCGCTGTTCAACCTCGCCGGCCGCTCGCGCCGGCACTGGACTGCGGAGGTGATCGAGGCGGCGACCGACAAGGTGACCGAGGCGCTGACCTATCTGGAGGCCTACATCGGCGAGGACGGCTTCGCGGTCGGCGATTCGCTGACCTGGGCCGACGGGGCCATCGCCCCGCAGCTGGTGCTGGCCAGCGAGTGGATCCCCGGACTTTTTGGGACTCCCGATCCCATCCCAGCTCTACCCAAGCTCGCCGCCTATTGGCAGGCCATCCAGACCGAACCGATCATGGCGAGACTGATCGGCGAGACGCGCGAGGCGATCGCCGAACAGCAGGCGGCTGCGAAGGCGCTCGCCGAAGCTCGCCGGGCTGGCGCGTAGCGCCGGCGTCTCGCCAGCAATCGGCGAAGCCGAGGTCTTACGAAAGATGCCGGCGGGACGCCGTCGCTACGGACACGTCAGTCCGGCCAGAAGTCCTCGGCCACGGCCTGATCAAAGGTCCACAGGCAAGCGCGCGGGAACGTGGCTTCGTCGAGGCCGGTCTCGCGGGCGGCGGTGAGGATGGCGGTGGCGTAGGCGCTGGCCACGATCTCCGACAGCAGCGGTTTGAGGCTGGGATTGTCCGCCAGCACCTCGACGACCTCTCGGCGCTCCTCCTGGATGGTCAGGCGCCAGCTCATCGAGCGGCCGGCCGGCTGGAACGCCCACTTGAGGAGATGGGCCAGCAGCACCCTCAGACGGCTTGTCAGCTCGCGCTTCTCCGTCTTGCCCATGCTCTCGATTTCCTCGGCGATGTGCTCCAGGTCGGCCTCGGCCAGGCGGCCGGCGCGCAGCAGCCGGGCCTGCTCGTTCGCCCAAGCATAGAAATCGGTCTCGTGGGTGTCCGTCAGGGCCATGGCCGCATCTAGCACATGCGCCGTATGGCGAGGAGCGCCGGCGCTGGTAGCGCCGGCGCGGCATTGCGCACGTAGCGCCGGCGTCTCGCCGGCCATCGGCGAAGCCGAGGTGGGAACATGCCGGCGGGACGCCGGCGCTACGTGCGAACCCGCATCGCCCTGACCACCGCCGCATCCAGCGCCTGCAAGAACCGCGAGCGATCGGCCGCGGCGAAGGGTTTGGGGCCGCCGGTGATTTCGCCGAACGAGCGCAGATGCTCGCCGATGGCGCGCGAGGCGAGCGCGCCGCCGATGTTGTCGGCCGTGAACGGCCGGCCGGCGGGATGCAGCGCCTGGGCGCCCGCGGCGAGCACGCGGCCGGCGAGCGGGATATCGGCGGTGATGACCACATCAGCCGGGCCGGCGCGCGCGGCGATCCAGTCATCCGCCGCATCCGGCCCCTCCTCCACCACCACGGCGGTGATCAGCGGCGAGGCCGGCGTGCGGATCCAGCTATTGGCGACCACGACGACGGGCAGGCGCAGACGCGCGGCGACGCGATAGACCTCGTCCTTCACGGGGCAGGCGTCAGCGTCGATGTAGAGCGTGGTCATGGGGGGGATTGTAGGGGCTATGAAAGCGATCTCAGAATGGTCAGCGCAGTGGGAAGGCTGAAGGGTTCGAACTCGAAGAAAACGTTCTTGTTTTGTTCCCTCCATCAGCCTACAAGGGTCCCGAACGCCAAAATCGTCTCCCGAACCCTCCACACATTCTGGACTGTCGACAGGACCGAGAATTGTGGCAAGTTTCGCGCTGCAATGTGTGAACAAGGCAACGGATGACGAAAACACAGAGGATTCGAGACACTGTGCATAGTCTTATCGAATTCGACATGGGCGATTTCGAGCAGACGTGCTGGAAGGTGCTCAATACGCGTCCGATGCAGCGCCTACGCCGTATCAAGCAGCTAGGCTTCTCGGAGTTTGTCTATCCCGGCGCGTGTCACTCGCGATTCGCTCACAGCGTTGGCGTTTTCCATACCGCCCGACAACTCGCGGGAGTCGTGCGCCGGCGGCTTGGCGATGACAAGTTCGACACTGACGAGGCCCGCTTGGCCGTGGCTTCCGCGCTGGTCCACGACGTCGGACATGGGCCGTTTAGCCACGCGTTTGAGGATGCGCTTAAGCGGGTTGGCATCGCCAAGCGCCACGAACTCCGAACCAAGCAGATATTAGATGAAACCGATGTTCGACGAGCGTTTGATGAATTTTCCAGCTTTCCAGATCGCATTGGGGAACTAATCGAGGCTTCTTATCCTAAGAATATCTATTGTTCTATCGTTTCAAGTCAATTTGACGCTGACAGATTGGACTATATTCGGCGAGACCGATTGATGTCGGGAACACAACAATCTGGAATTGACTACGACTGGCTGATTGGCAATTTGCACGTCCGCGACGTTCCCATCCAAATGGATGGGCTGAAAATCGGCAAAGCTCCTGCACTTGTTATTGATGAGAAGTCGGTCGTTGCGGCCGAGGGATATATATTTAGTTTGTTGTATTTATACATGAACGTGTATTTTCACAAGACAACAAGAGGAATTGAGAAGATTTTTTCGGCCTTGATCGAGTTATTAGCGGATCGCGTTAGGAACGGATCTTGGGCAGTTACTGGACTCCCTCGAAACCATCCGCTGGTGAGGTTTCTTGGCGATCCGGAGGCTATCGAGCCATTTCTCGAGCTTGATGACACTGTGATAATGGGCGGTCTCTCGATGCTGGCGACAAGCGAGGACTCTGCTATCGCTGAATTAGCACAGCGCATTCGTGATAGACGCATTTATGCATGCATCGACGTCACCAAGCGGATGGCTGCCAAGTTCGGCTTGCCCGAAGAGGGGGAGGTGGGCGGCGAGAGCGAAAGTGCCCGTCGGGCCAGGGTCGCCGCACGCGTCGCTCGAGTCGGCGAGCTAGCGATCGAACGCGGACTTCTTGCGAAGGGCGATGATGGCATTGCCGGCGTGCTGGAAGATACGGCACCTCGAAGCCCTTACAAGCGTGCCTCCGATGGCTCGCCGACGCTCTCGCGCATTCACGTGATCGGGGCGGACGGCAAACTGCATGATTTGGCCGAAATGTCGTCGGCCGTTAATGCGCTGGGGGACTTCAAGGCGTATCGTTTATACGCACGTAACGATTCGGATCGCGAAGCGATTGAGAAGTTAATTGGGGATGCGTCACAATGAGCCGCGGCACAGCAAAAGATGTGGCAGCTGTGGTGAGCGCTGCTGGAGAAATCATCGGTCGAACCCGCCTGCAAAAGACGGTGTCATTGTTGGAGATGGCTGGGGTTGGTTACGGTTTTGTGTTTGATTATTATAAATTTGGGCCATTTAGCGATGATCTTGTCGTCTCAATCGAGCGGGCGGTCGACTTAGACTATGTTGAAGAGCATGTGCGCCGAGCGAATTGGGGGGGTATCTACTCAAAGTTCTCGACTCGCGTTCATCGGCTCACCGGAGTTCAAGCGCGAGATGAATTAATCGTTCTTGCCCGCGATGCTGATGCCGTGGCGCTCGAGCTAGCCGTAACCGCCGGATTCCTCGCGCGTGAAGGCGTTACTGATCCTTGGAAAGAGGTTAGGGCGCGCAAGCCTGAAAAGGCCGACAACAGCCACCTGACAAAAGCTAAAGCGTTGTACCAAAAATTTCGTCAGGTGAAGGGCATCCCCAATCCACTTCCTGAGATCGCTTGACGCTTTGTCGTCAGTCGTTTGCCACGCGGATGGGAGCGCGGTCGACGACCGCGCTCCCCTACTCCATCTAGCTGACCAGATCGGAGAAGCGCTTACCGCTCAATACCTCCGATACGCGGCCCTGATTAATGCCCAAGACGGCAGCAATTTGGTGTTGGGCCAACGTCCCAGTTGATGCCAGCCGGCGGATCTCTGCGGCCATCGCCCGTGTTAGCCGCGGTGAAACAACTCTTGACGACATCGTCCCCTCCTACGCCGCTGCGGAAGCCGCATTCGCGACTTCGTGCCGGATGAGACGGTAGGTGTGCTCCGACTGGTCCGACAGCGCTTTGAAGGCGATAGAGCCGCTGTCTTTTGCGCCCCCGGCAAAACTGTAACCGCCGTCGACGCCGGTCGACTTCACCGCGATACCGATCCAGTGCGGGCCCTTCGCCCAATCCACGCCGCTGACCTTGGCAATCAAGCCATCAGCCATCGAGGCCAATGTCCCGTCATCAGTCACCTTCGGGTCCGTCAGGGGCTTGCCCAATGCTCCGAGGGCCGCCCAGATTGCTGGGGAACTCGCGACGTAGATTTCCCGGTCGCGCATGTAGTCGCCGACCTTCTCAACCACCCGGCTAAACCAAATGACCGCCCGGCGCGTGAAGTCTTCGCAGCTAAGACCCTCTGGCAGTGTGCCGGTGGCCATCTGCACGCCACCGATCCCGTGGCCAAAGCATGCCACGGCCGTACGGACAAAGGACGCGGCAGCAATGTGGTCACGGCCCTTCTGCGGCATTTGGCGCGACTTCCAGAGGATCGCGCCGCGTGCGGCGGGAATGCGCTCTTCCAATGCCCGCACGACTTGAATGAGCGGATCACGCGTGTCCATCGCCAGCGACACCGGGACCGGCGCGCGACGCTGAAACGCGTTCCGGTCGTGGAAGCATTGGCGAGCAAAATCAACAGACTTGCCATGAGTGATCGTAACGAGCACAGGCATCTGCTTTGTCTGTTGATCGAGCTTTGCCGCCAGGAAGCGAGCAGCGAGCTGCGTTTCACCATCGAACGGAACCGCCACGAGATCGTAGGGCCAGAGAAGGCGGGTTTTCGTCGGATGAAGCTGGAGCTTCTGCGGAGTGTAGAGGTCGATGGTCGGCGTGTCGCCAAAGCCCCCCTTGCTCAGTGCCCGGATGTACTCAGCGTAGGCCTGAGCGTTACCGCGCTTGCCCGTATCGAACGCGCGCTGAATCTCGACATGCAACTCATAGTACTCGCTGAGACGCGCACTAGCATCCCGGACCTTTGCGTTGGATGCGGTCAGAGGGTCATCGACGAGGCGTTCCAGCCTCGAAAACGGCATAACAGCCGCGAAGCGGTTTTCATCCACGAACAGCCCTGTAATTTGCTGCCCGAGCGCTTCGGTGTCTTCCCAGTTCACTTCGATATCAAAGGTGGAGGTCATGTCTGTTCCATTCTAGGGGTTGGTTTCCCCAGAGCGAAACAGGTGCTAGGATGGCCTTGTCACTGAGCGGCCTTGCGCCGTTCGCCCTAGGGGTCGGCTCCAGAAATGGAGCCGACCCCTACTTGTTACGACAACCGCGGTTATATGTAAATGCCAACCGCGGTTTTTGATTTGTCGCCCGCGGGCAAGAAATCGGGACCCGCGGTTTTGCTGCGCGTACCCTCGGGTCTCGCCTCCCCTACCCCGCCGTCTCCACATAGATCTCCGACCCACCCGCCCGGAACTTGTCCGCCATCTCGGCCATCCCCGCTTCGGCGACATCGTTCTGCGCCGCCGCCTGATCCCGGATCTCGTGGCTGATTTTCATCGAGCAGAACTTCGGGCCGCACATCGAGCAGAAGTGGGCGACCTTGTGGGCCTCCTTGGGGAGGGACTCGTCGTGGAACTCGCGCGCCGTTTCCGGGTCCAGCCCCAGGTTGAACTGGTCTTCCCAGCGGAACTCGAAGCGCGCCCGAGATAGCGCGTCGTCCCAGGCTCTCGCGCCGGGGTGGCCCTTGGCGAGGTCGGCGGCGTGGGCGGCGATCTTGTAGGCGATCACCCCCTGCTTGACGTCCTCGCGGTCGGGCAGGCCCAGGTGCTCCTTGGGCGTCACGTAGCAGAGCATGGCGGTGCCGAACCAGCCGATCATCGCCGCGCCGATGGCGCTGGTGATGTGGTCGTAGCCGGGGGCGACGTCGGTGGTCAGCGGCCCCAAGGTATAGAACGGGGCCTCGTGGCAGTGCTTGAGCTGCTCGTCCATGTTGGCCTTGATCTTGTGCATCGGCACGTGGCCGGGGCCCTCGATCATCACCTGCACGCCGTGGTTCCAGGCGACCTTGGTGAGCTCGCCGAGCGTGCGCAGCTCGGCGAACTGGGCGGCGTCGTTGGCGTCGGCGATCGAGCCGGGGCGCAGGCCGTCGCCGAGCGAGAAGGAGACGTCGTAGGCGCGCATGATCTGGCAGATCTCGGCGAAGCGCTCGTAGAGGAAGCTCTCGCGGTGGTGGGCCAGGCACCACTTGGCCATGATCGAGCCGCCGCGCGAGACGATGCCGGTGACGCGATTGGCGGTGAGCGGAATGAACGGCAGGCGGACGCCGGCGTGGATGGTGAAGTAGTCGACGCCCTGCTCGGCCTGTTCGATCAGGGTGTCGCGGAACACCTCCCAGGTCAGGTCTTCGGCGACGCCGCCGACCTTCTCCAGGGCCTGGTAGAGCGGCACGGTGCCGAGCGGCGTCGGGCAATTGCGGATGATCCACTCGCGGATGTTGTGGATGTTGCGCCCCGTGGAGAGGTCCATGATGGTGTCGGCGCCCCAGCGGATCGCCCAGACCATCTTGTCGACTTCGTCATCGACGCTGGAGAGCACGGCCGAGTTGCCGATGTTGGCGTTGACCTTGACCAGGAAGTTGCGGCCGATGGCCATCGGCTCCAGCTCGCCGTGATTGATGTTGGCCGGGATGATGGCGCGGCCGCGGGCCACTTCGTCGCGCACGAACTCGGGGGTGACGAGATCGGGGATCTCGGCCCCGAACGGCTCGCCGTCGCGGATGAAGGGGTCGCCGGCCTTGCGGCGGAGGTTTTCGCGGATGGAGACGAACTCCATCTCCGGGGTGATCGTGCCGGCGCGGGCGTATTCGAGCTGGGTGACGGCGCCGCCGTTGCGGGCGCGGTAGACCTTGCGATCGGTGCGCATGACCGGGGCCAGGTGGCGGCCCTTGGCGCCGCCGTTGTCCTCAGGGCGGACCTCGCGCGGGGGGATCTCCTCGACGTCGCCGCGGGCGATGACCCAGGCTTCGCGCGGGCGCTCGAGGCCCCTCTTGATGTCGATGGTCGCGGCCGGGTCGGTGTAGGGGCCGGAGGGGTCGTAGAGGGTCAGGGCCGGCTCGCCGGCGCTGGGGTGCACGGCCACTTCGCGGAACGGCACGCGCAGGCAGGGGTGCAGCTCGCCGGCCTGGAAGACCTTGTGTGAGCCAGGGCGCTCGCCGGTGGGAATCTGGGCGGTGATGGGGGTCTCGATGTTCACGGCGCAGCGCCTTCTGCTTGGAGAAGTTCGGTCGGTTTCGGAATGAACGCTTCCCGAACTCCCTCCCTTCGCCGGCATGATCCGGATCAGGTTCTACGGGTCGCTACGTCAGCAGCCTCTCAGCCCCTCAAGCGGGGCTCCCCGGTATGCCGGCACCCTACGCCCCTGGCGGGGTGGGTCAAGGCGGGCGGCGCCTGCGTATTGATCTCCCCCCGTTTCCGGGGGGAGTACGCCCGGAGGGCGGGAGGGAGACCGCCCCCTCCACCACTTCGTGGTCCCCCTCCCCCGCCCTGCGGGGGAGGATCCGCTACGCGCCTACCCCGCCGTCGCCGTGGGTGGCGGCACGGCGGAGCTGGGGGAGACGTGGAAGCGGACCAGTTCGCGTTGCGGGGCGGCCCAGCCGGGGCGCAGCTCCTGGGCCTTGAGATAGTCGAAATAGGCCGACTTCATGTCGTCGAGGCCCTCGTAGGCCAGGGCGCGGTCGAAGTAGGCCTTTTCCGGCTGGGCGGTGCCGAGCTCGATGGCCTGGCTGAGATCGGCGATGGCGGCCTGGTAGCGATGCTCGCCGACCCACACCGCGCCGCGGTTGAGCAGGGCCTCGGGCAGCTTGGGCTCGAGCTTCAGGGCGGCCTCGAAGTCGGAACGGGCCGGCTCGTAGTCGCCCCGGCCGAGCTTCATGACCCCGCGATTGACCAGGGTCTTGGCGCGGTCGCTGGTGTTGAGCATGTCCTCCTGCAGGGCGCGGTCACACCAGCCCTCGGCGTCGATGTCGATACGGCCGAGGATCGCGGCCCGGGCGCACTGACTGGCCGAATCGCTGCCGAAAACCATGGTGGTGGCGCTGGCCGCGGCCGGCGCGAGCGCTGCGAGCAGCGCCAGTAGCAGAGTCCTCATGACCAGCCTCCCTAGCCGGCGGAACTTCCGTCGGGGAAAGAATCGCGCCGAATTGTCGAGACTGTCAATTCAAGCTTTGGCGGCCAATCGACGCGGTTGGCCCGAATATAAACCGCAGAGACGCAGAGTTGAGGATCGCGCGGAGCGCCGTTCCTTTCCTCCGCGTCTCTGCGCCTCTGTGGTTCGATTTAGAGCCGCGAATTCATCGCCTTCACCGGTTGCCGGCGAGATGCCGGCGCTAAGCGCTCTCCACCAGGCCGCTGCGGCCGATCCAGCGGGTGAAGGTGGCGGCGAGGCGGGCGTCGCCGCTGAGTTCGATGCGCCGCGCGCCCAGCTCAGCCTCGAAGTCGGCGAGGCCCATCCAGGCGGCGGTCATGGCGCGCAGGTCGGCGGTGACCAGCAGGTCGACGTCGTGGCCGGGATCGAGGGAGCAGAGATCGACCGGCGCGCCAGGGGCGACGATCAGCCAGTAGCGGCCGCCATCGACCGGCAGCTCGGGATAGCGAAACTCGACCACCACCCGCCGGTCCGGCATCGGGTCGGGGCGCAGGTTGCGGCGCATGTTCCACATCAGCAGGCGGACATCGAGGTTGGCCAGCGTGCAGTCGGCGTCGACCCACTTCAGCGCCCAGCGGCCGAGGCCCTGGACGACCGGGGCGAGGTCGCGGCCGGAGCGGGTCAGGACGTATTCGCCGTCGATGTGGGCGATGACGCCGGCCCGTTCGAGCTCGCGCAGGCGCTTGGCGAGGAGGGCCGTGGACATCCGCGGCACGCCGCGGCGGATCTCGTTGAAGCGGGTCGAGCCGGACAACATCTCGCCCAGCACCACCAGGGTCCAGCGGGTGGCCAGGAGCTCGGCGGCCATGGCGACGGGGCAGAACTGACCGTAGAGCGAGGCCTCGCCGGCTGGGAGCTGGATCTGGTCCATCGCTTCACTTCCTGAACTTGAGGCCGGGCGTGGATGTGGAAGCTTCAGGCTCCCAGCCATAGGAGGCAAGCATGCCCCTCGTCGATATTCATGTAATCCGCGGCGTGTTCACGCCCGATCAGAAGCGGGCGATGATCGCCAAGGTGACCGACGCCATGGTCGCCGTCGAGGGCGAGAAGCTGCGCGGCGTCACCTGGGTGAAGATCAACGAAGTCGAAGGCGGCGACTGGGCGATCGGCGGCCAGGCGCTGCAAGCGGCGGACGTGATCGCCATGGCGGCGGAGTGAGGGCTTCTCTTCCCCCCTCACAGGGGGGAAGTGTCCCGAAGGGACGAAGGGGGGTCGGATGCGTCGGCGTTTCCGATCCCCCCTCCCCGGCTTCGCCGGTACTCCCCCTCGTGGAGGGGGGAGAGACCTTGGCGTTGCCCCTACCGCCCTTCCCCGGCGCCGACGGCGAGCAGCCTTGGCAGATCGCGCACGGTGATGGAGGCGTAGGCCAGGCCGATGACGCCGTCGGCCTCGAGGGCCTTCAGATGCCGGTTGAGGGTCTGGCGCGAGACGCCGACCAGCATGGCGAGGTCTTCCTGGCGCATCCGAACGGCTTCGCGCCCGTCGCGCGACAAGCCAGCGACGAGCAGGGCCAGGCGGCCGCGCACCGGACGGGCGACCGTCTGGGCGATGAAGCCGAGCGCGGTCCGCTGGTGCTGGCAGGCGAGCACGCCGACGTCGCGGTAGAGGATCGGCGCGATGGCGGCGGCCCGTTCGAAGGCGGCCATGGAGACATGCAGCACGCGGGCCGGTTCGACCGCGACCGCATCGGTCGGGCGCGGCAGGCCATCGAGCGTCGAGGTCTCGCCGAACCAGGTCCCGGGCCGCAGGATCGGCGCGAGCATCTCGAGGCCAGGGGCGGGATAGCCCTTCAACCGCACCTCGCCGTCGATCACCGCCCAGAGACCGTTGGGCGGATCGCCGAAGTCATAGAGACGCGCGCCGGCGGCGAGCGAGCGCACCAGGGCCTCGGCCAACAGCAGGGCGCGCCGATCTGGCGGGATGTGGCCGAACCAGTCGTCGGCCTCGAGGATCGCGAGGTCGTCCGGGGTCATGAAAACAGGGTCATGAAAACAGGGTCATGAGAAATCGTCACCGAAGCCCCGACTTTGTCAAGGACGCGACATTTTTCGCCGACAATCCGTGCAAGGTTCGCGCGAGAAATGGCGAGGACGAAGGCGATGGACGCGATGGCCGATGTGGTGATCCGGGGCGGAACGGTGTTCGACGGCTCGGGCGGCGCGCCGTTCGAGGCCGACGTGGCGGTGGCCAACGGCCAGATCGCGGCCGTCGGCGCCTTCGCGGGCAAGGGACGCGAGGAGATTGACGCCAAGGGCTGCATGGTCACGCCTGGCTTCGTCGACGCCCACACCCATTATGATGGCCAGCTGATCTGGTCGGAGCGGCTGTCGCCGTCGTCGTCACATGGCGTGACCACGGTGGCGACCGGCAATTGCGGCGTCGGCTTCGCGCCCTGTCGGCCGGAGGATCACACGCGGCTGATCAAGCTGCTGGAAGGCGTCGAGGACATGCCGGAGGTGGTGCTGGCTGACGGCCTCACCTGGGACTGGGAGAGCTTTCCGGAGTTCGTCCAGGCCGTGAAGCGGCGGCGGCACGATCTCGACTTCGCGCTGCAACTGCCGCACGCGGCGCTGCGCATGTACGTCATGGGCGAGCGGGCGGCCGACGGCGCTGAGGCGACGCCGCAGGAGATCGCGCGGATGCGGGTCCTGGCCCGGGAGGCGGTGGAGGCCGGCGCCTTCGGCTTCGGCACCTCGCGCAGCATCTTCCACACCACCATGGCCGGCGAGATCATCCCGACCGCGCACTCGCCGGAGAACGAGCTGACGGCGATCGCCGAGGGGGTGCGCGACGGCGGCGGCGGCGTGATCCAGGCGATCCTCAACGTCGCCGATCCGAAGCCCGACCTGGCGATGCTGCGCCGCGTGGCCGAGCGGAGCGGCTGTTCGCTGTCGTACACCCTGCTGCAGGTGGGGGCCGGCGACCCGGGGAGCTGGCGCGACCTGCTGGCGATGACGCACGAGGCGCGCGCCGCCGGCGTGCCGATCACCGGCCAGGTGTTCCCACGGCCGGTGGGCGTGCTGCTTGGCCTCGACGCCTCCTACCACCCGTTCTCGGCCCATCCGGCCTACCTGCGCATCGCCGACCTGCCGCTGGCGGCGCGGGTGACGGAGATGCGCCGCCCCGAGGTGCGCGCCGCCATCCTGGCCGATACGCCGGAGCCACGCGGCATGCTGTTTTACCGCCTGGCGCGGGCGTTCAGCATCATCTACCCGCTGGGCGATCCGCCGAACTACGAGCCTGACGCGTCATCGAGCCTGGAGGCGATGGCGGCGGCTCGTGGCGTCTCCGCCGACGCGCTGGCCTACGACCTGCTGCTCGAACAGGACGGCCACGCCCTGCTGCTGCAGACCATCGCCAACTACGGCGATCGCAACCTCGAGGCGGCCCGCGAGATGCTCGTCGATCCAGCCACCGTGCCGGCGCTCGGCGACGGCGGCGCGCACTACGGCATGATCTGCGATTCCACCTACACGACCTTCATGCTGAGCTACTGGGGCCGCGATCGCCGCAGCGGCCGCATTCCGCTCGCCGAGCTGGTGCGCGGCTTGACGGCCAAGCCGGCCGCCCTGCTGGGGCTCGCCGACCGCGGCCACATCGCCACCGGCATGAAGGCCGACCTCAACGTCATCGACTTCGACCGCCTGTCGCTCAAGGCGCCGCGCATGGTGCGCGACCTGCCCTCCGGCGGCCGGCGGCTGACGCAGGACGCCAGCGGCTACGTGGCCACCCTGGTCAGCGGCGAGGCGATCCAGCGGGACGGCGCGCCGACCCAGGCCCTGCCCGGCCGCATGGTCGAGCGCTCCAGCCGCCTCGCCATGGCGGCCGAATAGCCGCTGACGATGACCGATATCGTCGCTCGGCCGCGCCTCGGCGCGCCAACCAAGCTCGCCTATGGTCTCGGCTCGGTGGCGTTCGGGGTCAAGGACGCCGGCTTCCAGTCGTTCCTGCTGCTGTTCTACAACCAGCTCGTCGGCCTGCCGTCGGCATGGGTGTCCGGGGCCATCGCCCTGGCCCTGGTGGTCGACGCCTGCGTCGACCCGATCATCGGCCAACTTTCGGATCACTGGCGTTCACGCTGGGGCCGCCGTCACCCGTTCATGTACGCCGCGGCCTTGCCGGTGGCGGTCTCCTACCTGCTGCTGTGGAATCCGCCGCACGCCTCCCACGCGGTGCTGTTCGTCTATCTGGCGGCGACGGCGGTGATCGTGCGCACCTTCATCTCAGTCTACGAGGTTCCGAGCTCGGCGCTGGTCGCCGAGCTGACGCAGGACTACGACCAGCGCACCAATCTGCTCAGCTATCGCTTTGCGTTCGGCAACCTCGGCGGCCTCGGCATGGCCCTCCTCGCCTACCTGGTCTTCCTGCGGCCGACGGCGGCCTATCCGCAGGGCCAGCTCAATCCGCACGGCTACGCCGCCTACGGCGTCGCCTCGGCGGTGGTGATGTTCGTCGCCATCCTGGTTTCGACCGCGGGCACGCAGCGGTTCGTCCCCTTCCTGCACCAGCCGCGCGAGGCGCCCCAGAAGCTGTCGGGCTTGGCGCGCGAGATGGTCGCCACGCTGGCGAACCGCACCTTCCTGGTGACGCTGGGAGCCGGTTCGTTCGGGGCCATGGCCGCGGGGCTGCACGCGGCGCTGACGCTCTACTTCGCCACCTACTACTGGCAGCTGAGCAGCGCGCAAATCTCGCTGCTGGTCGCTCAGATCGCGGTCGCGGCCGTGGCCGCCAGCGCGCTGGCGCCCCGCGCCGCGCGCCTGATGGGCAAGAAGGCGGCGGCGATCGCCTCCCTCGCCCTCTATATTCCCTTCGCGGTGTCGCCGTTCCTGCTGCGGATGGCCGGTCTCTTCCCGGCCAATCACTCGCCGTGGCTGGCCCCGGCCCTGCTGCTGCTGGTTGTCATCGCCAACTCACTGGGGATCACCGCCTCGATTGTGATCACCTCGATGATCGCCGACGTGGTGGAGGCGAGTCAGGTCAAGACCGGGCGGCGCTCGGAGGGCCTGTTCTTCGCGGCCAACGCCTTTACCGGCAAATTGGTGTCGGCCAGCGGCCTGTTCTTCGCCGGCCTGATCCTGGGGCTGGTCGCCTTTCCGATCGGCGCCAAGCCCGGCGAGGTCGATCCACGCATCCTGACGCGGCTGGCGCTGACCTACATGCCGCTGTTCGCCGGCCTGCTCCTGACCGCCATCGGCTTCCTCTCATTCTACGACATCGACCGCCGCCGCCACGAAGAGAACCTGCGTCAGGCGTCGCTGGCGGGCTGACCTCAGCCGCCCTTGACGTCCTTCGGATCCATTTCGCTGGTCAGGGGCTGGCCGGCCAGCCAGCGCTTAAGGTTGTCGAGGAACAGGGCCTGGTTGCGGCCTTCCTGGGCGCCGGTGACGCCGGAGCAGTGGGCGGTGAGGCTGACCCGGGGATGGGCCCAGAACGGGCTCTCGGCCGGCAGGGGCTCCACTTCAAAGACGTCGAGCACGGCGTGGGCCGGGACGCCGCGGTCCAGCGCCGCCAGCAGAGCTGCTTCGTCGACGAGGCCGCCGCGGCCGACGTTGACCAGCACCGAGCCGGGCTTCATGGCCGCGAAGAAGGCGGTATTGGCCAGGTGGCGAGTGGCGGCGTTGAGCGGGACGCTGAGCACCACGACGTCGGCCTCAGGCAGAAGCTTTGGCAGGGCGTCCATGGGCGCGATGCGATCGGCGTGAGCGTCAGGCGCCTGGCTGCGGCGGACGCCGACGATTTGGGCCCCTAACCCGCGGGCCCGCTCGGCGACGCCCTGGCCGATGGCGCCGAAACCGATCAGCAGCCAGGTCGTGCCCAGCACCTCGCGGAACTTGAATTCTTTCCACTCTTTGGCCGCCTGGGCGGCGCGGCGGTCGGGGCCGCGCTGGAAGTGGTCGAGCACGCCTGCGACCACGGTGTCGGCCATGCCGACCGCCTGGCCGTGGCTGGTGGTGAGGCGGGCGCCCTTGTCGACGATACTGCCGAAGATCGGGTGGTCGAAGCCGGCGGCGGCGGTGTGGACCCACTTCAGGGCCGGGGCGCCGAGGACGGCGCCGACAAAGGCTCCGGCGTCGGGGTTGAGATAGAGGTGGCTGCTGAACCAGGCGATGTCGGGCTTGGCGTCGGCGGCGTCGATCGACGCGCCGGCGAGGGTGAAGCCGCCGCCCTTGGCCAGCACCAGCGGCTCGACCGGCAGCGCGGCCAGGTCAGCGCGCACCCGTTCGTAAGCCGGTTCGTAAATCAGCAGGCGAGTCATGGGGCCTCGGGTTGGATGGGAAGGGTTATCCACAGATGACACAGATGAGGCTGTGCCTGGACAGGCGACGACAATGAGGCTCGCAGGGACTTGTCGGGCGCCTCCGGCGCGCAACGAGACAACGGGCGCCGGCGCTTGAAAGTCAGCGCGAACCTTATCTGTGTAATCTGTGTAATCTGTGGATAAAAAAGCCTGCCATGCCGCTCAGAATCCCTGCAACCGCGCGTAGCGGTCGCGGTGGAAGGCCTGGCCGCCGAAGGCGGTTTCCTGGGCTCGCGCGCGCTTGAGGTAAAGGCCGGCGTCGTGCTCGTCGGTCATGCCGATGCCGCCGTGCATCTGGACCATCTCGTTGGAGACCAGGTGCAGGGTGTCGCCCATCTTGGCCTTGGCGAGCGAGACCAGCTCGGAGACCTCGGCCCCGTCGTTGTCGATGGCGGTGAGGGCCGCTTCGACGCAGGAGCGGGAGAGTTCGAGGTCGGTGAACATCTTGGCGGCGCGGTGCTGCAGGGCCTGGAACGAGCCGATCACCTGGCCGAACTGCACGCGGGTCTTCAGGTAGTCGAGGGTGGTCTCGAAGGCCTGCAGAGCGGAGCCGAGCATCTCGGCGGCCAGCGCGGCGCGGGCCCGGTCGAGGATCTTGTCGAGCAGCGGGCCGCCCTTGCCTTCTTCGCCCAGGAGGGCGTCGGCGCCGACCTCGACACCGTCGAAGTCGATGTTGGCCGCGCCGCGGCTGTCGGCCAGCTTGAGGGCGTGCTTGGCAACCCCCTTGGCGTCGCCGGGGACGAGGAAAAGACTGACGCCGCCGTCCGTCTTGGCCGAGACGACCAGCAGCCCGGCGGCCGGGCCTTCGAGGACGAAGGTCTTCTTGCCGGTGAGCTTCCAGCCGGCCCCGGCCTTCTCGGCCTTGAGGGCGACCTTGGCGGGGTTGTGGTGCGGGCCTTCGTCGACGGCGAGGGCGCCGACCACCTCGCCGGAGGCCAGCTTGGTCAGCCAGTGCTGCTTCTGGGCGTCGGTCCCGGCCAGGACGATGGCCCCGGCGGCGACCGAGGAGCTCAAGATCGGCGAGGCGGTGAGGGTGCGGCCGGTCTCCTCGAGGATGAGGCCAAGGCTCAGCCAACCGAAGTCGGAGCCGCCGTATTCCTCAGGGATGATGACGCCGGTCCAGCCCATCTCGGCCATCTCGGCGAAAGCGGCCTGGTCATAGCCCAGCGCCACGCCGGAATTGCGGACCTTGCGGAACGCGGAAACGGGGGACTTTTCCTGCGTCCAGGTGCGCGCGGCGTCGCGCAGCAGGCTTTGTTCTTCGGTCAGTACGGCCATTCTGGTTTCCTCTAGTGCGATGAGCTGCCGAGCGGATCGGGCAGGCCCAGAATCCGCTTGGAGATGATGTTGTTCTGGATCTCGGCCGAGCCGCCGTAGATCGAATAGGCCTTGCCGCCCAGCCAGCCGCGCACGGCGGCGAGCTCGTCGGCGTTGAACCCTTCGCCTTCCCAGCCGAGGCCCTGGGCCCCCAGCACCTCGAGAGTCAGCTCGGCCCGCTCCTGGGCGATGCGGCTGCCGGCGTTCTTCATGATCGAGGTGGCCGAGCTCGGCCCCTGGTTGGACCTGGATTCGACCAGCGAGCGGATGGCGGTGAGCTGGAAGGCGCGGGCCTCGATCTCGTGGCCCGTGATGCGCGAGCGCAGGTCGTCGTCGGCGATGCGGCCGCCTTCGTCCGCCTCGACATATTCCTTGGCCAATTGATGCATCGGGGCGGCGAAAAGGCCACCGCGGCCCATCGAGCCGCCGCCGCCGGCCAGGCCGGCGCGCTCATGCTGCAGCAGCCGCTTGGCGATCGTCCAACCGCCGCCGAGCGGGCCGACGAGGTTTTCCTTGGGGACCTTCACGTCGGTGAAGAAGGTCTCGCAGAACGGCGAATTGCCGCTGATCAGGCGGATCGGTTTCACCTCGACGCCCGGCGACTTCATGTCGATCAGCAGGAAGCTGATCCCCTCGTGCTTCTTGCTGGTGTCGGTGCGCACCAGGCAGAAGCACCAGTCGGCCCACTGCGCGCCGCTGGTCCAGATCTTCGAGCCGTTGACCAGCCAGTGGTCGCCCTTGTCCTCGCACTTGGTCTGCAGGGAAGCGAGGTCGGAGCCGGCGCCCGGCTCGGAGAAGCCCTGGCACCAGCGAATCTCGCTCCTGGCGATGGGCGGGATGTGGGTCTGCTTCTGAGTCTCGTTGCCGTATTCGAGCAAGGTCGGGCCGAACATCATCACGCCCATGCCGCCGATCGGGTTCCAGGCCCCGACGGCGTTCATCTCCTGGGCCAGCACCCGGGCTTCTTCCTTGGAAAGGCCGCCGCCGCCCAAGGCCTTGGGCCAAGTGGGCACGCCCCAGCCGGTCTCGCCCATGGCGGCGATCCAGGCCTTGACGTCGGAGTTCCGGGGAGACGGGCCCTCCATATATTGCAGCAGGCTGCCGCCCTTGAGCGCCGGCGGGAAGTGATCCTTCAGCCAGCGTTTCACCTCGGCGCGGAACCCTTCCGTCGCCTCGCCGCCGAAATCCGCCATCAACCGTTCCCCTTGGCGCCGCCAAGCGGGTCGGGCAGGCCGAGGATCCGCTTGGAGATGATGTTGTTCTGGATCTCGGCCGAGCCGCCGAAGATCGTCGTCGCCTTGCCAAACAGCCAGGCGCGCACGGCCGTCAACTCTTCGTCAGCGAACACCTCGCCCTCCCAGCCCAGGCCGCGCGCGCCCATGATCTCGAGCGTCAGTTCGGCCTTGTCCTGGCCGATCTTGGTGCCGGAATTCTTCATCACCGAGGTGGCGGCGGAGGGGTTCTGGTTGCCGCGCGATTCCTCGGCGGCGCGCTTCATGGTCAGGGTGTGGGCCCGGGCGTCCACCGCCTGGGCGACGATGCGGTCGCGCAGGTCGCCGGCGCCCGGTTCGTCAGCATCGACATAGGCCGCGGCGATTTCGGGCAGCGGCTTGCCGCCGCCCATCAGGCGGCCGCCGCCCTGGCCGGAGCGCTCGTGCTGCAACAGGCGCTTGCCCACGCCCCAGCCGCCGTTCAGCGGCCCGACCATGTCGGTCTTTTCGGCCCGGGCGTCGGTGAAGAAGGTCTCGCAGAACGGCGAGGAGCCGGCGATCAGGCGGATCGGCCGGGCCTCGACGCCGGGTTGATGCATGTCGATGAGCACGAAGGAGATGCCCTCGTGCTTGCGCGCGGTGTCGGTGCGCACCAGGCAGAAGCACCAGTCGGCGTACTGAGCGCCGGAGGTCCAGATCTTCTGGCCGTTGATTTTCCAGTGGTCGCCGGCGTCCTCGCAGCGGGTGGTCAGGGCGGCCAGGTCCGAGCCGGCCCCAGGTTCGCTGTAGCCCTGGCACCAACGCACCTCGCCGTGCACGATCGGCGGAATATGGCGCTGCTTCTGGTCCTCAGTCCCGTATTCCAGCAACGTCGGCCCGAGCATGCTGAGGCCCATGCCGGCCATGGGGTTGCTCGCCCCGATCGCCGCCATTTCCTCGGCCAGCACCCGGGCCTCGGCTGACGAGAGCCCGCCGCCGCCGTAGGCCTTGGGCCAGGTCGGGGTTCCCCAGCCGTTGGCTGCCAGGCGCTGTTTCCAGATCAGCGCGTCGCCGCTCGGCTTCTCGCCGCCCGGAATGATCTCGGCGTTGGCTTCCGATTGGCCGCGCAGCGAGGGCGGAAAATTGGCCTCCAGCCAGGCGCGCGCCTCGGCGCGGAATTCGGCCAGGTCCGCCATCAGCCGCCTCCCTTGACGCCGACCGGATCGGGCAGGCCCAGGACCCGTTTGGCGATGACGTTGAGGTTGACTTCCGAAGTGCCGCCCTCGATCGAGTTGCCCTTCGAGCGCAGCCAGCCGCGCGTGGCCTGGCGCTCGGCCGGGCTGTAGCCCTCGCCGTCCCAGCCGAGCCCTTGGGCGCCGAGGGCCTCGACGATCAGCTCCGAACGCTCTTGCGCCAGCGTCGCCGCAGCATACTTGATGATCGAGGTGGCGGCGCTGGGGCCATTGCTCGAACGGGCCTCGGCCGAGACGCGCGACAGGGTGAGGAAGAAGGCCTGAGAATCGATCCGGCTACGGACGATCCGCGAGCGGAGGTCGGCGTCGGCCAGAGCCCCGCTGGCGTCAAGGCCGATGGTGGCCTTGGCGATGTCGGCGAGATCTCCGGCCGCGCCGCCCGCCGCCCCGCCGCCGCCGACGAAGCCGCCGGAGATGTTGGCGCGCTCATATTGCAGCAGACGCTTGGCGATCTCCCAGCCGCCGTTGAGCTTGCCGACCAGGTTTTCCTTGGGGACCTTCACGTCGGTGAAGAAGGTCTCGCAGAACGGCGAGTCGCCGCTGATCAGCCGGATCGGCTTGGTCTCGACCCCAGGCGAGGCCATGTCGATCAGTACGAAGCTGATGCCTTCGTGTTTCTTCGACGTGTCCGTCCGCACCAGGCAGAAGCACCAGTCGGCCTTGTTGGCGTAGGAGGTCCAGATCTTCGAGCCGTTGATCAGCCAGTGATCGCCCTTGTCCTCGCAGCGGGTCTGCAAGGAGGCGAGGTCGGAGCCGGCCCCGGGCTCGCTGTAACCCTGGCACCAGCGGATCTCGCCGCCGACGATCTTGGGCAGGTGTTCCTGCTTCTGGGTCTCGTTGGCGTATTCCAGCAGCACCGGCCCGAGCATCCACAGGCCGAAGGACATCAGGGCCGGGCGGGCGCCGGCGGCCGCCACCTCCTTCTCGAGCGCCTTGGCTTCGGGGGCCGAGAGTCCGCCGCCGCCATAGGCCTTGGGCCAGGTCGGCGCGGTCCAGCCGCGCGAGGCCATGGCCCGCATCCAGCGGATTTGCGGATCGTCGCTGCCGGCGAAGGCGCGGCCGCCCCACACCGCCTCGGGATCGGTGGCCGGGGCCTTGCCCTTCAGCTCCGGCGGATAGCTGGCGGCGATGAAGGCGCGCGCCTCGGCTCTGAACCCGTCAAGGTCCGTCGCGCCGAAGTCGGGCATAGGCGTTCACTCCAGTTTCTTAGCTCTCGATTTCACTTTAGTCCGGGCGCGCGCGGCCGCAAGCACGAACGCTTGTTTGATTTTGCGCTCCCCCGTTGCGTCATCCCGGGCGAGGTCCGGCCCGAGCCGGGCTGAGACCCGGGATGACGCACGTTGAGGTGTGGGACGTGACCGAGAGGGAACTTGGCCGGAGTTTGCGAGTTCGCTTTTTGGGGTCAGGAGTTCGCCGATATGTCTCAATCCACTTTGCTGATCTTGGTCGCCGTCGCTCTGGTGGCTGTGGCCGCCATCGGGCTGGTCGCCTACCAGCGCTGGAACACCAACCGGCTGAAATCCCGGTTCGGGGCCGAATACGTCCGCGCCATCGACACCCATGACAACCAGAACCAGGCCGAATCCGATCTTCGCGAGAGAGAGAAGCGCGCCAAACAACTTCAGATCCGGCCGGTCGCTCCGACCGATCGGGCGCGGTTCGTCGACTCGTGGCGGGGCATTCAGGCTCGCTTCGTCGATGACCCGGGGACCGCCGTGACCCAGGCCGACACGCTGCTGGGCGAAGTCATGACCGTCCGCGGCTATCCGGTTGGCGATTACGAACAGCGCTCGGCCGACGTCTCGGTGGATCACCCGGACATGGTCCAGCACTATCACGTCGCTCACGCCATCGCGGTCAAGCGCGAGAACGGTCAGGCCGACACCGAGGATCTGAGGAACGCCATGATTTCCTACCGGGCCATCTTCGATGACCTGGTGGGCGACGCCGGCGCGCCCAGCGCACCCCAGGCCCAACCTCGCTTCGCCTAGGAACGCCGACCTTCCTGCGCGGGGCCGCAATGCTCGTTTGAGCGGCGGCCCCCAGGAACTCCGGTGAAGCTGGCGTGTTGACAGGCAGGCGGCGGAGGCTCCCGGCATGTCCCAGACGGCGGAATGGCTGACGCTCGGCCTGGGCCTCGTGATCCTGTTCGCGGCCGCGGCCTTTGTCGCGTTCAGAATGCGCCGATCGGCCGGGACCGTTGTCGCCTCCGACTACGCTCGACTGCGCGAGGACGCCCGGGAGCCGACCGAGCCGGTCCGGTCGTCGCGCCGCTTCGCTGTCCGGCCGCTGGGACAGAGCGACCGCAGCCGCTACGCGGACGCCTGGCGGGCCATCCAGATCGAGCTCATGGACGAGCCGGGCCGGGCCTGCGGCCATGCCGACCTGCTGGTCGCCGAGGTGATGGCGGCCCGCGGCTATCCGATGGATGAGTTCGATCGGCGTTCGGAGGAATTGGCCGCCGACCATCCGACCATCGTCCGCAATTACTGGATCGCGCACGACATCGCCGTACGGCAGGACGAAGCGACGCCGGCCGAACTGCGCGAGGCCATGGCCGCCTTCCAGACCGTGGTGGACGAGTTGGTCGGCGAGGCCCCGCTCACCGATCGCGTCTGGTCCACCCGGGCGCGCTGAGCCGACCTGCGTCTACTTCGTCTCTGCGACGTAGGCGGGGTTCAACGTCCCAAGACGCGTCGCGACCGGCAGCAGGGTCGGATAAAACTGCACGAAGGTCGTATCGGCGGCGGCGTGGGCCTGATGGCAGGCGTAACAGACCGCCGTGTATGGGATCTGCTGGGCGGGCCCGATCCCATCGAGCGAGAAGAAGCCCCAGCCGCCCTTGAAGCGCGCCGTGTCTTTCACGTGGGCTTCCAGACCCGTGACCTCGCCGCTCTGGAAGAACCCCAGCCGGTTGATCGAGCCCTTCGACTTCGCCCCGCGGTTCTCGAGGATCAGGATGGTCTTGTCGGGCCAGGCGCCCGTCCGTTTGAATACAGCGTAGGCGGCGCGGGGGGCGAAGACGTTGTCGAAACTGTGGGCGTCCGCCGTGCCCGGACGTTCGCTGTAGCTCATGTCCACGCCCGAGCTCAGGAACGCCCAATCGCGGTAATCAGCGGGCGCAATCAGGCGGCCGCTGGCGTCGTACCTCGGCTCATCCGGACTCGCCGGGGCCGGGGCGTTGGCGGCCGCGCAGAGAACGACGGTCGCGGCCGAGGCGGCGAAGGCGGCGAACAGGCCAGGCAACAGGCGCATTGTGAGGATCCCCGGGGGCGTTGTTGGTGGTGAAGCGAAGGCGGACCGGCTGCGAACTCTGCATGGGGCCGACATAGCTTGGCCGATTCCCGGCGCCCAGGACATCGATCCGACGAATTCGGACATCGACCTCCCGGCCACGCCGAGGGCGCTGAGTACTCTCCTCCACCTGCGTCATCCCGGGCGAAGCGAGGTGGATCTGGCCGCACTTCCCTAGCGGCATTGTTGCCACCGGCGCGCGCGCGTCGCATTGAAATGGCGGGGAAGGAGCCGAGGCCATGACCAGCGCCAATCAGGGGCCGCTCGCCGGCGTCACCGTGATCGACCTCACGCAGTTCGTGCTCGGACCCTACGCCACGCAGATTCTGGGCGATCTCGGCGCCGACGTGATCAAGGTCGAGGAGCCGGCCGGCGACCGCCAGCGCCGCCACGGCAAGGCCCCCAACTCCCCGACCATGGGGCCACTCTACGTGGCGCTGGGGCGCAACAAGCGCTCGGTGGCGCTCGACCTGAAGAGCGAGGCGGGCCAGCGCGCCCTACGAAAGCTCGTCGCGCGCGGCGACATCTTCATCCACAACATGCGGCCCGACTCCATCGCCCGGCTGGGCTTCGGCTATGACGCGGTGAAGGCGATCAAGCCGGACATCATCTATGTCGAGGCCATGGGCTACGCCCCCGAGGGGCCTTACGCCGGCCGCCAGGCCTTCGACGACCTGATCCAGGCCGCCAGCGGTTCGTTCGGCCTCGAGGAGATGGTCGATCCGGCCGCGCCGTTCCGGCCGCCGGCCTCGATCATCGCCGACAAGTCGAGCGGCCTGCACGCGGCCATCGCCGCCCTGGCCGCCCTGCGCCACAAGGAGCGCACCGGCGAGGGGCAATACGTCTGCGTGCCGATGCTGGAGTGCTTCACCAGCTTCATCATGACCGAGCACCTCTACGGCGAGACCTATGTGCCGCCGACCGGCAAGTTCGGCCACACCACCACCATCACCCCGCACCGCAAGCCGCTGCGCACCCTGGACGGCTGGCTGATGGTGCAGCCGGCCGGTCGCCACCAGGCGGCGAAGTTCATGGAGTTGGGCGGCCTGCCAGGGGCCTACGAGAGCGAGCGCTTCGTCTCGGCGGCGACGCCGAAGGACAAGGTCAATGTCTACTATGAGATGATGGCCGAGGCCGCGGCCACGAAGACCACGGCCGAGTGGATGGCGCTGACCGCCGAACACTCGATCCCGGCCATGGCCGCCAATCACGCCCGCGAGGTGCTGGACGATCCGCACCTCGCCGCGACCCTGTTCGAGGAGCGCGACCTGCCGGGCGAGGGCCGCTACCGGGCCATGCGGCCGCCGCTGCGGTTCGAGAAAACGCCGACCGCCATCCGCCGCGACCCGCCCGAGCTGGGCGCGGATACGGCCGAGGTGTTCGCGGAGTTCGGGATCGAGGCGGAATAGGCCTCCTCCCTCCCCTTGATGGGGTGGACCGACCGAAGGTCGGGACGGGTGGGGTGGCCGCACCACCCCCTCCGGTCGTTGGCTGCTTCGCGCCTCTGCTTCGCAGTCGGACCACCTCCCCCATCAAAGGGGAGGAGGAATTTTAGCTCTAGCCTTCGCCAGCCAACCGCCTGGCCTGGGCGATCCAGGCGTCGCGGGCCACGCGGCCCTTGAGGCTGAGCTCGGCGTCGAAGGCGGCGGCGTTTTCCTCGGTCCAGGCGGCGAGCTGGGCGAAGGTGGTGATGCCACGCTCGGCCAGGGCCGCGGCGAGCTTGGGCCCGATGCCGGAAAGCTGAGTAAGATCGTCCACTTTGGGCTCGGTGAGCGGCTCAACGGCGACTTCGGCCACAACCTCGGCCGCGACTTCGGCGACAGGGGCGGCTTCGATGGCCGGCGCGGTTTCCGGCTCGGGCAGCTCGGCCAGGGCGTGACCGAACGGCGTCGCCTCGAGGTTGACCGGCGGGCGCCAACGGGTCGCCCACCAGAAGGCGACGCCGGCGCTGGCGGCAGCGCCGAAGGCCAGCCAGAACGGCGAGGCGAGGCCAATGGGGAGGGTCATGGCCTTGCGGGCGCGATCGCGCGCCGCCTCGAACTCGGGAACGTCGGCGGTAAAGGCCATGGTGAGCCTCCTGAATGCTGCGATGCAACATTCATACGCCGGCACGCTCGCACTTGCAACAAATCGCTGCGGGAAATCCTAGAGGATTTGCGCCCGACCGAGGCCGCCCGCCTCGCCCAGCGTGGCGGCGATCCAGGCCGCGGCGTCGCCGGCCGGCGTCTCCAGGCCGAAGGGCGGATTGACCACGAGCATGGCGCAGCCGTTGAGCCGAAGGGGATCGTCCGGCCGCCGCAGCCGCGTCTCGACCAGCAGCACCGGCGCGGCCGCCTCCTCGACACCGCTCACCAGGGCGTCAAAGGCGGTGAGATCCTTGATCGGCGCCCAGACGGCGATGACCGCCTCTCGGTTGCGCGCCAACACATCCTTGACCGCCCGCGCCGCCCGCGCGCCGTCGTCCGCCATCTCGTAGGGCGGGTCGATGTGAATGAGAGTCCGGGCCGGAGCGCGCGGCGTGCGTCGACGGGCCGCCTCCCAGCCGTCCTCGCGGCTGGCCTCGGCGCCTGGCGCCCGCAGCGTCTCGCGCAGAGTCTGGTAGTCGTCGCGCCGGGTCTCGCAGGCGATCAGGCGGTCGCGGGGCCGCAGGGCCTGGGCGATGATCTGCGGCGAGCCGGGATAATAGCGGACGGGCGGTCCCTCATTGGCCTGCCGCACGGCGGCCCTGAGGCGATCGAACACCGGCGGCGCGTCGTCGTCGGCCATCAGCCGCACGATCGCCGTCGCCTCGCCGGTGCGCTGCGCAGCCTCACCGGCAAGGTCGTAGATTCCGGCCCCGGCGTGGGTGTCGATGATGGTCAGCGGGGCGCCGGCGCGGGTCAGATCGGCCAGGAGCGTGGTCAGCACGGCGTGTTTGAGCAGGTCGGCGAAATTGCCGGCGTGGAAGACGTGACGGTAGTTCACGAAGCCGCCTGATTTTCAAACATCCGTTGGAATTCCCTGGCCCGGCGGCTAACGTCGCCAGCAAGAGCCTAAGCCGGGAGGATATACGACGTGAACCGCAAACTCCGTTTCGGGGCATTCATCGCGCCGTTCCACCCGGTCGACGAGAACCCCACCCTGGCCATCGAGCGCGACCTCGAGCTGGTCCAATGGCTCGACCAGCTCGGCTACGAAGAGGCCTGGATCGGCGAGCACCATTCGGCCGGCTACGAGATCATCGCCAGCCCGGAGGTGTTTATCGCCGCCGCCGCCGAGCGCACTAAGCACATTCGCCTGGGCACCGGAGTGTCGTCCCTGCCCTACCACCACCCGTTCATGCTGGCCGACCGGATCAACCAGCTCGACCACATGACCCGCGGGCGGACGATTTTCGGGGTCGGGCCGGGCGCGCTCGTCTCCGACGCCTTCGCCATGGGCATCGAGGCTTCCCGGCAGCGCGACATGATGGACGAGGCGCTGGGGGTCATCCTGCGCCTGCTACGAGGCGAGACGGTCAGCCACGAGTCAGACTGGTTCAAGCTGCGCGATGCGCGCCTGCAGATGACGCCCTTCACCCGGCCGCACATCGAGATGGCGGTGGCCAGTCAGGTCTCGCCGACCGGGGCGCGAGCGGCCGGACGCCATGGGGTCGGCCTGCTGTCGCTGGGGGCCACCTCGACCGGCGGGTTCAACGCGCTGGCCTCCAACTGGGCCATCGCCGAGGACATGGCGCGCGAGAACGGCAAGGAGATGGACCGCGCCGCCTGGCGCCTGGTCGGGCCGATGCACATCGCCCCGACCAAGGACGAGGCCGTCGCCGACGTGCGCTTCGGCCTGGAGAAGTGGCTGTATTACTTCCGCGAGATCGCCAATCTGCCGGTGGCCCCGGTCGAGGCTGGACGCGATCCGGTGGAGGCGATGCTGGAGACGGGCCTCGCGGTCATCGGCACGCCGGACGAAGCGGCCGATAAGATCCAGGCCCTGATCGACCAGTCCGGCGGGTTCGGCGCCTTCCTGTTCATGGCTCACAACTGGGCCCCGTGGGCCCAGACCAAGCGATCGTACGAGCTCTTCGCCCGCTATGTCGCGCCGCGGTTCCAGGACCTCAACGTCAACCGCGAAGCGTCGATGCAGTGGGTCGGCGGCCACAAGGGCGAGTTCACCGGCGCGGCCATGATGGCCGTGGGCGCACGCATCGCCCAGCACGCCCAGGAAAAAGGGGCGGAGAACATCGCCCCGGAGATCCGGGCCATGATGGGCCTCGAAACGCCGAAGGCGGCCGAGTGATGCGCGCCGCGATCCGGAGAGCCGGCCGGATGGTGGTCGACGATATGGCCGCCCCGGTTCCGGAGGCCGGCCAGGCGCTCTGCCGCACGCTGGTGTGCGGTGTGTGCGGCTCGGACCTGCACGCTCTCGATCACTATGACCACATGATCGAGATGTCCGAGCGGCTGGGCGGGGGCGGCCACATGAAGCGCGGGGCGGACACGGTGTTCGGCCACGAGTTCTGCTGCGAGGTGATCGACTACGGCCCGGGCGGCGGCCGTTTCAAACCGGGGACACGGGTGGTCTCGATTCCGGGCCTGCCCTCGCTGAGCGGCTTCGAGACGATTGGCTATTCCAGCCGTACGCCCGGCGGCTTCGCCGAGCAGATCGTGCTCTCCGACATGCTGATGATGGAGGCGCCCAACGGCCTGAGCGCCGAGCACGCCGCCCTGACCGAGCCGCTGGCGGTGGGCGAGCACGCCGTGGCCAAAGCCGAGCCGGCGGCGGACCAGGTGTTCATGGTCGTCGGCTGCGGTCCGGTCGGGCTGGCGGTCATCGACGGCCTCGCGGCGCGCGGACTTGGGCCGATCGTCGCCTGCGATTTTTCGGCCGAGCGACGCGCGGCGGCCGAGCGGATGGGCGCGCACCGGTCGGTCGACCCGGCGACAGCCTCACCGCACGCCGCCTGGACCGAATTCGGCGTGCCGGCCTCGCCGATGGAGGGCCTGATCGCCGCCGCCCAGGGCCGCGAGGTCAAGCGGCCGGTGATTTTCGAATGCGTCGGCGCGCCCGGGGTGCTGCAGTCTCTCGCCCAGGCCGCGCCGCGCGGCACGCGCATCGTAGTGGCGGGCGTCTGCATGCAGACCGACCAGATCGAGCCCTTCGCCTTCATCGCCAAGGAGATCGAGCTGCGCTTCGTGCTCGGTTATACGCCGGAAGAGTTCGCCGGCTCGCTGC
>Ga0302314_10002508_pt1 | contig 33993 bp, 25 predicted proteins | sample III_Palsa_N2_3_FD_200533 | JGI IMG/M metagenome (GOLD analysis project Ga0302314, IMG submission 200533) | Peat permafrost microbial communities from Stordalen Mire near Abisko, Sweden - III_Palsa_N2_3 | ecosystem: Environmental > Terrestrial > Soil > Palsa > Peat permafrost | place: Sweden...
AGAGCACCATCGCGGCGTTCAAGGGTCGCACCATCCACGCTTTCCATACCGAGGGCGCCGGCGGCGGACACGCACCGGACATCATCCGCGTGTGCGGTCTGCCGAATGTACTGCCCTCGAGCACCAATCCCACCCGTCCCTACACGGTGAACACGCTCGACGAGCATCTGGACATGCTCATGGTGTGTCATCACCTCGACCCACGCATCGCCGAGGACGTGGCGTTCGCCGAGAGCCGGATCCGCAAGGAGACGATCGCGGCGGAGGACATCCTGCAGGATCTGGGCGCCTTCTCCATGATGAGTTCGGACAGCCAGGCCATGGGCCGTATCGGCGAGACCATCATTCGCTGCTGGCAGACGGCCGATAAGATGAAGCGCCAGCGCGGTGCGCTGCCCGGTGACAGCGCGACCAGCGACAACTTCCGGGCCCGCCGCTACATCGCCAAATACACCATCAACCCGGCGATCGCGCATGGCATCTCGCAACATGTCGGTTCGGTGGAGGTGGGCAAGCTCGCGGACCTGGTGCTGTGGTCACCGGCGTTCTTCGCCGCGAAGCCCGACATGATCCTCAAGGGCGGCAACATTGCCGCGGCGCCGATGGGCGATCCGAACGCCAGTATCCCGACACCGCAGCCCGTGCACTATCGGCCGATGTTCGGTGGCATCGGTCGCGGCGCCGCCAACAGTGCGCTGACTTTCGTCAGCGGTGCATTCGCGGATGCGGCCGGCCCGCAACGCCTGGGACTGGCGCGTCCCGCAGTTGCTGTCAGCCGGACGCGTTCGATCGGCAAGGCGGACATGGTGCTCAACAGCGCGACACCGCACATCGAGGTGGATGCGGAAACCTACGAAGTGCGTGCCGATGGCGTGCTGTTGACCTGCGAACCGGCACAGGTGCTGCCCCTGGCGCAGCGCTATTTTCTCTACTGAGGATCAGGCCTTTCACTGATGATCAGGGCGACACAGGTATTGAAAGCAGGCAGCTGGCAGGCGGCGCCGGCGGATCACGTTACGCTCAGCTACGATGAGCGCCACCGGCGCCGATTGCGCTACCTCGCCGCGGCTGGCACCGAATTCCTGCTCGATCTGCCACGCACCACCGTGCTGCGCGGCGGCGACGGCCTGCGGCTGGAGGACGGCCGCATCATCCTCGTGACCGCGGCGGCGGAGCCGCTGCTGGAGATCCGGGCCAGCGATGCGGACCAGCTGGCACGGCTGGCCTGGCACATCGGCAATCGCCATTTGCCGGCGCAGATCACGACCGGACGCATGCTGATTCGCGAAGACTCCGTCATCGAGGACATGCTCAAAGGGCTGGGCGCCGCGGTTCGTCATGTCGATGAGCCCTTTACGCCCGAACCCGGCGCGTACGACAGCAGTCACGCAATGCTGTTCGCACCGGGTCATGCCGGCCACGGGCACAGCCATGGATAGCCGGCAATCACAACCCCACATCACGCAGTTTCAGCTGCTGGCCTGGTGCTCGCCGGCCTATCCCACCGGGGCGTTCAGCTACAGCCACGGCATGGAATGGGCAGTCGAACGCGGCGCTGTCACGACGCGTGCGGGCCTGCTGGACTTCATCGGCGCGGTCCTGGCGCGCGGTGGCGGCTGGGTGGACGCCGTGCTGTTCGCACACGCCTGGCGCGCGGCGGCGCAACCGCCACTCCTCTGGGACGGGAGCGCCCGCGCGCAGCTTCGCGACCTCGCGGAACTCGCCGGCGCCTTTCGTGCCACATCCGAAACCGCCCTCGAAAGCCGTCAGCAGGGCGCCGCGTTCCTGGATGTGACGCTGAAAGCGTGGCCACATCCGCGATTGGCGCAATTCGCCGCCGATATGCGCGGCCGACCGATCGCACAGTCCGTAGCCGTGGCCGTTGCCTGTGCGGCACACGGTATTGAACGGTCGACGGCTACCCACGCCTTCGTACAAGTGATCGGCGCCAACCTGGTATCAGCCGGTGCCCGGCTCATCCCACTGGGACAGACCGACGCGCAGATTGCCGTTGCACGTCTGGCGCCCGTGGTCGCCGCCACTGCTGAGCGCGCCCTGACCGCCGATCTGGATGACCTGGGCACTTCGGCCCCCGCACTCGAGCTGTGCTCGATGCGTCATGAAACCCAATACACGAGGCTTTTTCGCTCATGAATGCCACCGCCCCTACTCCCCTCCCCTCCACCGGCCCGCTGCGGGTCGGCATCGGTGGCCCGGTGGGCTCAGGCAAGACCGCGCTCACGGAACGCCTCTGCCGCCACCTGTGCCGGTTCTACAACACGGCGGCGATCACCAACGACATCTATACCAAGGAAGACGCCCAGTTCCTGACGCGCTCGGGCGCGCTGCCGCCGGAGCGCATCATGGGTGTGGAAACCGGCGGTTGTCCGCACACGGCCATTCGTGAGGATGCGAGCATCAACCTGGCGGCGGTGTCGGAGATGCATAGCCGCTTTCCGGGTCTGGAGCTGATCTTCATCGAAAGTGGCGGCGATAATCTGGCGGCCACGTTCAGCCCGGAGCTCGCGGACCTTACGATCTATGTCATCGACGTCTCCGCCGGCGACAAGATTCCGCGCAAGGGCGGCCCGGGCATCACCCGATCGGATCTGCTGGTCATCAACAAGATCGACCTGGCACCCCTGGTGGAGGCCTCGCTGGAGGTCATGGACCGGGATTCACGCAAGATGCGCGGCACCCGCCCCTTCATCTTCACCAACCTGAAGAAGGACCTCGGCGTGATCGACATCGCGAATTTCATCATCAAGTCAGGTGGCCTGCCCGCAAGGTGAACACTCAGCATCGCCAACGCATCGTCAGAGAGCGGCGCCAGTACAACCAATGGGTGAACAGCCAGACGTTGGAGGACTACGCACTCCGGTACACGCCGGAGCGTGCGCGCAAGTCTTCGTTCCGCGTCGGTAACACGGCCCTCGGTCCCATCGCCTTCCTCGCCTGCGAAGCCATCGGCGGCTCGCTGACCCTTACCTACGGGTTCTCCAATGCGGTGTGGGCCATCGCCTTCTTCTCGGTGCTGATGTTCCTGATCGGATTGCCGATCTCGCATTATGCCGCCCGCTACGGTGTCGACATCGACCTGCTGACCCGCGGCGCGGGCTTCGGCTACATGGGCTCGACGATCACATCGCTGATCTATGCGTCGTTCACGTTCATCCTGTTCTCCATCGAAGCCAGCATCATGTCGGTGGCGCTGCACATGCTGTTCGGGCTGCCACTGCCGCTCGCGCACATCATCAGTTCACTGATCGTCATTCCGATCGCGCTGTACGGCATCAGCCTCATCAGCCGCATGCAGATGGCAACCCAGGGCGTCTGGCTGGTGCTGCAGTTCCTGCCGCTGGTCTATGTCGCAACCCGCGGGCGCCAGGAGCTCGTGGCCTGGACTCACTACAGCGGCGCGCAGGGCAACCCCAATGGCTCGCTGAATCTGCTGCTGTTCGGCATGGCGGCCTCGACACTGCTGTCATTGCTGCCACAAATCGGTGAACAGGTGGACTACCTGCGCTTCCTGCCGGAGCGCAAACCCGGCAACAGCCGCGGCTGGTGGGTCGCGCTGTTGCTGACGGGTCCGGGCTGGGTGCTGCTGGGCGGCTTCAAACTCATCGCCGGATCCTTTCTCGCCTGGCTGGCGTTGCGGCACGGGCTTTCGCTGGACGAGGCGACCCAACCCACCTCGATGTACGCGCTGGCCTTCCGCCAGACGCTCGGTTCGCCGTCGCTGGGCCTGATACTCGCGGGTGTCTTTGTCATCGTCTGCCAGCTGAAGATCAATGTCACCAACGCCTACGCCGGCTCCATTGCCTGGTCGAACTTCTTCTCGCGGCTGACTCACAGTCACCCCGGGCGGGTGGTCTGGCTGGTATTCAATGTCGTGCTCGCGCTGTTGCTGATGGAAACCAACATCCTGCACGTGGTGGAAAGCATTCTGCGCATCTACGCCAACTTCGCCGCCGGCTGGATCGGCGCGCTGACGGCCGACCTGGTTATCAACAAGCCCCTGGGCTACTCCCCCCCCTACATCGAGTTCAAGCGCGCGCATCTGTACGACATCAACCCGGTAGGCGTCGGCGCGCTGTTCCTGTCCATCCTGGTGTCCACGATTGCCTTCCTCGGTGGCTTCGGCATCACCCTGCAGATCCTCTCGCCGTTTGTCGGACTGGCGGTGGCCTTCATCGCGGCACCGGTCATCGCCTGGGCGACTGACGGTCGCTACTACCTCGCGCGCAAGCCCGGCGGCCTGCCACCGGATCAGACCGAGATCCGCTGCACGATCTGCGAGAACAGTTTTGAGAGCCGCGACATGGCCATGTGCCCCGCCTATAACGGGCCAATCTGCTCGCTGTGCTGCACACTCGAGGCGCGCTGCCACGATATCTGCAAGCAAGACAGCCGATTCGTCCAGCAGCTGGCGCTGGCGCTGCGCTGGCTGCTGCCCAGCCGCTGGGCTGCCGGCCTGTACACCCGTGCCGGACAGTTCGTCGGCCTGCTGTTCTGCTTCACGCTCGCCAACGGCCTGCTGCTCTCGCTCATCTACCACGAGTACGGCAGCGGCGCCGACGTTCCCGAACGTGACGTCATCCGCACGACGCTGTGGGTGGTGTTCCTGAGCCTGCTGGTGCTCTCCGGGGTCGCCGCGTGGATCATCGTGCTCGCCCATGAGAGCCGGCGTGCCGCGGAGAAGGAGTCCGCCCGCCAGACCAATATGCTGATGGAGGAAATCGAAGCGCATCAACGCACCGATGCTGCCCTGCAGCGCGCCAAGGAAATCGCGGAGGCGGCCAACGTCGCGAAGACCCGTTATCTCGTGGGCATCAGTCACGAGATCCGCACGCCGCTGAACTCCATCTCCGGTTATGCCCAGCTCATGGAGCGCAATACCAGCGCGCCTCCGGAGAACGCGGTGCGGGTCATCCGCCGCAGCGCCGAGCATCTGTCGAACCTCATCGACGGGCTGCTCGATATCTCACGCATAGAAAACGGCCTGCTGCGGCTGAACCGCGACAAGGTGCAGCTGGTCGAATTCCTGGATCAGCTGGTGGACATGTTCCGCCTCCAGGCAGCCGCCAAGGGCATCAATTTCCAGTTCCAGCGGCCGCCGCACCTGCCGCAGTATGTACATACCGATCAGAAGCGTCTGCGCCAGATCCTGATCAACCTGCTGTCGAATGCCATCAAGTACACCGAGGCGGGCCACGCCAGCCTCATCGTCCGGTATCGCAGCCAGGTGGCCGAGTTCGAAGTGTCGGACACCGGCATTGGTATCCACCACTCAGATCTCGAGCGGATCTTCGAACCCTTCGAACGCGGTCGGGATCCGGCGGTACGGGCCCTGCCGGGAACGGGTCTCGGACTGACCATCACCAAGCTGCTCACCCAGATCATGGGCGGGGAGCTCCTCGTGCGCAGCGTCCCGGGCGAAGGCTCGACACTGACCTGTCGACTGCTGCTCTCGGAAGCCTCGCACGACCCCACTGTGGCCGATCAGCCCCGGCTGGTGCGCGGCTACACCGGGCCGCGTCGGACCATCCTGCTGGCGGACGATGACCCGTCGCACCTGGATCTGCTCCGTGACCTGCTCTCGGCGCTGGAATTCACGGTCGTGCTGGCGCCCAATGGCGGTACGTGTCTCAAGATGGCGGCGCTGCACAGGCCGGACCTGGTGCTGCTGGATATCTCCTTGCCGGACATGACCGGTTGGGAAGTCGCTCAGGCGCTGCGCCGGACGGAGGAGGCGGAACGCGGACCGGGGCCCTGGTCGGAAGAGTCCGCGACGCATGTACTCAAAGTCATCATCGTCTCGGCCAATGCGCACGAGTATCGGCCCGGTGGCGATGGCGGCTCGCCGCACGATGGTTTCATGATGAAACCGGTGGAACTCGAAACCCTGCTGACCCAGATCGGGGAGCTGCTGCAACTGCAATGGGTGCACGAGTCCCCGCCCCTGCCGGCCACTCAGACCGCCGAACCATTGCCGGAAATGTCCGGCACGTCCCGGCAGCACCTGGATGCGCTGTACCAGCTCGGCCGCATCGGCCATGTGCGGGGCATCGAGGCCAAGTTGCGCGAAATCGAACAGCAGGACGCCGCCACTTCCGCCCTGGCGGCGCGCCTGCGGACGTTGATCTCGAACTTCGACCTGAAGCGCTACATGAGCGTTCTGGAAGAACTGCGGCAGAAAGGCTGAACCATGCGACGTGACACCGTACTCGTAGTGGATGACACGCCTGAGACCCTGGGGTTTCTGACGGACACCCTCGATCACGCTGGATTCACCGTGCTCATCGCCACAGATGGCGAGAGCGCCCTGGCCCTGGTCGAGCAGATCACCCCCGACCTGGTACTGATGGATGCCGTGATGCCCGGCATGGACGGCTTCGAAACCTGCCGGCGCCTGAAGGGGGAAAAGCTGCTCTCCCACTTGCCGGTCATCTTCATGACCGGCTTGTCCGAGACTGAGCATGTCGTGCAGGGACTGGCGGCGGGCGGCGTGGACTATGTGACCAAGCCCATCGTGATCGATGAACTGCTGGCCCGGATTCGTGTGCACCTGGCCAACGCGCGCATCGCGCACGGCAGTCGCGCTGCGCTCGACGCCGCGGGCCGCTTCCTCGTGGCCACCGACGGCAACGGCCAGCTGCTGTGGTGCACACCCAAGGCCAAGCAGCTGTTGTCCGAACTGTTTCCCGCCAACGCCGATGAGGGCGCCGGTCTGCCGCCGAATGTGGTGCGCCAGCTGACCGGGCTGCGACATCAGGGCGGCCTCGCCGGGGCGCGCTCCATTATCGAAGTCGGTGGCCGCAAAATGGAACTGGCCTTCCTGAGTTCCACCGGTCCCGACGAGCTGCTGTTCCGGCTGACCGAGACCAGCACCGTACCCGACGAACAGCTGCTGCAGCAGACGCTCGCCCTGACAACCCGCGAATCCCAGGTGCTGCTATGGATCTCGCGGGGCAAATCGAACCGGGAGATCGGCGCGATCCTCGACATCAGTCCGCGCACGGTCAACAAGCATCTCGAACAGGTTTTCGTTAAGCTTGGTGTGGAGAATCGCGCTGCGGCAGCTGCGCGCGCGGTGCGCTCACTGACGAGATGACTACCGAGGTTTGCAGGCGGGACACCCGCGGCCCTCTTTATGGTCTTTAGCGCTTTGCGCGGCTCGCACCGCCAGTAGCTCTTTGGTGGGCGCGGTCAGCGTCACCTTGTTGCCGCATGCTGTTTTGATCGTCTTGGTTTGTGGCTTCACGCACATATTGTACGCCATGGGAGGGACGTTACCTGGAGTATCCTTGAGCGCATGGCCGACGATCCTTTCAAATCTGTACGAGATCACCTTGTCGTTGCGTGCAATCTGTTGGCTGGGCAGTCGGGGAGTACCGACGCGCTTTCGGACCGCCTCAGGGCAGTCGAGCGGCAGATGGATTGGCGCGGGGACCCCCACGCGGCGCTGTACGCGTTGCCGGCCATCATCGCCGATCTTGGCGAACTCAAAGACTCCGAGAAGGTGTTACTGCCGGGTGTAGCTGAAGCGATAGCGCAGCTCGAGAGCGCAGTTACACTGTTAAAAGCGGCGGTCTGAAGGTCCGGCTCATACCATGACGCGCATGCCCACCTTCTACATTCCGCATGGCGGCGGTCCGTGTTTCTTCATGGACTGGCCGTACCCGTCGCCTAATCCCTGGACCAGTCTCGCCGACTGGTTGACCCGGCTGCCCAGCACCGTGCCCCAACCGCCCCGCGCCGTCCTGGTGATCTCCGGCCACTGGGAGTCGGATCCGATCGCCGTGAACGTGCAGCAGCAGCCACCGCTGCTCTACGACTACTACGGCTTTCCCGAACACACCTACCGCCTGCAGTACCCGGCTCCCGGGGATCCGAAGCTCGCCGCCGACATCCGGGGTCTGCTCGTCGATGCCGGGATTCCGTCCACCACCGACGCCAAGCGCGGTCTGGATCACGGCGTATTCGTGCCCTTCCTGCTGGTTTACCCCAACGCCGACATGCCGGTGGTACAGATGTCGCTGAAGCAGGGACTGGACCCCGCAGCGCATCTGAAGCTCGGTGCCGCACTGGCGCCGCTGCGTGATCAGGGCGTGCTGATCGTCGGCAGCGGCATGAGTTTCCACAACCTGCGCGTGCGTTCCATGGAAAACGAACTCATTCCCGGATCGCAGCTGTTTGATGACTGGCTCGGGCAAACCGTATGTCAGCCGGATATCCAGGCGCGCAACGCGGGGCTCGCCAACTGGGCCCAGGCACCGGCCGCGCGCTATGCCCACCCGCGCGAAGAACATCTGATGCCGCTGCTGGTCGCCGCCGGTGCTGCGGGGAATGACGTCGGAGTCCGGACCTTCAACGATGTGATGATGGGCTGGCGGATCTCGGGCTTCCGCTTCGGACAGGCGCGGACGGACTGATTCTGCCCGGCTGCTGACGTCGCACGTGCAGGAACGCGAGCAGTTCGCGCACGCGCTCGCCCAGCAGTTCATAGACGGCCCGGTTGGAGCGCTGCATGCCTTCCGCCGATGGCAGGTACTGGAAAAGCGGATAAGGCTCATACGGCGTTTCTTCGATATGGATCAGTACCTGGACCGGTGCCGCGGTGACAGTCAATCCCGTGGCCATGAATTCCCGGGCCGAGCGCAGCATGTGCGTTGCGCTGGTCACCAGCAGGATCGAGTTCACGTGATCCGCGTGCAGCATCTGTGCGGAATTTCGCGCGTTCTCATAAGTGTCATGCGAGTTCGCATCGATCCAGTGCGGCGGTATCTGGAAATCCCGGGTGAGTGACACCGCCATGGCGTGGGCATTCATCGGATCGCTGCTCACGAGTATCGGCAAATGCGTCTGCCGCGAGAGCCACGCGCCGTAGTTGAGCCGTTCGAGCAGTTCCAGCTCGACTGCGGGCTGGCCACCGTACTCGGGGGCCGGCTCGCGCTGGCCCGCGCCACCGAGAATCACTATGGCCCGTGCGTCAGTCGCACTCGCCGGCTTGAACGCAGCATAGCTCTGGGCCAGTATCGTCAGTGAGTTGGCGATGATCGGCATCGATAGCAGCCACATCAGCCCCAGCCCCGCTCCCAGGCAACTCCAGCCGCTGCGTCGATGGCGCAACGCCAGGAGCACAGCACCGAGCACTGAGAGGATCAGCAGTCCCATTGGAGGCAACAGCAGGCCGCGCGCCATTGCCTTGAAAACGTAAAAATGCATCTATTCGGTGCGGATACGCTCGACGAGCAGCCATTTTCCGTCGGTCTTCTTCAATGTGTCAGTGTAGCGGCCGATCGCAGAGATGTGGATGTTCACATTGGTATGCATCACCACCATCCAGGTGGAGGTGTGCTTCGCCGTGGAATCGTCGAGGATGACGATGTGATCATCGCTGTTGCGGTTGAAACGCCGCAGACTCGCAGGATCGTAGCTCAAAGTCTTCGGATCGGCATTGCGGGCCTTCTCGAGGCGGCTGGTGATGATAGTGCGGATGTCGTCGCGGCCCGTGTACACCATCTTGTCGTAACCGAACACCGGCCCCTTCTCATCCAGCCGGTACACGGCATCCGGGGCGAACGCACCGGCAAACATATCCGCGTCACTGATCTCGAAGCCCATGTTGGCCCGCGTCAGCACTTCCTCGATTGCTTCGTGGTCGGCCAATCGCGGCTCGCCGCCCGTTGTGGTCACAGGCCCGCTGGCGCAGCCCGCCAGCAGCAGGACCGCGGCGCAGAACACCATGCTGACTGTCCGCATCCCCCCTCCCCTCACTGACCCTTGCTGAGCCGGCGATAGTACTCGGCCACCGCCTCCTGATACCCCTCCGGCACCGGCAACGACTCGGCGTTGCGCACCACGTTGCGATTGTCATCGGCAGGATCATGGCCCAACTGCAGTTCCAGGCGATCCACGCCGCTGCGAACCTCGGCAAAGAGCTGGTCCACCACTTCCGGATTACCAGGAAAGCGCCGCGGATCCAGTTGCTGCATGGAGTGGATCAGATCATCCACCTGGCGCTTCGCCACCGGATCATCCGCAACCGCCTTGCGCACGTTCTGCAAATCGGCCAGACCCTGGTCAAAATCCTTCTCACGATCCTCGGGAGTCGCACTGGTATCCGCCGTCGCCACGCTGCGTCCGGAGTGCGGGTTGTTGCCGGTGTTCCAGCCGCCGTCGATATAGCCTCCCGCACCCCCGCCGGCAGCCGTCACTCCGCCACTGCGTACCCCCCCGTCGGCATTGCCGGCACCCTGACCGCCCCCCTGTCCGGAAGCCTGCCCCGCGCCTTTATTTCCCCCTCGAGCCAGTGCGTTCTGGTTTGCCCTATCCATCTGTGCCAGGCGCTCGCGGAAGCGCTGCACGGAACTGAGCGCCTCATCCGGTGCCGGCGTCTCTCCCGCAGCGCGGCTTGCGTCGCGCACCGACTCACCGAACTTTGCCAGCGCATCGGGGATGTCACTTTCGGATGAATCCCCCCCCGGGTTATAGCCCATGCGCAGGTGGTCGGCGCTGGCCTGCAGACGGCTCTGAACGTTCGACTCATCCAGTCCACTCAAGGCATCGCGCAGCTTTGAGGCTGCCTGCCGATTGCTCTTTAGGGTTTCGCGTTCCGCATCCCGCAGCGACTGCGCCATGCGCCCGACATCATCGGCCAGCTTCTGCCGTGCATCGATCATGCTTTCCGTACTGGGCGTGCCCCGCCCGGCACGCCCGAGCGATGGGCGACCGTTCAGATCCCGCAGTTGCTGCTGCTGCTGCCGTGCCCGGTCGGCGAGTTCCTGAGCCTTGTGACCCAGGTCATCCAGACGGCCAGCCGACTGATTGCGCTGCAGGCCACCGAGAGCAGCCATGGCACCGCGCAGGCCTTCGGCGGCGTGCCGCGCACCGGCGGCGTCGCGCTGATCGACCGCACGGCGCATCGATTCCTGTGCTTCGCGCAGCCGATTCATGGCCTGCCGTATCGTGCTGGCAGCAGCGGCATCGCCCTGCCCCTTGCCGGTGTTCTCACGTCCCGGCCGCGCGCGGGATTGCCCTGCCTGCATACCGGACTGCCCGGATTGGCCTGACTGTCCGGATTGTCCGGATTGTCCGGACTGCCCCGACTGGCCGTTCTTCGCCATCTGTTCCAGCTGTCGTTGCAGCTCCTCGGCCTGACGCCGCAGCATTTCCTGCTGCCAGCGCTGGCTGGCAGCGTCGGCAGCATTGGGATGTTCCTGTGCCAGCTCCTCCTGCTTGCGCGCCAGCTCATCGAGTTTGCGCAGCGCGGCGTCGATCTGTTCGTCCTGCTGCTGGGAGGGTGACGCCGACTGCGCCGTCTCGTACTGATTCTTCTGGGTATCCAGTTCCAGGTCAGACAGGCTTGCGAGGTCGCTGCCCATGCTGCCACCGCCACCTCCGCCGCCACCCGCGCTGCCGAAGGCGACCTGGATCTGGCGGAAGGTGGCCTCCGCGCGCAGCAGATGCTGCAGGGCCTTCTGTTCATCCGGCAGCGCCTGGCGCCACTGGGACTGGGCGAGCTGCGTGGCCGCGGGCGTCATCACGTCGGCCGCCGCATTCATCTCCTTCTGAAAGGCGTTGAACTGCTCGTTGGCCTCGTTCAGCCCGCGCATCTGCAGCCGACCGGACAGCGACAGCGCCTGATCCCGCAGTGTGTTCTGCACGTCGGAGAGGAACTTTGCCTGCTCGGCCTGTTTGGCCGCGGCGGCGCGCCCGTCCACCTGGGACCAGGTGCCGGCGATGATTTCCTTCTCGCGGCGCGAGATCTCCATCTGATCATTGGCGCCACCACCCCCACCGCCACCGCCGCCGCCTCCGGCCTGGGATTGCGAGAACTCCCGCTCGTACGGATCGGCCTGGACAAACACCATCTGTGAGCGCGACTGCGCGCGGGCATCCGCCGCCTGGGCATAGACGCTGACGACATCACCCGGCACCAGCTTCATGCCCTCCAGGCTGATGACGGTACCGCCGCGAGCCTGTCGCGTCCCGGCGTGCGACAACAGGTTGATCTGCTGCTCGGATCCCCCGTTGACAGAATAGTGCAGGGAAAACTCCCGCAGACCGAAATCATCCGCTGCCTGAGCGTTGATGGTGACTTCTTCGATCGGACTGGCGCGGTAGTCACCGCCGGGCTTGACAATGGCGACCTGCGGCGCACTGGCCTCGCCCGCCTCGATGAAGTAATCCTCGGTGAGCCGCATGGCATGCTGGCCATCGACCATCGTCAGGTGATAGGCCCCGTCCTTGTCCAGCGGCAAGGTCACCTTGTACGTGTTGCCGGTACTCGCGATCAACGGCAGCTGGTGCCCGTCATCGAGCACCAGCGCACCAGACTTGAGCGGCTGATCGGTGAGGATCGTGAGTTCGGCGTTCGTGCCCTGGACCGCACGCAGGTCGCCGCCGTGTTCCTCGGTGTGATCCGGCAGCTGCGTCCACGTCGGGTAGTGGTAGGTCACGCGGATCTGACGCACCTGCGCCAGGTCGGCCACCCGCGCCGTGAAATGCGCCGACTCCAGCGGCCCGGCCTCGACATAGTATTCAGCGCGGTCCGGCAACGCCGACAACAGATAACGGAAGCCTCCGGTCTGGGGCTGGGGCTGCATGCTCACGTCTTGCCAGGCGGCATTGCCGATGCGCACATGCAGCCGCACGTCGGGCGTCTTGAGCCCCACGAGTCCGGCGGTCACCAGCAGGTCCGCATGACGCCGCAGGGTGGTGTCGCCGGGCGCCACATGCAGTTCGTAGATCGGCCCGCTGCGCGGCACCGACCACAGCAGCGCCGCGCCATAGCCCATGTATCCCGGCCCCGAACGGATCAGCCACACCAGCGTGACGATGCACACCACCCCGCAGCTGAGGAGTCCGGCGAGCAGGGTCGTGGATACCAGGGAGGCGGGCCGCGCCGTGTGCGCCACCCGCAGCGTGTCTGCCGCCAGTAGTTCGCCGAAGGCATCAGCCGGGCGGGCGGCTGGGGTTGCCGCCGCGTCCCGCTGGGTGAAGGTACGCAGTCGCTCTTCGAACTGCGGGAAGCTGGCCTCGGCGCGACGGATGACTCTCAGCCGGTTCACTCGCCACAGTGGAATCGCCAGACCCAGCACCGCGCCGGCCGCCAGTGCCAGCAGCAGCACCAGGCGCGACCCATGGACGCTGGCGGCGGAGAACGCGTAACGGTTGGCGAAGATCACCAGCAGCGGTGTAAGACCTAACGCGATGCCACCCAGTATCGCGGCGCCGCGCGCGATCGTGCCGAGCCTCAACCGCGTATGCAGTCGTGCTACGTAGTCACGCAATTCCTCGCTGGCATTCATGACGATTCCTGCAGCGTGTTGAGGTACCGGCTGGACACCAAGGCTTCGGTGATCACTGCCACGAGCAGCAGGCACATAGCGTACCACCAGAGGTTGTGGATCGATTCTTCGCCGGTGACCGAGGCCGGGGGCGCCGCAGAAACCGTGCCGGCGGTCGCAGCTTCCGGTGTCTGGCTCGCCGCCTGCCAGAGCTTGAGCTTCTCGTCGCTGGCGGGCGTGAGATCGGACTCCAGCCGGGAGATGTTGGCGGCCACCAGATCGTGGCGCGAGTCCGCGAGGGTGAGCATGTAGAAGCCAGCGGCCGGCAGGGGCCAGGTGCGCACCTGCCGCGCCTGTCCCAGGTCCAGCGGATGGGTGCCATCGGGCGCCAGCACGTCCGCACTGCCGCGCACCGCCGGGTCAGGCCGCAGGTCGACCGAGTCCCCGACGCTCAAGGCGCTGCTGCGCAGGATGCGACCGCTGAGGTAATTGGCCAGCCGGTCCACGAAGGCGACGAACTGCGGATGCAGTGGCAGATCGGTGGTCAGCCGATCAAGGCCCGAGGCGAACAGCAGCGCCCGCCCCTTACCCAGGGGCTTCTCGAGCAGCAGCGGTGTCTGGTCGGCGAGTCGCAGACCCGCCTGTGCCTGAGGCGCATCCACGCGCGTTACATAAAAGACCTTGATCCCCTGCCACCCGGCAAGCGCTCCCGCCGGCGCATACGCCTCATCGACGGCCGCCACCGCGGCGAAGCGGCTGTCATCGCGCGTGTAGTCGTGGGAGCCGACGATTCGCGCATCGAAGACCGGGATCCGCCGCTGCTGGGCCGCCGCGGTGCCGGCGCTGATCAGCAACCGACCGCCAGCCTTCACCCAGTCGGTCACGCGCGCCTCGACCGCAGGCGGCAGGCCCGCGAGATCGGACAGCACCACAAAGGCGTAGGCCGACAGGTCGCGGGTCCGCAGCTGATCGGCGGTGACCTCATCGAGCATCACGGCGGCATCCGCCGCCGATTCCAGCGCCGAACGGAAGTACAGTCCGGTCGCCCGGTCCGAACCCTGGTGCACAAAGAGTCCATGGACCCGCTCACTGCGCTGGATCACGAAGTCATAGCGGTCATCGGCGCTGAGGCCATCGGCGCTGTCGATGCGCACGCTGCCGCGGACCAGACCGTAGGGAATATCGGGACCTGCGAATACCACCGAGGCACGACCGGATGCGGGCACCTTGACGGCCTGCTGGCCGGCCGGGCGATCGTTGATCAGCAGCGTGACGGTACGCGTCGCCGTGGGCGTAGCGAAGCCCGCGACGGTGGCAATGATCCGGGTCTTGGCCGGATCCCAGACCTGCGCCGGCGCCGCCACCGTCTCCAGCGTCCAGTTCGGGGTCGCTGCCGCACCGACCTTGTGCAGCACCAGAGTCACCCCGGCGGGCAGGCGCAGCTCATTGAAATCCGGGGGGAGCCCGGTGGCCTGCATGTCACTGAACAGGTGCAGCTCGATGGGCATGTGTGTGCCGGCCGCGAGCGTTCGGCCTAAGCCTGCCAGCAAGACCAGGCTGCCGCGCGCATCGGTCGGGTCGATATGACGGATGGCGGTGGCGAGCGCCGCGGCGTCCTGCAGCTGCTCGGTGAGCACGTCCGCCCGTGAACCCAGCGCCACCACCTGCGCCCGGGTGTCCCGCGCCTTCGCCGCCACCACCGCGAGCGCCGCACGGCGCGCATCCTCCATGCGAGTTCCAGCGCGCATGCTGAACGAATCATCCACCGCGAGCACCAGCAGCTTCTCCGGCGCCGCACCGGGCAGATGCCCGCGCACGTAGGGCTCGGCGAATGCCGCCGCGATCAGCAGCAGTACCGCGACCCGCAACAGCAACAGCAGCCAGTGATCGATGCGGCGCCGGCGCGTGGTGCTGCGCTGCTGCGGCTCAAACAGCATCAGCGAACTGAACTGCCGCGGCAGGCTGGCGCTGCGTTTCAGCAGATGCAGCCACACCGGCACGGCGATGGTGAGCGCGCCCAGCAAAAATCCCGGTGCCAGCCAGCCCATCAGTCCCGCCCCGTGCGCAATCGCAGGTACTGCATCAGCGCCTGGTCCAGCGGCTGATCGGTCTGCAACAGGTGGTAGCCGATGCCGGCGCGGCGCGCTTCGCGACGCAGGTCGGCGACATGCGCATCGATTCGCTCGCGGTACCGGCCCTGCACATAGTCTTCGGAAACCTCCAGTGCCGCGCCGGTCTCCAGATCGATCAGCATGCAGGAGCCATCGACCCGCGGCCGCAGCTCCTCCGGATCCAACACCTGGAACAGGACCACCTCATTGCCATGGATGCGCAGGGGCGCGACGGCGCGCACGATATCGGCCGGCGGCGCGTAGAAGTCGGACAGCACCACGACCATGCCGCGGCGGCGCAGAAACGACTGCAGATGCAGCAGCGGCGCGGCATAGGACGTGCTCTCCAGCGGTTGCACCGCCACCAGCGCCGCGAGCACCCGCTGCAGATGGCCCTGGCGCGTGGCCGGGGGCACGAAGTCACGCACGGTATCGCCGAAGATGAGCAGACCCGTCGCGTCGCGCTGCCGACGCGTGGCGAGGTACGCCAGGGCCGCGGCAATGAAGCGCACATAGGCAAGCTTGGACACGGCATGCGAAGCAAACCCCATGGAACTGCTGGCATCCACGAGCAGCATCAACTGGCTGTTGGTCTCGCCGTGGAAGCGCTTGATGTACGCGCGATCGGAGCGCGCGTAGACGTTCCAGTCGACATGCCGCAGATCATCGCCGGGCGCGTAAGCACGGTATTCGGCGAATTCCTGGCTGAAGCCGAAGTCCGCGGAGCGATGTAGGCCGGCGACGAAGCCATCGACCACGGTCGCAGCGACCAGGTCGAGACCGGAGATCGCATTCAGCACCACAGGATCCAGCAGACTTTGCATGGCAGACCTTACGGACGACGAATCTGCGCCAGCATCTGGCGCAGGATCTCGTCGGCCTCGACACGATCGGACTGCGCGTGGAAATTCAGCAGGATGCGATGGCGCAGCACGGGCAGCACATAGGCGTCGACGTCATCGAAGTCCACATGGTAGCGGCCACGGGCGAGCGCACGCGCCTTGGCAGCCAGGACGATGAACTGCGCCGCGCGCACGCTGGCGCCATAGTTCACATAGCGGCGGATGATCTCCGGAGCCTCCTCGGACTTGAAGCGCGTGGCGCGCACCAACCGCACCACGTGGCGTGCGATTTCATCACTCACCGGCACCATGCGGATCAGCTGCTGGAACTCCAGGAGTTCCGCGGCTGAGGTCACCGGCCCCACCGCGGCCGTTCTGGTCGTCGTGGTGCGTGCGATGACCTGCACCTCCTCCTCGAGACCCAGGTAGTCGAGCACCGTATTGAAGAGGAAGCGATCCAGCTGTGCCTCGGGCAACGGATACGTGCCCTCCAGTTCGATGGGATTTTGGGTCGCGAGCACGAAGAACGGGCTGGGCAGCTGATGGATGGTGCCCCGGACGGTGCAGGAGTGCTCCTGCATGGCCTCGAGCAGTGCCGATTGGGTCTTGGGCGGCGTGCGGTTGATCTCATCGGCCAGCACCACATTGCCGAACAGCGGTCCGGCGGAGAACGACCAGCGCCGGCGACCGGTCGTTTCGTCATCTTCGATGATGTCGGTGCCGGTAATGTCCGCGGGCATCAGGTCGGGCGTGAACTGGATGCGGCTGAAGACGAGCCCCAGCGTCTGGGCGATGGTGCGCACCATCAGCGTCTTGGCGGTGCCGGGCAGACCGGTGATGAGACAGTGTCCACCCACCAGCAGCGCGGTCAGGATCTGGTCCAGGACCTCGTCCTGGCCGACGATCACCTGGCCGACCTGGCCTAAGATCTCGCCCCGTACCGTCTTGAACCGCTCCACCCGCCCCGCAAGCGCGGTGGCGTCGAGGCTCGAAATATCGGTTTGCGTCATGCGTGTTCTCTTTGCAGATTATTGACCGGTGAGTTCCAGCAGCAGCTTCTGCGCGGGTTTGAAATCCGGCGCGGCTTCCAGCGCCGCCAGCACCGCGTTCATCGCACAGTCCGCATCGCCCGCCGCATGGCAGGCGCGCGCCAGATCGTAGTTGGCCTGTGCCTTGTCGAGCGGATGCAAGGCCAGCACCGCGCCGAACTCGCGGCGCGCGCCGCCGAAGTCCTTCGCGTCCATCAGCAGATCACCCAGGCGCCGGTGCGAGTCGGTATCGAATACCGGATCGATGAGATTGATCTTCTGCAGCGTGGCGATGGCGCCAGCAGCGTCGCCACCCTCCTGCTGCAACTTCGCTAGCTGTTCCAGTGCGGCAGGCTCGCGGCCACGGTGCTCCACGTAGCGCCTGAGCGCGCTGATGGCGATGGCGGGCTTGCCCTCGGCGAGCGCCGCAGTGGCGAGCATCTGATACGCGTTCGCGTCGAATACGTAGTCCGGATAGAGCCCAATCACAGCTTCGGCTTGCCGCAGCACCTCATCATTGTGCTTGGCGCGTGCGGCACTCACCAGTGACCCCAGCTGCTTGTGCCAGGCGTCAAAACCGCTGACCAGCGCGGCGGTGTCCTGGTTCAACCAGGCCTGGAACTGCGCGTCGAAGGCCGCCGGTTCCATGCCCAGCACGGTCCTGATGGCCTCGGGCGTGCTGCGCGGGATCGCGAACTGCTGCACCAGATCCAGGAGTTTCGCCTGACCCCAGTGCACCTGGATGTAGTCGCAGATCCGGCCCGCCTCGAAATAGGAGACCAGCACCTGGGTCTCGTACTGCGGGTGAATGAAGCCCCGATCCAGTTCCGCGACCGGTAGCAGCTTGTGGTCACGCAGCGCGACGATGATGTCCGGTGTAATGGAGTCGCCCCACTCCGGGGAGGCCTCGGTTTCCTCATGGACGGCCAGGCCTTCGGTGAACCAGCGCGGTACCCGGTGGCGCGTGGCCTTGAGGATGAACACATGGCTCATTTCATGCCGCAGCGTGCTCGCCCAGTGGAACTCGCCGGGTTTGCGCCCGGAGGGGCTGTCCATGGCCACCACCTGGCCGAAGGTCACGCCCAGCGCACCAAGGCCCGGCATGCCCAGCGTGCGCACCGCGAAGTCCTCGTGATCCGGATAGACCTCGACTTGCACGGGGCCGTCGAGTTCCATGTGGTACTTGGCCCGATAGGCCTCGATGGCCTGCGTCAGTACCTCGTGAAAGTACGGATAGAGCAGGTCCGATTCCTTGCGATTCAGCTTGAGGATGGTGGTCGCGTCGGTGAAGGTTGCGAAGTCCTTGAGCGTGTCGAGCAGCCGCAGGCTGTTGACCGTGGCATCGTTCCGGTAGCCGTTCTCGTAGCACTGCGTCAGCTGCTGGCGGGCTTCCTCGTCCTGTCCCAGCCGCATCAGGTTGATGCCCAGTTCGGAACGCGCCGACCACAGCCGTGGCGACAGTTCCAGCGCCTTGCGGTACATCGCGACGCCGTCCTGGTAGCGGCGATTGAAGATGAGGTGCTCGGCGGCAATGGCGTAGCCGTGACCATAGATCGGATTGATGGCCTGGATCCGGGCCCACCAGGCATCAGGCGACCGATCGTCGAGGATCTCGATGACCGCGTGCAGCGCCATCGCATCCAGCGCCTGCGCATCCAGCGCCAGCGCCGCGTCGGCCTCCTTCGCCGCCAGCTCCGGCTGGTCATCCTGCAATGCCAGCGTCGCCAGCAACTCGTGCGCCGCAGCCAGTTTCGGCTCCGCCGCAAGCGCCTGCTGGGCCCAGGCCACGGCCCGATTGTCGAAGCCATCCGCGCTGACCCGGGCGAGGCCCAGCAGCGCCTGCGCATCCCCCGGATCGTGCTGCAGAGCCTCTTTGAAGAGGCCGGCCGCATCGACATTGTTGAAACGTTCATGCAGCAGTTCGCCCCACCGGGTGCGATACAGCGCATTGCCCTGCGCCTGTGCCACTGCTGCGCGAAATTCGGTGTTGGCGGCAGCGTAGTCCGCGAGCCCCCACGCGCCTTCGGCGCGCAGGTAGGGCGCGGTAGCGCGCGTCAGCGCCATGAAGCACTTTTGCGCCGCCGTTTCCTGGCCGTGCAGGCGTTGGCCGAGGCACTGGCGCACTTCGGCCGGCGGCGGCGCAGCCTGCGCGACCGAGGCTGCGGCGAGTGTCGCCAGCATCAGGCCGGCCAGAACGCCGGCGTGCGGCGGCACTTTCAGCGCGCCAGTCACTGATCGAGCTCCTGCTGCACTTTGGCCAGCGCCACCAGCGTTTGGGTCAGCTGGGCCCGATAATCCTCCGGTGACATGGCGGCGCGCTGGTACTTGAGCAGATCGACTTTCTGTTCCAGCTGCTCCTTCTGCTTGAGCAGTGCCAGCTTGGCCGGATCGGAGGTCGCTGCCGAGCCGCCGCCCAGGCGCACCAGCGCAAACGAGGCGAGCATCCGGCCCGCATCCCCGTTGGCGGCGGCATCCCGCACCGGCTCGGCCTTGCCGCCTTCTTCAAACACCGCGTGTTCGGTGGCCAGACGCTTCTCGGTTTCATAGAACGCGGCGGTCTTGCGGGTCGCGTACTGGAAGGCCTCCAGACCCGTGATGACCTGGTTCTTGTCGGTGTCGGCGCCCGGGTCCTGCAGCGCTTCGACCCAGTAACGCGCGAACACCGTGGCGTTCTTCTCCGTGCCCGTCTTGGTGGCCGCGATCACCACTCGATCGTGGCGCTGCAGGGCCTTGACCGAGCCACCACTGGCGCTGGTGGTATTGATGATCAGCTGGCGCGTGGCGGGAATGTGGTCGCACCAAAGCGCCAACTGCTCCCCGGACACATCGGGACCCGGTAGATTGAACTTGTACTGCGTGCCATCGAAGCTGCCGTGCCCTAGGAGCGTGATCACCAGCACATCATCGGCGTGCGACTGGCCCGCGATGTCGCCGAGGGTCTGCTGCAGGTGTTCGCGGGTGGCCTGCGCTCCGGACAGCGTGACCACATGCGCGCTCGGACCGGCGTCCCGCGCGATGCGATCCAGATCCGCCGCGAGGGCTGCGAATCGCTGCTCGTAATCCGGCTCACCGCCCAGCCCCGCCACAGTCACGAAGTACAGGTCCGCGTGCGCGAGCGAACCGCAGGCGAGCAGGGCAAGCGCCGCAAGTCGCGCCACCGTCTTCAAACGACACCCCAGCGGCGCCGCAGCAGCCACTCACCCAGCGGCAGCAGGATCAGCAGCAGGAATACGGCGGGCATGTTCCACAGGTCCTGGAACTTCTGCACCGACACGCCGGCGTTCGAGAACGGTATCGCACCTGCCAACCCTGACAGGTCAGCGGCTGACCAGTACCGAGCGCCGGTGTCGGCGGCGAGCGATTTCAGCAATTCGACGTTCTGTCCGGTGTGGAAATTCTCCGCCACACCGTCCTCGCGCTGGAAGGCAACGGTGTCGCGGCCGGCGCCGAGGGACCCCTGGCTCGCCGTGATGTCGGCCACGTACATGCCCACCGCCGGGGCAGTCCAATCGGTCTGGTACCGGCCCGGCTGTCCCGGCACCAGGCGCAAGGAGACATCGGCCTGGAGGCGATCCGGTCCGATCAGGTGCGCATTGACCACGGCGTCGGTCGCCGGCAGGTAATTCCGGTCACGCACATCGGCCAGCAATTGCAGGTGGCCATCGTCCTGCACGGTGCTCGCGGACACCTGGGCGCTGAGTTGGCCGCGGGTGTCCGATACCAGCCAGTGCAACAGCTGGTGCCAGAACACCGCGTGCGTGGGATCCCCGAGCGGCAGACTCATCTGCCAGCGCCAGGTGCCCCCCGTCGCCAGCACCGCGGTGCGTCCGCGACCGTAGTTCTGTGTCACCAGAAGCGGCAGCGTGCGCCCGTTGACATGCATCTGCGCCAGCTCCTGGGCGCCTGACTTCGCCACCCCGGGATCCTGGAAATCCGCAAGATACGGCAGCTTGCTCCACAGCGTGATGTTCGCCGCGCGATCATCCACCAGGCGCGTCACCGGACTGTCGGCGCCCGCCGGGGTCAGACTCACGGTCGCAGGGTCGCGGCGAAACATGCTGCCGATCATGGGCAGCGTCACGGGCAGCAGATCATTCAGCTGCGATCCGCCCCACACCCCGTCGGACAGGGACTGTCGACCGCCCAGAAACAGCAGACCACCGCCACGGCGATCGACGAATTCGCGCAGCAGCGCCTGTTGCGCGGCGGTGAAGTAACCGGCATCGACCGAACCCATGATGATGCCGTCGTAGCCGAACAGATCCTCGGGTTTAATCGGAAAACCCTCGGCCAGTTCCAGCGCATCCCTGACCCCCTGTCGGTAGATCTTGTTCTCGGTCGTGCGCAGCATCGAGACCAGCTGCACCGGCGTATCGTCCTCTTCGGCGCGGCGTATGAACTTGTATTCCCAGCGCGGCTCACCTTCCACATACAAGATGCGCCGCGGCCCCGCTTCGACATTCACCAGCCGGCTGAGCTCGTTGTTGCGTGCATTGGCTTCGCCGGGCAACGGTGCCACCGCAAAGCGCAGCACCCTCGGCCCGGCGTCGGGCAGATCAAATGTCAGATCGGTGCTGACCGTTGCGCCATCCGCGCCCAGCGCCAGCTCCCGCGTGGCCAACAGTTTTGCGCCGTCCCGCACCGTGACACTGGTGTGTCGGCCTGCGAAGCCGGACTGCGACACCTCGACCACTGCCGTGACTCGCGAATGCGCCAGGGCCCGCGCGGTCAGCGCCACGCTCTCGATCTCCACGTCCCGTGGTACCAGCGTCGCGCCGAAACCCACGGTATGAACCGGAATGCGCCGCTGGCGCAGGACTTCGATGGTGCTGCGATCGATCCGGCCGCTGTTGTCGCCGCCATCCGAAAGCAGCACGACTGCGCCGACCGGCACACTCGCCGTGTCGCTGGCGAACTCGTTGAGCACGGCATTGATATGGGTGGCAGGACCGGTCGCGGTCAGCGTCGCGGCGGGCCCTTCCAGCCGCACCAGACCGGAATCAAAACGGTACAGGCGGATATGGAAATTCCGCGAAAGGCTGGTGAGCCAGCTGCCCTGCAACGCCTCGGTCGCCTGCTGCATGCGGGTGACACCGTGTTCGGCAATCGCCATGCTGCGCGAATCATCGACCAGCACCGCAATGATATTGGCCTGCGGCACCAGCTCGTTGACGGCAATTGCCGGTCGCCACAGCAGCACCATGATCAGCACGGCGACGGTCCATTGCAGCAGCCAGATCGCAGGTAACCGCCAGCGTCCGGCGAGCTGTGTGCCCGAAGCGCGCCGGCCGCGCAGTGCCCATGCCAGCAGCAAGCCAACGAGGACGACGCCCAGCGCCAGCAGCCAGCGCGGCCAGGCGCTGCGCAGCAACAGCTGTCCGTGCAGGAAGACGGTCGGTGGATACTTGAACAGCCATTCAAACATCGCCGTCAGTGCGTCATACCGTAGACGATGTAGTTGACGCCGATGCGAAATGCCATGGAGGAGAAGTTCTCCGGATACTCGGCAATGTCAGCCCACTCCCAGGCGTCCCCAAGGTGCATGTTGTGACAGATCGCGACCATGATGCGGCCCTTGTCGTCACGGATGGCGCGCCACTTGGGCACGTAGCCATCCTTCTCGTAGGTGCGCCCCGTGTTCACATACTGTTCGCCGGGAATCTGGAAACGATTGGACAGGTCATACAGCACGTGAAAGATTTCGTCGCTGTCGGCGAGGTCCTCGACCGGCCGATCCGGAAACACCTGGCGCATGCCCGCCATGAAACGATCCCAGTCCTCCGTACCATGGAAGTCATCGACCATCAGGAAGCCGCCTTTCAGGAGATACTCGCGCAGCCGCTTGGCCTCGTCATCCGTGAAACTCCAGTTGGCGACCTGCACGGCATACACCCACGGATAGTCGTAGATCTTGTCGCTGTCGAGATCGACCACCTGCTCGTAGGAGCGCATCTGGATGCGGGTGAGTCGTTTCAGCGCTTCGAGGAACTGCCGGTCGGCCTTCGGATAGTCGCGGGACCAGCCCGAGAAGCTGTAACCGAATCCGAACGAGCGACCGCCGCCGTAGTCATTCGCGGAGGTATATCGCAGCCGCGACCAGTAGAACTCCGCCTTTTCGGGCGTGTTGTCCGGGGTATCGACATCCTGCTGCGAGTGGGCGTGGTCCACCCACAGCCACGCGCACAACACAGTTGTGACGAGCACGATTGGCCGCCAGGGTCCATGGATTCGCATGATCGCCGCCCTCGCTGTGAGCTACGCTGCGCCAGTGTAGCGAGTTGCCCCCTGCAGCGGGGTGCTTCGACCTGCGCCCATCGGTCACAAGCCGCTTGTCGCGGCGGTCATGACATGCCACCATTTTTGACCCGACAACTGCCTTGCACCGCACATGAGACGCCGCGACTTCGTCACACTGGCTGCAGCGACACTGGGCCAGGCCGGCGCCGGTGACCTGTGGGCGCAGGGAGGTGGCGCAGCGGCCATGGACATGGGCGCCTCGGACCCCGGGCCGCACGCGGCGCCTGCGGACTACACCTTGCGGATCGCGCCGGTCGCCATCGAGATCGCCCCCAGCCGCTTCATCAGCACCGTAGGCTACAACGGCACCTCACCGGGTCCGGTCCTGCGCATGCGCGAGGGCAAACCGGTGACGGTGGACGTCATCAATGACTCCGACGCCGCGGAGCTGGTGCATTGGCATGGCCTGTTTCTGCCCGCGCAGATCGATGGGGCCGAAGAGGAAGGCACCCCCGCCATCCCTGCCGGCGCGCGCCGGCGCTACCACTTCACGCCACGCCCTGCCGGAACGCGCTGGTACCACTCCCACGCCATGGCCATGGGCGACCTGCACCGCGGCTCGTACACGGGGCAGTATGGATTTGTCGTCGTCGATTCGGGTCACGACCCCGGAGCCTATGATCAGGAGGTGTTCCTAGCGCTGCGCGACTGGGAACACTTCTACACCGACCAGTTCGTGGACATGGATGATCAGGATGCACCGGGTCCGCAGCCGGAGAAGCCGGCAAAGCTCGATACCCGCCCGAACGGGCTCGAGGTGATGAGCCAGCTGTATTCCATCAACGACAAGGCGTTGCGGGCCGGCGAACCCATCCGCGTGCGCCCTGGCAGCCGGGTGCTGATGCATCTGCTCAACGCCAGCGCGGTGGAGAACCGTACGCTTGCACTGCCCGGCCATGAATTCCACGTGCTGGCACTGGACGGTAATCCCGTACCGAATCCGCGCTCCGTGAAGGTGCTGACGCTGGGACCCGGGGAGCGTATCGACGCCATCGTCGAAATGAATCAGCCCGGAGTGTGGATCCTGGGTGCGATCGATGACGCCACTCGCCAGGGTGGCCTGGGCGTGGTCGTGGAATACGCCGGCCAGCACCGCCCACCGCAGTGGACGCCGCAACCCGGGGCCTACTGGGATTACACGGTGTTCGGGGGGCCGCGCTCCGACAAAGCGCCCGCACAGACCCTCGAGATGATTTTCGAAAAAGTGCCCGGTGGCGCCCGGCCCTTCAACCTGTACACGGTGAACGGCAAGCCCTATCCGCATGACCGCGAGTTCGTGCTGCAGCAGGGCCATCGCTATCGACTGCTGTTCCGCAATCGCACCGACGATGCGCATCCCCTGCACCTGCACCGCCACCTCTTCGAACTGGTCGATGTGAACGGCAAGCCCACCAGCGGCATCCTCAAGGACACGGTGATCGTTCCCATGTACGGTCGCGTCGCGGTGGACCTCACGGCCGATCAGCCCGGCCTGTCCCTGTTCCATTGCCACATCCAGCACCACATGGACTACGGCTTCAAGGCGCTCTTCCGGTACGCTTGAGCCTGCCGGCCCGGGGGGCCATCGCAACAGTGCGCCAGAATTAAACTTTGTACGGTAAAGTAAGGGCCCTATGACTGCCACTTTCGCTGCTGCGCGGGCTGTCCTGCGCCCGGTATTTGCGTGCGCCCTGCTCCTCGGCCTGACGAGTGCCTGGGCCGCACCGTGGGCGGAGGTCGGTGACGCTCAGCTGCGCTCGGATGTCGAGACCCTGGCCAATGCCGGTGTCATCGACAACCTCACGACGGAATGGCCGGTGCCCTGGACCCGCATCCTGGACCGCCTTTCCGTGAGCGGCATCCTGCGCGACCAGCCGGGGTACGTCGTCGATGCGGCCGAGCGCATCCGCAGCCAGGCCGCTTATCAGATGAGCCAGGACACCACGAGTTTTTCGGCCTACATCGATGCCACCAATGCGCCCGAAGTGGTGCGCGGATTTGATGCGCTGGGCCGGCAGAACGTGCAGACCCAAGGAACGCTGTCCTGGAACGGCGACTCAACTTTCATCCAGCTGTCGGCGGGCATCAAGTCACACGATCACTTCGACAGCCAGACCATCATGCTCGACGGCACCTACATCGCCAAACAGATCGGCGGTGCGGCGATCTATGCAGGCTATATGACGCACTGGTGGGGGCCGGGCTGGATCTCGGCCCTTTCCTTGTCGAACAACGCGGTTCCGATACCCCAGATCGGCATATCGCGCATCGATAGCACCCCGTTCAAGACCCGCTGGTTGTCCTGGATGGGCCCCTGGCAGGCCGAATTCTTCCTAGGCATGCTCGAAGGGGATCTGATCCCCAAGCACACCCTGATCGATGGTCTTCGGTTCAACTTCAATCCCCTGCCTGGGCTTGATATCGCGGTGGAACGGATGGATGAAGCGTGTGGGCGGGGCCATCCCTGCGATCCGGTCAATTACTTCGATCCCAACAACAACGCAGCGCATCCCAGCAAGACCAACGACCAGGGCGACATTGACCTCAAGTACAGCCACAAGCTGGGCGATGTGGATCTGTCCGCCTATCTGCAGGTGATGAACGAAGACTCCAATCCATTCTGGCACTCGGGGTCCAGTCACCTGTTCGGCATCACGGGCTGGGTGCCGGTGGGTCAAACGCGCGTGCGTATCACCGCGGAGTTCACGGACAGCATTCCCACGACCAACATCTTCAACTTCGGCAACTACGAGTACGGCTTCTCCTATAACGACTACAAGTACCTGGGTGGCATGCGCAATCTGGATCGCGACCTGGGCTTCAGCCTGGACGATGATTCCAAGCTCGTGACGCTGCAAGCCAGCTGGCTTGGCGCACACAACATCACCTGGACGCTCACCTATGACCATGCGGACGTCAACGTGGCGATCCCCGTGGGAGCCGAGATCTACGCCGTGCCCGTCTTCAATTACGTGAGCTCCGCGGCCGTGCCCATTAACATCGGGCAGGCGCGCGCCAGCTTCCCCCTGACGGAGCATTTCACGGTGGATGTCGAAGTGCGGTACTCGAGCGACCAGCCCCGTCCGGCGCACGGCGCGCAGGGTGCCGGGGAGTTGCGCCTCAAGTATTCGTTCTGAGCACGCCTGCGCGGACTACTTCGCAGGAGCCGCGAGTTCCTGATCCCAGTACAGTCCGCGACGCGTCCCCTGCCCCGGGGCGTACGCCAGACCCATCTCCACGAACCTGGGATCCATGATGTTCTCGCAGTGACCGGGGCTGTGGAGCCAGCCTGCCACTACCTCATCTGCCGTGGCGGGTCCATAGGCGATGTTCTCGCCGACCAGCGAGTACCGATAGCCCGTGGCGCGCACGCGATCGGCGGGTGAGTGGCCGCCCAGGTCCACATGTTCGAAGTAGTCGTGCTGCGCCATATCCACCGCATGCTCGGAGGCGGCGCTGTAAAGCGTACTCGACAACCGCAGAGATGGGGCGGGTTCAAACGAGCGATCGCCACAGCGCGTGCCCCGGGCACGAACTGTGTTCACCTCCTCGAGGACGCGCGAGGCCACCTTCGACGTCTGTGAGGCAACCGCCGGCAACTGCGGCTGCGCCGGAGCCACTGTTTCCGAGGCGATCACCACCCAGTACTGCGCTCCGCTACGGTAGACCCCGATGTCACGCAGCGACTGCAACGCCACGGCACGGCAGCGCGTCTGGCGCAAGGTCCGCATGATGGCGTCGTCGGTTCCCCGCAGGCGCAGACCCACGGCGGACCCCGCTGGATAGCCACTGCGCTCAGCCGCCGTTAGAAGTGAGCCACCTGCCGACCAAAGCGCGGCTGCCCGATCCAGTCGCACGTTATGTTGCAACGGTTGCAGGGCCGGCAGCACTCCTGCACAGCCGCTGACGCGCAGCAACTGCAGGGCGGAGACGGGGTCCGCCCAGCTCTCGGGTCCGCAAAGGGTACCCATCAGGATCAGCAGACAGCCAAAGGGATGCAAAAGGCGTTTCATGAACGACCGGAACGCACGGCCGCGATCCTGGATGACTCCGGCGCCTTGTATCTGATCATGCTGCGGCTGGAGACGGCGGGTTGGTTCCTGAGCCGCTGCCCGCACTGCGATCACGTCAAGCGGCGCAGCGAGCAACCAGCCTGGTGACAGTCGGAAATCCAGAAAGGCCTCGACTTCACTCCAGCCGGCGACTCGATATCGAAGACCTGATCCGGCGGGTCGCCGTAGGGTTGCTGCTCGCGCCCGCCAGTCACGGAGCTGATGCCGCGTCGAATAGAACCGTCTCGCGCCGCCCTGGCCGACTTCGACGCCCTTTACGACTTAATCGCACGCGACAATCCAAGCGCAGCGGCTCAAGTGCTGCGCACACTCGATCGCTCGATCCAACTCCTCGCGGATCAGCCAAAACTGGAAAGGGTCTTTCGTCATCGACGACACCGACTAAGACTGCTTACGCACGGCGAGTATCTTGTCTTCTACCGGGTGCGTCCCGGCGTCATCGAGCTTGTCCGTGTTATTCACGCCCGTCGGAACCTCCCCGACTTTCTTGATGACTTGTCAAGACCCCGCCAGCGCGCTCGCATAGGTCCTGAATATTATGTTACCCGCAAATGCACCGGACCTCGGACAGGGTTGCAGCTAACCCAACTGGGCCACGGAAACAGTATTTCTTTTCTAGATGCTTTGTTTGAAGTATTCTCAAAAGGTTTTTCGCGAACCAGGTCAAACTCAACGTGACGAGTCCTGCCCCTAAGTAAAAAAACTAGCTCCACGGAGAATTTATGCGCACGGACTCATTGAGCCATAAATTTCATGCTCGCGCGAGACTGCAAACCCTAGCCGCAATTGTATTGGTAGCGTTGCCGGCTATTGGCGCGCACGCAAGCATGACGATTTCGCAGGCGGCGACAATGAACGTCACGTGTTCCAGGAGTTCCTGTACCGCAACGGCGCCGGTTGCGATCCTCAACGTGACGGACCTTCAGAATATGCTTGCGTCGGGGAGCGTAAGAGTGGCGAGCGGAGTGAAGGCGAAATCCATCGTTGTTGCTACAGCGCTCAATTGGACCAGCGCGAGCTCGTTGACGCTCGATGGATATCTTTCAATCACGGTGAGCCAACCGATCACTGTCGGCGGCCCCGGCGGCCTTACGATCTTTACAAATGATGGCGGCACGGGCGACTCGTTCTCTGTCATCTTAAATGGCAAAGTCACCTTCGTCGGACTGTCCAATGCGCTGACCATTAACGGCGACTCTTATGTGCTCATCGATACCCTCGACATGCTCGTGAGCGACATCGCTGCCAATCCGGCGGGCCATTTCGCGCTTGCCAAAAGCTACAATGCCAAGTCGGACGGCACCTACGCAAGCTCGCCAATTGCTTCCTTCACCGGCACATTCGAAGGTCTCGGCAACTCGATTTCCAATCTTTCTATTAACGACCCCACCACCGACCAAATGGTTGGATTATTCGGGCAGCTCGGCACAGATTCGGGAGTGTCAGGCGCCATCGTCGCTCACCTGTACTTGCCAAATGTCAATGTGGCTGCCGAAAATTCCAACGTGGGTGCCCTTGCCGGCTTGAGCTACAACAGTTTCATCAGGGAAGTGCACGTCAGTGGATCCGTGACTCTCAGCGTAACCCAAAACGTCGCCCCCAGCGCTGGTGGCCTTTTGGGGATTTCCGAGTGGACGGGCAACACTGGCGGCTCCTTCGGCACACTCGCAAATTCTTCGTCGAGCGCTTCCGTTTCGGCAACCGGCACGCAGAGCGGCCCTAGCGCATCTGTCGGGGGATTGGTGGGGGAAATAGGGGGCGCCGGCGCGCTTATTACGACTTCCCATTCCACGGGTGCGATCTACGGCGTTTCAAATTCGGCTGTCGGCGGTGCGGTCGGCACGTTGACCGGTTCCAAAATCCAGGATTCCTACGCCACGGGTACCGTGACTTCGGATTCAGGCTCGGCGGGCGGGCTGGTCGGCGTGGCCAATACAAATAGTGCGATCAACGGCTCTTTCGCGACGGGAGCGGTAAAGACCACTGCAACCGAATGCATCTGCTCAGTCGGCGGCCTGGCCGGCCAATTTGTGTCTGATACGACGGTCGGCAACTCCTATGCAACTGGCTCCGTGACTTCCGGAGTCGACAGCAATGTTGGGGGCCTGGTGGGCTACGACGGTGGTGGCGGGACCTACCAATTTTCCTACGCTACCGGACTACTGACTGCCGGGATGAATGGCGTCATTGGCGGCGTAATCGGCCGGGGCACTAGCGGCCCGGAAGCGACCGATGTGTACTGGGATACGGAGACAACGGGAAGTTCGCAGCCGATCGGCGCGAACGGCAATGCCGCCGGCATGGTTGGCCTCTCCACCTCCCAATTTCAGTCGGGATTACCAGTGGGTTTCGATCCGACGATCTGGGGTGAAAACGCGAGCATCGATGGCGGCTTGCCGTATCTGCTGGCTCTGCCACCCCCGTAGCGTTAACCTCGCTTGACTGCCTCGCCGCCATTAAGTAGCAGCGCGCCGGCATCGAGATCTTCCGCTTCCACGACCTGAGGCACACCTGCGCCTCCTGGCACGAGCGGGTGCTGCGCTATGCGCACTTGGCTTTCGGAGAAGCTGAGTTCCGTGGCCAGTCGCATCGAGCGGCAACCGGAAGGTGCGAGTCTGAAGGGTGCGCCGCGCGGCAAGAACGTAGCAGAGAACGCTACCGTTTTCGCTACGTTTGGTTAATTGAGCATTGCCGATCAGCGGCAAGTAATTGATTGATTGGCGCGCCCGGAGAGATTCGAACTCCCGACCCTCAGGTTCGAAGCCTGATGCTCTATCCAACTGAGCTACGGGCGCTTTTGGCCGGACGAGCGCCGGCGAAGATTATAGGCTACCGAATAGCCCCCACGGGCGCCATGGCCTGCGAAATCGCTTAATATGGGGCGGTGTGGGCACCGGGCACTTAAGGTGCCGCAAATTCTTACATTTTACTGGGGGTTCCTTATGAAGTTCCGTTCCACCGTGCTGGCCACGACATTGGCCATCGCCGCCTTGGCCGTCGCAATGCAGGCCTCCGCGGCCGGCTGCAGCTATCCCAAGGCGCCGGACAAGATTCCGGACGGCACTACGGCCTCCAAGGAGGACATGATCGCCGGCATGAAGGCCATGCGGGCCTACAACGACCTCATCAAGCAGTACACCGACTGCCTGAAGAGCGAGCACGACGATCAGGTCGCAAAGATCGACCCGAGCGTGCCAGCGGACAAGAAGGCCGCGCAGACCGCGGAGCTCGACAAGGTTCTGGCGCAAAAGAACGACGCCGCCGTCGATGAGGCACAGGCCGTGACCGGCCGTTTCAACGACCAGATCAAAGCGTACAACGCCAAGCACAAGAGCTGAGCGTGAGTCGCCCGCAGCAACCCACAGCCCTGACGTGAACCCGCCGGCAGCAGCGCAGACCGACACCGCAGCACCTGGATTTCTGGTGCCCGCCCAGGCTGATCGGCTGATCAGCGAGAACCTGCGCTGCCTGCCGATCGAGTCGCTGCCACTGGTGCAGTGTGCCGGCGCGATTCTGCGCGAGAACATCTATGGCGAACGCGATCAGCCGCCGTTTGATCGCGTCGCCATGGATGGCATCGCCCTGGACAGCACCGCCGTCCGCGACGGACAGCGCACCTTTGCCGTTGAAGCAGTCCAGGCGGCGGGCGATGCGCCGCTGACGCTGGGTCGGCGCACCGGCTGCATCGAGGCCATGACCGGCGCGATGCTGCCCACGGGCTGCGACAGCGTGGTTCCGGTGGAGGAGATTTCCGTCAGCGCCGGCATTGCCCGCCTCCAGGACGGCGTGAATGCCGAACCGTGGGACAACGTTCATCGCCGCGGCTCCGATTCGCGCCAGGGAGCGTTGCTGCTGGAAGCGGGCACCCGCCTGAGCCCGCCGGAGGTGGCCATTGCCGCCGGCGCCGGCATGGCCCGGGTGCGGGTCAGCGCCCAACCCATGCTGGCGGTGCTCTCGACCGGCAATGAACTCATTGAGCCTGGCGAGGCGGTGCTGCCGCACCAGATCCGCCGTTCGAATGTCTACGGCATCATCGCGGGCCTGCGCCGTCATGGCTTCCAGCGCGTCGCCGACGATCACGTGCGCGATGACCCTGATGAAATGCGCGCACGCCTGAAGCTGCATCTGGATACGCACGACGTGCTCATTCTGAGCGGTGGGGTCTCCATGGGTCGCTTCGACCTCGTCCCCTCCCTGCTCACCGAGCTGGGCGTGCGGATGGTGTTTCACAAAGTCGCGCAGCGCCCCGGCAAGCCGCTGTGGTTTGGCGTGGCACAATCCGGACCCGCTGTGTTTGCGCTGCCCGGCAATCCGGTGTCGACGCTGGTGTGCCTGAGTCGCTACGTGATTCCGGCGTTGCTGGTGGCCATGGGTGAGACCAGCACCACGGTACGCAAGATCCCCTTGGCGGCGCCGGTGACCACGACCACGAAATTCGTCCAGTTCGTGCCGGTGCGGACGGAAGTGGACGACTGGGGCCGGGACTGGGCCGTACCGCGCAGCACCAATGGCTCCGGCGATTTCACTTCGCTGGCCGGCACCGACGGTTTCGTGGAACTCCCGGCCGGGCCGAACACCTATCCCAAGGGCTTCGTCGCGCGCCTGTTCCGCTGGTAGATCGGACGATGGCCGCACACGAAGTCATCGTTCCGCTCAATGCGTCGCGCCCACTTGACCGATTGCAGCGGCCGCTGCGGGACCTGCGCATCTCGGTGATGGACCGCTGCAACTTCCGCTGCCCGTACTGCATGCCGCGCGAGCAGTTCCACGACGCCTACCGCTTCCTGAAATCCTCGCAGCGACTTGCGTTCGAGGAAATCCTGCGCCTGACGCGGCTGTTCGTCGCCCAGGGCGTGCGTAAGATCCGGCTGACCGGCGGCGAACCGCTGCTGCGCGCGAACCTCGCCGATCTGATCGGCGATCTCACCAGCATCGCGGGAGTCGACGATGTTGCGCTAACGACCAATGGCATCCTGCTCGCGCGCCACGCCGCGGAGTTGAAAGCCGCGGGCCTCAACCGCATCACCGTCAGTCTGGACAGCCTGGATCCGGAGGTCTTCACGCGCATGAGCGGCGGCTTCGGCGGCGTCAACGAGGTGCTCGCCGGTATCGAGGCCGCCCAGCGCGCCGATCTCACGCCCATCAAGATCAACGCGGTCGTCCAGCGCGGAGTCAACGATCACACGGTACTCGATCTGGTCGACCGTTTCCGCGGCAGCGGTGTGATCGTGCGCTTCATCGAGTATATGGACGTGGGCAACCGCAATCACTGGGAAGCCGATCGCGTCGTACCCTCCAGGGAGCTCGCCGACTTGATCAATGCAAGCTGGCCGATCGAGCCGCTGGAGCGCAACTACCGCGGCGAGGTGGCGCGCCGCTACGGATTTACCGACGGTGCCGGGGAGGTGGGCTTCATCTCCTCGGTCACCCAGGCCTTCTGCGGCGAGTGCTCGCGCGCCCGGCTGTCCTCCGATGGTGCGTTGTATACTTGTCTGTTCGCGGCGCACGGCACCAGCCTGCGCGATCCGCTGCGCGCCGGAGCCACGGACGATGAGCTTGCGGAGCTGATCCGGCAGATCTGGTCGGGTCGCCAGGACCGCTACAGCGAGCTGCGCGCAAACCTGCGCCAGGGGAGCGGCGATCACACCAAGGTTGAGATGTACTACATCGGCGGTTGATTCATGGCATCAGGACTCACTCATCTCACCGCCCGCAATCAACCGACCATGGTGGATGTCGGGGACAAGGAGGTCTCGCGCCGGTCGGCGACCGCCGAAGCGCACATCCGGCTGCCGCGCGCCGTGCTGCTGGCGCTGCGTCGGTCCGGCCACCGCACCAAGAAGGGGCCGATTTTCGATACGGCGATCATCGCCGGCGTAATGGCCGCCAAGCGCACCTCGGAGCTGATTCCGTTCTGCCACCCCCTGTCCCTGGACAACTGCAAGCTGGAAGTGGCGGCGGCTCCCGGGGGGATCCGGATCGTGTGTACGGCGTCGGTACAGCATCGGACCGGGGTAGAGATGGAGGCGATGACCGGCGCCACCGTGGCCGCGTTGACGGTGTACGACATGTGCAAAGCCCTGTCCCACGACATCGAGATCACGGGCGTCCGGCTGCTGGCCAAGACCGGCGGAAAACGCGATTTCAGTCGCAGTTCGACCCGGCGGGCCTCCCGGCCGTAAAATCCCCCCATGACTCCCCCCCTCTACGGCCTGGTGCTGGCCGGGGGCCGAAGCACGCGGATGCAGCGTGACAAGGCCACCTTGACATACCAGGGGCGAAATCAGCTCGACCGCGCAATGGAACTGCTGCAACCGTGCGTGGTACAGGCGTTTGTGTCCGTCCGACCGGATCAGCGCGAAGATCCG
>Ga0302314_10002510_pt1 | contig 33988 bp, 33 predicted proteins | sample III_Palsa_N2_3_FD_200533 | JGI IMG/M metagenome (GOLD analysis project Ga0302314, IMG submission 200533) | Peat permafrost microbial communities from Stordalen Mire near Abisko, Sweden - III_Palsa_N2_3 | ecosystem: Environmental > Terrestrial > Soil > Palsa > Peat permafrost | place: Sweden...
CAGCGGGATCCCGCCGTACGCCCACAGCCGCGGGTAGAGCGAGTGCGCGCTGAACCCGGGGAAGGTGTTGATCTCGTTGAACACCGGCTCCACCCCGTCCCGCAGCAGGAAGTCCACCCGGGCCAGGCTGTCGCAGCCGATCAGCTCGAAGGCCTTGACCGACAGCCGCTGCAGCTCGGCCGTCAGCTCCGGGTCCAGCACCGCGGGGAGCACGATCTGGATGGCCTCGTCGTCCTGGTACTTCGCGGTGTAGTCGAGGAAGTCGCGCCGGCCCTCGATCAGGATCGTCTCCACCGGCACGCTCGCCTCGAGCCGGCCGTCCGGGTGCTCGAGCACCGCGACGCTCATCTCGCGGCCGATCACGCTCCGTTCGACCAGCACCTTGTCGTCCCACTTGCGCGCGACGGCCAGCGCGGCCTCGAAGTCCTCCCAGCTCTTGACCCGGCTCACCCCGACGCTGGAGCCGCAGCGCGCGGGCTTGACGAACACCGGCAGGCCGAGCCGCTCGCGGTCCGCCGCGCTCAGTTCCTCCTCGTCCCGGCGCAGCGTGGTCCACTCGGCGACCTGCAGGCCGTTGGTGATCAGCACCCGCTTGGCCGCGTCCTTGTCCATGCCGAGCACGCTGGCCTGCATGCCGCTGCCGACGTAGCGCACGCCGAGCACGTCCATCAGCGCCTGCACCGTGCCGTCCTCGCCGAACGGGCCGTGCAGCGCCGGGATCACCACGTCGGCCGCGGCCAGCACGCTCAGCGCCAGCTCGTGCCCAGCGCCAGTGCGCATTGCCGGATCCGGGGTGGCCGCCAGCAGGGCCTCCGGCTCGGTGATGCCCGCGGGCCAGTCCGCGGGACCCGGGATCCACCGCCCCTCGGGGCTGATCCGCACGGGCTGCACCGCATAACGCGTGCGGTCGAGGTAGCTGATGATGGTCGCGCCCGAGGCGCAGGAGATGTCGTACTCGCCCCCGGGACCGCCGAAGAGCACCGCGATCCGCATCCTGCCCCCTTCGTCGGCGGACGAGCCGTCCGTCGCGTCGGCCGGGAGGTAGCGGCGCGGGACGAGCGGGCCGATCCGGGTGAGCACCTCGTGCGCGGCGGTCCCGGCCCACTCGGCCCAGTCTGCGACGGTCGGCTCGCCCTGCGTGCCGGGGCCGAAGACCACGACCTCGTCGCCCATCTCCACCTTGGCCCGGCCCGCGTCGGCGATGGACGAGGTCATCGTGATCCACCCGGCGATCGGCCGCCGCGCGCCCGCGATCCACAGCTGCGCCTTGCCGGACGCGGACCGCGGCAGGCCGTCGGCGTAGCCCAGCGGTATCACGGCCAGGGTCCCGGCCTCAGGGGTCTGGTAGAGGTGCTCGTAGGAAACGCCCTCGCCCGCCTCCACCTGCCGGGTCATCACCACCCGGGTGCGCAGCGTCATCGCCGGGATCAGCCCGAACTTCCGGCCGGCCGCCGTCTCGACCCCGTACATGCTGCTGCCGACGCGGATCAGGCTGTGCCGTGCGGGCGGGTTCACCAGACCGGCCGCGGAGCTAGCGATGTGCGCGATCCGGTCGGTCAGCCCGGCCTGCTCGGCCACCCGCAGCGCCTCGTCGAAAAGGTCGAGCTGGTGCAGCGTGATCGGGTGCTCCGGCTCCAGGGTGCGCACCAGATGCGACCAGATCGCGCGCACGCGCACGAGGCCCTGCTGCTCGAGCCGGGCCGCCGCCTCGACGAGCGTCGGCCAATCCGCCGGCGACACGCCGTTGCGGTGCAGACCGGTGTCCACCTTGAGCTGGATGTGCGCGGTGCGCCCGAGCCGCTCGGCGTACGCGGCGATCCCGTCCAGGTGCGCCTGCGAGGAGACGGTCAGGTCGATGTCCGCGAGCAGCGCCTGGCTCACGTCCTCGTCCGGCAGGTGCATGAAGGCCAGGATCGGAGCCTGGATCCCGGCCGCGCGCAGCGCCAGCGCCTCGGCGGGGAAGGACACGCCGAGCCAGGTCGCGCCGTGCTCCAGCGCCGTGCGGGCCACCTGCACGGCCCCGTGCCCGTACCCGTCGGCCTTGACCACCGCCATCAGCGCGACGTCCGTGTGCTCCCGGTAGGTCCGCAGGTTCGCGGCGATCGCGCCGAGGTCGACGACCGCCTCGGTCTGCCGCTCGCCGTGGATGTACGGGGTCTCCGGCACGCGGGAGCCGATCGGGGGAACTGGGTCCTGCGGGAGCGGTGCATTCACTGGGTCAGACCACCAAGGTGAGTAGGGGCGAACGGGAGGGATTCTCCCGCGCGGGTGTCAATGTCCTGTCCACAACCGTTAAACAAGGCCGGCGCCGCGGCCGGTCAGCACGGCTGCCCGGCCAGGTCCGTGCGCAGCGCCCGCAGCGCGTGCCGGGTGCGGGTCTTCACGGTGCCCTCGGGGATCCCGAGCGTCTCCGCGGTCTGCCGCATGGTGCTGTGCAGGTAGTAGACGTGGAAGAGCACTGCGCGCTGCGGGTCGGACAGACCGGCCATCGCGCGGGTGAGCACGGCCCGGTCAAGCACCTGCTCCACGTCGTCCTTCCCGGCCGCCAGGTGCCCGAGCGGTTCGTCCCCGCACTCCGTGGGCCGGGCGGCGCGGCTGCGCGAGGCGTCGATGGCCAGGCGCCGCGCGACGGTCAGCAGCCAGGGGCGGATCGGCCGCTCGTCCAGGGTGTGCAGATTGCGCCAGGCGCGCAGCATCGTCTCCTGCAGCAGGTCTTCGGCGGCCTCGCGGTCGCCGCGGGTCCAGCCGGATATCGTGCGCAGCAGCGACGCGCCGTGCGTCGCGTACAGCGCCCGCATCCGTTCGTCTTCCACCGGGGGCTCGGCGCGCTCCGCAAGGCGGGTTCGGGTCATCGCATCCACGCTGGAAGCTAACCCGGGCCGATCAACGGGCCGTCTATGCCGTGTCAACGCAGGCTGTGCGGGGTTTCACTGCAACCGGAGGCGTTCTCGCGCGTCCCGGCGGCCGTTAAGGACCTCTTAAGGCGCCGAGCGCTCCCTTCATGGGAGTCTCAGGGTATCTTCAGTGAGATTCACGGATGTCTCGCACGATAGGGGAGCGGAAGATCATCCATGACCGCAGGCAAGTCTCGGACGCCATCCACCACCACGCGTCCGGTGAGCGGGGAGGCTGAGGTAGATGTCGGAGTTCAGGTTCCAGCTGCTGGGGCCGGTGCGCGCGTGGCGCGACGAGACGGAACTGGAAATCGGTCCGCCGCAGCAGCAGGCCGTGCTGGCCGTGCTGCTGCTCTCGCGCGGCGGCCACGTCGCCATGGCCACGATGCTCGACGCGCTGTGGGGCGAGCGTCCGCCGAAGTCCGGCGCCGGCGCGGTGCGCACCTACGTGTCCCGGCTGCGGCAGATCCTCGGCGCCGCGGACCCTGCCGCGGACATCGCCATCGAGCCGATCGGCGACGGCTACGCGTTGCGCGGCGAGAGCATGTGCGTGGACGCCGAACTGTTCGAGCAGCGGGTCCGCGCCGCGCTGGCCGTGCGCCGGGACAGTACTGAGGCGGCGGAACTGTGCCGCGCGGCGCTCCGGCAGTGGCGCGGCGTGCCGCTGGTCGGGGTGTCCGGACCGTACTTCGAGCCGGTGCGCACCAGGATGATCGAGATGCGCGCGGACGCCGCCGAGATCGGGGCGGCGGCGCAGGTCGATTCGGGCGACCACCTCGCGTCGATCGCGAATCTACGGGCCCTGATCACGTCGTATCCGCTGCGGGAGAACCTGCACGAACTGCTGATGCTGGCGCTGTACCGGTCCGGCCGGCAGGCGGACGCGCTGGACGTCTACGAGCACGCGCGCCGGATCCTGCGCGACGAGTTGGGGATCGAGCCCGGCCCCTCGCTCAAACGGATGCAGCAGCGGGTGCTCAGCGCGGACGACGACCTGGTGCCCGCCGCCGTGGCCACGAGAGACGACTTCTCCGCCGCCGATTCCGCCGGCCGCGTTGATCGGCTGGAGGCGCTCAGCCGACAGCTGCTGAAGTCGGGCGGCACCGATGCGCGAACGGTGATGACTGCGCGCGGTCGGCAGGGCGCCGGACGTACCGCGCTGGCCGCGCGCAAAGAGGCGGCGGAGAGCACGACGATCGGCCTGCTCGGCTTGCCGCGCTGTTCCGGCCAGCCCAACCACAAGCCCGCGTCCGCGACACCCGGCCTCTCCGGCTCCGGCCTGATTCCCGTGCAGCGCAACGGTTCGCGCGAACCCTCGCCCCTCGCGCGGCGTCTGCAGGCGGCCAGGCAGCGCGCGTTCATCGGCCGTGAGCGCGAGGTCGAGGCGTTCAAAGCAGCCCTCGACGACGCCGCGCGGCCGTTCACGCTGCTGTTCGTGACCGGCCCCGGCGGGATCGGCAAGACCTCGCTGCTGCGTCGCTTCGCGCACGAGGCGCACGAGGCCGGCCGCACGGTCGTCGAGTTGGACGGGCATGGACGCACCGGCGAGTGCACCGAGGCCGCCTTCGAGGCCGACGTGCGCCGGATGCTGACGCGGGACCGCACGGTGCTGATCGTGGACGACTTCGAGGAGTACCAGGATCTTGAGTCGTGGCTGCGCGAGGACTTCATGCCGAGGCTGCCGCTGGGCTCGATCGTCGTGTTCTCCGGGCGGGTGCGTCCGGCGCAGGACTGGCATACCGACCCGGCCTGGCACGAGATCCTGCGGGTGGTCGAGCTCGGCGCGCTCTCCCGGCGCGACGCGGCGAACCTGCTCTCGGCGCGCGAGGTCCCGGCCTCCCGCCGCGAGGCGGTGCTCGCGTTCGCCGGCGGCAACCCCCTCGCCCTGACCCTGGCCTCCGACGCGGCCAAGCGCGACGCGGCCGAAGCCGCATTCGTGTCGCCATCCGCGGAGTGGACGCCTTCGCAGGAGGTCATCGGCTCCCTGGTGCCGCAACTCGTCGGCGACGTACCGTCCGCCGAGCACCGCCGCGCCTTGGACGTGTGCGCACTGCTTCCGGCGACGAACGAGGAACTGCTGCGCGCCGTCCTGCAGGACTCTGAGATCGACACCGGCGCGATCTTCGCCTGGCTGCGCGCCCGCCCCTTCATGGAGTCGGATCCGCGCGGCATCCACCCGCACGACGTGGTCCGCGAGACCCTGGACGCCGATCTGCGTTGGCGCGACCCCGAGCGTCACCAGCAGTTGCGCGCCCGAATCCCGTCGTCCGCCGAGCACGAGCACGAACCTTCTCCGGAATCAGCCTCCCGCGACGAGTTCAACACGGCCGTCCGCGCGGCCCTACGCTCCTGGCACCGCCCCGACAAGCTGGCCGCGAGTGCGCTCGTACACACGCATCTCGTCCATCTCGTCGAGACGGATGACAACGTCGTCGCAGCAGAGCAGATACGTACAGTCATAACCGAAGCTCTGCGCAAGCTCCGCGACGACCGTCACGGCGATCGCCCATACCTCGCCGTGCGGACGACGTACCTGGACGCGGATTCGAGGCAGCAGCAAACCGTGGCCGACGAGCTCGGTCTGCCCTTCGGCACGTACCGCCGCCACCTGGCTCAGGGCATTGACCGTCTCTGCGAACTCCTCTGGCACTGCGAGAAGGACTGAGCACTTCGCCTACTCGTCGAGGAAATCGGCGATCACGCGCATGTACAGGTCCCGCTCCTCGCCGAGGTGCAGCCGGTCGACGATCGTCCAGTCCTTCATCGTGCCGGTGACGTGGAACTCGTTCGGGCCGTTCATGTGCCCGTAGACCGTCGGGTCCTCGGCGAGGGCCTCGTTGGTGCGCTCGACCTCGGGAGGGTTCGGCACGACGCGGCAGACGTGGCGCGCGTAGAACTCGGCCTCGGCGGCGCGGTACTCGGGGTGGTCGTAGGATCCGGTGGCCTCGTGCCGCTCCAGCGCCGCGCGGACCTCGGCCGGCAGTTCGGCGCGCAGTTCGCCGGCCGCGTGCCGCCAGCCGGGTCGATCTGCCGCAACCGAGCTGGTCGTAGTGGATCACGCCCCGGTCGCGGGTTCCGAGGTCGGCGATCGAGGCCACGTAGTCGTGCGTGCAGCCGGGGCCGCCGTGCAGCACGACCAGCGGCGGGTGGGCGGTGCCGTCGTACTCGCCGCTGATCCGAAACCAGGTCTGGTACTCGCGGAACGGGACGTGGCCGGTCCTGGTCGCGGCTGCGATGGGAGCATAGTGGTTCGGGCTCATCGGGGCGGCTCCAGACTGGTAGGCGACGGTCGAGGGCAGCCGGATTAATGGTCTTGATTCAATACCTTTAACCTGGAGTCTACCGGCCCCGCCCACGGGTCGGGCATACCCACGCACCTGTGACCCTTCCGGAGGAAGCCGCGATGACCACCTCGTCGAACCCGCCCCGCCCCGTACCGCGGCCGACCCCGACGCCGTCGGCCGCGCGCGGGCTGGTGCGCGGTGCGGGCGCGGTCGCCCCGGTCACCGCGGCGCGGGCGGTGGCCGACCGGCTGATCGCGGCCATCGCGGTGGGCGACTACAGTCCCGGCGAGCGGCTGCCGGCCGAACGCGAGCTGGCCGCGCTGCTCGAGGTCAGCCGCGTCACCGTGCGCGCCGCGCTGGCGGACCTGCGCGAGGCCGGCTACGTCGAGGCCAGGCGCGGCAGGTCCGGCGGCTCCTTCGTCCGCACCGACTGGGGCACCCGCACCGCCGGCGCCGTGCGGTCGCTGCTCGGCGAGGACTGGGAGCGGCTGGAAGAGCTCTTCGACCTGCGCCGGCTGATCGAGTCCCTGGTCGCCAGGACCGCCGCCGAACGCCACACGCCCGAGGACGACGAGGCCATCGGCGCCGCCCTGCTCCGCTACGAGCGCGCCACCGAGCCCGTCGAAGCCCGCGCCGCCGACGTCGACCTGCACCGCAGCATCGCCGCCGCGGCCCACAACCCCTCCCTCGCCGCCCTGAGCCGCCAACTGCTCGCGCAGGTCAGCCTCGGCATCAGCCACGAGCCCTTCACCCCGGAACTGCGCGACCGCGCCCTCCCGCACCACCGCGGCCTGGCCGACGCCATCGCCGCCGGCCACCCCGATGTGGCCGCCGAGATCGCCCGCGCCCACTTCCGCATCACCGAGGACGCCCTGCGCGAGGTGGTGGAGCGGGCCGAGGAGGACTGAGCCGTCAGCGCGCGGCGAAGACGAGGGCCAGGGCTATCAGGGCAGGGACGGTCTGGACGAAGATGATGCGGCGGCTGGCGGTGGCCGCACCGTAGACGCCCGCGACGGCGACGCAGGCGAGGAAGAAGACGCCCGCCTGGAAGCGCACCGTGCCCGAGGACACCGCGGCCCAGACCAGGCCCGCGGCGAGGAACCCGTTGTAGAGGCCCTGGTTCGCGGCCAGGGCCTTGGTGGGCTCGGCGAATTCCTGGGTGAGGCCGAAAGAGGCGCGGGCCCTCGGCGTCGTCCAGAGGAACATTTCCAGCACCAGGATGTAGGCGTGCAGCACTGCGATGACCAGGAGCGCGACGGTGGCGGCGATCGACATGGCGCTAATCATCGCAGGTGCGCAGAGCGGGTCGCTCTACCGGCGGTCGCGACGCCTTAGGGCACGACGATGAGCTTGCCTCGGGTGTGACCGCCTCGGCTCGCGGTGAAGGCCTCGCCCGCCTTTTCGAGCGAAAAGGTCGCGGCGACCTCGACCGTCAGTGCGCCCTGGTCGACCAGCGCGGCGAGTTCGGCGAGCTTGGGGCCGTCCGGGCGCACCCAGAGCCAGTGGCCGCCGTGCTGCTCGACGGTCGGGTCGGCGATGGAGGCGTGCCGGCCGCCCGGGGCGAGCACCGCGAGCGTGGTCTCCAGCTGGCCTCCCACGTAGTCGGCCACCGCCGTGACGCCACTGGGGATCAGTGCCTTGATACGCTCGGCGAGGCCCTCGCCGTAGGTCACCGGCTCGCCGCCGAGGCCAAGGACGAACTCGTGGTTGTGCTCGGACGCCGTGCCGATGACCCGCGCGCCGCGTGCGACGGCGATCTGCACGGCCAGGCTGCCCACGCCGCCCGCCGCGCCGTGCACCAGCAGCACGTCGTCCGGTCCGACCTCCAGCTTGTCCAGGCTGTGCAGTGCGGTGAGGCCGGTCAGCGGGAGCCCGGCCGCCTGCGGCCAGTCGAGGTCGGCGGGCTTGCGGGCCACGTCCCGGGCCGCGACCGCGACGTACTCGGCGAACGTGCCGCCCTCCACGACGTCCTTGCGGGCGTAGGAGATCACCTCGTCGCCGATCGCGAACTCGGGCGTGTCCGGGCCTACGCGGGTGACGACGCCGGCCACGTCCCAGCCCGGGATCACCGGGAAGACGGCCTCCATCATGCCGTCCAGGTAGCCCGCCATCACCTTCCAGTCCACCGGGTTCACGCCGGCCGCCCTGACCTCGATCAGCACCTGCCCCGGGCCGACCCTCGGGTCCGGCACCTCGCCGTAGACCAGGTCGGCGTCGTTGGGCGTGTAGGCCTTGTAGGTCACTGCGCGCATGGGCTCTCTCCAGGTAGACGTCTCGTTCTCGAGCCAGGCTACGTCAGCTGTTCCCGGTCCGCGCGACGGTGGTGCCGAGGGCCGCCGCGAGATTGTCGCGCAGGTCCTCGGCGACTCCGGGCGCGGCGACGAGCAGGCCGCCGTGCGGAGCCTCGGACGAGCGCGGCGCCTCGGTGCCGTCGTGGCCGAACATGCGCGCGCCCGCCTCTTGGGCGATGAGCGCGCCCGCCGCCACGTCCCAGGTCTGATATCCACCACCGAGCACGGTCGCCGCCGCGCGTCCCGTGGCCACGGTGGCGAGGGCGAGCGCGCTCGATCCCATGACTCGGACCGTCGACTCGCGTTCGGCCATGCGCTCGAGGAACGCGAGCTGGCCGGGCCACGGAGCGTGTGACGCCAGTTCGGTCAGCACGACGGTGCCCGCGAGATCAGTGGTCGTACTCGCCGAGATCGGGACGCCGTCGCGGCGGGCGCCGAGGCCGCGCGCGGCGCTGAGGATCTCGCCGCGTCCCGCGTCCGCGACGACGGCCACGAGCGGTCCCGACGCGTCGTGCAGGGCGAGGCTGAAGGAGTGCCAGGGCAGGTCGTGGGCGTAGTTCGTGGTGCCGTCCACGGGATCGACGAACCAGGTGGGCACGCAGGTCGCGGCGGCCGGGGACCCGGCGGCGCCGAATTCCTCGCCGAGCACGGCGTGGTCTGGGAAGACCTCCGCGATCCGCTCGCGCACATATGTCTCGATGTCGCGGTCCGTGTCGGTCACGAAGTCGGCGGGGCCCGCCTTCGTATCGACCGTGTTCGGACGCCGGTGCATCCGGTCTACTGCCCATAGCGCCAGGATCTCGGCCAGGTACAGGGCACGACGTGTCGTCAGCATGCTGCGACCAATTCCTTCCGGGCGGCGATCAGTCGGACGAGCCGGTCGACGCGGTTGCTGATCAGGGCGTCCACGCCGGCGTCGAGCAGGTCGGCCATGTGCGAAGGGCTGTCGACCGTCCACGTGCTGACCAGGTATCCGGCCTCGTGCATCGCCGCGACCACGTCCGCGTCGAGCAGACGGCAGTCAGGGTTCAGATAGTTCGGACGGATCGACTCGATCGGCTCCTCGGGCTGCTCGGCGGGCCACGGCCGGTCGAGCGTGAGCCCGATCCGCGCCTCGTCGCCCGCCGACTCGCGCACGGCCCGCATCGCGCTCGCCCCGCCGACGAACAGCATCAGCTCCATGGCCCCGGGCTCGGCGCGCACCTCGGCCACGCACTGCCGGGCGAATTCGGGCTCTACCATGTCGAGCATCAGGCCGATGCCGGTGGCCGAGGACAGGGCCAGCGCCTCGGCGAACGTCGGGATGCGGTACTCGTCCGCGGCGCACAGCTTCCTGAGCTCAGTGAGAGAGAGCTCTGCTACACGGATGTCGTGACCCCACAGGCGGTTCAGGTCGGCGTCGTGCAGCAGGATCAGCTGTCCGTCGCCGGTGCGCTCGAGGTCCACCTCGACCATGCCCGCGCCGAGGTGCACGGCGCTGAGCAGGGCGGGGAGGGTGTTCTCGCGGTGTACGTGCGGGGCGCCCCGGTGGGCTACGGCAAGGACCATGTCAGACCCCGCTCGGGTAGCCGTGAGCGCGCGAGAAGCGCACACGCACCTCACCCGAGACCGGCGGAACGCCGACCGGAACATAAGAACGCAGCGGATCCTCCACGCCGTCGAGCGCGAGGATCACTTCGCGGAAGTGCCCGCGCGGAACCTCCCGGACGACCCGTGCCGCGGCACCCACCCCGCCGATCACGACGTTCTCCGGCCGTACACCGAAGACCCCGGGTCCGTCAACGGAAACCGGAAGCTGATCACAGGGGACTGTCACATTGCCGATCCGGACCGAGGTGTCCGACGCCGCGCTTCCCGGCAGGAAGTTCATCGTGCCGACGAAGCCGGCCACGAAGCGCGTACGCGGCTCGTCGTAGAGCCCTGACGGCGTGTCCAGTTGCTCGATCCGTCCGGAGTTCATCACCGCGATCCGGTCCGCGACCGACAGCGCCTCATCCTGGTCGTGCGTGACCAGCACCGTCGTGATGCCGATGCGCTGCTGGATCTCGCGGATCTCGTCGCGCACCCGCACCCGCAGCTTCGCGTCCAGGTTCGACAGCGGCTCGTCGAGCAGCAGCACCTGCGGCTCCAGCACGAGCGCGCGGGCCAGGGCGACGCGCTGCTGCTCGCCCCCGGAGATGTGCGCCGGACGGCTGTCGATGTGGTGGCTCAGGCCCACCAGTTCCAGCGCCGCGCCGACCCGGTCGCGCACCTCGTTCTTCGGCAGTTTGCGCAGCTTCAGGCCGAAGGCCACGTTGCCGAAGACCGTCATGTGCGGCCAGAGCGCGTAGTTCTGGAACACCATCGCGGTCGGCCGGCGCTCCGGCGGCAGCGTCGTGACCGGGCGGCCGTCGATCAGGATCTCGCCCTGGTCGGGCTCGACGAACCCGGCGACCATGCGCAGCGTCGTCGTCTTGCCGCAGCCGGAGGGGCCGAGCAGGCAGACCAGCTCGCCCTTGGCCACCGTCAGGTCGAGGCCGTCCACGATCGACCGGCCGCCGAGCGTCTTGCCCAGGCCGCGCAGCACGAGGCCGCCGCCCGGGGTCGCCGCCGTCGAGGATTCGGACATGTCGTGCTCTCCTAGCGCAGTTGGAAGCCCTCGGCGAGGCGACCGCTCATCACGTGCTTGCGCACGAGGGCGATCAGCAGCACCGAGGGAATGGCGAGCAGCACCGAGAACACGGCGGCGACCTGCCCGGGATAGTTGACGACGAGCTCGTACATGGTGCTCGGCATGGTCACGTAGTTGGGCGCGCCGACCAGGAAGGTGCCCTGCGCCTCGTCGAAGGACGCGAGGAACGACAGGATCATCGCCACCAGGATCCCGGGCGCGGCCAGCGGGAACGTGACGCGGGCGAACACCCGCCACGGGCGTGCACCGGCGTCCCTGGCCGCCTCCTCCAGGCTGCGCGGCACTGCGCTGAACGCGGCGGCCGGCAGCCAGGTCATGAACACGAGCGTGCCCAGCAGTTGCACGATCACCACGCCCATGAACGTGCCCATCAGCCGCAGCGAGTAGAAGACCCCTGCCATCGACAGGAACAGCCCGATCTTCGGGAACGCGTTCGTCGCGAACAGCGCCACCAGCAGGAACCGGCGGCCGGGGAATTCGTATCGGGCGAAGGCGTACGCGGCGGGCAGGCAGATGATCGCCGAGACGATCGTGACCACGGGCGCGAACACCAGGCTCAGCCGGATCGAACTGCCGAGGTCGGCGCTGTCCAGGACCTGCGTCCACCACTTCAGCGTCCACGTGTCGGGCAGCAGGTGCGGATACTGCCACGTGCCGGAGAAGGCGCGCAGCGCGAGCCAGACCAGCGGCCCGACGACGAAGAGCGCGAATATGGTCAGGAATGCGGCGAGGCCGGCGCGGCGGGCCAGCCCGGCCAGGATGTTCGTACGCTGAGACGTCGGCGCCGCGGCGGGGGCCGTGGTCCGCACGTCGGCCGTGTCGAGAGCGCTCACTTGCTCTTCCCTTCCTTCGCCCCGCGCAGGTTCGCCCGCACGTAGTACGCGCCGATGACCGCGGAGATCAGGAAGATCGCCACCGCCATCACCTCGGCCTGCTGCGGCTGATTGAAGGACTGAAAGGTGTCGGTCATCAGCGGGCCGAGCATGTTGGGCGAGGACGGGCCGATGAGGTAGGGCACCGTGTAGCTGCCGATGATGCTGATCGCGGTGAAGGTGCACGTGATCGTCGTCGGCACCTTCGCCATCGGCACCAGCACCGAGCGCACCGCGCGGGCCGGGGTGGCGCCCGCGTCCCGCGCCGCCTCGAGCAGCGCGTCCGGCACGGCGTTGAGACCGGAGGTCATCATCAGCACGCCGAACGGCAGGCTCACCCAGATCTGGCCGAACGTGACGCCGACCATCGTGTAGCCGTAGACCGGCGCGTTGCTCCAGCCGAGCGCGGCGAACAGGCTGCGCAGGAAACCGTTGGGGGAGTAGAACTCCAGGATTGCGTAGGACGCGATGACGACCGGGATGAACATCGGCACCACGGCCAGACCGGCGAGGATCTTGCCGATCCGGCCGCCGGCCAGCCGCAGGTAGAGCGCGATGCCCCAGGACAGCGCGAGCACCACCGCCGTGGCCGCCGCCGTGACCAGCACCGTGGCCCACAGGCTCTGCCGGAACAGCGGGTTGGCGAGCACGTCGCGGTAGGCGTCGAGGGTGCCCCCGGTGCCGGTAACGAGGTGCTCGTGCTGCCCGATATCGGCCAGGATGCTGTTGAAACCACCAGGATAGCCAAAGGTGAACATCACCGCGCTCACCACCGGCATGCCGATGAACGCGGCGGCGACCAGGACGGGCGGACTGGCCATGACCAGCGCCCGCAGGCGATGGGCTCGGGTCATCAGCCGGCGACCTTCTGCTGCCAGAGGCTGCACATGTCGGTGGTCATCTCGGTCGAGTAGGCGGCGCGCAGGCTCGACGTGTCCAGGCCGCTGAACTTGCTCTGCGTGGCCGAGGACAGCAGCGAGGTGCTGATGGCCGGGAAGCCCGCGAGCACGCTGACGATCGTCTCCTGCTGGGCGGGCTCGAGCACCCAGTTCACCAGCTTGAGCGCGGCGTCCTTGTGCGCGGCGTTGACCGGGATGCCGAGGTAGGCGGCGCCGCCGGTGAAGGAGGGGTCGGAGAGCTGGGCCAGCTTGACCGTCGAGGGCAGGCCGCCGGAGGCGAGCGCGGCCAGGCCCATGTCGGACCAGACCGGCGCCAGGTAGATGCTGCCGCTGTCGAGCAGATCGAGCACGGCCTGGTTGCCGTTCGGGTAGACGTGCTGGTAGATCGAGGAGCTCAGGCCCTTGAGGGTCGCGAAACCCTGATTCCAGTCGCCCTCGAGGCTCGGCACGTAACCCGCGACCATCTTGGCGTTGTCGGCGGCGGAGACGTACTTGGTGAGGGTCGTCTCGACGAAGGACTGGCCGGAGCCGCCGCTGCTCGGCGAGTTGTAGGTGAACTTGCCGGGGTTCGCGGTGATCCAGGCGAGCAGCTCGTCGAGGGTCTTCGGCGGGGTGCTCACGTACTTGGAGTTGTAGGCCAGGACGACGGCGGAGCCGCGGTAGGGCACCGCGGCGTAGTCGACCGGGGTCAGCAGCGAGGAGCTGACGTTCGCCAGGTTCGGCACGTTCGCGGTGGACACCTTCGCCAGCAGGCCGCCGGTGGCCGCGGTGGTGAAGCTGCCGTCCAGGATGTCCATGCCGGGGTCCTGGTTGGTCTTGATCGACGCGCCGAGCCGCGCCAGCACCGTGCTCGCGCTGGTGGTCCCTTCGACCAGGACGCGGACGCTGAATCCGGGGAAGGCCTTTGAGAAGGCCGGGCCGAGGTTCTTATTCCACAGGTTCTGCACGTTGACGTCGCCGCTGACGTAGACGGTCACCTGGGCGGGGGCCACGGTTCCGTTCGCGGTGGCCGCGGCGTTCGAAGAGCTCGCATCATTGCCCTTGAACACTCCGCAGCCCGCGAGGGTCGCCGCGGCGGGGGCCGCAGCCAGGGCCGTGGCCAGAAAAGTCCGCCGCCTCATGATCTGACTACTCCGTTTCTCGGGCCGCCGCGCGATGCGCCGACCCGGATTACCGCTCGTTTGCCTTCGTCTATTGACGCTTCCGTATCGTGATCACCGAGAATTACGGGGCGGCAGGGGCCGAGTGGCCGTGTCATGAACAGTGCATACTTTGGACTGGCTTTGTGCGCACGGTGACGATGTGATGCGGTTCGGGTGTGACATCTTGCAAGAGTTCTGGCGCAAACCTCGTCACGGCCGCCGTGGTAGGTGCGGGTTTGCACGGCGGTCGCGCCCGGCTGGAAAGCTAGGCACTCTATTGACGGCCGATGGCAAGATGCATAACGTTGCTGCCGTCAGAGCGACGAGCGCCAAAGGAGACGCCATGCCGACCGTGGAAGCCGACTATTCGACCGTGCACTACACCACTGTCGGGAACGACGGTCCCGGCCTGGTCCTCGTCGCGGGCACCGGGCTCTCGGCGGCGATCAACTACGGCCACCTCGCCGAGGCGTTCGTCGACGAGCGCACCGTCGTACTGCCGGACTATGCGGGCAGCGGAGAGACGAGCGGGCCCGAAGGGGAGCTGACCGTCGAGATCCCGAGCGGACATCTCGTCGTCTTCGAGCGACCGCGGGAGTTGGTCGCGGAGGTGCGCCGCTTCCTGTTCGAGGGCTAAGGCCGCGCTGGTGGAAAACGACGTGGTCGCCTTCGCCCCGTCGGCCGACTGCCCCCGGCGCGCCTCCGAGCGACTCCGCGAGCCCGGTCGGCGGGCGCTGGGCCGCCGCGTGCCGGGAACACCTGCTTCATGGTGGTGGAGCAGAGCACGGATTCGGGATCTTCGAACCCTGCCGACGACGAGGAGGCGGGCGATCCGCTTTTCGGCAGCGGCATCCATCTGAAGGCGGGCTGGAACCGGCACGCCGAGAAGATCAGCCAGGTCTCGCTGCTCGAGGTCGTCCGGCAGCTGCCGCGGCTGATCGGCGAATGCCTGCGGCTGTCCTGGCGGGCCGACAGCCGCGCGGTGCTGATGGTGCTGGTGTGCCAGACCGCGACCGGGATCGCCACGGCCTTCGGGCTGCTGGCCACGAACAGCGTGCTGCTGAACCTGTTCGCGCAGGGCCCGAGCCCGACCCGGGTACGCGCCGCGATCCCCTCGCTGGTGCTGGTCGGCCTCGCGGCGATGGGCGGCGCGATCACCTCGACGCTCGGCAAGGCCGCGAGCACCCGGCTGCGTCCCAAGGTGACCCGGCGCGCGTACGGCGAACTGCTGCGCCGCTCGACCACCGTGGAGCTGCTGACCTTCGAGCAGTCCGACTTTCACGACCTGCTCGACTCCGCGCAGTTCGGCGCGGGCTGGGCCGAGTACATGGTCGAGCAGCTCGCGGCGGTCGCGACGGCCGTCGCCGGGATGGTCGGCGCGATCTCGGTTCTCAGCGTGCTCAATCCCTGGCTGGTGCCGCTGCTGGTCGCCGCGTCCGTACCCGAGGGGATCGGCACGATGATCTCCACCCGGCGCCGCAACGCCTCCCGCCTGAAGTGGCTGCACCGCTATCGGCAGATGCGGCGGCTGTCCGAGCTGATGACCGAGACCACCCCGGCCGAGGAGATCCGCCAGCACGACGCGGGCGCGTTCCTGAACACGCACTACGCGCTGCAGGCCGACTCGTACGAGGCCGAGCAGACCCGGCTGGCGCGGGCGGACGTGTGGACGAACCTGAAGTCCAGCGCCGTGTCCGGGGCCACGGTGCTCGCGACGTACGCGCTGCTGCTCTGGCTGTTCTGGCACGGCCAGGTCCCGCTGGCCACGGTCGGCACCGCGGTCCTCGCGATCCGCCTCGGCACCGCGCAGATGGACAACATGATCCAAGCCCTGACACTGTCCTACGAATACGGGCTCTACCTCAATGACTGGACAGAGGCCATCGCCATCGCCGACGCCGCGCAGATCCCGGCCACCGGCGTCGTCCCGAGCGGGCCACCGGCGACGATCGAGATCCGCGGCATGGGATTCACCTACCCGAACAAGGAAACCCCGGCGCTGACCGGCATCGACCTCGACATCAAGGCCGGCGAGATCATCGCGCTGGTCGGCGAGAACGGCTCGGGCAAGTCGACCCTGGCCAAGCTCATCACCGGCCTCTACACGCCCACAGTCGGCACGGTGGCCTGGGACGGAGTGAGCACCGCCGACCTGGCCCGCGCCCGGATCAGCGGATACACCGCGTTGCTGGCGCAGAACTTCCCGCGCTGGCCGTTCACGCTGAAGGCCAACATCGAGATCGGTCGGCACGAGCGTGACGACGAGCCGGAACTGCTGAGCCGGGCCGCAATCCTAGGCGGCGCTGACGACGTCGCCGCCGACCTCAAGGAGGGGATCAACACACTGATCGCGAACGAGTTCTTCGGCGGCGTGGGCCTGTCCGGCGGCCAGTGGCAGAAGGTGGGCCTGTCCCGCGTCTTCTTCCGCGACGCGCCGATGCTGATCCTCGACGAGCCCACCTCGTCCCTAGACCCCCGCGCCGAGCTCGCCACCTTCGAGACCGTGATGGAACTCGCCGCGGGCCGCACCGTGGTCCTCGTCACCCACCGAATGCACTCGGTCAAGCGCGCCGACCGCATCGTCGTACTCGACCACGGCCGGATCATCGAGCAGGGCACGCATGTGGAGCTGATGGCCCGGCGCGGGCACTACCACGAGCTGTTCACGATGCAGGCGGGGGCGTTCGGGGCGGGGGAGTGACGTGCTGATTTGCCGTTGACGGTCGGCCTTCCTACGTTCCGGTGCTTCGCTCCGCTTCGCGCCGGACCTCGTACGGCCACGCTGGCGCTGGTGGTGGCGTTGCGTCGTGGGATGGCCCTTCGTCGCTCCGCTCCTACGGGCGGACTGTCGTCCTCCCCCGTACCTCGGTCGTCCTCCACGCGTGCGTCAGGTGGCGGCTGAGATCGCGTCGGCTCGTGGCGTTGAGCGGGGCACGGGTCAGGGGACGTCTCGGGTCACAAAGATCTCGTAGTCCTCGCTGATCCATCTCCAGGTCGGGCGTGCGCGGAGATCGCTGAACATCAGCGAGAGCAGGATGGACATGGCGCGCGGCTTGAGGCCTATGTCGGCGTTGCTCAACACCTGGGCGAGGGCGTCGCCCATTTCGGTGAAGTATTCGTGCTCGGTGGGGTTGATCGCTCGGCTGTGCATGGTCATGTGCAGGGTGAACACGCTGGCTCCTTGTGGTGCCACGTGGTTTCGTTGCGCCGCATTTCGTTACGCCGTACGCCAGACGGTGATCGCCACGGCGTCGGGGATGGTGAGTGCGAGGTCTTCGACGCCTGGTGCCGACGCGAAGCGAACGACCAGAATCCGTCCCGAACCGGTGGCGGATAGCTCCTCGACCGACACGGCCTGTCGCAGCGTTCCTAGGTCACGCAGCCAATCCCCCGGCCGGATCTCGTCCGGAGTCGTGATGAACGGCCGCCGGTCATTGGCGCCCTCGCTGTGAGTGGGTGACGGCTTCATGGTGTCCGCAGTCATGTGCGCATTCCCCTGTCGTGTTCTGCTGCACGTCGGACGGCTGTCGGGTGAGCCGTCACGAACCGAGCCTCGGGCCCGCAAGCAAAGTTTAGAACTACATGTTCTAAACTGACAAGCCATTTGGCGGAACGCATAGGATCGCCTCGGGTGACCTCGATCGGAAGGTGGGACATGTCAGAGTGGATCACTTCGTCAAGGCCGTACCTCGCGCCGCGCGACCCGGCGTCGCCTGACCCCTGGCAGGAGGAAGCCGCCCGCGCAGGCCGCGTCGGTGCCCATCGACTGATCCTGGTCGAGCGGCAGACGCCGCCGGCGCGTGTCAGCCTTTTGCTGGGCATCGATCCCGGAGCCCCCGCGATCCTCCGGCGCCGCGTCGTTACGCTCGATGGGAAGCCCGTCGAAATCGCGGACTCCTGGTACCCGGCAGCGATCGCCGACGGGACGGCCCTCGCTGAGAACAGTCCGATCAAGGGCGGAGCGCTCCGCGCGCTCGCCGAACTCGGCTGTACGGCCAGCCGTCACATCGAAGAACTCGCGGTTATCGACACCCCGCTCCCGCTGCGCGAACTGCTGCAAGACTCGCCGGTTTTCGAACTCACCAGGACGAGTTACACCACAAGCGAGGTTCCGTTCGAGGTGGCAGTGATGCTGATGAGCCGAGACATGGCGCCTGGAGTCCCCAGGCGATTCCAGTACGAACTGAGAGCGGAATGACCCGCAGCGACGGTCGGCCACGTCACCAGCAGATTGCCGCCGATCTGCGTTCGCTGATCATGTCGGGAGACTGCTCGGGGCAGCTACCGATCACCAACGAACTGATGGAGACCTACCGCGTCGGATCACCCACCGTGCGCCGAGCCCTCCAAGTACTCAAGGACGAGGGATTCATCGAGGGAAGACGCGGTTCGGGCGTCTACGCCTTGGAAAGGCACCCGATTGACGCCGTCGCCTACGTGCCCGCCGAAAGCGCATACGCGTACAAGCTGATCTCGGTTGAAGAAATCACACCACCGGTCGAGGTCCAACGGGAATTCGCTGACGCCGTCGCACCCGCCGTGATCCTCCGGCATCGACTGATGACGCTCGACGGCGCCCCGGTCGAACTCTCATGGTCTTACTATCCGCTTGCCCTTGCCAGTGATACGGCGCTCACCGAACCACGCCGGATCAAGGGCGGAGCGGGCAGAGTCCTGGCGGAACTCGGTCATGCTCCCACCGAGTACCGGGAGACAGTCGCAGCGCGATTGCCAACCACATACGAGCTCGAACACCTCGAACTGCCGGACGACGTTCCTGTGATCCGGCAGCTCCGTACTCTGCTGACGGCCGACGGTCGAGCGGTGGAAGTGACCGTCATGGTCAAGGGAGGCCATCGCTACGAAGTCAGGTACGCGGCCGGGCTCTAAGGGCGACCGCCGATTGATGGCCCGGCATTGCTCGGCGTCGCTGAGGGAGCCAGAGTATTGACAGGCAGGCACGGAGCCTGGTGATCATGGAGTTCTCTACGCTCAGTAATCACCGGAGGATCCGTGCCTGCCGTCCCATCATCCCTGCTCGAGCCTGTCTGGATCCAGGTCGGCAAGCGCTGGGTGGTCGAATCCACCCAGTCCTGGATGAACGGCTACGGCAAGATACGGCACTGCTTCGAACGCGACGGCCAGACCGTCGACTTCTACCTCTATCTGGCCGCCGCGTTCGTCACCGTCCGCGCACTCATCCGAGAAGCCCGCAGCCGCTACCGCTGGGACACCCGACCGACCACCCGCCGCCTCCGTTGAACACCAACCGGCGGCCGCCCGAGGCAACTGGCAACCCCGCCGGTGCGAGCCGGCTTCGAGGCCAGAAGCCGGCTAAGGGATCTCGAGCCTGCCGGACACGCGGATACTGCTATTACTGCCGTGTGGCGGGGCCGGTCAGGCCTCGACGGGGGCGGGGAGGGCTGCGGCGATGGCGGCGGCGAGCGGGGTCGTCGGCCGTCCCAGCAGTCGGTTCAGGTCGCCGCTGTCGGTGTGCATGGCGCCGCGTCGAATGGCCTGGTCGGCGTCGACCACCATCTGCGCCAAGGGTTGGGGCAGGCCCGCCTCGGCGAGAGCACGGGCGTGGTCCGTTTCGGGCAGGTCGCTGTAGCGCACCGTGGTGCCGGACTGCTCGGTGACCTGGGCGGCCAGTTGGGTCAAGGTGAACGCCGGTTCGCCGCCGAGCTCGTAGGTGCGGTTCTCGTGGCCCTGGCCGGTGAGGATCTCGGCCGCTGCCTGGGCGTAGTCGGCTCGGGCGGCGGCGCTCACGAGCCCGTCGCCGGCACTGCCGATCACGGTCCCGTGCTGGAGGTAGGTGGGGATGCTCGCCGTGTAGTTCTCGTGGTACCAGTTGTTGCGCAGAAGCACGAAGGGCAGGCCGCTGTCCGCGATCAGGGCCTCGGTGGCCACGTGGTCTTCGGCGATGAGCATGCCGCTGGTGTCGGCGTTCACGATGCTGGTGTAGGCCAGAAGGCCGATCCCGGCGTCGCGGGCGGCTTCGACGACGTTGCGGTGCTGCGCGACCCGGTCCGGAACGAGGTGGCCGGAGACCAGCAGCAGCCGGTCCGCGCCTTGGAAGGCCGCGCGCAGCGATGCGGGGTGGGCGTAGTCCGCGACACACACCGCCACGCCTCGCTCGGCCAGGTCGTGCAGTCGGTCCACGGCGCGGGCGGTAGCGGTGATCTCGCTCGCGGGCACGCCGCGTTCGAGCAGGTTCTCGATGGTCAGGCGGCCGAGGTGGCCGGAGGCTCCGGTGACGACGATCGACATGGGAGGGCTCCTTTCGTCAGGGGTTCGTACTGGTCAACGAACAGGGCTCTCCAAACTTTCCCCATCATGGGTACACACTTTCATGTAAGGTACTATCATGAAGGAAAGTATCGAGGTAGACGCTGCTGTTGAAGGGTGCTCACTCGGCGGTATCGCTGATCCGAACTGTCCCAGCCGGGCGCTGCTGGAGCATGTGACCAGCCGGTGGGGAGTCCTCGTGGTCATCGCGCTGTCGAACGGGACGATGCGCTGGGGTGAGATCCGTCGTCTGCTGACGGGCGTGACCGAGAAGATGCTGGCCCAGACCCTGCGCACACTGGCAGCCGACGGCGTGGTCGCCCGCGAAGCCCATCCGGTGGTTCCGCCACGGGTCGACTACAGCCTGACCGACCGGGGGCGTGAACTCGCCGCGCTCCTTCTACCGCTGGCGGACTGGGTCACGACTGCTGCTGCCAGCCGGTCGTGAGCAGACACCGGATGCGGAGGCGGCCGGGTCGTCAGCCGAGCTGGCGACTTACCCGCCGCGGGCGGATCTCGCCAGGCGTCCGGCTGTAGCGCTGCCGAAAAACCCGGGTGAAGCGGGCCCGGCTCGCCAAGCCCCAGCGCCGACCGATGCCGGCGACGGCCAGCCCGCCGGGGCTGGCGATCCGCTCGTAACCGGAGCCGTGTACGCGGGCTGCGACGACGTGCTCGAACACGATCCGGTCGGCGATCCGGCGACGGTGACAGCCCCACGGGTGGCCCGCGGCGAACTCCGGCCGTTACGGCGCGGGCGGCGCGCACCCTTGGTCGGGATGCGCGCCGTCCGCGGCGACCGGGTCGCTACGGTCATGAGCCCGATGCCACGTTCGAGGCCCCGGCCATGCCGCTCACCTGCTGCTGCAGCGCGGACATCGCGGAGGACGGCGAGGACTGACTCGTCATCACCGACTCCATCGCCACCTGGATCTGATCGGAGATCTGCGGATAGACCGGGTAGGCGGGCCGGAAGCGGGTGACCTTCACCAGGTTCGTGAAGAAGCCGACGGTCGGGTTGGTCGCCAGGTACTTCGGATCGGCGGCCATCGGCGAACGCTGGTCCGGGGTGGCCAAGAACGTCGGAAACTTCGTGTACGTATATATGGGCACCGGCATCGGCGGCGGGCTGTTCCTGAGCAACCAGGTGTACCGAGGGCCGTTCCGCAACGCCGCCGAGATCGGCCACGTCTCGGTGGCCCCGGACGGCCCGGAGTGCTACTGCGGCAACCGCGGCTGCCTCGAGGCCGTCGCGTGCCCCGCCGCCATGGTCGCCGACACGCACCGGCTGCTCGCCGAGGGCGGCTGCGGCGCGCTGGCCGCGGCGTACGCGCAGGACCCTGAGTCGGTGGACCACGAGGCGGTGTGCGCGGCGGCGGCCGAGGGCGACCCGTTGGCGCGTTCGGTGGTGGACAAGGTCGCCGGGCACCTGTCGGACGTGGCCGTCAGCGTCGCGAACATCCTGGACGTCGAGCTGATGGTGCTCGGCGGCCCGGCCCTGGGCCCGGTCGGCGAGATCTACCGGGAGGCGATGGCCGAGGCGCTGGCCCGCCGGCCGATCGCCCGCCGCGTACATTAGACCTCTGTCTCGCTCTCCCCGGCGGGCCCCGACGCCGGGGCGATCGGCGCGGCCTCGCTGGTCTTCCACCGCTCCTTCGCCCCCCAGCTCACCACGCTGCTCAGCGCATGACGGCGTCTCGAGAGGAACACCCGTGATCGTGATCGACCCCGTCTCCGGAGCCGTGCCCGTCGCCGAGCAGGAGCCGGACGCGCGGCGGCCGGGGCCCGTCCTCGCGATCGACATCGGCGGCACGAAGCCGGCGGCGGCGCTGGTGGACGCCGAGGGCTCGGTGCTGCGCCGGGCCGAGGCGCCGACCCCGGTGGCCCGCCCGGAGGACGAGGCGGCCGTCGCGCAGGCGCTGATCCAACTGGCCGAAGAGGTCTGCGGCGAACTGCTGCTCGGCCCCCTCCGCGCCCACCTGCGCCGCCGCGCCTGTCTGGACTTCGTCAAGCGCGTCCGCGCCGTCCCCGGCACCCTGGGCCGCGACGCCGGCCTCATCGGCGCCGCCCGCTGCGCCCAGTTGGCAGGCGGCGAGCGACACTCGGCCCAGATCTTCGCTACTCGGCCAGCGCGAGTCGCATCACGGCCTCCGCTGTGGCGGGGGAGACCTCTCCGACGATGAAGACGAAGAGCGTGGGCGAGATGGCGCCGATCATCGTCGTGGCGATTCCCAGGGAGTTCGTGCTCGCGTCGTCCATGGTGAGTACGTACGCGGCTGTGCCGAGGCCGGAAACCGCCTTGATCGTGCCGCCTGTCCCCTGGCCTTCAATGGTCGACTGCAAGAGAGCGGGTGTGATCCCCTTCGACGACCCGATGCCGATGTTGAGGTTCGTATTCGTGCCGGAGTAGTCGCAGCTCAGTTCTCCGTCGGCGGTCTGTGCCTTCGGCGCCGGGTAGGTGCCGCCGGCCGCTGCGGAGACGGCTGCCGCTGAAGGACACGTCGCGGAACTACTCAGCCCCGCGCTTGTCGCGGCTGAGGTGGCCGCCGACGTAGCCGATGACGCCGCCGACGCGGATGTGTGCGCCGCTCCAGCAGTTCCCGCCGCCGCCGTGGTCGACGCGGACGACTTAGCATTGCACGCGGCGACAAGTGGCACGAGGGCCGCGCAGAGCAGTGTCGCGCGCAAGGCCTTCGCGGCTGCCGGGAAACGCTGAGACATGATTCGAGTCCCCTCCTAAGATCTCGGACGTCTTTACGTCAAACGCTAGATTTCGCGGCGGGGCGGGCGAATCAAGGAAACCGTGTAGGCCGCCCGCGGGGTCCGCGCGGGGTGTTCGCGACCGATCCGCGCGGCCGGATTCCGTCGGTTCACCTGGTCGAAGGGGCGACTCTATGGGACACTGTCGCCACAGCACGCTGCGTTTTTAGCAGGCAAACTTGCTAATTTAGCAAGTCAAGGGGAGGGTGCACGTGATGCGACGTTGGAGGCCGAAGATTTCGCCATGGCCGGGCCGCGAGGGTGGGGGAGAACCGCGCGGTGTTATGACACGGACTCAGCCGTGACCGGCTCCACCGGACAGGAGATCCCCGGCAGCGACCCGCCGATCCGACTGCGCGAGCTGCGTGCGGAGCTCGGGCTGAGCCAGGAGAAGTTCGCGCATCGCCTCGGCGTCTCCTTCGCGACGGTGAACCGCTGGGAGACGGGGCGCGGTCCCATCCCGAAGCGTGCCGCGAGCGCGCTGCGGGAACTGGCGGAGGAATTCCGCCGTCAGGACGCGGCGCCCGGCACGACCGCCGCGCGGCGGGAACCCGGCGCGGATTTCGTCGGCCGGACAGGGGAATTGGCGCAACTGCGCGGGCTCGCGGCGACGCACCGCCTACTCTGCCTGGTCGGGCCGGGCGGAGTCGGAAAGACCAGGCTCGCCCTCGAGCTGGCACGCTCGCTGGGGCCGGGACTGCCGACCACCTTCGTCGAGCTCGGATCGATCCGCGACCCGCGCCTGATCACCTCCGCGATCGCCGCGCGCTCGGGGGCGCGCGACCGGCCCGGCGCCACCGGTACGGAGGCGATGCTGGCGGCCCTCGGCACCGCGCCGCGCCTGCTGCTGCTCGACGAGGCCGAACAGGTTCGCGACGAGGTGTCGGACGTGGCGGCCAAGCTGCTCGACAACGCGCCAGCGCTGCGGATCCTCGTCACCAGTCGCCGCGCGCTCGGCGCCCCCGGCGAGCGGACCTGGGCCGTCCCGCCGCTCGCCTGCCCTCCCCTCGGCGCGAGTGTCCAGGTCTTCGCCGAGTCCGACGCCGTGCGCCTGTTCGCCGCCCGAGCGCGGGAGCGGGTCGCGCGCCTCGACCTCGTCGGCGCGGACCTGCGCCTGGTCGGTGAGCTGTGCCGGCGCCTCGGCGGACTGCCGCTCGCGATCGAACTCCTCGCCGGCTGGACCGGCACGCTGTCGGTCGCGGAGATCCTCGCGCATCAGGAGACGCTGATCGACGGACGCCCCGGCGCGCACGGGGACGCGGACGTGCTGCGCGGCGTCATCGAGGCCAGCTACGCGCTGCTCGACGAGGCCGAGCGCGCGCTGCTGCCCCGGCTCGCCGTCTTCGCGGGACCGTTCACCCTCGGCGACGCGCACGCGGTCACCGGTGTCGCGATACCGGAGCTCATCCATTCCATCAGGGCCCTGGCAGACGCGTCGTGGCTGCACGTCCACGGCGACGAGCAGGAGAACCGCTTCGTCCTGCTGGCCACGATCCGCTCGTACGCGGCGCTACGGCAGGCCGCCGCCGAGGGCGAGTGCGGACTGCGGGAGCGGCACGCGCGGCACTTCGCGGCGCTGGCCGTCGAGAGCAGCAGTGGTCTGACCACCCCGGAGGCGTCGGGTTGGCGGGCGCGGATGGACGCGTCGTGGCCGGATGTCGAGCAGGCATTGGCCTGGGCGGACGAGGAGAACGAGAGCGAACTCGGCCTCGAGGCGGCGGCGGCTCTGTGGCGCTGGTGGCTCACGAGCGGCCGGCTCGCCGAGGGACGAGCGTGGCTGGACCGCCTCCTCGCGGCGCCGCACGACCGCACGGGCCTGCCCGCCGCCCGCGCGCTGGCCTCGGCGGCCGTGCTGGCGAGCGAGAACGGCGACTATCCCAGGGCCGCCGAGCAGGGGGCCGCGGCGTTGCGCGTCTTCGAGGCACGCGGCGACCGGGAGGCAGCCGCGTTCGCCGCTACCGCCGTCGGTTCCGCGCAGCGGTACCTCGGTGATCTGCCGGCGGCGCGGCGCTCCTTCGAACGGGCGATGCGGCTGCGCCGGGCGCTCGCGGATCGGCGCGGGGTGTCCGTCAGCCTCAACAACCTCGCGTTGATCGCGCTCGACGAGGGCGAGCAGGAGCGCGCGCTCGAACTGTTCGAGGAGTCGCTGCTGATCAAGCGTCAGCTCGGCGAGCCCAGAGCGGTCGCGCTGGGCCTGGTCAACCTCTCCGACGTGCTGTTGCGCAGCCGCCGGCTCGACCGCGCCGAGCGTGCCGTCGAGGAGGCCCTGGTGCTCGCCGAGGGGCTCGTCGACCGCCAGCTGACCGGGACGCTGCGCTGCAACCAGGCCAGGCTCGACGAGGAGCGCGGCGACTTCGAGACGGCGGCAGCGCACTACGCCGAGGCCGTCGAGGGGCACCGCGCGGCGGGCCAGCCGCACGACGTCGTGGTCGCGCTGATCGGTCTCGGGCGGGCGCTGCACCGGCTCGGGCGCGGCGGCGAGGCGGTCAAGCAGCTGCGGGACGCCGAGGCCATCGCGGCCGACATCGGGAACAGCACGCACCTCGCGGGCGTGCGGGCCGCGCTGGCCGAGATCGGCGAGCTGAGCCGGATACCGCCGCCTACGGGCGTCACCCCGCGCGAGGCCGAGGTGCTCGGCCTGCTCGGGCGCGGGATGTCGAACCGGGAGATCGCCGCCGCGCTCTACCTGAGCGTCTCCACCGTAGAACGCCACCTGGCGACCGTGTACCGCAAGCTCGGCCTGCGCGGCCGGGTCGAGGCGGCCCGCTTCGCCGTGGCGAACGGCCTCGCCCCCGCCCCCCACTGAGGATCGGCGGCCGTCGTATACCGCCGCAACTACATGGTTTCCCTGATTCGGCGGCCCCCGCCCCCGGCCTAGCGTTCTCGGGGACGGGGCCGCCGCACACCGGCGGACGGCCCGTGACGCGACGGCGAGGGAGCCAGCACATGGTCAATCAGAGTTCGGATCTACAGGAGAGCGCCCCCGGCACGGCGGCCTTCGACCCGGCGGCGGTCGAGCGGACCGACTGGGCGATCATCGGCGCGGGCGTGCTCACGCTGCTGTTCTCCTTCTTCGACTACTACACCGTCTCAGCGTCCTTCGACGGCTACTCGGTCTCGGAGAGCGCGAGCGCGTGGCACGGCTTCTTCGGCTGGTTCGGCGCCCTGTGCGCGCTGGCCGCGTCGGTGGCCCTGCTCGGGTACCTGGCCGGACGGCTCCCGGCGAACCTGCCGGGCCGGCTCGTCAGCCTCGGCGGCTTCGCCCTCGCCACCCTCTGCATCCTGCTCGCGCTGCTGATCTACCCGGGCAGCGGCTACGGCGGCCTCGGCGTGCACGTGGGCCACGGCTTCGGGTACTGGGGCAGCCTGCTGTTCGCGATCGTCGGGCTCGTGCTGTCCTACCGCGGGTTCAGCGCCGAGGGCGGGGTGCTGCCGGGCCGGAATAGGCGGTAGCGGCGGTGGCGACCACCTCCTCGGGGGTGGCGCCGGGCAGCGCCGCGGCCGTCAACGCGCGCACGATCAGGTCGCGGGCGTTGGCCAGCGCGTTCGCCGAGCCGAGGCAGGCGAGGGCGGCCGGGAGAGCCGCCTGCGGCCAGGGCGCGGCGATGCACGCGATCGCCGGGTCGAGGGCGCCGAAGTCCTCGGACACGTGGTCGCGGCGGACGCGGTCGAGTTGGGCGCGCAGTTCGGCGCGGTCGCGGGCCAGCGGCCGGGCGCCCGGGCCGAGGGAGCGGCCGACCGCCGGGTCCGGGGGAGCGGGCGGGATGAAAAGGGCCTGGGCCGCAGTGCCGAACATGCTCGCCACGATCGAGGATGCGTCGGGGAACGGCTCGTCCGGCAGCAGCGCGTCGAGCCGGTCCGGATCCAGCTGCACGGCGATGGCCCGGCCCCCGGCGGTGGCGAACAGCGGGGCCTGCACCGCGAGCCCGGCCGGGACGGCGGCCGGCTCGCGACCCGGCGCGGCGGCGATCAGCGCCGCGTTCACGCCGACCAGGCCGTAGGCGTGGGTGAGCAGGCCGGTGACGCCGGCGACAGCGTGCACCAGCGGCGCGGCGCGGGTGAGCACGTCGGCGATCGGCCCGCTGTGCCCGAGCAGGGTGCAGCGCGGACCGAGCGTGACCCTCCCGTCGAGCCGGATCAGCCAGCCGTCCGGCTCGCACGCGGAGACGGTCCGGGACACGACGGTCACGTCGAGGCCCGAGCGCTGGGCCAGCTCGGTGATCGTGAGCGGGCCGAACTTGTCCAGGACCTCGAACATCGCCAACCGGTTCAGCAGAGTCTTGGACACCCCGTCGTCACTCCTGCTCCGTGCCGTGCCGCATGCGCACCGGCCCGTCGGGGCCGATGGGGGGATATTACAACGCGTCGCCCGTCTCGACCGAGGTCGGCTCGTTCGCGGCCGGCAGGGTCAGCGTCATGGTCAGGCCGCCGCCGGGGGTGTCGGCGGGGGCGAGGGTGCCGCCCATCGACTCGGCGAGGCCGCGGGCCAGGGCAAGGCCGAGGCCGACGCCGGTGGAGTTGTCCCGGTCGCCGAGGCGTTGGAAGGGGCGGAAGACGAGGTCGCGGGCGGCGGGCGGGATGCCGGGGCCGTGGTCGGTGACGCGGATGCGCACCAGGTTCGCCGCGTCGCCGTGGCCCGGCTCGACCGAGACGCTGACCGGGGAATCAGTGTGCTGGATCGCGTTGGCGAGCAGGTTCGCGACGACGCGTTCGAGCAGCGGGCCGTCGGCGAGGATCGGGGGAGTGGACGGCGGCGGGGGCTCGATGCGGACGCGGCCGTCCGTGTCCGGGAGGCTTTCCAGCGCGGGGGCGATGACATCGAGGACGTCGAGCGGGGCCAGCCGCGGGCGCAGCGCCCCGGCCTGCAGCCGCGACATGTCGAGCAGATCCTCGACGAGGTGCGTCAGCCGCGTCAGCGACTGGTCGGCGATCTCCAGCAGCTCCGCGCGGTCCTCGGCGCCGAGGGTGAGTTCGGGGTCTGCGAGGGTGCTGGTGGCGGCGCGTGCGGCGGCGAGCGGGGAACGCAGGTCGTGGGATACGGCGGCGAGCAGCGCGGTACGCATCTTGTCCGCGGCTTGCAGGGTCGCGGCCTCGGCGGCGGCCAGCGCGAGTCGCTTGCGTTCGAGCGCCGCCGTGGCCTGCGCGGTGAAGGCGGACAGCACGTGCCGGTCGGCCGTGCCCAGCACGCGTCCGCGCAGAGCGAGGACGGCGTCCGGCTCGACGGGGACGAGCGTGTCGGCGGCCTCGGGAGCCTCGGGAGGCTCGTCGCCGCTGGTGGCGATGGTGAGCCAGCCGTCGTGGCCCACCGGAGCGTCTGAGGCGGAGGGCTTCTGCAGCAGGCTGACAGCGGCTGTCGCAAAGGTCGTACGTAGCTGGTCCAGCAGCGCGCCGAGCGCGCCGTCGCCGCGAAGTACGGCCAGTGACAGGGCATTGAGCGTCTCAGCCTCGGCGTTCGCGCGCGCGGCGCGGCGGGACTGGCGTGCCGCCAGGTCGACCACGGACGCGACCGTCAGCGCCACGATGACGAACACGGCCAGGGCGATGGCGTCGTTCGCGTCGGCGATGGACGCCGAGTGCAGCGGGAAGACGAAGTAGTAGTTGAGCAGCAGGCTCGCCCACAGCGCCGCCGCGAGCGCCGAGAACATGCCGCCGAGCCGTGCGACCGCCACCACCGCGGCGAGGAACAGCAGCGCGGTGCTGGTCAGGTTCAGGCCCTGGCGCAACGGGTCGAGGACCGCGGTGAGGGCCGGTGGCACCAGCGCCGCCGCCAGGGCTCCGCGCCACCGCGGGGGCGCCTCGTAGGAACGGCCGCCGCTGCGGCCCGCGGGCCGGCCGACGGTGCCCCCTGATATGCCTCCGACTGTGCTCACAACCACCGTCATACCCGCGCCGTGCCCGGCGAGTCTAGGTGGAGAAACGTGCCCCTATCAGGAGGAAGCATAATAAACCAGCTGATAAGTAAATTACCCTTCCGCGCACTCCCCAGGTCCGCTCGGCGGGCTTACGATGCCGATCGTGCCTTCACTGATGGGGATGACAAAGCGCGTACTCGTCGGCCGCCCGGTGCGCAGTGAGATGCTCGGCGAGGCGACGCTGCCCAAGAAGATCGCGCTTCCGGTCTTCGCCTCCGACGCCCTCTCCTCCGTGGCGTACGCGACCGAGGAAATCCTGCTCGTGCTCTCGGCCGGCGGACTCGCGATGTTCCACTACACCTGGTACATCGCGGCGGCGGTCGCCGTGCTGATGCTGGTGGTCGTCGCGTCCTACCGGCAGAACGTGCACGCCTACCCCTCGGGCGGCGGCGACTACGAGGTGGCCACCACCAACCTCGGGCCGCGCGCCGGACTGACCGTCGCCAGTGCCCTGATGGTCGACTACACCCTCACCGTCGCGGTCTCCACCGCTTCGGGCGTGGCCAACCTGGCCTCGGCCTTCCCCGCGCTCAACGGGCACGTCGTGATCATCTGCGTCGTCGTCATCGCCGTGATCACGCTGATGAACCTGCGCGGCGTGCGCGAGTCCGGCGCCGCCTTCGCGATCCCGACCTACTGCTTCATCGCCGCGGTCGTCATCATGATTATCTGGGGTGTGGCGCAGCTGGTCTCCGGGCACCATCTCGAGGCCGAGAGCGCGCACTACACGATCAGCTCGACGACGAGCTACACCGGTCTCGCGCTCGGCTTCCTGCTGCTGCGCGCGTTCGCCTCCGGATGCACCGCGCTGACCGGCGTCGAGGCGATCAGCAACGGCGTTCCCGCGTTCAAGCCGCCGAAGAGCAAGAACGCCGCGACCACGCTCGCCCTGCTCGGCGGCATCGCGGTCGCCATGTTCGCGGGCGTCACGGCGCTCGCCCTCGCCTCGCACGTGCACACCGCGGAGGACACCTCGCAACTGGTCGGGCTGCCCGCCGGGACCACGCCGCGTACCGTGATCGCGCAGGTCGGCCGGGCCGTGTTCGGCGACGCCTCGCCGATGTTCTACCTGCTGCAGTTCTTCACCGCGCTGATCCTGGTGCTGGCCGCGAACACGGCGTTCAACGGCTTCCCGGTGCTCGCCTCGATCCTGTCCCGCGACGGCTACATGCCACGCCAGCTGCGCAACCGCGGCGACCGGCTCGCCTACTCCAACGGCATCCTGCTGCTGTCCGTAATGGCGATCGTGCTGGTCGTCGCGTTCCAGGCCTCGCCGACGCGGCTGATCCAGCTCTACATCATCGGCGTGTTCGTGTCCTTCGTCTGCAGCCAGTCCGGCATGATCCGGCATTGGAACCGGCTGCTGAAGACCGAGACCGACCAGTCCGCGCGTCGCCAGATGATGCGCTCGCGGGTGATCAACTCGATCGGCGCCGGATTCACCGGCACCGTGCTGGTGATCGTGCTGTCCACGAAGTTCCTCAAGGGCGCGTGGATCGTGGTGCTGGCCATGCCGATCATCTGGCTGGTGATGCGCGCCATCCAGCGGCACTACCAGGCCGTCGCCGTCGAGCTCGAACCCCCGGCCGACCTGCGTCCGTCGCGCCCGCACAGCAACCACGCGATCGTGCTGGTCTCCAAGCTGCACCGGCCCACGCTGCGCGCCCTGGGCTACGCCAAGGCCACCCGGCCGGACAGCATCCAGGCGGTCACCGTCGACATCGACCCGGCCGAGGTCGCGGCGCTGCGCGAGCAGTGGGAGGCGCATGAGATACCGGTGCCGCTGACCGTGATCGCCTCGCCCTACCGGGAGATCACCCGTCCGGTGGTGGAGTTCGTCAAACGGATGCGCACCGAGAACCCGGACGACATCGTCACCGTGTACGTGCCCGAATACGTACTCGGCCACTGGTGGGAGCAGATCCTGCACAACCAGTCCGCGCTGCGGCTCAAGGGCCGACTGCTCTACCAGCGCGGCGTGGTCGTAGCCAGCGTGCCCTACCAGCTGCGCTCGGCCGCCCCCGGCCACGAGACCGGTCAGCAGAAGTCGACGGCCGCGACCGCCGCCGCGCCGTTGCAGGAGACCCGTTAGCGAGAGGGAGAACGCGAGGATGCGCGAGTCAGAGACCGAAACCGAGGTCCAGACCCAGACCGAAGCGGAACCGCCGGAGGCCCAGGCGCCGCCCGCCCGCCGCCCCGGCTTCGTCAGACGCCTGATCTCCCGGCTGACCGCCGACGCCGAGGAGTTGGACGACGAGGATCTGAAGGCCGCGCTGCCGGCCCAGGGCGCCACGCCGATCGTGGAGTGCCGCGACCGCGAGGCGGTGTGCATCCTCGGCACGCTGCGCACGGTCACCTTCCGTCCGCGGGCCGGTGTGCCCGCGCTGCAAGCTGAACTCTGGGACGGGACCGGGGCGGTGACCGTCGTCTGGCTGGGCCGGCGCGCCATCCCGGGGATCGATCCGGGACGCGCGGTCAAAGTGCGTGGTCGGATCACCGTGCTCGGTGGTCAGCGCGTGATCTACAACCCCGTCTACGAGCTGCGGCCTGGACCCTCAGACTAGTGAGACGGGGTCGCCGGCAGCAGGCGGCGGGGCGTTAAAAACGCGTATGTATTCCCGCAGGCTCCTTCACCGGGCCGCGGGCCGCGCGTTCACTGAGCCACATGAGCACCGCGACCCGGGCGACGGCCACCGTGACGGAGGCGGCCGTGCCGATCCTGCCGAGCGGCGATCTGCGGCGGGCCGAGGCCTTCTACCGCTACCTCGGCTTCCGGGTCGCGGGGAGCGGCGCAGAATACCTGCGGCTGACGACCGGGATCATCGAGTTGCACCTCTATCTAGTCCCCGGACACGACCCGTTGGCCAACGAGGCGGGCTGCTACCTGAAGGTGGTCGACCCGGCCGGCCTGCACGCCGCGTGCCGCGCGGACGGACTCAACTGTCTGGAGGTAGCCGGGTCCGGTGCGTACGGCGAGACGGTCTTCGCATTGGTGGACCCTGATGGCAATACCCTGCGTTACGGTCGGGCCGGCTGAGCCGCCGCGCCCCCTCCCGTAACCCGGTCATAACCCGGTCGCAACGCCGTGACCTGCTGAACTTGCTGACAAAAAGATCAATTCCCGATATCCTCGGTGGACCACGCCCGGCCGCGAACGCGACGCGCCGAGAGCGTAGGCGGCCCGAGAGGAGACGGGATGGCGCGAACGCGACCCCGCCGGCCCGCCCGGACCAGCTGCCCGCCGGGCGCCCGCGGACCGGCCCCGAGCCGCCCGCGCCGCCGCGCGCGCGTCCGACACCGGGGCTGAGCCGTGCATCCCGCCGACCTCGACCTGCTCCTGCTGATCGGCGCCGTCGTGGTGATCGCGGCCATCGTCGCGGCGCGCCTGGCGCACGGAGTAGGGCTGCCGGGCCTGCTGGTCTTCCTCGCGCTAGGCCTCGTGCTCGGCGAGTCGGGCCTAGGCGTGCGCTTCGACGACGCGGGTCTAGCCGAGTCGCTGGGCCTGAGCGCCTTAGTGCTCATCCTGGCCGAGGGCGGCCTAACAACGCGCTTAGACCACGCGCGAGCCGGCGCTCCAGCCGCGATGACCTTGGCCACCATCGGCGTGGTCGTCACCACAGCGATCGTCGCCGGAGCCGCGCACGAACTGCTAGAACTGCCATGGCGCCAAGCTCTCCTACTAGGCGCCGTCCTAGCGCCAACCGATGCGGCCGCAGTCTTCTCCGTGCTCCGGAAGCTCCCGCTCCCACCAAAGCTGTCCGGCATCCTCGAGGGTGAATCAGGCCTCAACGACCCGCCCTCGGTACTGGCCGTCACCCTGCTGAGCGCGAGCGGCGCACACCCCTCCGGCGCGCTAGTCCTAGGCGAGGTCGTCTACGAACTCATAGCAGGCGCGGCAATCGGCCTAGTCCTCGCACTACTCGGCGCTGCCGGTCTACGCCGCGTAGCCCTCCCGGCCTCCGGCCTGTACCCCATAGCCGTGCTAGCCCTAATCGTCGCAGCCTACGGCGCGGCCTCGACAGCGCACGCAAGCGGCTTCCTAGCCGTCTACGTAGCCGCCCTGGTACTAGGCAACGTCCAACTCCCACACCGCGCCGCGACCCGAGGATTCGCCGAGGGCATAGCGTGGCTGGCCCAAATCGGCCTGTTCGTCATGCTGGGCCTGCTAGCCTCCCCCGCGCGCCTGCCAGCCCAGATCCTCCCCGCCATCGTCATCGGCCTGGTCCTAACGGTCCTAGCCCGCCCAATCTCGGTGCTGATTTCGACAGTCGCCTTCCGCGTCCGCTGGCGAGAACAGGTCTTCCTGTCCTACGCCGGTCTGCGCGGCGCCGTCCCCATCGTGCTGGCCACCATCCCCATGAGCTCCCACGTCCCCGACGCCGCCCGCCTATTCGACCTCGTATTCCTCATAGTCCTGGGCTTCACCCTGGTCCAGGGCCCGACCCTGCCCGCGATGGCCAGAAAACTCGGCGTGCTCGCAGAGGTCGAGCCCACCGAGTTGGATGTGGAGTCCGCGCCCCTGGAGGACCTGCACGCGGTGATGCTGCAAGTCGAGATCCCCGAGGGCTCAAGGCTGCACGGCGTGGAACTGTTCGAGCTCAGGCTGCCGAAGGAGGCCAACCTGTCCCTGATAGTCCGCGAGTCCCAAGGCTTCGTCCCCGATCCCACCACCCGCCTACAGTCCGGCGACCGCCTCCTCATAGTCGCCGCCGCCCAAGTCCGCCGCCGCACCGAACGCCGCCTCCGCGCGGTCAGCCGAGCAGGCAAGCTGGCCGGTTGGCATGGAGAGTACGGTGATTGATTTTCCGTGCGCGGTCGGCCTTCCTACGTTCCGGCACTGCGCTCCGCTTCGCACCGGACCTCGTACGGCTGCCTGCCTGCGTCGGCGTTTTTCTCGTCCTCCCTCCGGTCGTCCTCTACGCGCACTGTGGTCTGTTCGTGGCGTCGCGTCGGCTTCTGACGTGGGGTTTTGTGCCGG